>ENA-OSEO01002271-OSEO01002271.1-sediment-metagenome-genome-assembly--contig:-NODE-2271-length-28168-cov-5.557510_pt1 | contig 28168 bp, 23 predicted proteins | sample MGYA00237883_ERZ534232 | MGnify/ENA metagenome assembly ERZ534232 | reverse complement strand
AGGAGCTGCCGGATATCGAGCGCTATAAAGTTGCTTTAGAACCCAGTGTCCCCTATGAATTCGATGGATGAATCCGCTGTCAGTGTCACTGGTAGCGGGGTATCTTCCACGCGGAAGGGCGGGATAGAGGTTTCCCTGGTTAAAATTCCACAACATAATCAAACTCACGACATAACGTCCCCGAGTCCCCGTCAGCAAAGTTTCGGATTGTTTCATGAGGCCTTGCGCCTGAAAATGTTTTGATCCTTAATCTGTCGTCCGATTTTCAGGACAGCTTTCCTGAAAATAGGACGATTAGATCGTTATTTTCAACCGCATGCCTTATAGAAACAGTTATGTAACTCGCCAAGCAATTTAATTGTGAATTAAATTAAACTGTTACGCCAGCTATCCCGTCAAGCGACTAGCATTTGGCATTAATTGTGCTCGAAGCGCTACGATTCTTCTTTTCTTTAAAATTCCGTGAACGATTAGCTGGTGAATATCTGTATCATTTGAGGCGTATGGAGTTATTGACGTCAACCCGGGATCAGAATCTGCGCGTATAAGGTTGAAGCTTAAGACAAAACTGCTTTGAGCTTACTTTGCAACAAAAATGAACCAATTATCGAGGGCATTGCAATATGACCGGCTTGAGTGAGGATATAAAAAAATTATAATCCCAGAAGAAGGAAAGAGCTAATGAAAAATGTCAAGCTGAGTATGAAGTTGGTCGGCGGATTTATTATTGTGGCCATTATCACTCTGGCTGTGGGATTGGTGGGATTAACGGGTATTTCCAATTCGCAAAAAGTTGCTCGGGAAGTCAAAGAGCTGGACGGCATTAATGCAGAGTTGCTAACCAGAGAGATCGATCACCTTAACTGGGCGAGAAAAGTCGGCTCGTTCCAGAGAAACGAGAGCATGACCACGTTGGAAGTGGAAAAAAATCCGCACCAGTGTGCTTTTGGGAAGTGGTATTATAGCGATTCGCGTAAAGAAGCAGAAGCCGACATCCCTGCAATTGCGCCGTTACTGGCGCAAATAGAGGACCCCCACACCAAGCTTCATAATTCCACCGTTGAGTTGGAAAGGCTCTTGCAGCAAGGCAAGGACTTTCGTGGCCAAGCCCTTGCCCATTACGAAAATGAGACCGGGACACAGTTGGCCGACACGCAGAAACTCTTGCAGGAAATCAGGTCGAAAGTAAGAGACCATTTGGTAGAAGAAGAGGAAGCAGCGCAATCACGAGACGCTCGGATCAAGATGCTCTCTGTGATCGGCATGATTCTAGGAGCGATGGTGGCCCTGATCTTAGGGATCATACTCAGCCTATCCATTACTCGACCACTCAACCGCGTCATTGAAGGTCTAACCGAAGGAGCCGACCAGGTGGCTTCAGCTTCCGGCCAAGTTTCCTCGGCCAGCCAGCAATTGGCGGAAGGATCCTCCCAACAAGCCGCCGGCATCGAAGAAACCTCGTCCTCTCTGGAGGAGATGTCTTCCATGACCAAACAAAATGCTGACAACGCCAGCCAGGCCAACAAGGTCGTAACCGGGACCAGACAAGACATGGGGCAGGCTAGAGATTCCATGACCAGATTAACCCAATCCATGCAGCAGATCAGCAAGGCAAGCGAAGAAACATCCAAGATCATCAAAACCATCGACGAGATCGCTTTCCAGACCAACCTGCTGGCCTTGAACGCGGCAGTGGAGGCGGCCCGGGCCGGAGAAGCCGGCGCTGGTTTTGCCGTAGTTGCGGATGAAGTCAGAAACCTGGCCATGCGCGCAGCCGATGCTGCCAAGAACACCGCCAACCTGATTGAGGGCACAGTCAAGACGGTCAAGGAAGGTTCCGAGATCGTGGCTAAGACCAACGAAGATTTTGTCAGGCTGGTCGACGGTGCAAATCAAGTCAGTGAGCTGGTGGCAGAAATCGCCGCCGCTTCTCAGGAACAGGCCCAGGGCATCGAGCAAATCGGTAAGGCCGTAACGGAAATGGACCAAGTTGTTCAGCAGAATGCAGCCAACGCCGAAGAATCGGCCTCGGCTTCGGAAGAGTTGAACGCCCAGGCGGAACAGATGAAAAACTATGTCGAAGACCTGAATGTGCTGGTAGGGGGAAATAAGTCTGGTGCAAATAAAGAAGATTATGGCACCAATCCTCCCGAGTCAGCAAAGATAAGTCGGGACGGGCGCGGCCGCAAGCCGAATCAGCTTAACTTGCTCCCGTATAAGACATCGGCCTCTGTTAATAAAGGTAACGGCAGAAATAATCGCAGAAGTGTTGAGCCAAATATGAGCCCAGCTTCCGCCGATCAGGCGCGACCCGAACATGTCATTCCCTTTGGAGATGAAGAATTCAAGGACTTTTGAGCGTTTTTACCTACTTAAGACAGCCATATTCGTTGACCCGAGCAGGAGCGCTACAAAGCATGGCAGCTTTGGCGCTCCTGCATCCTACGTCTCACAATATTTGACTCCGGGAGTCTCAGTTTAGTTGAAGCCGGCGCCCGCAAGGCGGTAACCGCTTGCGGGCGAAGAGGGGGTATATTTTACCGGTCTTGGAGCCTATCGATCAATTCAACAGCCTCACGGAAGTTGCAGGATTTGAGGGGCATGACCATGTCGATTGGATTGAAGTTTTCTGACAACGGAAGCACCGGGCCAGATTGGTTTTGCGGGAAGCATGGGATCGGGTCTTGAAATAAATCTGTTGCGTGCTGCGTGATGTGCCATGGCACGACCCCTGCGAATCGAAGTCCCGCCGCGGTGTACCATGTTACCTCCCGTGGAAATGCACTGGGCGGCCGTCTTCCTTAGTCAGCAAGATGGCGGCCGGTAGCAGAAGAAAGTGATCTTTCAAGACTCCGAAAGTGGTAGGCAAGCAATTCGAAATTCATAATTACAGCAACGTTAGTACTGTGATAGAAAGATTCAAGGCTCGGATCCAATCGGACCGAACCCTTGCACGCAGAGTCGGCCAGGTTCGAAAGGCCAAAATGAGTCAAGCAGACCCCTTGCCTTATTCTCGTCGTGAGAGGTGACGCGCTATGCGCAGCCTATTTGACCGTGAGCGAGTTGACCCCCCCGCCTCGTTTTGGTGTGACAGAGGCTTGGAAGAGTTGTCCCAGTGTGAAAATCTTCAGCAGACGCCCGAGACATCTAAAAGGGGATTTCCTTTCAGATTCTTTGAGGTAGACCATTATCTTGTTTCTTTACTGGTCCTTGGTCTGCTGTTCGCATTCTCGCCGGTCGCCTATTGTTCGTCCAGGACATTCTGGGTCTCGCCGGATGGAGGTGATGCCTGGCCGGGAACTCGGTTCAAACCATTTCGCACCTTGGAACGGGCGCGCGATGCGGTGCGCGCCGTCAATTGCGAGCTAAAGCCGGGCACGAACATCGTTGTCTATCTTCGAGACGGCACTTACCGGATAGAGCATACCCTTGTGCTCGATTGGCGGGACTCCGGACGGAACGGTAGCGAGGTGGTATACCGCGCTGCGCCTGGCGAGCATCCTGTGATTTCCGGATCGATTCGGGTGCAGAATTGGTCACTGTACGACGCGGACTTTGAGATCTACCGGGCCTACGTCGGTAGGCACGAGTCGCGCCAATTATACGTCAACGGACAGCGCGCGCTACGGGCACGGACCGAGCCTTATCCTGCCGGATTCCGTCCGGCTTATTTCGAAATCTCCGGCAGCCCTTTCAGCGGAGGTATTGAATTCATACCCACCAAGTTGAATCCCAAAAGGTGGAGGGATCCTTCTACGTGGACCAATCCGCAAGATATCGAGGCGGTGCTCGTTACCCAGTGGAAGATGATGAGCGTCCCCCTGGACTCCATCATTCCTTATCCTGCTTATACTCCTGATCCTCTCGATCCAGGGGTCAAAACCGGACTGATTACCCTCCAGGAGCCCGGCTGGACGAACGCAAATGTTTTCCTCGACAGCTCGACCCTTGAGCCGGGCATATGGAGCTTCTGGCAGGTGACACGATTCGAGAACGCCTACGAGTTCCTGAATGAACCCGGGGAGTGGTATTTGAATACGGCCACGGGCTGGCTTTACTACATTCCCCGCCAGGGCGAAGACCTTGCCGCTGCCGAGGTTGAGCTGCCGATTCTTGAAGCTCTGGTGGAGGGGCGAGGGGAGCCCAAACTTCCTGTTTCCAATCTCCGCTTCGAGGGCCTCACCTTCTCCCACGCCACCTGGCTCGGCCCGAGCAGCAACAACGGGTACGTCTCGGATCAGAGCGGCTTCCATCTCGTCGGCGATGACCACGCTCCGAACATTATCGGTCACGACAGGAACGTCGTGCGCACACCCGGTAACGTTCGGTTTCGATTCGCCCGAGAGATCGCATTCCATGGCAACATCTTCGAACACCTGGGCGGAGCGGGTCTCGATTTTGATACAGGAAGCCAGGGCAACACGATTGAAGGCAATCTGTTTGAAGATATTTCCTCGGCGGCAATCCAGCTTGGTGGGGTCTCTGAGGCCGACCATCATCCCGAGCATTGGGAACAAATCACGCGCAACAACGTCATTGCGAACAACCTGATCCGAGAGGTCGCGCGGGAGTATGTTGACGCTGCCGGAATTTATGTCGGCTTCACCCGGCGCTCGCTCATCAGCCACAACACGATCGTTGATGTTCCCTGGTCCGGAATTGCCGTGGGCTGGGGATGGGGCCTGCTTGATCCGGGTAGCTTTCCCGGACTCCCGAACGGGCAAAGCGGAGAGTGGGGAGTCTATGACACGCCAACGCCCAACCGCGAAAGCAAGATACTTGATAATCGCATCCACAGCTTCCTCAACGTCCTGTGGGATGGTGGTGCCATCTACACAACCGGTCAGCAGGGAACCTCATTGGCCAATGGTCTCCTGATTGAAGGTAACGTGGCTGACGGTAAACGCCCGAAAGGCGGCGGCAACACCTTCTACACCGATGGAGGAAGTCGCTACGTCAAGCTGCAACACAACGCTTCTTTCGATAACCCCCAAGGGGTTACAGACTTCGGCCCCGCTCCCAGACCTGGTGATCCGCTCCCTTATTCCTCCATCCCCAGTGACTTGAACGGCATACCCTACGGCAGCGACACGGGCGGTTGTAGAACCTACGGTGACATCTCATTGGTCGGCAATTATTGGTTGAGCCCCTATTTTTATGACATTTGTCCCTACTCGGATAACGGCGTGTCCTACCCCACCAATCTGCTGTACAAAGATAACCAAAAGATTCAGGGCAAGGCGGACGTTCCAAAATGGCTCCTATACGGGGCCGGAGTGCGGAAACGACCGGCAATGATTCCGCCTGAACGGTGGATCCTACCCTTTCCCGCCGTGCCGAATCAGCTGCCGTGAGGCCTTTCAGTGGGTAGAAGGACGTTACGTTATGTTGCGTTGCTTACGCCCGCCGGGTGTGCTGAGGTATTTTTCATGACACGACAACCCTTATCGGCACCTGGTATTAGGCCCCCCCATATAACCGCGGGTGCCGGTGCGACAGGGACGCGGTTCCAAAGCGGCTTGATTGTGTGCAAAGAGTGATCGGCCCTTGACATGAGACGTTTTCCCAACTTCATCTGCAGCGGACCGTGTGATGCATCGTGTTGCTTCATCCCGCAGTCACGCTATTTTGATGCTGCAGTGATATTTGACGGTTCTGACGCCTCAGTTGCTCGGTGGGCCAGCGCTGTTCTCCTCAGTTTCGATGACCGTCCGGGCTGCCGCGCGCAAGTTTCTGCACACCACGTTGACCAGAGCCCATATGCTGTCCAGGGCTTCGAGCTGCCCATTGATCGTGGCATTGAAGCGGATATGCAGGGCGGGCTCGAATTCATCATCCCCGAGCCAGAAAACGAAAAGCAGGGGAACCCGGGGAAAGGCCCATAGCCTGTAACCCAGGTCTCCCATCTCCACCGGCGATCCGCCCAGCAACTCTGCAGCAGCTCGAAAGACGTCGGGCTTATCGCCGAAAAGCTCCAAAAGAGGCTCGATGGGAAACTTGTGGGGGCCGCGGAAGAAAAGCTGTCCGCCCGGGATGTCCTTTTCACTGATCCATTGGGACGAGAGCGGCTGGTTTTGCGCTTCCAGCAAATAGTGGAGAAAGACCAGGTATAGCTCAAAGCTGAGCTTATCATAAGGAACAGGCTGCACGGGCTCGATCAGCCGCCTGTCAGGGAAACAAAGAAATTTGCCGTTGAGGAAAGGAATCTGATAGGCCTGAAGCTGGGAGTCGTAGCGAATCTGAGCATGCACGCAGACCTTTTCCGGATCGGCTTCCTGAAGCCTTTCCCAGAGCAGCGGATCTATTTCTGACGGATCGCTGTAAATCCTCTTGTTTTTTAGATCATGGATCAAAGGAAGAATGATGTCGCGGGCTTTGGCAACTGTATCTTCGGGCACCAGTATCAGCCCCCAGCCCCTTTGCGGCACAAAAAGACCGTCGTAGGGTGTCTCTTGAAACGTTCTCAAAATTGCACGGATTTCCTCTTTTTCCAGGGCATCCATGAGGAGATCGGCCTCAAACCGATCGGCGACCGTGTGGACGGAGACGAATTGCGAGATTTCCTGATTCATGTCTGATATCCGTTGGCTTGAAGTTTGTGAGCTAGTTTCAAATATCTGTCGTTATCGCGCGGCAAGGGGGCGCACCTGGTGATGATCTCCTCGCGGCGGAACACCCTGGCGGCGAACGCCATGCATGTGGCTGTGCCGCATTCTCCGCAGTTGGTTTTGGGCAGGGCGCGCAGGATATCGAGCACACCGACCGAGAAGCGCCTTTCAAAGACTGGCTCAATCTCCGTGCGGTTGCCTCGAACATGCTGGATCTTGCTGAAATATCGGCGGCAGAATTCTTCGGCACCCTGATGGCTCTGCACATCCGTGATGGTCAAACGGTCAGGATAAATGGCGACGATATGGCCTTGCTCCATGAGGTTGATCACTCCCGAGCCATGCACGTAAGTGCACCCCGGTAAAACAGCCGCCAGGTAGGGGAGCAGTTCCTCGATGGACTCATCGAGGTCCATGAGCACATTGAAGTTCGAGGAGTTTGGCAGGCATTCGATATTGACGAGATGAAAACGGTACCCTGTTCTTTGGGAGAAATTTTCTTTCATGGCAGGTGCCTCATGCGGCTTTGTATGCTTTGAGCAATTGGTCATAAGCCCACTGGATGTCTTGGAATTTTTCCTTTGCCAGGTTCTGGAATTCTTCGCCTAAATGCGACACTTTGTCCGGGTGGTACCGATTTGCTTGCAGCCGGTACGCGTGCTTGATCTGTTCCAGCGTCGCCGTGCGCTCGATGCCCAAAATTCTGTAAGGATCTTTTGCCTCTGCTCGGTGCCGATATTTGTCGCTGTTGCCATATTCATTGCCCGCACTCTCTCTTGCTCGTTCCTGACCCGCCGAGAAACGGTCTGATTCGTCCGCCGAATAGTCCGGAACTTTTTTGCGCCACATCCAGTAACCCAAAGCAAGGATCAAAAAGTCCTCAATCCAGCCAATCCCCAAGAGGGTGTCGGGAAACAGGTCAAAAGGAAAAATGAAGTAAATCAGCCAAAGGATGAACGGCCAAAATCTGAGCATGGGCCTTCGCCTCGAGCATTAGTTGTGGAAAAAGGAGCCGTAAGCAACTAACTTCCATCACCAAGCGGGTCGCAACAGAGCATGGAAAAGGCTGCGGGCTGCGGACTACAGACTGGGGGTGAGGCACCTTCCGGGCCTTTACTGTAGCCTGAGGTCTGCAGACGGAAGCCGCTTTTTCATATGAATCCTTTCTTAAAAAATGTTCTGGATCATCGCCGGCAATATGAAATATTATCGAAACAGGCCGCAAAAACAAGGTCTAAAGTCGCAAACTCACTTGCGTGTCGTGGGAAGTGATTAGTTTGAGGCAGATCGAGTGATCATTTTTTCGGGCTGGATTTTTCGAATAGGATTAGAGAAGGCGAGACCAAATGTGAGATATTGGCTGGAATCGAATCTGATTGTAACGACAGATTTAGCTTTCCATCATTTCCTCTTCATGCTAGACAGCCAGGTTGGTTAAACCCGAAGCAGTTCCTGAAACAGCATTCTATCGGGAGGGACTAAGTGAACATACTTGTTACCGGTGGCGCCGGCTATATCGGCTCGCACACGTCCAAACTTCTCAAGCAGGAAGGCCACGTTCCAATTGCCTTCGACAATCTGTCAAACGGCTGGGCGGAGTGGGTGCGTTTCGGCCCGTTCGTGTTCGGCGATATACGAAATGAAGAAGCTCTTTATCATGCTCTTGCCGGCTTTCAGGTGGATGCGGTGATTCATTTTGCCGCTAAAGCTTATGTGGAAGAATCGACCCGCCTTCCGGAAGAGTATTTTGACAATAATGTCGGAGGAACCATTGCGCTCCTCAAAGCAATGAAGCGAGCGGGCACCAAACGGCTGGTTTTTTCCAGCTCGTGTGCGGTTTATGGCGATGCTCAAACTGAAACCATCGGCGAAGACCACCCGAAGAATCCCAAGAACCCTTACGGCCTTTCCAAGTGGCAATGCGAGCAGGTGATCCAGGCCGTGGCCCCGGTGGTGGGGATACACTTTGCCGCGCTACGCTATTTTAATGTAGTGGGAAACGACCCGGAAGGCGAAATATACGAGAAGCACGAGCCGGAAACTCACGTGCTGCCCAATCTTATGCAGGCGGCCCGGTCCGGCGCCCCCTTTGCGCTGTTCGGAACCGACCATGACACGCCGGACGGCACCGCCATTCGCGATTATGTTTACGTAATGGATTTGGCAAAGGCTCATATCGAAGCGCTGCGGGTCATTGAATCCGGCCCGCGCCATATTTCCAACGTGGGCAGAGGGGTGGGAGCCTCCGTTCGTGATTTGGTGCGAATGGTTGAAGGGGCGGTTGGAACCGGGGTGAATGTGCAGGAGCACCCCATTCGACCTGGCGATCCGCCACGGCTGGTGGCCGACAACCACTTTCTGCAGAGCTGGTTCAGATATGATTTCAGTACGTTGGAACAGGTAATCGGAGACCTTGCAGGCGCTAAGATTTGAGGTGCAGCGTAACTTTGGCCTGGTTTTCGGGTGGCTCCGTCAAACCCGTGTCCTGAAGGTCATAAACAAACTATGAGATGCGCGAACCGGTTTTTCACAAATCAATCCAGGTGAGAGATCACGGAAAGGAGACCGAAAGTGAAGTACACACGAAACAGTCTGCCGGTGTTGGTATTATTTATTGTTGCCGTTGTTTGGCTTGCACCTGCTGGCTCGAATGCGACCCAGTGCCCGTCGCCCGAAAAGGTTTCAGAGGCGTTTGTGAAGGTGTTCAAACGCGACACGCAAGTCCTCAGAGTCCAAGAGAGCACTATTCCCGGACTGTGCGAAGTGGCGATCAGTATGAACAACAGAAAGAGCATTGTATACGTGGATGCCGACCTCAAGTATTTCGTGGCCGGTCAGATCATAAGTGTTGAAGGGGGAAAGAGCCTCACCCAGGAAGCAATGCAGGATCTCAACCGTCTAACTCAGGAAGAAATGAAGACGCTGGATTCTCTCACCGCTTTCACAGAAGGCAAGTCCGGCAAGACTTTTTATTATGTGACGGACCCGCAGTGCCCTTACTGCAAGAAAGGCGAGGAGGTTCTGAAAAAACTCATCGATGAAGGAAAAATCACGGTCAAGTTTCTTTTCTTCCCCCTGCCCATGCACAAAGGCGCCGACCAGCAGTGTGCGGCCATCATCTGCGACAACAAAGGAATTAAAGGGCTGGAGGAAGGCTACAAATCCGACAACCAATGTCCCGAAGGTGTGAAGAAGGTTCAGGACAGCGTGGCGTTCTTAAAAGGCAAGGGTATGACCGGAACTCCCATTTATATCTTCCCCGATGGAAGCTATCGACCCGGTTTCCTGCAGGAGGATGCGCTTCTCGAAGCGCTTGGACTCGAACCGGCAAAACCTGCCTCCGGAGCGGTGAAAAAACCTGAAAAAGCGCCTGTTCCCGGAGAGACTAAGAAGCCTGAACCGTTGGCCGGAGGAGAAGACAAGAAAGCTGATCCGCCGCCTCCAAAGCAAAAACAGGAATAATCCGGTGAGCTGAGAGTACTCTTCCGTGGCAGATACTTTGGTTTCATTTTCCGGCGCAAAGATCCTGGTGGTCGGCGACGTTATGCTCGACCATTACCTGTGGTGCCAGGTTACCAGGATATCACCCGAAGCCCCGGTGCCGGTTGTCAGAGTAAAAGAGAAGAATTCGATGTTGGGAGGGGCTGCCAATGTTGCAGCCAATCTTACCGGGCTGGGCTGTGAAGTGGCTCTATTGGGTGCCAGGGGAGACGATGAGGCCGGCAGGACTCTCTCCGAGCAACTCCACGGGAACGGCATAGAAGACAATCTAATACAGGAGAGCTATAGACCCACCACCACCAAAACTCGCGTGCTCGCACAGGGGCAGCAGCTTATCCGGTTGGATGAAGAGGAAGTTGGAGCTCTTTCGGACCAGGCGGCCCGGGAGCTTCTCGCCAGGTATTTGAAGTTGCTCCCCGGCAAACAGGCCGTGATTTTCTCGGATTATGGCAAGGGCGTGCTGGCGGGTGACATCTGCAGACAGATGATTTCCCGGGGTCGCAAACGGAATATCCCCGTTTTAGTAGATCCCAAGGGAAAAGATTGGGAACGTTATCTGGGGGCGACCTGCATTACACCTAATGAGGCCGAGCTGGAGTCGGTGGCCGAGGAATTTATATGCGGCGAAAAAGAACTGTTGCGCGAGGCTCGCAAAGTCCGCACCAAATATCAGTTGGACTACCTGCTCGTTACCCGCGGAGCAAAGGGAATGGTCCTCATCGATGCTCAGTCGGGAGCAAAACTGATCGCCGCGAAGCCGCACGAGGTTTTTGACGTTTCCGGCGCCGGAGACACCGTTATAGCGGTGCTTGCCGCCGGTGTGGCGGCTGGTGTCGCGTGGGGCAGTGCGGCCGGAATTGCAAATGCGGCCGCCGGTGTCGTGGTGGGTAAGGTCGGAACCCACGCCATCAAGATCGATGAATTGCAGGTGGCTCTGCGTCTGGACGAAGTTGGATCTTTTCATAAAATATACAACCTGGCCGATGCCAAGATACAGGTGGATTCCTGGCGCGCTGTCGGCCAGCGGGTCGTATTCACCAATGGCTGCTTCGATCTTTTGCATGCCGGGCACATCAAGCTGCTGCACTCTGCTGCGAAGGAAGGCAACAGGCTTATAGTGGGGTTGAACTCCGATGCATCGGTCGGTCGTTTGAAAGGAAGCGATCGACCTATCCTGAATCAACAGGACCGAGCCGCCATTCTGGCAGCTCTCGAATATGTCGATATGGTCGTCATTTTCGATGAAGACACACCGTTGAACCTGATCGACTCGCTGCGGCCGGATGTATTAGTGAAAGGGGCCGACTACAGCAAGGAAAAGGTGGTCGGCCATGAGCTGGTGGAAAGCTGGGGAGGGAAGGTTGTTCTGGTGCCTCTGGCGACCGGATCGAGCACCACGAATATTGTAAAATCCATTCAAAAAAACTCCCACCGTTGATGCACCGTAGCCGTTCACCAAAAAGCCGTGAAGCGCGCAAAAACACAGTGCGGTCTCAGGCCGCAGGCAAATCTCAAAAGCGAGCTTCAAATATCTGTGGCTACTCTCCAATCGATGGACTCAGATAACAATTCTAGATACTTCTTAATAGACGGCAGGTTCCTGCAAAATCGGTTACCGTCCAATTCGTGATAGAGTCGGTCGACAGGATAAGGCAGCCGAAAAAGAGTGATGGTTTGCTGGCTGCTGTCGTACATTGCGGTGTTGCACACGGCGACTCCGTCTCGATAGGGACCGCCGACACTGCCGGCCTTAACCCAATACTTGGCATCCGGTATGAGCCTGACCGTAAGCGGGTTCAAATGTCGGGGCTGATGGACGATGACATCCTCGAATTTAGGAATCTCATCGCTATCCGGCAATTCAAAAACAGCCGAAACGTGATCGTGCCCGCTGAAGATGATCCTCGCGGAATACTCCTGCCAGCTTTCCAGACACTGCACAATAGCCGCTTTGTCCAAATAATTGAACGATTCAATGGTTAATTCCCGGCCCGGGCTGGGAAGATGAAAAGGGCTGTGGTGTGTGATCACGAAATCATCCTCCTCGAGGATCAAAGGAAGACCGAGCAGGTAATCGAATGCTCCCGGCACGGTGGAAAGCAGCCCCGCGTTGTAAGCGCTCGCCTGCATGCGATCAAGCTGCCCGGGATGATCGGTGAAGAGACCGGCTACCAAAAGATCGTGATTCCCGGCGACTGTCGGAATGTTCAATGATCGCATTTGCTTCAGAGTGCGGTCCCCGAAGGGCAGCCACCCGACCAGGTCGCCCAGGCAATAAACGCCGTTGGCCCGCACTTCTTCCAGATGTTGCAGGCATCTTTCGAGCGCATATTCATTGCCATGTATGTCCCCGAAAAAATAGTACCGCATGAGAGCCTCCTTTTAGCAGAAGTCAGAAGTCGGAAGACAGAACCACAGAACCACAGAACCACAGAACCACAGAAGACAGACGCAGAGGACAGAAATCTCAGGGCCTTTCTTAGTCTGAGGCCTGCGGTTGGAAGCCTCCTTTTCATATACCCCCCCTGAGCAAGTAGGTGCCGGCGAAGCATGAGCATGCTGTGAAAATATCGGATAAGATCCTGTTTGCATTCTGACTCCTGGCTCCTGTGTTCGCCTGCAAATCCCCCTAACCTGTCTTCCTTCTATCCCTGATTCTGCCGTCTCGATCCTCTGTCATCTGTCATCTGTCACCTGCCCTCTGTCCTCTGTAGATAGTGCCGGATTTTCCACTCTGAACCGTTTGAGGATGCCATGATTGCTCCGTGGACATCGGTGCGATGAATTTTAATAGCTCGCCGGCGGCACTCTGCCAGGATTTTAGCGGCTGGAAAACCAAATAGGTTGTCGTTTCCACAGGAGAAAACCAGGTGATCGGGTTGCAGTCGATCCAGCAGGAAATTGCTGTTGGAATTGGCACTGCCGTGATGCGGGGAGATGAGCAGTAGGTTCCTCGGTACCACGTGGTTTTCAAACAGCAGACGCTCGACCGACGAATCAATGTCGCCCGGAATGATGACGCCGGTTTCACCGAATTCAATCTGCAGCACAAGTGAAATATTGTTAAGATCCTTTTTATCCCAGCAATCGCTCAGATATTCGGGTGCGGGATGAAGAATCCGCAGCCTGCAAGGACCGAAAGTTTTTGGCAGCAGGAGCTGCGGGAGACGCGAGGCCCCCAGTTTACGCTTTCCGGTTATAGAGTGAAGTCCATCCATAAGCCCGTTTTTTAGCCCGCTGCTGATGCCTGTTTCCCAGAAACTCCCGACGTCGAAATGGGACAGGATAAATCGCAGGCCATTTCGATGATCGGGATGATCATGCGAGAGTACCACATAATCCAGTTTGCGAATACCGGAGCGCCAGAGGAAAGGGGCCACTACATGGCGCCCGACATCAAAGGAGTCATCAAAGAAGCCGCCGCCGTCTATCAGCATGGTCTCACCTGTTGGAAAACGCACCAGGGTCGAGCTCCCCTGTCCCACATCAATGGCGGTAACTTGCAATGATCGGTCTTTATTGCTTGCTTCGGAAGTGCCGGTCAACAACGCATATCCCCCGGCCAACAGGGTTAGCGTGATCAGAGCTGCTGCCTTCTGCGGCCATCGCCAGGAATAGAGCAACAGTGCGAGGGCTGCATAAAACCAGACCAGATAGACCTCCGGCACCGGGCCAACCCAGATATAAGCCCACGCCAAGTCGCTGAACCAAAGGATGATGTGCTGACAACAGGCAACCAGCCTGCCGCCCATGCTCAGCAGCACTACAGCCAGGGATTCGTTCAGTGCGAAAACCATCAGGCTGGTTAGCCCGATGGGGAGGACCAGCAGCCCTATCAACGGGACCAATACAGTATTGGCGATCGATCCCGAGATGGAAACGCCATTAAAGTGATAGGCGGTCAGAGGGAGAACTGTCATTGTGGCTGCGGCCGACAGAAAGAAAGCATCCAGAAAAGGCCGGAAAAACCTGTCAAGGGGAAGTCGGCTATCATGTTTGAAAGGCAACAGACGCATTCGGATTTTCTGGAATCGGGGGAAAAACAAAAAGATCCCGATCATGGCTGCAAAGGATAGCTGAAACGAAATTTGCCGTAGGGCATTGGGGAATATGATGAGAATGATCATTGCGGCGGCGGCAAGCAGCGATGGAGAGTCAGTGTAGCGATACCAGTAAACGGCTCCGCAAACCAGCAGCAGCATGATTGACGCCCGCCAGGTGGGGAGCGCGAGACCGCCTATGAAGGCGTATATAAGGGCAAACGACAATGCAGCCCATACGGCCATTCGACGATCGCTCGTTTTCTGCAGGAAAGCCGCAAAAAACAGACGAATGAGCCGACTGGCCAGCCAGTAAATGGCCACACTCACCATTCCCAGGTGAAGACCTGAGATGGCGAGCAGGTGGGCGACTCCGGCGCGGTTCATGTGCTCCACCCACTGTATTGACAGCTGGTGTCGATATCCCAGCAGCAGGGCTGCGTAGAAGGCGGCGACATCTGGAGCTTCGTTTTTCTTGAGCCACAAGAGAGCCTCCTGGCGAAACCGGTCCAGGTGTTGCCGCAAGCACTTGGGTAAATACAAAAACCTGTTTTCCGGTTGCGCTGCCAGTTTTATAAGCAGCTTATCGTTGGCGGCATAAGCTCTGGCGTAGAAGCCGCTTTCAGCTCGGTTTGATGCGTAATTATAGCCGCCCGGATTGCTGAAGTTGTGGAATGGCTTCAAGGTCATGCGGCCCGCCAGTTCGTCTCCAATAAGCCAGACACCCGGTTTCGGTTCATCTTGTTTGAGGGTGAGGAGCACGCCGCCTTCAACGGGAAAACAACCCGCTGCCGTGACAATGCGATGTAGCCGAAGCGGCAGCCGCACCTTATCGGGATAGAAATCCGGTGATTGCGAAACTTCGGCAACAACAAGAGCGTCAGGCTCGTTGAGGAAGGGCTCGAGGCTCGCTGGAGCGGGAAGGGTGGGCAGAGCAAGACGGCCTGCCAGAATGCCCAGGCAGACAAAAAGGATCATTGCGACGGCGGGTCGCCGAAAGCGAGCGGCTGAACAAAATACCACGCAGGGCGTAATCAGGAGTGCTGCAAGGATTGCAATGAGCCCGGGCGGCGGAAGGGCGAACGGGAGCCAATAGGTTATTGAGATTCCCGCGGTAAAAGCAATCGCCATTCCGCAAAGAGGGCGACCTCTCATGACCGTAATCCCGAATGTTCGAAATTGGAATCACGAAGACACGAAATTTTGAAAACACGAAATTGCTGAATCGCGGAGTTATTTTCGTCCTTTCGTGATTCAATGATCGCGCCAGATTCTCGCCCCTACGGCTTCCAGCTTTCTTTCAATGGTCTCGTAGCCTCGATCCAGATGGTAGATACGGCTGATTTCGGTGACTCCTTCAGCGGCCAAGCCTGCCAGGACCAGGGAGGCTGAAGCGCGCAAATCGGTCGCCATCACCGGAGCTCCGGAAAGAGATTGCACCCCGCGAACCACCGCACTTCTGCCGTCAAGATTGATATACGCTCCCAATCGCTTTAACTCCAGCACGTGCATGAAACGGTTTTCAAAAATCTGCTCGGTGATCAGGCTCATTCCGTCACCCAGCGCCATCAAGGACATGAACTGAGCCTGCATATCGGTTGGAAATCCTGGAAAGGGCCACGTCTTCATATCCACGCTGTGGATCCCTGCAGTCCTTTGAACATCCAAGGAGTTATCTTTTGCCTGGATGGTTATTCCGGCCATTTCAAGCTTTCTGATAACCGCCTCCAGATGATCCGGCCGGCAGGGAGAAAGGGTGAGGTGGCCCCCGGTTATTCCCGCGGCCACCATGTAGGTGGCCGTTTCAATTCGATCCGGTATTACAGTGTGAGTGCCGGGTATAAGCTCCGGAACGCCTTCGATCACGATTTGCGGAGTTCCGGCGCCGCGGATACGGGCGCCCATCCTGACAAGATATTCCGCCAAATTCACCACCTCCGGTTCGCGCGCGGCATTCTCCAACACAGTGAGCCCATCGGCCAGACATGCTGCCATCATCAGGTTCTCCGTGCCGGTAACCGTCACCTGATCGAAAGTGATGGTCGCTCCTCGCAAGCGTTCAACTTTGGCAATCACATAGCCGTGCTCCAGCTGAACCTCGACCCCCATTTGCTCCAAGCCCTTCAGGTGCAGATTGATTGGTCGAGCCCCGATGGCACATCCTCCCGGCAGCGAAACTTTTGCTCGTTTGTATCTCGCCACCAAGGGACCCAAAACCAAAACCGAAGCGCGCATGGTTTTGACCAGTTCGTAGGGGGCTTCGGGGGTATGGATGTCGCTGGTATCGATATGGAAATGGTCGCCATGCTCGCTCTCCGCACCCATATGGTGGAGAAGATTCTGCAGGGTGCGAATATCTCGCAGTCGAGGTATATTCGTGAAAGTATGCTTTCCAGACGCCAGCAGGGTTGCCGCCATCAGGGGCAAGGCTGCGTTCTTGGCTCCACTTATGGACACATGGCCTTTTAGCGGGACTCCGCCCTCGATCAGAAGTTTGTCCATTTCTCACCTTTTGGCTGTGCGAAGATGCAATATCCGTGGGATACCGGAATAGTCCCTGGTTATATGGACATCTTCAAAATTTCGGTTTCCTGTCAGTTCGTCTTGCAGGATTTCTGCCTGCCCCTGACCGACTTCCAATAAAATCACACCTGCAGGCTTCATGTAGAGTGGAGCGTCCTGCAGAATCTTTCGAACGATCTCCATTCCCTTCGGGCCACCACCCCTGAGAGCCATTTGCGGTTCATAGTTTTCTATTTCGGGAGCCAGATCGCAAAATTCATCTTCTCCGATATAAGGCGGATTGCTTACGATCAGGTCGAAGGCGGCGCGGGAGGGAGAAAAGCCGTTGAACAGGTCCATAGCCACAAAGGCGATGCGATCGGATACCTTGTGTCTCATGGCATTGCGCTTTGCAACCCGCAATGCTTCACCGGAGGCATCAGTTGCCACTATGTGCGCGGCGGGGCGCTCCAGGGCCACTGCCACAGCAATTGCTCCCGATCCTGTGCACAGATCGAGTATTTTTTGTCGAGTGTCGCCCAGAAGATCGAGGGCCGCTTCGACGATTAATTCGGTTTCGGGTCTCGGGATCAGGACCGATGGATTGACCTCGATCTCCAAAGACCAGAACTCTTGTTTTTGAGTGATGTATTGTGTCGGCTCGCGTGCCGCCCGCCGTTGAATGGCCTGTCGGTAGAGGGCCAGCTCGGAAGTGGTGAGGGGTTGATCAAACTGGAGATAGAGCTCAATGCGCTCTTTGCCCAGCACATGAGCAAGAAGTACTTCTGCATTGGCACGGGGTTGTTCTATGCCGTGTCTGCTGAAGTACCCCGTCGTCCATTGGAGCACTTTTAGGATGGTCCATGTCTCTTCCATCCTCCGTCCTCAGTTTATTTCTGGACACTGTTCAGCGCTTCCGCCCGAAAGTGAGTGGTCAAAGGATCGATAATCTCGTCAATGCTACCGCCGAGAACGGCATCAAGTTTATAGAGTGTGAGGTTTATGCGATGATCCGAGACACGGTTCTGTGGAAAGTTGTAAGTGCGAATTCGTTCGCTCCGATCGCCTGTTCCGACCTGGCTCTTTCTCTCTTGAGCGATCTTGGCTTCCTGTTCGCTCCGCATTTGGTCTAACAGCCGGGCTCGCAGAACCTTCATCGCTTTGGCCTTGTTTTTGTGCTGGGATTTTTCGTCCTGGCAGATGACGACCAAACCGCTGGGCACGTGGGTTATGCGCACCGCAGAGTCCGTTGTATTGACACTCTGTCCGCCAGGGCCGGAAGATCGAAAAACGTCTACTCGAAGATCATTGGGATCTACGTAGATGTCCACTTCCTCGGCCTCCGGAAGGACTGCTACCGTGACGGCCGAAGTGTGGATTCTTCCCTGGCTTTCTGTTACAGGGACGCGTTGTACCCGGTGCGCTCCACTTTCGTATTTCAAACGGCTGTAAGCTCCCCTACCGTTGATGCCGGCAATGATTTCCTTAAAGCCGCCGATTCCCGTCGGATGGCTGTCGAGTATTTCCACATTCCATCTCTGTAATTCTGCATAGCGCGAGTACATCCGAAACAGGTCCGCCACAAAAAGAGCTGCTTCCTCCCCACCCGTGCCGGCACGAATCTCCAGGATCACATTTTTTTCGTCGTTTGGATCCTTCGGAACGAGCAGCATTTTTAGCTCGTCCTCGGCAGCTGCCACATTTCTCTCCAGAGAGGCGAGCTCTTGCCGAATCAGCTCCCGCATCTCCGGATCGTCTTCACTCTCAAGCAGCTGCTGGTTTTCTTCTATCTGGAGTTTCGCTTTGAAGTATTTGCGGTAATTTTCCACAATAGGCAAAAGCTCGGAGTGCTCTTTGGCCACCTTTTGATAGTCTTTCTGGTTGGCCAAGATTTCCGGATTGCTGAGGTCGACTTCCAATTTGCGAAATCTTTCTTCGACCTTTTCTAATCGTTGAAACATGCTCTGGTTTGCCTACTGTATGATCTGTTTCTGCGCAAAACTTCTATTATTCAATTTTTTTCTTCTCTTCAGGTTGATATTTTTCGTACTTTTTCCTGAAGCGCTCGATACGACCTGCAGAGTCTATCAACTTCTGTTTCCCGGTGTAGAAAGGATGGCACTTGGAGCATATTTCCACGCGAATGTCCTTTTTAGTCGAGCCGGTTGAGATCTCGTTTCCGCAGGCGCAACGAATGACGGTCTGCTCGTATGCAGGATGGATATCCGATTTCATTATAATTCCTCCTTCTCGTTCAGCAAATATTTCGAAACCACTTATTATAGCTGCATCGGCCTACTTTTCAACTTGAAAAATAGCTATCAGAGAGCATAATTCAAAGTTATGCTTTTCTCAAGACACATGATAGTTGTGCGCCGTACTCCCGTTCAGAACTGCTCGGACGGTCTTGGCCGAATGAATATTTCACCGAAAGCTGAAGCATGAATCCTTACTTCGTTTCATTCTATCCACGCATCCCGATGGAAGAGAATCTGTCGGTATTCCAATCATTGGACGACCCCGGGATCCGACAGTTGCTCACTAAAGCCGCCGGAATCCTGTTTCCCCCGTACATGTCGCCGTGGCGCTACTATGCCATCACACGGCTGGCAAGTCGCTGGTTTCCGCGACTGGAGACTCGCTTCGACTATCTTGGAAAAGCAAGACAGATTTTGCTGTTTCGGCAATTGGGCGTTCGCTGTCCTGATACTCATCTTTTTGAAACTCCTTCGCAACTCATGGATCGCTTCAATCGAGGTGGATCTCCCTGGGGGTATCCGCTGGTCTTGAAAGGAGACACGGGAGGCGGTGGGAGTCGGGTTTATCCCATTTATGAGCCCGGTGATTTGTACAGCCAAATTGTCAAGCTTCCGCAGCACGAGCCCGTATTGCTCCAGAGATGGATAGAGCACGGGGGGAAGGACCTTCGAGTGGTGATCTATGGAGACCAGGCCATCAGCTATTTTCGAATTGGAGACGGCAGCTTCTATAATAACCTCTGCCGTGGTGGGCGCCTTGATTATGACTGTTGCCCCGAGCAAAGACAGGCGGGCATGGAAGCCGTGTTGGAATTCCGCCGCCATGCAATGATCGACATTGCCGGCTTTGACCTGATGTTTCCCGATAGCGGCCGTCCCGTTTTCATAGAGATCAACTTCCACTTCGGCCGCAAAGGTCTGGGAGGCGTCTCCGGCCATCAAAGGCATGTGTTGCGGGCTGTGCGGCGTTGGCGAGCAGCTATTATGGTAGCTTATGCATGAGAACCGCTCGCTTCAGCCATATATAGTCGGCAGATTGCCTTTGCTTGCTGCAGCCACGCTTTAGCGGTTCATGGACGCCAGGAACTCCGTATTATTCTTTGTTCCCTGCATCTTGTCGAGCAGAAATTCCATTGCATCGACCGGGTTGAGAGGCGAGAGAAGTTTGCGCAAGATCCAGATGCGATTGAGATCATCCGCGGGGAGCAGGAGCTCTTCCTTGCGAGTGCCGGATTTGTTGATGTCGATGGCCGGAAAGATTCTTCTGTCTGCCAGCTTGCGTTCCAGCACGATTTCCATATTGCCGGTTCCCTTGAATTCCTCGAAGATCACTTCGTCCATACGGCTGCCGGTGTCAATGAGAGCGGTGGCAATGATGGTCAGACTTCCTCCTTGCTCTACATTTCGAGCAGCTCCAAAGAACCGCTTCGGTCGATGCAGGGCATTGGAATCCAGACCTCCGGAAAGGATTTTGCCGCTTGGCGGCACCACCGTATTGTAGGCTCGGGCCAGACGCGTGATACTATCCAAAAGTATGACCACGTCTCTTTTGTGCTCGACCAGGCGTTTGGCTTTCTCAATGACCATTTCCGCAACCTGTACGTGTCGTTGCGGCGGTTCATCAAACGTTGAACTGACAACTTCCGCTCTCACGCTGCGGACCATATCCGTTACTTCTTCCGGCCGCTCATCGATCAGAAGCACGATGAGGTACGTATCCCTGTGATTGATCGTGATTGCATTGGCGATGTTTTGCAGCAGCATCGTCTTTCCAGTGCGCGGTTGGGCCACGATAAGACCGCGTTGGCCGAATCCGATCGGGGTCAACAAGTCCATGACCCGAGTGGAGTAGTTCTCTGGAGTCGCTTCGAGATGGACTCTGCGGTCGGGATAAAGGGGGGTGAGATTATCAAAAAGGATCTTATCCCTTGCGACATCGGGATCTTCGTAGTTCACCGCTTCGACTTTGAGCAGAGCGAAATAACGCTCATTGTCCTTAGGCGGGCGAATCTGCCCCGACACACTGTCACCCGTGCGCAGACCGAAGCGCCGGATTTGAGAGGGAGACACATAGATGTCGTCGGGCCCGGGCAGGTAGTTGTAGTTCTGGCTCCTTAGGAAACCGAAGCCGTCGGGAAGGATTTCAAGTACTCCTTCACCATAAATCAAGCCGCTCAATTCCGCTTGGGCCTGCAAAATCGCAAATATCAATTCTTGTTTGCGCATGGAGCTGGCGCCCTCAATGTTCAGGGCTTTGGCCATGCTCATCAGTTCCCTGATGTTCTTATTCTTAAGCTCCACCAGGTTCATTTCACCCTGCTGGCCAAGGTCGTCTCGATCCCTGTCTTGCTCGGCGACTTTCGATGAATTTTTTGCTGATTCCGCCATGTCTGCTGTTCTCCTTCGATTTGAAGCTAATATAGTCTATTATCTATCGGTTGTAGTTTTTGACTGCTGAAGACCTTTTCCGGATCGTCCTAAATGGATTTCTTGCTGGGAATCATGAAGATTTCAAGGAAGTAGCTTCACTGCAAGGAAATGGGTCTGCAAACCAGCTCACGTACCCGTCAGGTATGGATATTCGTTTTTCCCTCCGAGGGGCAAAGAAAAAAAGGTGAGAGTAACGAGGCTAAAATCCCAATCGCGTCCAAATGCTGGGTTTTCGATCTCCCTGGTCGACATGTTTTCGGCATTCCACGAGCATCTCATCAACTTGATCCTGGTACCCCAATGCTTTTACTGCTTCTGGATATTGCGTGGATATTCTATCCAGTCTATCCATAGCCGGTCCATATCTTTCCTGCCTATAATAAAACTGACCGACATAAAATTCACGAGCTACCGTGCGTTTTTGGCACTCGAACAGCTGTTTTTTAGCCCTGCGAGCATATTCGGATTCAGGATAAGCTTGAATAACGCGCTGAAAACCCTCCATGGCCAGTCGCGTTTCTTCCTGGTCCCGATCAATAGTGCTGAATGAGAGAAAGTGGCACATTCCGATCTGATAGAGCACGTAAGGAACCACCTCGTTGCGAGGGTGCAGACGCACGAATTCCTCATAGGCAATCGCCGCATCGGTGAATTTCTTATCGTAGAAATATGCATCTCCCAATTTGAGCTCAGCCAATATTGCATATTTGCTGTACGGGTAACGCTCTTTCAACTGCTGGAAATCCTTTACAGCGTCTCCATAATCCTTCTCCTTCATGTTTTCCACGCCGTCTAAGGCCAGCTGTTCAGCATTCTTTTCAGTATCAGAGCCACCGCCTCCAAAAAGGTCGCCAAAATAAAAGTTGACGAGGTAAGAATTGCAGCCTGACATTCCAAGGAAAATGTAACTGAAGAAGAGAAACAAAATAATCCGAGAAAACGTATTCGATTTCCTGAAAAACCCTGCCATTTATTGTCCTTCTGGTTGGATTAGTGGAATCCCGTTGGCCCATGGGCGCCATTTTCCAGCCCCAAGACCTGACAGCCTTGCTTGGAACATCCATGCTTGTTCCAATTTTTCTGTTCAATTGACGGTAGTATAGCGAAGGCTGTCAATTTCGGCAAATATAACTTGATGGAACAGGTTTTCCATTTTGCAGCTTCTAGACGGCAAACTGCACGGGCTCGAGCTTTTCTCGGCTGTTCGAGAGCTGTAAAATTCACCTTCACCCGAAATAGCTAAATGTATCATTTGTGGAACTGCTGAGCGCAAAAGCAAATTTGCTCAAGCAACAGCATTTCTTAGCAAGCCCGGGAGGTGCATAAACCGGCCGCAAACGCGGCCGGTTTGTCTCCGTTGATCGCTGTGTCATAGCCGTCACTCATGATGTTGCTTGAAAAAAGACGCTCAGAAGGGAAATGACGACGCTCTCATGCTGTCTACGCGGGTACCCATTACAGGTTTTTTTTGGGAATGTCAAAGAACTTAGCTAACGACTTTGTCAATGGCTGCGGCAATTTGAGATTTGGCCACCGCTCCTGTTATCTGCTCGCTGACATTGCCACCCTTAAAAATGATGAGCGTGGGAATGGCACGGATCCCATATCGGGAGGGTGTCTTGGGGTTATCATCCACATTGCATTTTGCCATTTTCACTTTACCGGCATATTCCGTTGTAAGTTCCTCAATAACTGGGGCAATGGCGCGACATGGTCCGCACCACGGCGCCCAAAAGTCTACCAATACAGGGACATCTGACTGCAAGACTTCTTGTTCAAAGGTGCCGTCGCTGATCTCCACAATATTTCCCGCCATTAAAAAGCTCCTTTTCTTTAGCGCACACATCGGCAAAATTTCTCAACACAACGATTCTACTCTTTAAAGGAACAGCTAGTTTGTCATATAAACTAAACACAACATCGTTGTCAATCTTACAATAACAACAGACAGGAATAACGATTGTAAATTCAACGAGGATCCAATGGCAGATCGCAAGGTTCTTTTTCGTTGCCAACAGTGCGGGTATGTCACTCCCAAATGGCTGGGCCGTTGCCCCGACTGTCAGAATTGGCATAGTCTTTTGGAAGAGGCAGCTGGTAAGGTCGCTGATAGGAGAGGCAAGCTTTCGTCGCCCGCATCGCCCATTTCGTTGGCGGACATTCCCTTACTACAAGAATCCCGCATACTCACAGGCATCAACGAGTGGGATAGGGTCTTGGGAGGTGGACTAATCCCCGGGACTATCGCGCTGCTGGCAGGCGACCCCGGTATTGGCAAATCGACATTGCTTCTGCAAAGCCTGGCTCGGGTGGCCCAACGAGAACGGGTGCTTTATGTTTCGGGCGAGGAGAGTCCACAGCAGCTAAAAATGAGGGCAGAACGTCTGATGGTACAGGCGCCGAACCTTTATGTGCTTTCTGAAAACCTGCTGGAAAGCATTCTTGAAGTGGTTCTGCAAAACCCTCCTGCAATATTGGCAATTGATTCTATTCAAACCACTTACACGAGCTCGCTCGAAGTATCCCCCGGATCGATCAGCCAGGTTCGTGAGTGTGCCTCACGGTTAATGAGATTGGCTAAAGAAAGAGGCGTCAGTGTCTTTCTGGTCGGCCATGTGACCAAAGAGGGCTCTATTGCGGGCCCGAGAGCCCTGGAGCATTTGGTGGATGCGGTGCTTTATTTGGAGGGGGATCGGACTCACGCGTTCCGGGTTCTGCGTGCCGTGAAAAACCGCCATGGGTCGTGCAACGAGATAGGGGTTTTTGAAATGAAGGAGGCCGGTATGGAAGAGGTGCCCAATCCCTCCAAGTTGCTTCTTTCGGAACGTCCGACCGGGGTTTCAGGCTCGGTGGTGGTTTGCTCGATGGAAGGGTCCCGACCATTATTGGTTGAATTGCAGGCACTGGTTTCGGCGACCAGCTGGATGCAACCCAGGCGAACCTGCATGGGCGTAGACAGCAATCGACTCTCACTGTTGCTGTCGGTACTGGAAAAGAAAATCGGCCTTAACTTTGCCCAGCAGGATGTTTTTGTGAACGTCGCAGGCGGGGTGCGTCTTTCAGAACCGGCCGTTGATTTGGCCATGACCACGGCTTTGATGAGCACATATTTGGATCGCCCCATAGCGGACGAGCTGGTGGTATGGGGGGAAGTCGGCTTAGCGGGGGAGGTAAGAGGCGTCGGACATTCGCTGGCTAGAGTGGGAGAGGCTGAAAAGTTAGGTTTTTCCAGGCATTTGATTCCGAAAAGCAACGCCGACCGTGTATCGCAGGAACTGGATGTGGAATGCATCGGGGTCAGGTCCCTGCTGGATGTTGTTGCTGCTATATTTGAGGGTCTACAAGCGAAATCAGCCGATTACGATTAGGCTGCTACTGCATAGCGGTACCGCGGCATTGGGCCGCCTTGTAGAGAACAGTTCAAGCTTCGAGAGCTTTTCTTATGGCTTTCTTGTAGGGTTTCCTCAATATTCCCACCTCTGTAATGATGCCTGTTATGTACTTGTTGGGAGTCACATCAAAGGCGGGATTCAAAGCGGAAACTCCTCGGGGAGCGACTTGTCGCCCGTTAAAGCGCGTGACCTCCGTCGGACTTCTTTCTTCGATGGGAATTCCGGTCCCATCGACAATGCTAGGGTCAATGGTTGAGCGGGGGGCTGCCACATAGAACGGTACATCATGTGTGTGTGCCAGCACGGCAACCATGTAAGTGCCTATTTTATTAGCCGTATCTCCATTGGCAGCAATACGGTCTGCCCCCACCACTACCGCATCCACTTTCTTTTGCTGCATAAGACTGCCCACAGCATTGTCGGTTATGAGCGTTACGGGTATAGCGGCGCGCGTCAGCTCATAGGCTGTGAGTCGACTTCCTTGCAGAAAAGGCCGGGTCTCACAGGCGTACACTTTAATCGAAGGGTCGCAGGCATGAGCAGCTCGAATCACCCCCAGTGCGGTGCCGTAGTCTGCGGTTGCCAATGCTCCTGCATTGCAGTAAGTAAGAACGTTGGCGCCGGCTGGAATGATGCTTTTTCCCCAGGCGCCGATGGCTTTGTTTGCCGTCACGTCTTCTGCCAGAATCTCGTCAGCTTTCTGTCTAATCAGTGACTGCAGCTCCGCAACGCTTGCCCGGGGATTCTCCACTACGACCGAATAGACTCTTTCGACCGCCCAGCTCAAATTGTTGCCTGTGGGCCGTGCTCGCTTGACCTGCTGACAAAGACGGCTGAATTTTTTCTTGAAAGCCTGTGAGTCGCCCGTGTGCATGCCCTGCGCGCCTAAAGCCAAAGCCATAGCGCCGGCGACCCCGACTGCCGGTGCGCCTCTAATGGTCATGTTCTTAATGGCGTTGACCACCTGTTGCGGCGTGGTCAACCGAAGCACCGTCTCTCGTTGCGGAAGCACGCGCTGATCAAGCATCGCCACTGCATCTTCATCCCAATAAATGGGAGGTAAATATTGTTCAGGCATTAATCGTGTCTCCTATTCTTTGGTTCAAATCTCTTCAAATCAAACTTTAGCAACGGCTCGGACATTCTAGAGCTTTGCTCGCAGGATTTCGTTTACAAGTTTCGGGTTTGCCTTGCCCTTGGTTTTTTTCATGACCTGTCCGACAAAAAAACCGAATAGTTTGTCTTTGCCACCCCGGAAAAGCTCGACCTCCCCGGGGTTTTCCGCCAGAACTTCATCGATGACCGATTCAATAGCACCTTGGTCTTTGACTTGTTTGAGCTCCTTTTCTTGCACAATCAGGCTCGCGTTTTTACCGGTGGCGTACATTTCCTGAAAAACGGATTTGGCGATCTTACCGCTGATGATGTCTTTATCCATCAATTCGAGCAGTTCAGCCAGGTGCTGGGGTGGAACGTTGCAGGCTTCTATCTCTTTTTCATCTCGCTTGAGCTCTCGTAACAGCTCGGACATGATCCAATTGCTGACAACTTTAGGTTGGGCGTATCGTTTTAAGACGGCTTCAAAGTAGTCCGCCAACGATTTGGAGGAAGTGAGCACCCGGGAATCGGAGGGAGGTAGATCGTAGTCTTTTGCGAATCGGTCTCTTTTCGAATCGGGCAACTCCGGCAAAGTTTTTCTCACCCTTTCAATCCATTCTTCATCAATGGAGATAGGAACCAGGTCTGGATCAGGGAAATAACGGTAATCGTGAGCCTCTTCTTTTCCCCGCATGCTGATTGTTACGTTTCTATCAACGTCCCACAGCCTGGTTTCCTGGGCGATTGCTTCGCCTTTTTCGAGCAGGGCTCCCTGTCTTCTGATTTCAAAGTCAAGTGCTCGTTGAACGTTTCGGAAAGAGTTCATGTTTTTAAGCTCTGTCTTTACTCCGAGCTTCTGTGTGCCCACCGGTCGTAGAGAAATATTGGCATCGCAGCGCAGACTCCCTTCCTCCATATTTCCATCGCAAATTTCCAGATAGCGCAGGATCTCCCTGATCATTTTGAGGTATGAGGCTGCTTGCTCCGGCGACTGCATGTCCGGCTCGCTGACGATCTCAATCAGGGGCACGCCGGTTCGGTTGAAATCTACGTGACTGGTCGGTTGAAATTCATCATGGATGAGTTTTCCTGCATCTTCCTCCATGTGAATCCGGTGGATCCTGATTCGCCTGGGACCTTTTTCGGTTTCGATTTCAATCCATCCGTTTTCGGCCAGGGGAAGCTCATACTGGGAAATCTGGTAACCTTTGGGAAGGTCCGGATAAAAATAGTTTTTCCTAGCAAACCTGCTCTGAGGAGCGATACGGCAATGAGTTGCCAGGGCCATTCTCATGGTAAACTCTACTACCTGTTGGTTCAAAACCGGTAGAGATCCCGGCATGCCAAGGCATACCGGGCAGGTATGAGTGTTCGGACTTGCGCCGAAAGTTGTCGAACAGCCACAAAATATTTTGCTTCTGGTTAACAGCTGAGCATGAACTTCCAGCCCGATAACCGGTTCGTATTCCATGATCACTCCAGTGTTTTTCAAGACTCGGCCTGACGGGCAATGTGATGAAGAATTGTCACACAATATTCTGCATGTCCGTGTATGATTCTGCCAGTGGAGCATGGTGGCCCCGCTGAAGAGCAGAAACGCACCTATGCCGACAATTCGAGACCGTAGAGGAATCCGGATTCCGGTCACATCTTATAGCACCATCGCCGATGTGAGGCAAGGAAGCATTCTCGGGCAGCCTTCCAGGTTCGCCGGTCTCTCCGATGTTCCTAAGATCACATCGTCGGGATCAAACCGATAGTGACACTCTTTAGATGCGGCTCGCACAAGCGACCTACTCTGTGAGCGGGTTATGATCATGCCAATGTTTATACGGATTTCGACCTATTTTGAAAGAGGCAGGGTGCGGCCTGACAGGTTTAGACCTTGCTGCAGCCAAGTGCAGACCGTGTCGCGATTGCTCGATCTGGAGCAGGTCAAAAGCTTCAGGCCAGAATGCTCAGAATGCAAGTACGCGCGGAGAAAGCTCCCCCCCGATTTGCAGCCGATGTCGGTTGTCAGATTCCGGATACTGCTCGTTCCCAAACTCTGTTGGCAATGCAAGTGATTGGGAAGCTCTGTTTCTTTGCTGTTTCCTTTACTCGCCCTCGCCGAACTGCAAACTGAGTTTGCCGCCGATCGCGTTCCCAAACAGAGTTTGGGAACGAGCGGAAAGCGCTCTCCGCCCGCAAAAACGGTTGGGAAATATTGTCCCACACTCACGGCAAATCCAAGGGCGAAGGCAAAAGGGGTTGGTAGAAGCATGAGCGGTAGCTCCACCAGGAAAAAATACTTCTCGCCGATCAAAATATTCCATTGTTTCTGGAAAATTGTTGAACGG
>ENA-OSEO01002270-OSEO01002270.1-sediment-metagenome-genome-assembly--contig:-NODE-2270-length-28183-cov-14.777165_pt1 | contig 28183 bp, 21 predicted proteins | sample MGYA00237883_ERZ534232 | MGnify/ENA metagenome assembly ERZ534232 | reverse complement strand
GGGGATTTGGCTCAAGATGCAGAGATACCTCCGGACAGATCCCTGCCTGAGCTTCTTGTTCTTTCCCCGGTTTTTTTGGTAGGATTCTTTATTACGTTTGTCCTGCCGCTTCCATATGCACGCCTCATCCATCGTCCATCGAGGGTCTGCCTATTGCGGCGGATGCTTTGGAAGCGTGTCAGCGGACACGGGAAGCGGTCTCTTTTCTGATGCTTAGCAACCTCTTACGGGGGAAAGAAGGGAAAGGACTTGAATAGGGCTATTTTCGAAGCACTCCTGGCCGGCTTGAAAACCTTCAACCTCGGCTGGAATCTGGCGAAGTCAGCAGTGCTTTGGCCTGCGTTCAGGTCCAGAGGCTATTGCACGGAGTTTCCACCTGCAAAGCGCATCATGGTCTTGGCGCCGCACATGGATGACGAAGTGATCGGGTGCGGGGGAGCGATTCATCGTCACGCGCGGCGAGGGGGAAGGACAACCTGCGTGTTCCTGACCAACGGGGCCGCCGGCCTCAGTGGGGCGGAACGGGAAAGCGTCTATGCCACGCGCCGCAGGGAAAGCGGTCGGGCGGCGCTGATACTCGGCATCGACCGGTTGGTCTTCTGTGGACGTCCGGATGGGCGCTTGAAATCCGATCCGGACCTCGAACGCCGGATCCGAGACATCATCGACGAGGAAAGGCCGGAGATCCTATTACTCCCTTACCCCTTCGACCCGCACCCCGATCATCGCGCCGCTTTCGGGGTTCTGGCCGACGCCACCCGCGCCATGCCCGAATCTGAGATCCACCTCCTCCTTTATCAGATCCGGACACCCATCCCCTGGAGAACCATAAGTGTTGTTCTGGATATCTCCCATGAACTTTCTGCCAAACACGAAGCATTCGCCGCCTTTGCATCCCAACCGGAGAGAACCTTCAAAACCGTTTTGCATCTGGGCAGCTGCCAGCGCTTTCTGATCGGAGTCAAACCGAGAGCTGTGGAGGTCTTTGCCTCGCTCAGCCTTTCAAACGCAGGCCGCGTCGGCTATAATCTGCCGTTCCAGGGTCCGCAGGTCAGCCGGATCCTTTGCGTCGGGCGGCATGCCCTGCGCCGGGGAAGGCTTCTGCATACGCATCCGTTGAAGGAAGCAGATGGCTGGAAGAACATCGCCTGATTCCCCGCGGCAGCCTGCCGCCTGTGGAAATATGAAGAGAACGCGCATCCTCTGCTCACAAAACCCGGGCCTCACGCTGCATCTGTTCAGCCAGGGCAGATTTTTTCTTGCCAGAGGAAATCCCAAACCAACCCGTGACAAGTATTGAGGTGGGAATCTTTGGCAACGAAACCGCAAAAGGTCGACGCCGTCTACCTCTGGGTGGACGGGGAGGATGCAACCTTTCACAGGCTGCGGAACGCAGCCGTACGGAGCGGTGCGAACGAAAAATCTTTTGCAAGACGGCATTTCAGGGACAGCGGCGAATTGCGGCACTCGCTTCGCTCCCTGGAATCCCATGCTTCCTGGGTCGACAAGGTCCACATCGTTCACCAGGACGGTCTACCTTCATGGCTGGACCTCTCCAACCCGCGCATTCGAACGATTCGGCACGAAGAGATCTTCCCTGACCCTTCTGTCCTCCCCACCTTCAATTCCTGCGCCATCGAATTGAATCTCCACCGCATTCCCGGCCTATCCCGGCGATTTCTTTACTTCAACGACGATCTCTTTCTGGGGCGGGATCTACCCTTCCCAGACTACGCTGCCCCAGAACGCAGACAGCGTTTCTTCCTCGAGCCCAACCCCATTTCCCTCTGGACGTGGACAAAACCCGTTCACGACAAGGCCTACGCGTTCACGCTGAGACGTATACGCCGCTTTCTGGGAAGAAAACGCTACAACGAGTGCCTCCAGGCACTGGCCTCGACCAGACGCGGCTGGCGAGCGCTCCTGCCTCTACGCTGCCTGCTGCCGGCCCATGTCCCCCAACTCTACAACCGAGAAGTGCTTTCCGAACTCGAGACGCTCTTCTCCGATGAATACCAAAAAACAAGGGCTCACAGGTTTCGCGCTCCAGAGGATATCGTTTTCAGGATACTCTACAGCTTTTACCTCGTCGACAAAGAGGCCCTGGAACCCCGGCTCCTGGATTGGGATTCCCCGGCCTACGCCTTTGTCCGACTGGAGTCCGATCCCGCCAAAATGAAAAGGGCCTTTGACCGCATCACAGCCATCGACCCCGCTTTCATCTGCGTCAACGACGACCTGAATGACTTCCCGGAAGAGCATCCTTCCCTCTGCCTTTGGCGTGAATTCATGGAAAAACGCTATCCGGTTCCCTCGGGCTTCGAAAAAAAGACCGCTCGAAGATCCCGAGCCGTGCGTGAATCTGGGAAGGGAAAGACTGAGGTTGTTGCCTCTTCTCTTGCTGATTGAAAGGTTTGGCAATGGGTGAAAAATCCGTTGTTCTCAGGCCGTTGAAAGAGGCCGGATGCGAGGCTTGCCAAATCCTGGGCAATGAGGCGCACATACAGGTGCGCAGCCGTGACAAGGGATCCGGCTTAACGCAGGAGACGGACGTTCTTCAACGGCCTTTCAGGCATCGACACCCGGGGTTTAAAGCCTCACCCATTTCAGGTCATCGAATCGCTCGGTGCAGCGAAGAATCCTGGTGTGGTAGTTGTCCACAAATTCGTTCTTCAGTCTCATGGACACATCCCTGAAAGCCTCATTCTTGAGTAGTTTTCCTATATTTTCAGGGTCTTTCACCGTAAACTCCGCGACGATCTGGCTCGTTCCGCCGAACAAGACGTTCCACCCCCCGGTCACTTCCACGTAATCGATGGTCTGCATCACAGGCAGGTGTTCGCGGATCACGAAATCATTATAAAGCTCCCTTTTTCCCGGTCTGATGTCATAGTATTGGTTGAATTTCCAGACACCCTTCTGAATCGTGTATCTCTCCCGTTTTACATTGCCTGTTGGATACAGTACGTATCGCCTGTAGTTGATAACGAGCGATCTCAGCTCGTTGTTGAGGGCATGAAACCGGCGGTTCCCTATAATCGCCACCATTTCCTGCAGCGTTTCAGTCGAGTTTACACCGATGATCCGCGGGCCGAATCCGACCTCGACATAATACCCTCCAACAGAGACAAGGCCCAGGGACGTCATCGTCGGGATATAGGTATCCGATATGAACCGGCCGTAGTCAGTCCCTTTGCCAGGCAATACATCCCATGTCTCACAATATAGAATGGACATATCTCCACCTCCTGTGTCTCCCACTTCGTTTCCACCCGGAAGCGGTTTCCAGGGTGCAACCGAGTTTCCTATTCCGGAAATGAGGCCGGTTTCTTCACACCCTGCAGGTGCTCAGTCCCACCGCTTCGCGGAGGGTCCCGGTTTCTTCACACCCTGCGAACCAGCCGATCAAGGTTCGGTGATCCGTTCGACCATTTCGGTGAGCGATTCGATCGGGGTGTCGAGAGCCACCTCGAGGGGCGTGGACAGGAAAAAACCGCTGCCTGCATCCATCACCTGCGACAGGATCGAATCGAAAAGTGCGGATCGATCCGCCGAATCCGGGAACGGGCAGGCAACCCCCGCGCACATTTCATTGCGCTCCATCAGAACGGAAAGTTTTTCCAATTCGATATCGTAGGCTTGCGCACCGGCGAAGAACACCGCATCCGCTCCGATCGAAAAATACGTCTCGAGCTCCGCGATGTCATACCGGTGAAACGCCATGATCGACCGGACATCGAAGTAATCCAGCACGTTCCAGAAGGTCTGGTAAATGGGCTTGATCCGCTCTACCTCGGAAGCTTCAATTCCTTCCCAATCCTCCTCGATCAGCCAGATCGCATCGACCCTCAGGTTGCAGTAAGCCTTCACGAGATCGAGGACAATCCCCTGAATGTCATTGAGGAAGACCTTCGCTTCGGGGAAATCCGCCTCTTTGAGGCTGAAACGATCCCTCAGGATCGCACGCAGCAGCGTCACGGGGCTGTTCACCACCCCGATGACCGGGATGTCCTGGCCGATCACCTCGCGCATCTCTGCAGCAGCATCGAAGATCAGGTTAACCGGGGGAACCTCCGCCGCGATGATCTCCCTGTCCGTGACGGCGCTCTTCCCGCCCGACGACAGGACCATCTCCTTGACGCCCTTCGGCACCCACTCGAAGGAGCGCCCCAGGAGTTCCAGCTCGAGATAGGGATCGTAGTGGCTCAGCACCGCATCGTAGCCGAAGAGCTCCTGAGCCGACATGAGGGCCTTGGCGAAACGGGTGCTGTCCGAGAGCATCTCCTGGAACGGCATCCTGCCGATGCGTGAGGCGTAGCTGTAGACCAGAGGAATGAAAAGCGGACGCTGCAATGCCTTGTGGTCAAAGAGGTCTTTCCACAACCGCTTCGGCGATTTCTTCTTCCCCATTTCCTCGACCTCCTTCCTTCATCCGATCACCGTGTAAGGACATTGACCGTACAGGTCCTCGCATCCGCGTCCTTGTCGCCCCCCATGCACTGGGCGAGAAAGACCTTTGCATCCGGTATCTGGCGCTCCCCGGCCTCGCCCCTCAACTGCCGCACCCCTTCGACCACCTGGGCCACCCCCGTCGCCCCGACCGGATGGCCCTTGCTGAGAAGCCCGCCCGACGTGTTGACCGGGATGCGTCCACCGAGCCGCGTAGCGCCGGATTCAACGAGCCGCCCCCCCTCCCCCGCCGGGCAGAGTCCCATGGCTTCGTAATGCATAATCTCGGCGATCGTGAAGGCGTCGTGGCACTCGGCCCCGTCCAGGTCCTCGGGCCCGAGACCCGCCTGCTCGTAGGCGGCCTTGCACGTGCGGTAATCCGTCTCCCACGGCACGAGGTCGAGCGGGTTTTGATAACTGCCGGTCCTCAAAACAGAGGCCGCAAGCCGGATCGGATCGGAACGATAGTGCTTCGCCCTGGTACCGGCGCACAGGATGACCGCCGCAGCCCCGTCGGCATTGGGGCAGCAGCTGAGCCGCGTCAGGGGGTCGGCTATCATCGGTGCGTTGAGAACGTCTTCCACCGTTATCGGCTCCCTGAACTGGGAGAGCGGGTTGAGCCCCGCGTGGAGGCGATTCTTCACCGCTACCTGCGCCAACTGCTCGGCCGTCGTTCCATACTGCAACATGTGGCGCTGGGCCCTCATGGCGAAGCTGGCCGGCGTGACAAGCCCCTCCAGGATATCCAGTTCGGTGTCCCCGCCCCCGAGCAGCCCGAAATTCGGGACGACCATCTTTTCCGCGCCCACCACGATGGCGACATCGTAAAGCCCCGAGGCCACACCCGTCCAGGCCAGATAGAGGCCCGATGAGCCAGAGCAGCACGCGTTCTCCACATTGATGATGGGGATGCGGCTGATCCCCGCCTGCCAGAAGATGGTCTGTCCGCCGGTGATCACGCCGTGCAGATCCCCGGCAAGCGCATACGAACAGAAACCCGCTTCGATCTCCGCGGGCCGGATGCCGCCGTCTTTCATCGCCTCCAGTATCGGCAGGGTGGCCAGATCCATGAACGACGTTTGCAGGTGTTTACCGAAACGCGTCATCCCGACGCCGATGATATCGACCTCTCTCATGCGTTCTCCTTGGATGCTTCAGGCGTAAAATAGTAGCGCAGGCACGGCTCATGGTCGGCCCCCAGACCCAGGGGCGCCACCCGCAGCCCCATAGGCATCCCGATCGCCAGATCCTCGAGCCTTTCCGGGTCGAGGAGACTGATGATGCGCAGGCCGTCGGCCTGAAGGTCGACGTAGCCCACGGCATAGGGCTGAGGCAGTCCGAAGGGGGCCTTGGTCCGCACCAGCGCAAAGGAGTACAGGATGCCCTTGTCCGAGAGCGGGACCCTTTCTACAGCCCCCTGGCACACCGGGCAGACGAAGGGCTCGGGGAAGAACTTCCGCTCGCACCGCGGGCAATATCCGCCCAGGAGCCGCGCCGGCGGACCCTTTTCCAGGACGCCTTCCAGGACCGGTTTCACTGTGTCACTCATGCGAACCTCCAGGATTCATGCCGCTATTTCTTGCTGATGCCGTTGAATATGAACTTCACGATCGTATCCCCGATGTCCTCGGGCCTGAGTTCCCCGTTCTCTTTGTACCAGCGGAAAAACCAGTTGATCATGCCGAAGATGCTGAAACCGAGCACGGTGAGGTTGATGTCCTCCATCTGATTCTGCGCGATCATCTCCCTGAGGGTCTTCATGTAGACAGCACGGATCTCGCGCTGATACTCGTCGACAATCGCCTTTCTTTTTCCTTTTAGCCAGTAATTCTCTTCGACGACGATCTTCGTCGTCTTCTTGTTTCGCAGCCCGTGGGTGATCATGTGGTGCAAAAGCATCTCCCGCAGCCTCTCCGCAGGATCACCGACGCGGGCTTCGATGTCTCTCAGACTGGAAAGCAATTCCTGAGAAGCAATCGATATGATCTGGAACAGGATTTCTTCTTTGTTCTTGAAATAATGATACAGCAAGGAGTTGCTGACGCCTGCCTTGACTCCGATCTCGCGAATCGATGTGCCGGAGTAGCCCTTCTTGTAGAAGAGGTCTGCGGCCGCCTTGAGCAATAGATCCTGAGTGTTGGCCGGCATCGCATCCCCTCCTTTGCGGACCCGTCCTTTCGTGGTCATCCGTTCCCCTCCGCTTTTTTCATAACCCTCTGCACATCATCCTCGAAGATCTCTCCGCCCTTTTGGCTGATCCCTTCAGCCGCTGCTCGGCCGCTCCTCCCTGAAGCCCTTCACCGCTTGACTTTGTATCCCGCCTTCTCCCTGTCCCAGGTATCCGGCGTCACCCCCTGATCCCGCAGCAGATTCTTCTGCACGCGCTGCGTCGGGGTCTTCGGCATCGCCGCCATGAAGCGCACGTAGCGCGGGACCATGAAGTACGCCATCCGCTCCTCGCAGTGGGCCATCAGCTCCTCGGGGGAAAGCGCCTTTCCCGGCTTCAAGGTGATCACGATCATGACCTCGTCCTCGCCCAGGTCCGACTTGACCGCCACGGCAGCGGATTCGAGGACGGAGGGGTGGGAGTTGATCACCTTTTCGACCTCATAGGAAGAGATGTTCTCCCCCCTCCTCCTCAAGGCGTCCTTCTTGCGGTCAACGAAATGGAAATATCCGTCCTCATCGTAGTAGAGGTAGTCACCCGTGTGAAACCAGAGATCACGCCACGCCTCCACCGTCTTCTCCGGCATGTTGTAATACTCGAGGAAGATGCAGTACGGCTTGAGCGGACGCAGCAACACCTCGCCCGGGGTGTTGGGGCCGACCTCGCTCTGATCGTCGTCCACGACCTTGATGGTGTAGTCGGAGCGGCAACTGCCGCACGTCCCGGGTTTGCGCCTGCCAATCGTGTTCTGCAGGGGAATGCCGATCTCGCTCATGCCGTACCCCTCGAGCAGGGTCACCCCGAAGCGCTTCTCGAAGGCCTCGAAGAGGTCCATGGGCGCCCCGCCGCCGACCATGACCCGCAGCGGGTTGTCCGCGTCGTCCGGGCTGGGATCCGCCTTGTACAGGATGGGTAGAATGCCGCCGATGTAGTTGAACTCGGTGCAGCGGTACCGCCGGATATCGTCCCAGAACCGGGAGGCCGAAAACCGTTCGCACAGAACCATGCGCGCCCCGCTCAGCATGGCCGGCAGGGTGGAGAGGACCTGGGCATTCCCGTGAAAGAGCGGCAACGCATTGTAAAGGCAGTCGTCTTCCGTGTAGCTGGTGACATCGCAGATGCATTCGGCCATGTAGAGGCCGTAGTTCTGCGGGAGAAGCGATCCCTTGGACGGACCCGTGGTCCCCGAGGTGTACATGATGATCTGCGGGTCCGACCAGACGACATCCGCGGGTTCGTAGAGCCCTTCGTTGTCGATGAGCGAGTCCCAATCGACGATCCTTTTCCCGGCGGCGGGGGCGTGACCCGTCTCTCCGCCCAAGAGGACCAGCGTTTCCACCTTCGGCAGATCGCCCAGGATCGGCAGCACCCGATCAAGGTAACGGGCGTTCATGACGATCATGCGGCTGTCGGACTGGTTCGTCATGTAGGTCAGAATATCGCCCTTGTGCGCCGTGTTCAGCGGCACCTCGATCGCACCCAGCTTGGACAGTCCGAACCAGACGAATAGGAACTCGGGCGAGTTGTCCATGATGATCGCGACCTTGTCCCCCTTCTCGATCCCCGCCTTCTGGAACCCCGAAGCAGCGCGGTTCGCCATCCGGTTCAACTCGTTGAAACTGTATTCCCTCTCATTGAAATAAAGGAACGTCCGATCTCCGTACTTCTCTGCCTGCCTCTCGAGGAGCGCGTGCTGCACCCGCTCCCGTGCCCTGTTTCCTGAATCAACCATGACAGTCCTCCACGTCCTTCCTTCAAATTCTCTCCCGCCCCCCGCCTGAACGGCAGAAGCCCTTCAAATCGATCCGGAAGCGGTTACGCTTTTCTTGCTCCCCCACCCGAACGGAAGCGGGCCTTCAGGTCCGTTTGGCCTCCCAAACGCACGCCTCCGCCCCCGTTCGATCGGATGGAGACACCGAAGCCCGTTTGCCGACGCAAACGCTCGCATCGTCCCCTCCCGCCCGAACGGAGCTCCATCCGGCCCTACGCCGCAGCCACTTGCGAGGGGTTGGGGTAATGGCCGTAATATTTCAAGATCCCGGTCGGCGGCCGCCTCTTCAGCCATTCCCTCTCAAACGTCTCGTAGTCCTGCCCGAGTTGCAGCCTCTCGGCCAGCGCCTCCTCGCGGAGGACGCTTGTCGCGGCCTGATCGACCCGAAAGGTCACCTCGTCGTAAACGACCTTGTAGACGTTCCTCGCCTGCCAGGCGGTCGTGATGCCCGCCTTGACATCCGCCGCGACCGCTGCGGGATCCCTTTCGAGCACATCGCCGTAGCCGGCCCCTCCTCCCGCCGCAATCAGGAACACATCCCCCTCCTCATAGGGCCTGAAGGAGGTGACGACCTGGTGCATCTCGTGGACGCCTCCAAGGCTCTGCCCCTTCTCGAGCTCCAGCAGGCTCGACGGGATGGCCGGGCTGCTTTCGGCCCACAGCCGATCCAGCCCCGGCTTCCGGATGGAGTGCACCGCCGGCGTCGCAGCGGCATAGCCGCCGAACAGCCCGGTGCAGGAGGGGAATTTGGACCCGAAGCCGAGGGAGCCCATGAACACGAGCGGCACCTTGTGCACGACGAGGCCGTATCCCAAGCCGTTTCCCCCGCGGTATCTGCCCATGCCGTGGTTCTGAAAGAGGTTTCGGAAGAGGTAGACGAACGGCCTGTCCGCCTCGGTCGTCTCCACATCGCTGCAGTCGCTCATCGTCGCGAAAAAGGAGCCGGCCACGTCCACGCCGTCCATATCCGGGCGCGCACCGCAGCCGGTCCCGTTCATCTCGGCGGAGATGTCGGCCATGGGCTCGCCCCACTGGTTGAATCCGCCGTAGAGCGCAAAGCCGAAGCCCGTGTACCACGGGGCGACCGCGTGCAGGCGGTCCTGGCTGTAGATGAGCTTCGCCCCGACATGGAAAAAAGACTGGGAAAACGCCGTCTGAATGAAGGGCGCGACGCCGGTGGGCGTCTCACCCGAGGCGTTCACCAGGCTGTTCTCGGGGAACTCCCATTCCAGGATGTCGAGCAGCGCGTTGTTCGCCGGCAGATCGTGAAGGAACCACCCGCACAGATAGACCATCGCCAGACCGATCACCCCCTGAAAGTAGGTGTTCAGCGGCTTGTCGGGGATCGTCGGGGAGCTGTCCCTGAGGTTCAGCCTCATGGTCTCGCCCCGCTTTTCCAGCTCGAGGTTCAGTTTGATGAGGCTCGAATCCTCCCCCGCACAGTCCATGAAGACCTGGTGGCGAAACATGCCGTCGGGCAGTTCGGCCACCTTCTTCCTGGCCGCCTCCGCCGTGTCCGCCAGAATCTTTCGGAGACCGCCGATAAAGAGATCCACGCCCTTCTTCTCGAGGACGTTCAGGATCCGGCGCTGCGCGATCCGGCAAGCGGCCAGCCGCGCCTTGAGGTCCAGGATGAAGGTGCGCGGGTCCCTGCCTGCGTTGGCGAACATGTTCAACAGGTCTTCCCGCAGGGTGTAGTTCTCGCCGATCTTCAGCGGCGGGACGAGGAAGCCTTCGTCATAACGTGAACGCGACGTGGTGGGGGAGCCTCCGGGCTCTGTGGAGCCGTTCTCCCCCGTGTGGACGACCGCCCCGGTGAAGCAGACGAGCCTGCCCTGGTAGAAGATGGGCACGGCGACGCCCATGTCTCCGCCGTGGACACCGCAGTAAAACGGGTCGTTGAAGAAGAAGGAATCGCCCTCCTTGACCTGCACCGACGGCTCATTGAGCCAGTGCTTCACGATGTACTTGATCGGGATCTGCCCGAGGGCGGCGTGGAAAAAGATGCCGGTTGCGCAGACCGCCAGATCCCCCTGCGCGGTGTAGATCCCGAAGGCCACATCCCCCCAGCGCATGCCGGCGCTCGCGCCCAGCTTCTGGGTGGTCTCCTTCCCCTCGAGGGCGATCATGTTGACCTTGTGGCTGAAAATCTCGAGCTCGACCGGGTCCAGCTTCTCCATGGCCCGGGCTTCATCAGGCGTGATCGGCTCCGGCCGCAGCCGCTGCACGACCTCATAGTCTCTGCCGTAGGTGTTCACTTTCATCATCCCTCCTTCCGATCGTCAAGAAAGCTTGCGGGCCGGATCTTCGGCGACAACCTCGCCCGGGCGGTCTCCCGCCGGCTCCAACAGCCCCTGTCCATAGGGGTCCAGGGTGAATCGCCAACCCGGATTGATGACCCCCGTCGTCTCCCTGGCCTCGATCACCGCAGGCCCGGGGATCACATCGCCGGGCATGAGATCCTCGAAGACATAGATCCCCGTATCGACGAACCGCCCCAGGTCGACGAAATAGACGGGGCGGGTCTCCTTGCGTGCGGCTCCGGGGGTCTTTCGGCCGGCCCCCTCCGCAGGGCTCAGCTCGAGATGGCGGGTGGAGACGCTCGCCTTCAGGAAGAAATTCTCCACCTGGATGCCGCCCTGCGGAAATGCGGCCTCCGGCGAATAGGTCCTGGCGTAGGTCTCCCCGAAGGCGTCGCAGATGTCCTTCACATCCTGGAGGGAGCCGATCTCGAGGTGGGGCGATTCAAGCTTGGTGTAGTTGTACTGCATCCCGTAGCGCATCTCCAGTTCGAGCACGAACTGGATCTCCGCCTCCGATGAACCCTCCATCTTCAGATCTCGAAGCGCCAGATCCTTCAGTTCCCGCACGACGCTGTTGAAGGCCTCGTAGTCCTCCGTGTAGGCCTGGGTCGCGTACTGGAACAGCTTGATCGTCCGCGTCCGGTCGAAGACCTGCATGACATCGACCGTGGATGCCCCGAAGGCGCCGAAAACCGGGGAAAAGGGCGACATGATGACCTTTTTGATCTCCAGATAGGGTGCGATGTCGAGGGCATGACAGGGGCCCGCCCCGCCGCAGGCCAGGAGCACGAATTCCCGCGGGTCGTAGCCTTTGAGGACGACCTCGTTGAAGACCTCCTGCCCCATCTTCGCGTCGATGATACGCCGGATCCTCGCCGCCGCCTCCACCACGTCGATCCCGAGCGGGTCGGCGATCTTTTCACGGATCGCCTTCTCGGCCAGTTCTTTCTTGAGCTGCATCTTTCCGCCCAGGTAGTTGTCGGGATTGAGGTAGCCGAGGACGAGGTCCGCATCGGTCACCGTCGGCTCGGAGCCGCCCTGATCGTAGCACGCGGGACCGGGCATCGAACCGGCGGACTGAGGGCCGACCTCCAGCCTGTCGCCGAAGAGGGTGTTGATCCAGGCGATGGAGCCTCCCCCCGCGCCGATCGACTTGACCTCGATCGCCGGGATGTTCGTGCGCCATCGGTCGATGACCGGAATGAAATCGTAGGTCTTGATCTGGCCGTCCGACACGACCCCGATGTCGTAGGATGTCCCCCCCATGTCCGTGAAGATGAGGTTGTCCATACCGTACATCCCACCGATGTACCGGCTGCCGTGCAGACCGGCCACGGGCCCGGCGTTGTAGGTGAGGATCGCGCGCGTCCGGGTCACCTTCTTCATCCCCCCGACGTTCTGGACGAGCGCCAGGGGTTGGCTGTACCCGTTGTCCTTGAGCTCCCAGATGAGCCTCGTCAACTCCTCGCCCATGACGCTGTGGATGTAGGCGTTGACGGTCGTCGTCGTGAAGCGGGTGTACTCGCCCATCTTGGGTGAAATGCTGTGGGAGAGAAAGACCGGCATCGAACCGAGATAGTCCTCCGGGTATTCCTCTTCGATGATCTGCTTCACCATCGCCTCATGGACCGGGTTGTAGCAGGACCACATGAGGCAGACGACATAGCCCATCGCGCCGTTTTCCATCAGGCGCTGCAGATTATCGAGCACGTCGTCCCTCTTCAACGGCATGATCACGTTCCCGAAGGAGTCGATCCGCTCGCGCAGGCCCACGATCATATCCCGAGAAATCAGGGGCTCCGGCTTCTGGATACGGGCCAGGTTCTTGGTCTCATGCCCGAACAATCCGTCCGCCCAGGATCGCCCGCGCCCGATGGCAATGGTGTCCTCGAACCCGGCCGTCGTGATCAGCCCGAGTTTCGGGCCGGTCCGTTCGATCAGGGCGTTGGTCCCCAGGGTCGTGCAGTAGCGGATCGATTCGCAGCCGTTCATGAATTTCTTCAACGGCAGATTGAAATCCTTTGCCAGCTCCCGCAGGCCCCTCATGAAGCCGACAGAAAGATCGTAGTGGGTGGTCGGTGATTTCGTGATCGCAAAACGACCGCCATCCTGTTCCGCAAAAAAATCGGTGAAGGTCCCGCCGATGTCCACTTCGACTGTGTAGCTCATCTTCCCCCTCCTGTCGGTATGCCGTGTCTCTGCTTCAGCGCGTCGATATCCAGTTCTATATCGTGGGTGATCGGATGGCCGGGCGGGAGATACTGATTCTCGACCATCAGGCCGCATTGCGGACAATAGAATTCTATGATTCGACACCACTCGGGGTCGGGGGCGTAGGTGTACGCGGCATCCTTCGCCAGAGGCTCGTGGATCTCCTCGGGCATCCTTTCCCGCACCAGGCAGCCCTTCTTGTAGTTGTCCCGGGCACTGACCAACTCCCGGTTACACCGGTTGCAGCACCACATCTCCTTTTCGAGATCGATATCAAGCGCGTCGGTTATTCTGATCTTCATGCTGTCGCCTCCTCGAAAATCCCGTTGCAGTAGGCATCCACCGTGTAGGTCCAACCCTCCCTCACCACGTAGGTGGTATCGACGGCCTCGACGATCGCCGGCCCTTCGACCACATTTCCGGGCATCAGTTTGCCCCTGTCGTAGAGGGGCGTCTCGATAAACCCATCCTCGCTCCAACAGACCTCTCGCGCGCCCATGCGGGCCGGAGAGGGATCCCGCGCGCCAGGCTGCTGCTCCGTGATCTCGTAGTGGGGGATCGCCGCGGTGGCGTGGAGAAACACGACAGGCGAAAAGACACTTTCCGCCTCCGAGAACCTCGGCGCCTGTTTTTGGAGGGTCTCAGCCATTCCCGCCTCCCACTCGAGTCCCCTGATCCTGATCCGGCCCTCGGGCGTGTCATCCCCGGAACTCAAGAAGAATTCCACCCTGTAGCGCACGTCCGATTCGTCGAACCCCTCTCCCCGCATATCGCGTGAGGCACCGGCATGCATCTCCTCGAGGACCCGGCTGATTTCACTCCCCGTGCTCATCCTCCCGTTCTCTTTGATCCAGTGTCCGAGGCGCCGCGAGTAGATGTGCCAGATGTCCATGCTGGAGAGCGAACACGCCGAGAAGACCGAGGCATAGCGCGGCGCGATGATCTTCCGGATGCCCGCGTGCCGGGCGAGGCCGCAGCAATGGGCCGAACCCGCACCGCCGTAGATGACGAGAACCGGATCGAGATCGGGGCGGATCGACTCGGCCGTCGCCTTGAGCTGAGCTCCCATGGTCGCATCCACAGTGTCCCTGATCGCCAACGCCGCTTCGAGCACGCTCTTGCCGGTCTGGGAGGCGACCCTGTTTTCGATCGCTTCGAAGGCCTTTTGGGCATCGAGCTGCATCTTTCCGCCGAGATAGTAGGCCGGATCGATGCACCCGAGGACGATGTCGGCATCGGTCACCGTCGCGTTCGTCCCCCCGAGGCCGAAGCAGGCAGGTCCCGGAAGCGCCCCGGCCGACTGCGGACCCACCTGAAGGCGCCCTTTGCGCACGCTCGCAATGGACCCTCCGCCCGCCCCGATGGCCTTGATGGCGACCATTGGCGTGCTGAGGGCAAGGCCCTCCACATCCGGCTTCAGGGTGAAGTTGGGCTGTCCGTTCATCACGATGCCCATGTCGAAGGAGGTGCCGCCCATATCGCCGGAGACGAGCTTCGGGACGTTGTAGAGCCGCGCGAGCGCCGCGACGCCCATGAGGCCCGCGGCGGGCCCGGAGTTGTAGGTGTTGATCGCCCTCGTCTTGGACACCCGCGCGACGCCGCCCGTGGCATGCACGATCAGCAGGGGGCGGCTGTAGAACCGTTTGCGCAGATCCTCTCCGGCCTTGTAGAGGAACTTGACGAGCCGGGCGTGGATGTAGGCATTGACCACAGCGGTGTTGATCCGCTCCTGGTCACCGGGCAGCTGGCTGACATCGGATGCGAGAAACACCGGCACCGATCCGAGATAATCCCGCGGGTATTCCTCCTTGATCCAGCTCCGCGCCCGCCGTTCGTGAACGGGGTTGTAGACCGAATTCCCCAGACAGACAACGAGGCATCGGGCGCCCTGATCGAGCAGTTCCTGGGCCGATCTCAGCACCTCCTCCCGGTCGAGGACCTCCTTTTCGTTCCCTTCTTCATCGACCTCCCCTGTCAGGGTTCGAACCATCTCCGGGTAAACGAGGGGCGAATCATCCTCGTCGTTCACCACCTCGAGACCCTCCTCCCGGCCCCGGCTCACCAGAAGACCGATCTTGGTCCCGTTCCTTTCGATCAGGGTATTCGTACCGATGGTGGATGAAAATCGAATCACGTCCGTCTGCGCCAGGAGATCTTCGACTCCGATCTGGAAGGACTCGGCTCCTGATTTGATGCTATTCATCAGGCAGACGGTTAGATCATGAGGTGTCGTCGGCACTTTGACCGTGTGGACTCTGCCGCCCCCCATAAAAAATCCATCTGTAAACGTACCTCCTGTATCGATATCGATCGTGTATCCCATAACCATCCTCCCCGCTTAATTTTTCTCTGCAAATCCTTTTCAAACGATCTCCCGATGCATCGCCGCTCTCAAACCTGCATAAAACCTCCGTGGATTTCAAAGATTAGGGTTGTCCATACCGAAGGAACATCTTCCTGAAACATTTCCAGAATACCGAGAGGATCCCAGATGCCAGTCGCTCGACTGTCTCGCAGGATTTCTGGATTCAAAGCAAAACCTGTATCAAGGTTGGTGCCCATCCGGAAATAACGCCTTGTAAACAAAATAGTTTCCAGCCCGGCTGTTTCTCGCTTCGAACAACCGGCATTCCTGGCCGCAAATGAACAGACATATGGGCATTGCGGAAAACCGGCCTCCTCCGAACGATTGCCTCCCTCCAAAACATCCGCCGCCGTGACCAAGCGCTTCGAGCAGTCCTTCCGCTGGCGGCGAGGCGCGCGGCGTTGGCTCGGAGGCTCTTTCCCCCAGAAAAAAACCGCCCAAAGAGCTGCACCGAAATTGGATCAATTGGATTGACAATCATCAATAATCGCCATTGTAAACTACTTGTTTCACGTAACTAATAAACGTATCCATGATTGAGCGACCGATCAATTTATAGACATTGGAAATAACTTTTGTCAAGCGAAATTTATTGAGCGACCGATCAATTTGACATTTTTTCCGGCGGCGGCGTTAAGGCAGGGAATTCGGGAAAGGTGCGGTCATGCCCCCCGGACCACCCGGGAGGCATGACCTACGCCTGGGGGGGAGAAAGACTAACAGGCGTATTCGGGGTTGATGGGGCCGGCGGCAAGCATCGCTTCGACCTCGTTCTCCTTGAGGGAGTAGCGCAGCAAAAACTCCTCGTCGGATACATCAGGGCCGATCCCGCTTGCCTTGCGGATCTCTTCAATGGTGGGTTGAGGAAACTCCTCTTGCATCATCTTTTTCGTCTTTTCGAGGCTGTGAACCTTGTCCAGCACGTCGGGGGCGATCGGTGCCGGCGACTCTCCGAAGTAGCCCAGAACATATTGGATGATTCCATCGGGTACGATCTTATACCGCTTCCCGGAGATGATGTTCATCGCCGCCTGGGTGCCGACGAACTGGCTGAGCGGGGTGACCATGATCGGGTAGCCGAGTTCCTTCCGGACCAGCTTGATCTCCTCGATCACCTCGGGCAGGCGGTGCTCCATCCCCGCCTCACCCAGCTGCCGTTTCAGCGTCGAGACCATGCCGCCTGGGACCTGATGCTCATAGTAGGCTGCATCGTAGGCGGCCGGCTTGCCGGGGGTCCTCCCCTCCTTTTCCGCTACGGCGTAAAGCTGCTCCGAGACGCGCTTCAGGGCCTCCACCACCACATCCGTTTCGCACTCCAGGGCGCTCAGGCCTTCGACGATCTCGAAGATCGAGGGCTGGGAGGTCCCGTCAGCAAGGGGCGGGATAGCCGTGTGCAGCACATCGATCCCCTGGCGGATCGCCTCCAGGTAGACCTGCGGCCCGAGCCCCGCGCTGCAGTGGGTGTGGATCTCGAGCGGCTTCTCGCCGATCGCCCCTCGGATGACGGGGACCAACTCCCGGACGCGGTCAGGGGTCAACAGCCCTCCCTGGTCTTTCAGGTAGACCGTGTCGACATCGCTGCAAGCGGCGATCTCACGGGCCTTTCCGGCATAGTAGGCGTCGGTGTGCACCGGACTGATGGAATAGGAAAGCGCCACCACGAACTCCTCGATCCCGGCCTGTTTGGCCATCCGGGCGTTCTTGGAAATCACCTCGATGTCGTGCGCGGCGTCGATCAGCCAGACCCGCCGGATCCCATTGGCCGCCACGGTCTTCAGGACAAGTTCCACGATCGAATCCGGCGACCGCACGAATCCGATGAAACGCCTGCCGGTCGTGCCGAAGCTGAGGGGGGTATGGGGCATGGCCCTGGCCGCCAGCCGGATCTTCTCGAACGGGTTTTCCTTGTGATACTTGACGGAAACCCCCATATGGATGCTGCTGATGAAGTCGATCGCCTTGAAGCCGGCCCGGTCCATGTCCGCGGCCACGCTCAGGATCATGCCGGTCGTAAGACCCGTGGCATCCCACAGACTCTGATTGCCGTCCCGCAGCGTCGTATCCACAAATCGTATTTTTTTCATAACATTCTCCAGGTCTTGAAAATCCTGTCGGCAGGCTGCGGCGTCCGCCGCGAACGAAGCCGCCGGCAAAACCACCTGTAAAACCGGGGTTCACGCCCCCTGTAGAGAAAGGGGGGCGCCGTCGCGCCTGCGGCGGTTTTGGCGCGGCGCTCCCTCCTACTCCTCGTAGAGCTTGCGGATAAGTTTCCCTTTGTACTGATATTGCGGCAGTTCCTTGACGAGCTCGACCTCGGCCTGGAAGATCAGCCGGGCCCGCAGTTCCCTCTCCAGGAGCTTTTTCAGTTCCTTGAGATCCCCGGGCTCCTCGCCGAGCTCGGCCTTGATCTTCAGGGGAGGCTTCACCGCGGTCCCGGGCTCCTCCAGCTGCACCTCGATCTGCCCGCTCAGGCGCGGTTTGAAGGTCGTAGCCACATCCTTGATGGCCAGAGGATAGACATTGACCCCCAGCACGGTCAGCATGTCGTCGTAGCGCCCCAGGACCTCGATCCGCATCCCGCCCCGTCCGCAGTCGCAACGGTCGACGCCGACGACGCGCACATGATCCCGCGACCGGTAGCGCAGCAGCGGCATGGCCTGATGGATCAAGCCGCTGTAGACGAGTTCACCCGTGGCCCCTTCCTCGATCTCCAGCGGCTTGTCGGTCTCCGGGTCGATCAACTCGACGTGGACGATCCCCTGCGCGATGTAGTGCATCCCCGCGCGACCTCGGTTTTCGACGCATTCGCCCCAAACGATGCAGGCCTGCTCCCCCATCCCCATCCCTTCGATCACGGTGGCGCCGAAGGACTCCTCGATCAGCGGCCTGACTGCTTTGGTCCCTCCCTCCGCGCCGCCGATGATGCGCCTGATCCCGAGCTTCTTGGGATCGAGCCCGGCCTTTTCGATCTCTTTGAGCAGATAGCTCCAGAAGGAGACCGTGGAGTGCAGGGCGTTTGCGCTTTGGTATTTGAAGGCGCTGATGACCCGGTCCGTGTTGAAGCCGGTCGGGAAGTTGACCGCCCCCATCTTCTCGAGGCCCTCCCGGAAGGTGTCGGCAATAAACGGCGCGGTCGGGATGTTGACGACGATGCTGTCCGGCCGGATGCCACCGCCCCAGGCGAAACGCGCGATCGCCTCGGCGTGGACGTTCAGGATGTCGCTCTGCGTCAACCCGATGTAGGTCGGTATTCCGGTGGTGCCGCTCGAGGAATACACCCGGCTCAGATCGACGACATCCACCGCACGGTGCGCGCCCACCGGGGCATTGCGCATCTGCGCCTCGCGCAGTTCGCTCTTGACGGTGAAGGGTAGCTGGCCGATCTGTTCGATGCCCTTGATGTCCCCGGCCTCGAGCCCGGCCGCCTTGAATTTCTCCTGATAGAGCGGCGAGTGTTTGCTGACATGCTCCAGTTGTTTCAAAAACAGCGGGTTGTGCAGTTCATTGATCCTGTCGACGGTGAGCGACTCCATTTTTTCGTTGAACAATCTCGGCCATTGATCCGCCATGACATGTCTCCTTTCCCATTCGCCCGGGAATAACGCGGGCGCACACTGTTTCGCGGCCGCCTCTATCAGCGATCCCTTTTCATGAATTCTTCGAGGATGTCGACCATCCTCTCGGCCATGGGCATATCCTCGAGGTTGCAGTCGAGCTCTTCGAGCGGGATGTCCGCCCTGAGATGCCTCTTCAACTCCTCGACGAACAGCCGGTCCTCGGCCGGGTCATAGAGGATCCCGCCCTCCTGGTCGATCGATGACCAGCCCCGCAGGGGTACGACCAGTTTGAGGGGACCTTTCGCCTTGTTCATCTTTTCCGCATACATCCGAGCGCCGACCAGGAGTTCATCGACCGGGAAGCGCGTCATCGCCCGCATCTGATCGATCTCCAACACCCGGCCGCCGGCGACGTATTTCGGCCGATTGTGCCGGGTGGGCCCGGCCCCGGTCAGGTTGAGGCAGCACGGCGCCCAGACCTGGGGGATGCCCCGTTCCAATGCGGCGTCCAGCCGCTTCATGCCGGCGGCACGGTTGCCTTTGAACTTCTCTTCGACCAGACCCGCCGGCACGATCTCGACGACGCCGTCGAAGAACCCCTGTTCGATGAGGCGGTCCATGGCCCGGTCGCTGACCCCCTGGGCGTGGAAGGGAAAGACGTGGTATCCCCTCTCGATCAGCAGCTTCTCGACGTTCTTGGCGCATTGATCCGAAAAACCCAGCTCCGTGACGGCCACCGATGGATAGGGCAGCTTGAGGGAGCGGCAGTCCATCGACTGCTCCGCCATGCCGCAGATCGCACCCGCCACCTGCGCGAGCGCGTTTTTCATGAGATCGCTCATCCCGGACACCTCCAGGATGATCTGCATCACGGCCAGGTCCGTCGCTTCGAACCAGCGGTTGATGTACGCGGGCATCGCCGCCGGGGTGGCGATCAGCTTGGGGAGCCCGAAGGGCAGCCGGGCCATCACCCGCGCGCCGACCAGGGCGATCGTCGCGCCTCCCAGGGCCACGATGCCGTCCAGTTTCCCCTCCGAGAGCAGGCCCAGCGCGGTCTCGACAGCCCCGGCCGTCATGGCATCCGTCACCTCCGCCCTGTTCCTTGACCCTCTCAGCTGCTCGATGTCTTTGCCCACCCGCGCAGCGATCTCATCCGGTCCGATGTCCGCGTCGACCGAGGGCCGCTTCCCCATGCTGATATCCATCAGGATGGGCCGGAACCCGATCTCCTCGATCCTCCGCCTCAGGAAGCCGAGCTGCTCCGATTTTGTATCGGTTGTCCCGATCATGACGATACTCTTAGCCATCCAAATCCTCCTTCCGGGTGATCACAATCGCTTATAGTTGAACATCACCGCCAGGAGCTTCGCCTTCTTTTCCCCGACGCTGCGGCCGTAATGCGGCACGCCCGCATCGAAATAGACGCAGTCGCCCTCTTCCATCATGGTGCTCTTGCCGTCATAGACAAACTCGTGGCGGCCCTCCAGCACGTAGAGAAGCTCTTCCCCTTCATGCTGAAAAACCCCCTTTTCCTCGAAGGCCGGCTCGATGATGTAGGGGAGCATGTTCTTGCCCGGCTTTTTCGAGGCCAGGGCCTCATACTTGTAGCCGTAAAAGGCGCCTACGGTTTCGACGACCTCGCCCGCACCGCGCCTGGTGAACGTGATGCGCGGGTCGATGTCCTCTTCCCCGTTTCCTTCGAAAATGAACCGGACATCGACCCCAAGCGCATTGGCGATCTTGTTGACCGTGGAATAAGGCGGAGCCTTCTTCGAGCGTTCGATCTTCGAGAGATAGCTCTTGGTCAACCCCGTAAGATCCGCCAGTTCCTGAAGGGTCATGCCCTTCTTCTCCCGCAGATTCCTGATATTTTGTGTGATCCATTCTTCCTGCATACGCGTCTCTTCCATGTCATCGCACATTCACAGGGCACATCGCTCTTTCCCAACGCCTATTTGGTGTCCATCCGGAAATGATTTCCGTATAGAACCCGGTTTCCAATCCGGAAATGAGGATTTTTGGCCAATATCAAGGAAATCAAGCGTTTGCGCGGAGGCGACCTGTAGGTCGCCGCACAAGCAAACGTGCAGATTGACGCGGAGATTGGCCAAAAAGACCATTTCTGGATGGAAGCGAATCTAGGCTTTGATATAGACGACGCCCAGGTCTCCGTCGATCCGGATGGTCATGCCGGTCCTAATCTTCTGGCTTCCTTCGACACATCCGGCCACGCAGGGGATCCCATACTCCCGCGCCATAATCACCGGATGGGACAACGCACCTCCTCCGTCCGTCACCAACCCTTTAATCACGCTGAAAGCAGCCGTCCAGGCGGCCGATGTCCCGGGGGCCACCAGGATCTCACCGGGCTCCACCTCCGGAAGCTGATCCGCGCTCATGATGACCCTCGCTCTTCCTTCATAAACGCCCGGGGCTGCAGCTGCGCCGTAAAGATCCGCCTTCAGTTCCTCCCGTACGATCGGGACCTGCGTCGAAACCGAGAGTGTCGGGTCGCTCTTGAGGACGTCCTGCGCCTGAGAGATATCGCCGTAGAAGGGAACCGGCTCGATCTTCGAATTGGCTTTCCAGGCCTCCTTGCGCCGCTGGACATAAGGCCGCAGGTCGACCTTCCCCATCGGGATGGCGGCCTTGCGGATTTCATCGGGATGCAGGAAATGGACGTCTTCGGCCGAGTCGATGCATCCGGCCTGGGCGAATCTGCGGCCGAACTCGGTCACGATCCACCGTCCGAGCGCCCCGACATAAAAATCACAGAAATAGGTGTGGTCTTCGCTCCAATACCCCGATCTTTGCGCCGCTTTCATCAGCACTTCAAAGGAATCCTTCACCTCCGCCGGCACTTTTTCGAGCACATTTTTCTCGGCCTGCTCCCTTTCTAATATGATGCGGCCCCGCTCACTATCGAAGGTAAACTCCTCATCCTTCATCAGCATCTTCACCCGGTTCAATGCCAGCGAAGGTCTTTCGATCCAGGCCGGGGTGTCATATGCATGCATCCGCTCACACCGCCATCCATGCCGGGTAAGGAACGTGTGATATTCTTCCAGCCACTCCCGTCCTCTTGTGTTTTCGTTCAACAGGCGAAGAATCTCCTCCCTGTCCGAACCTGCGAATGCCTCTTCGAGCCCCATCGAAACCGCTTTTCTGCTGAGCCGCCACAATTCCCGCATCACCTTGACATCCTGGTTCTCGAAACCGGACATGAGCCTGCCGAAATCCGGATCGATGGGGGCGTCGCGGCCGAAAAGGTCCTTCCACATCAACTGAAAGAGGCCGTTGATATAGTAGGAGGCCATCATCATGATCATGTGGATTTCACCTTCCTTGCGGTTGATGGTATAGGTGAAGTCGAGGAAAAACGAAAGCAGTTCGATGTTGGTCAGCCTTTCGATATCGCCCCAGTCCTTCAGCCCCCGCGATTCTTTGGCCTCTGTGTAAAGCTCGATCAACTCCTTCTTGTACCCATCCCAGACGGCATCGAAATCCTGCAGAAACGGCTTGATCTTCTGTCTGAAATAGGGTTCCCTCTCCCTCCGCTCCTCCTCGGTGGTCCGAATGGCTGTGATGTAGGGGTATCCCTGAATAAATCTCGAATCCCACCCACGCGTCGTCGGCAGAAAGAGGGTTTCCGAGCCGTATCTGAATCCGGAATAGTACCAGTACCAGCCAATCCCGATATAAAGGGGCTTCATAGCCGGTTTTCCATGCACGACATCGCACAGCAGCACGCCGTAGCTTTGGGGATCTTTCTCATCGTCGAATTCGTAGAAAGACAGATCATAAGCAGGATGAAGCATAAAGGCCTCCCTTTGGTCCATGCGTTAAAGAAATGTGATTTGCTGGAACCCTTTTTCGTGCATGTCTCAGGTCCCCATCCTCGACAGCATCATGTCGAGCACCTTGTCGACAGGGTCTTTCTGTTTGGCTACGACTTCGGCGCGGGTCTGAAGGAGGAGGATGCTCATCGGAAAAACGAGATCCTGATCGATAGCCCACTCGCAATCTTGCGGAACATTGAAATGTTCTTCGAGCACCTTTCCGAGACGGCCCAACTCTGCAGCCTCCTCATCGCTGATACAAAACTGACGGCGCATATCTTCAGGTGTTTCCACCTCTTTTGTGCCCAAGGCATCGAAGCCTATATAGGTCTCTTTGGTTCCCAATGTCTTTTCCACCGGTTTAAGAGTGGCCTTGTCTAGAACAAGGAGATCAGGACGTGCATTGCCGCTTACCACGCTCTCTCCCAATCCCCAGTTCGCTTCGATGATCATGCGCGATGCATTCCCGCGGTTCGGATCGACGGTAAACAGCACGCCTGCGGCTTTTGCCCTCACCATTTTCAGAACTGCGACGCCGATCGGATCGCTCTCGAGGGGCAAGCCGTGTCGGCTGCGGGACGTCAACGAGACCATGTTGAACGTGCTCGACCAGACCTTTTTCACTTTTTCGAGCAGATCCGTCTCCCCCTTCACATTCAAGCAGGTTTCATACTGTCCGGGGTGGCTGACCGCCCCGGCGGAACGGACTGACACGGCCACGTCTCTCATGCATAATCTTTCGTTCAGCTCCCTGTAGTGCGACAGAATCGCATCCTCGAGTTCATCCGGAATCTTTTTCGATTCCACGATCTCGCGCAACCGGGGGCTGACCTCCTTGAAGGCACCGAGATTCTCGGGCCGCAGATCAACGTCCGCAAGGAGCTTTTCAATCTCCTCCCCCGCCCCCGACAATTTCATGAAATCCTTATAAGCGTTTACACTCAGCGCAAAGCCAGACGGAACCCTCAGACCCATCTGCGCCATCTCACCGAGATTAGCGCACTTCTTTCCAACGAGTTCCTTGTGCCCCTGACCAAGCTTTTCGATCCAGACTACCCCTTTCATCAAAATGCCCCCTTCCTGTTGTGTTTATGCCTGTCATTCAGGAGACAGTATCGTTTCCCCTGGAACAGGCCTCATCGGCCGTCCTTCACATCGTCCCGCCGCCATTGGCGACGCGCCGGCCGAAAGGTCTTAAGCCCGGAACCGTTCAATGCCCTTTCGTGGAGACAAGAGGAACATACCTCGTGCGGTGCGCAGGACGGATGGCCACGAGGCAAAGAGATTTCTTCTCCACCCATCCGAACAAGGATCGACCGTCGATCCGGGCGTTACGAAACACTTTTTTTCTGGTAAAAACGCGTTGTTTCCGCAAAATCGCTTTCGGTTGAACACTAGTCAGGGTACTGCAAAGCTGCCAGGACGCTCTGCGTGTCGGTCACCCATCCAAAACTGGCTTTGACGTTGGAAATGGTCGCCTTCTGCAATTCATGACTGCCAAGCGGGCTGGTCGCATCCGCCACGAGGATCGCGAAATAGTCCAGAGCGGCCGCATGTCGCAATGTGGATTCGACGCATACGTTGGTGGCAGTTCCGGCAAAGATGAGGGAGTTGATCCCCTTTTGTAAAAGATGGGTCTGGAAATTTGTATCGATGAATCCGTCATGCCTTTCCTTCACTATGATGAGGTCATCGGAACGGGGCGTGAGTTCGTCTATGATATTAGCTCCCCAGGAACCCTCTAATGGGAGGCGTTTCACAATATCGGATTGGTCTTTAGCTAAGCGAAAGGTCTTGGATTTGTAAAAAAAAGGGGTATCGACTATTTTGGATCGCTCTGTTTCCCCGGGATATACCATCTTCAAATAAATCACCTGGATGGTATTTTTCCTGCAAGCATCTGCAAGCCTTCGGCAGCGATCTATGACGGAAGGCACCCCTTCCAGATCGACCCCTAACATGCCGAAATATCCTTCGGGACGCAGAAACGCATTCTGCATGTCCACTATCACCAGAGCACTTCGTGCCCGCTCCAATGAAACAGCTTCCGGTCCGGCGTTCAGGGTGATCATGAGATACAGTCCTTGTGCGCTTTCACCCGGGAGGGGCGTTTGTCGGCCTGACTCGACCCCGATCCCGGTCACCGATTCAAAAGTGGTCTGCCGCTTTTCATGATCCCTGGAACAGGTTTAAACAATCCGGACAGACAACGCACCTCGGGATTGGAAACCCGCCCCGTGGTTTCATCTGCTCTTTCCGATAGAGGGAAAACACGCGAATTCGTCTTGATATCGATCAGGCCTTGGACCAGGGCATGATACGCAACGCAAGCCCGCTTCGCGCGAAAACGGAAAACAGCAGACCGGTTTTCGATCTCAGGAAACATGCAATATGTACATTTGGTTGACATGCTCCTCATTCTTGCCGACAATCCCAGGAGACGCATAGAGGGGAACGAAACCCAACATAAATAAATAAGTCGATATATCAATATGTTATTAAGCGAGTCAATCCGCATTTATTTGAATCTCATTCAGGCTCCATCTCTAGCGGGCGGTGTCCTTTTTGTCAACTAAAAAGAAACTTTGTTTTTCATCTTGCGGGATCTGCAAAATTTTATATTATTTATTATCAACTATTTTACATATATATTTAAAAATATTTTTAGGTTTCCAATTTTGAAACATGCATCCAGCTCTTCGTTCCTTTTTGAAACGATGGTCGCGCGAAATCCGCTCCGTCTCTTTATCCGGCCCTCGAGCCGGCAGTTGAACCCCGAGGCGTGAAAATGTTATAAATGAGTCTTTCCATCCCCGAACGAGAGGTGAAAAAAATGAACCTGAAGGACCGCTATGCGATCGTCGGCGTCGGCTGCACGCCCCAGGGGCGCTTCCCGGACAGGACGGTGCTCAGCTTTTACGTGGAATCCTGCGCCAACGCGATCCTGGATGCAGGGCTCGAGCGCAAGGACATCGACGGTCTGATCTGCTACCGCCAGTTTCCCACGAGGCCCGGCGAAGAGGAAGTATCCGCCTACCTCGTGGCGCAACATCTTGGTCTTTCTCCCAATGCCATCAGCCAGGAGGCCAACTGCGCGCGGTCCCACCTCCTGCATGCCCTGGCGATGCTGGAGGCGGGCCTTTGCCGGTACGTCGTCTTGAGCTATGCGGACACCTCCCGGCTGGGAACGCTCGGCAGCCCGCCCTCATACACCGACAAGGCGGTGTTCGGACATTTCGGGCTGGCCGCCGACTATGCCTTGGCCGCCAGGCGCGCCATGCACACGCAGCACACGGGCCCGGAAACCTGGAAAAAGATCGCTGTCTCCCAGCGGAGATGGGCGAACTTGAACCCCGCCGCCCTGATGCACGGCCAAAACATGAGCGAGGAGGACTACGACCGGTCCCGATGGGTGGTGGAACCCTTCCGGCTGGCCGACTGCTGCCTGATGAACGACGGCGGCCGAGCCTGCGTGATCACATCGCTTGAAAGGGCGCGCGACCTGCGGCATCCTCCCGCCGTGATCATGGGGATCGGGCAGCACAACCCCTCCCGCGAAATCCAGGCCTCGACGGCGATGGACGGCCCGACGGGCGCCTTCTTCGCCGGGCAAACGGCCTTCCGCATGGCCGGTGTGACCCGGGACGACATCGATGCCTGCCAGATCTATGACTGCTTCACCTACACCGTGGAGATCACCCTGCAGGACTATGGTTTTTTCGCCCCGGGCGAGGGGGAAAGCTGGTTCGACCACGGACGGACCGCCCCGGGCGGCAGCCTGCCCGTCAACACCTCCGGCGGGCTTCTGTCCGAGGCGTACTTCATGGGCCTCACACCGTTGACCGAGGCCGCCATGCAGCTCATGGGACGCTGCGGAGAAAGGCAGCTGGGCCCGGCTACGGGAACCAAAACGCCTGAGCTTATCCTTTGCAGCGACAACGGCGGTGTTTTTCAGACCCATTCCACCACGATCCTGAGGAAAGGATGAAACCAGCGATGCCCGGAAAGATCCTGCCACAGCCGAACGCCGACACGCGTCCCTTCTGGGACTTCTGCCGCCGCCATGAACTCCGATTCCAGAAATGCGCTGCATGCGGGCACCTCCGCTGGCCCGCATCGTTCCTTTGCCCCATGTGTTATGAGAAGGCCGCTGAGTGGGTTCAGTCGGAAGGAAAGGGGACGGTCTACAGCTACGTCGTCTACCATCAGGCCTTTCATCCCGCCTTCGCCGGGGACATCCCCTATGTCACGGCGGTCATCGCACTCGAGGAGGGCCCCCATTTCCTGAGCGCCATCGTCGGCTGCGCGCCCGAAGCGGTTCACTGCGGCATGCCCGTCGAACTGACCTGGGAGGATGTCGGCGAGGGGTTCAGTCTCCCGAAATTCAAACCGATACAGCAACCGTAGAAAAGAATCCGACCTGCGGGGCGGAGACCCCTCTTTGTCCGTCCTCGATGAGGCCCTATGCCGTCTCTGCCTTACAAATGGAAGGCCCTGCTGACCGTCGCCATGGGGACCATGATGGCGACTATGGATGCCAGCATCACGACCATCGCCTTCCCCGAGCTGACCCGGGTATTCCAAACCGATCTTCCCACGGTCATGTGGGTGATGGTGGGCTACATCCTGGTCAGCAGCAGTTTGATGCTCGTGGTGGGGAAATTGAGTGATTCGGTCGGAAGGAGCAGGATCTACACGACGGGAATAGCGGTTTTCACGCTGGGTCTTATCGCCTGCGGGCTCGCACAGAGCATCGCCCAACTGGTTCTTTTCCGCCTTGTCCAGGCGATCGGTGCGGCCATGTGCGTCAGCTGCGGCACCGCCATCGTCACCGAGGCCTTCCCGGCCGGCGAGACCGGCAGGGGGCTCGGGCTGCTCAGCATATCGGTCTCTCTCGGATTCATCCTGGGTCCCTTCGTCGGGGGAATTCTCCTGGAATGGCTGGACTGGCGCGCCCTTTTCTACGTGCGGATCCCCGTGGGGCTCTGCACCCTCATCATGGCCATCGTGCTCCTGAAAAAGGACACCATTCAGCCTGGCAGAATCCGATTGGACATCCTGGGCACGGTGATCTCGTCCGCCGCCATTTTCTGCCTGGTCTTCGGCATGGGCCTGGTCAAAACCCGTGGACCCGCCGCCCCCGTCGTTCTTTTTTTCATAGGCAGCGGCATCATTCTTCTTATAGCTTTCATCTGGGTTGAACGCCGGGCCGTAAACCCTATTGTCGACCTGACGCTTTTCAAGAACAAGACCCTCTCGTATGCCATGGCGGGTCTTTTCCTCTTTTTCCTTGCCGGCCCCGCCTACATCCTTCTGATGCCCTTTTACCTGCTCGAGGCCCTCCGCTTGTCCCCCCTCGAATCCGGGATGCTCCTGGCCGTGGTTTCGGCGAGCACCTTGATTGCAAGCCCCGTCAGCGGAGCCGTCTCGGACCGGATCGGCCGGCGCTGGCCGTCCTCCTTCGGGGCCGCGGCCGCCGCCGCCGCGTTTTTCTGCATGCTCGGGTTCGATCTCGAGACGC
>ENA-OSEO01002268-OSEO01002268.1-sediment-metagenome-genome-assembly--contig:-NODE-2268-length-28218-cov-4.462848_pt1 | contig 28218 bp, 26 predicted proteins | sample MGYA00237883_ERZ534232 | MGnify/ENA metagenome assembly ERZ534232 | reverse complement strand
CATTGAGGCGCTTACGATTCAGGTAAAGGAAAATGTCAATGATGGTTCCCACAGACTGATTGGTTCAATACTGCGCGAAAAAGGATACATCACCATTAAACAGATTGATCATGTGCTCAAGTCCATGATGTAGCATCCGGTCTGCGTTACACGCTGATGGGCGGTCTTTTTCCCCAGGAGGAGGGTAATCTCCATATGGACAAATATAAAAACTTTGATGAGCTAAGGCAGCACGAAAAAAAGGGGGTCGATTACAATATACAAATCAGAAGAGGCCGTTCAGGGATTTCTATTCTGGCGCCCCACGGTGGAGGAATCGAACCCGGAACAATGGATGTGGCTGACGGAATTGCCGGGAATGAACATACGTTCTATGGCTTTGAAGGGACTAAAACAACGGGAATATTTTTTTTATGGGCGACTTTGATATAAACAGATGTGTCGTAACCTGCCATATCTCCGCCCAATATTAACAGGTCAGGCTGTTGTTCATTAAGTACTTTGTTGACAAATTTGAATTGTTTTTTGAATAATTGAGCTTCATTAATTAACTGAGCAATAGTGGATTGTTGAAAAAAAATGTTAAATCGCGTCAAGAGCGTGACTATTCGCAGATAAAATCGGAAAAATAATGTTTTGGTTTTACTTTGTTTTTGTGTTATTTGGGATTTCAGGTCAAGTTGTGTAATGTATAAGTCTTCTTCATTAAAGCATTCTAAATTCGCTTCAATGCACTGTTTTATGTCCTCCTTGCGTGTCGGATAGGGATAAGGAAAAAGTATTCGCGGTTCATTGCCTTTTTGTTGTAATAATTTGGCGACTCGTAAGAGTTCAACAAAGAATGTATTCGTATGAACAACAATGAGATATTTTTCTGACATAAAACGATGCCTATTTTTGTTTCAAATTCAATCTATTTAACTCAGAAAATCAACTTGATTGAACTATTGTTTTTGATTATGGTCAGCAAAGCCGAATTGCTTCAAATGAGGAATAGCCATTTCACTCAATTTTTCAGCATAAAACTTGTTGCCTGCTTTTGTGAGATGATGGCCGTCGGATTGAATGATATATTCGCGAAGGCCGTTTGTTGCATTTAAGATAGATTGATGCGCATTAAAAAGGAATAGATTGTCAGCGTTTACTGCTCCAAATGCGTCGTTTATAATGTGGTTATAGATTAAAATGCTTTCGCCTAAACCTGGCGAGTGATTCTCAATTTCGGGAATTGTGGGAGCAATATTGATCGCGAACACAATTTTTGATTGATTAACAACTTTTTGTAACCATTCCAAGTATATTTGCGCAAAAATTTCCGGCCTTGTTAATCTCCATTGGTGAATCGATCTTAATATTCTTGCCCGGTTATTATGAAGGAAACTCACCACTTGTGACCTGAATCTGACCGGTGTTTGACTGATCATATCCCGCATCCATCGGGGAATGGGTCGTGGCGCGCAGTCGCATATGCCACAGTGAATTATTGTAATATCGGTACAGTCTTTTCCGAAGTAAACGGTATCTCGATAATAAGTATCTTTGTAGAGCTCCACAATAGAAGTATCTGGTCTGCTTCTTGTTGTGAGAGTTACTTTTTTCTTCGGCCATTGCTTGCGGATTTGATCTGCCAATAGTTCAGGATAAACGTCATAAAACATAATGCCCTCATAATTATTTGGGCACGTCAGCGAATCTCCATAAACACGAATCAATATTCTTTCTTCACTGTTCATAACCAAGAACTCCTGATAATGTTAATCCAGTTTTCAGAGAAAACATTGAAACTGTATTGAAAATTATTTGGAACAAGTTAATTATCGACGATTTTTTCTGAAATTAGTTCTGTTTCCCAATTTAACCGTGGTCGAACAACCGAAGCCGGCCACTCGCGTTCCCAGTTGCCCCTAACTCCGGCAGAGGTTTTATCATCCGTAACCTGAAAAGAAATCGCATCTGGTACTGTAACATGGTAAAGTGAAGTTGGACGTGTGCAGATAAGGTACTCGATTCGAATAGTCCCCTCGTTTAGGAAATTTGCTGGAATTGTACATCTTTCACGGTATAAACCGACTGGCTGGATGGAATCACGGTATGGGGAATCCAGATTGTTCATCGAAACCATTACGGTTTGTCCCAGTTCATTTGAAAAGTATAGGTGAACATTCAACGAGTATTTTTCTTTTAAGACCCAGTATTCAACTTCTATCGTTATGGGTTGTTTAACATCAAATCCCATACTGGGTGAACCTGATTCATCTAATACCTGAATGGATTTCAGTTTAACAGCGTCATCCAACATGGGAGCGTTTTCCAAATTCCAACGGCGGATTCCTTCTTGAGATAATCCTTTATTTAAATAATAATGGACGGCATTAACAACTGTATCGTCGATGATCTTTTTTCCTGAGTCCAGAACTATACCGCGTTCACACAAAGATTGGATTGCTCCGATGTTGTGACTGACAAAAATAACAGTCCTCCCCCCATTGGATATGTTTTTCATTTTATCAATACAGGTTTTTTGAAATTCAAAATCGCCAACGGCAAGCACTTCGTCAACAATTAGAATTTCAGGTTCAAGATGGGCTGCAACGGAGAAGGCAAGTCTCACATACATTCCGCTGGAGTAACGCTTGACGGGGGTATCAATGTACTGTTCAACACCAGAGAAAGCGATTATTTCATCGAGTTTGCGATTAACTTCGGCGCGATCCATGCCCATGATGGCGCCGTTCAGATATATGTTTTCACGGCCGGTCAATTCTGGGTGGAATCCTGTTCCAACTTCCAATAAACTGGCAATACGTCCTTTAACTCGTACCAATCCCTTCGTTGGTGTTGTCACCTGTGAAAGTATCTTCAGCAACGTACTTTTACCAGCACCATTTCGTCCAATAATTCCCAATACTTCGCCGCGTTTTACTTCTACATTAATTTCCCGCAGAGCCCATACAATTTCTCCCTGACGATTGCGATAGTCCACTTCACCAATCCGTTGGTATGGGTCAGGTTTTCCTTGCCTGATTGACCACCAGCGTTTCAGGTCGCCGTAAAAAGTGCCGGTGCCTATCACGCCCAAACGATATTTTTTACTGACATTTTCAATATTTATAACAGTATCTGTCATCTTAAACGGTATCCATAAATGAGGCTTCAACGCGATTAAAAACGAGAATTCCAAGTAATAGTATTACGACACTAAATGCAGCACTATAAAGCAAGTAGATCGGATCAAGAGAACTGGTTCCTAAAAAAGCCAGTCTAAAAGTCTCTATGATTGGTGTCATAGGATTCGCCATGATTAGAATTCGCCAAAAACCTTTAACTGTTGAAATAGGGTAGATTATTGGCGAACCATACATCAATAGCTGAACTCCGAATCCTACCAACTGCTGCAAGTCACGGTATTTTGTTGTTAACGAGGATATGGTTATGCCCATACCCAATCCCATAAATGCCACAATAAGTAACAATATTGGAACCATTAGTATCCACAAATTCGGTTTAATATCTGAACCTGATAGCAGATAATATAATACAAAAAATACTAAAACACTCAATCGAATCGCAAAAGAAATTAGATTTGAAATAATTACCGATATTGGGGTTGCCAAACGCGGAAAGTAGACTTTACCAAAAATACCGGAATTGGCTGTGAAGGTGTTGGAAGTACTTAAAAGGCTAGAGGAGAAAAATCCCCAAATTGTGTTACCAGAAAGATAAAATAAAAAAGCTGGTAATCCGTCTGTTGGTAATTTTGCAATGTTACCAAATATTACTGTAAACACTAGTGTTGTAAAAATAGGTGAGATTAAATACCACAATGGGCCTAGTATCGTTTGTTTATAATATGAGACAAAATCCCGCCAAACAAATAATTTGATCAGATCACGATAGCGCCAAAGATCACCCAAGCGTAGATCCCACCAGCTTCTTTGCGGGCGGATAATCAGGTCCCATTTCTCTTGATCATTTTCTTGTGAATCTATAGTCATAATATAAAAGAAACCTTCTATTTAATTATCTTACTTTCTATAATTATAATTGCTAATAATTTAGAGCAAGAGCCCTCCAAGTATACCCCATTCGCAACTATCATAATATTTGCGTTTGTCGCAATCAGTTTTAAGATCACCGGCGCGATGAACATAATGACTCTTGTGACATGATCTGTCCATGAGTTGATTAATCCTACATATTACTACTGTATAATAATAAATTACTTGGTTTAAAATAAAAGAGTTTAATGGAATCGGTTCTGAAAACTTGGAATCGGGGAGAGAATGATGAAGGCTATAAAGAATAATAAATATATTTTGCCAATATTATTTCTTGGTTTTGGACTGAGCATTGGTTTTTTTGTGTCAATATTTTTTTTTGACTATCAGACAGCAGACTCTTCTATTCAAAATATTTCAGATGCTCCATTCATAATAGAAAAAAGTGGAAATTATGTATTAACCAATAATTTAAGTTGTACAGATGATTCCGCTCAAGCATGTATCCAAATTGATGCTGATAATGTTATTCTTGATCTTAATGGTTTCAAAATAAGTTGTACTACAGAAAGTTTGGATAGAAAGATGTATGGGATTTGGGCTGAGAATCAACATCATATTACAATAAAAAATGGAGAAGTTGAAGGCTTCTTTTATGGAATTTATTTCCAGGACATAAGTCGGGATGGCAAGTATCAACCTGAATATGGTTCTAATACGGTCATAAAGATGACCCTCTCAAAAAACACATTTAGAGGCATTCGTGTTGAAGGTCTAAGTAATACTGTTGTGGACAATATTGTTGCCGATACCCATGGGACAACAGTATTTGAGGATGCTTTTGCGATCGGCATAGAATCAATTGGTGATAACTGTCTAATTGAGAACAACCGCGTTTTTGAGACTTACGCGACTGATAATGGAGAATCAGTTGGAATTAGTTTATCAGCTTTGGGTACTTCACAGATAAACAACAATTTTATTTTCAACAGGAACCCGCCGGTTTATGATTCCTGGGGAATTTGGGCTAGTGGAGTAACAGGACCATACATATATAACAACAAAATTGTTGGATACAAACATGGGATAGGACTTTATACTGATGCCCATGGAATTTTTGATAATAATTTAATCTATGGGGCAGATGTTCCCGTGGATCTGTCTACAACGACGATGATTGATGGTGGAAATAATCACGCAATTTCTGAGTATGGTGATGAATTTTCCTATATATACGTTAATAGTAATGAAGAATAGTCACTGTCAAAAGAAATTCGTATGTTAAAATAGTTTGTTTATTAATCCATAATATTTGTCCTTGTGACGATAAACGTTTTTTGCACATTATTTATTTGGGCAATCTCAGAACGATTCAAATTCTAAACATATTATTTGTTTCACAAACTATCTAGCACAGAGAATTTATCACTTACAAAAACATTATTATTAATTTTAATTTTTTTCGAGGAAATTCATGATCAAACCAGTAACCCAATGTCGCATTTGTGGAAATAAGGATCTTAAACCGGTCATTGATCTGGGGGTTCAAAGCCTGACGGGGATCTTTCCGCGCACTCAGGAACAAAAGATCACGGCCGGGCCGTTAAAACTGGTGCGATGCGACGACGAAGCTAACCCCAACGCATGCGGTTTGCTGCAGCTTGCACATTCTTATGATCTGGAAGAAATGTATGGACAGAACTATGGATACCGTTCAGGGCTGAATCAATCTATGATGGACCACCTGAGAGGCATCGTAAGTGATATCGCATGCTTGGTGTCTCTCCAGAAAGGTGACCATATCCTCGATATTGGTAGTAATGACGGCTCGTTATTATCTTTTTACCCTGAAGATAATGGTCTTGTATTGATCGGTATGGATCCGACAGGTGAAAAGTTCAGGCAATATTACCAGGACCGCATTCATTTGCTGCCCACATTTTTCTCGGCGTCTGAAATAAACAAGAATTTCGGTTCACAGAAAATGAAGGTTGTAACCTCCATCTCGATGTTTTACGATTTGGAGTCTCCTATTGAGTTCGTGCAGGAAGTCTATGATGTTTTAGCGGATGACGGGGTCTGGGTGCTGGAACAGAGTTATATGCCAACCATGTTAAATGTGACTGCCTACGACACCATCTGTCATGAGCATCTTGAATATTATGGGCTCAAACAAATTAAATGGATGGCTGATCACGTGGGCATGAAGATCATCTCCATTAGTTTGAATGACACCAATGGTGGCAGTTTTTGTGTTGCGCTTGCCAAGAATTGTGCACCGTATCCAGAAGCTCTTTCGCAAATCGACAAAGTGAGATCTGAAGAATTTTCAATGGGGCTTCACACCAACCAACCTTATGCAGAGTTCACCCAAAGAGTGCACAGACACCGCAGCGAATTGATCGACTTCTTTGTCAAAATCTCCCACTCCGGGGAACTGATCCTTGGATACGGAGCCTCGACCAAAGGGAATGTCATCTTGCAATACTGTGGCCTTTCCAAGAAGGAACTGCCATATATCGCGGAAGTCAACGAAGACAAGTTTGGACGCTTTACCCCGGGGACGCTGATCCCGATCATTTCAGAAGCCGAAGCGCGGGCGATGAACCCGGATTATTTCTGCGTACTTCCTTGGCATTTCCGCAGAGGGATCATCGTCAGAGAAGATCGCTTTTTACAGAGCGGTGGAAAACTGGTGTTTCCATTGCCCAAAATAGAGATTGTGTCCATGTAGGGTAGAAGGGTTTCGCCTTGATGAAAAAAGCAGTGGTCATCGGCGCAAATGGGCAAGATGGAAGTCTGCTTTCTGAACTTCTTGAAAAGCAGAAAGTCGATGTAATCCGGATCGATCAGAACATGATCGATTCAAAATCCCCTGCATTGAAAGAAGTTGCGTTCGATATTTGTGATCCTTCTCATATTGAGAAACTTGTTCAGATCGAAAAACCGGAAGAGATCTATCATCTGGCTGCCTTTCATCATTCTGCGCAGGACCATGACGATGAATCTCCAGAAAACCTGAAAAAGAGCATTGAAGTTAACGAATTATCACTTTATTTCATACTGTCATCAGTGGCAAAGTATTCACCTTCAACGAGAGTCTTTTATGCTGCTTCTTCGTTGATATTTGGAGATCCTGAGACAGAATTGCTGGACGAAAATTCGCCCATCAATCCAAACAGTTTTTATGGGATTGCCAAGGCGTCGGGTATGTTTCTATGTAGAAAGTTCCGCAAGGAGCATAATGTTTTTGCATCCTGCGGCATTCTTTTCAATCACGAATCAAGCAGACGACAAGGTAACTTTTTATTTCCGAAGGTTATCAATAGCATAATTGAAACGCAGCAAGATTCATCCACCAAGTTGGAATTAGGTACGCTTGAATCAGTAGTGGACTGGGGATATGCCCCTGATTATGTAGATGCCATGCAACGTATTCTTTCACACAATTGTGCAGATGATTTTGTGGTTGCCACTGGTATCCCACATACCGTTAATGATTTTGTACGGATTGCCTACGATACAGTCGGTCTGAATTGGCGCGATCATGTCTGTGAAAAAGAGGGAATTCTCAGACGTGTTTCTAAACCCTTGATTGGCAATTCCAAAAAATTAAAAAATGCCACCGGATGGTCGCCATCGGTGACATTTGAAGAGATGGTTAAAAAGATTGTTCAGGAAAAGACCACTAAAATAAAGAATTAATTGAAAGTTATGATTCCCAAACAGGATTTTTTAATATCCATTCGCCGACCTCATTCTTTATAAACAGGTCAGGGTTGTAAAACTTTTCGACAATTGCCCAAAATTCAGATTCTGTATATCCCACAAAATCACAAAAATCACGAACGGCTTTTATGTCCAACTTGTGGTCGTGTTCTCTGACCAACTGCTTGGCCTGTTCACGATTGAGCATGCCGTAGCGAATAAACCGAGAGGCATAGTCGGTAGCCGAGGCATGACCGAATTTTGGATACTTCATCCAGGGATGGATCAGGTACGCGCGGCTGTCGACCTGGTCGAATTGTTCGACGTGATGCGTACGCTGCCATTCATGAGTCAGATCGTGAAAACCTCTGCTTTTGGCAAAAACGAAATTTCCATAGCTGTTCCATGGTACGAAATAGCTGAGATATATCGGATCCAGCTTCGCGAGTTCTTCCGGGGTAGGTGGATCAAAGAAGTTTAGGTCCTTCTTGCTGACATCGCCCGGTAATTCCTCAACCTCAATCCCAGAAGCGACGCCGTTGTAGATCTGGTCTTTGGCAGAATATGTTTCTACTGACTGAGCGCCACCATACTCATAGTTAATATTTTCTCCATAAACTAAAAGCGGCGCGTTGAACTTGACTGCCATCGAGAGTGGATACGTATAGATATAACGGTCAATGAAATAGGTCGGCTTGCCGTACTTTTCAAAGGTATAGCGCATGATGCTCTTTTGCGCCTTAATGTTGGGTTTCATGCTGATGATGTCGCAGCCAAACGCTTCAGAAAGATTCTTTAAGTTGTGGCTGCCAGCTTCTGTCATGGGAAAGTTGTCTTCCACAGTCACCAGGAGCGGATTCATCCCCATTTCTTCTTTGAAAACGTGGGTTTGATAGTGACTGTCTTTTCCACCGCTGACAGCGATCATGCAATCATAACCGTTGGCGCCATTCATACCGCGGTATTTGTCACACAGTTTCTTTAATTCTTCATAGCGTGCCTTGTAATCAACGGTAGATCTTTTTTCATAGGCCTGGCAGGCAGAACAAACACCCTGTTCATTAAACGTTATCCCTGGACGGGTATCAGGCATGACACAACGCGTACAATATTTCATATTGTTATCTCCTTTGTATCCCTGCATAATTCTTCTGAATGATATTGATTACCCGCTTTTGATCTTCATCGGTCAATCCAACGGAGCAGGGAAGACTGATGGCCTCTCTATTCAATCTTTCTGCCACAGAACAATCCACCTTATATGAACCCTGATGGGCTTTGCTCATATGGATGGGTTGCCAAAGCGGTCTGCATTGTATTTTTTGGTCGATCAATATTTTTAATAAGGTTCGGCTATCCATGCCGAATTTTTGCGGATCGATTAGCATGGTATACATCCAGAAGATACTGGAAGCCCATTCAGCTTCCTTCATGAACGAAATCCCCTGTATTTTTTGCATGGATTCGTTGTAATTTTTTGCGATGCTTCGTTTCTTCTCAATGTATTCTGTCAATTTTTCAAGCTGCGCACAGCCCATGGCGGCCTGGATGTTGGTGAGTCGATAGTTATAGCCAATTTCATCATGGACGAATTCAAGCGGATCATCCTTTGCTTGGGTGGTCAGGTATTTGGCTTTGCGGGCCCAATCTTCGCGATTTGTAACGATCATCCCACCTCCACCGGTGGTGATGATCTTATTTCCGTTGAAGCTGAAGCAGGCAATATCGCCAAGCGTACCGGTCGGTTTGCCCTGATATTTGGCTCCGAGGCTCTCGGTGGCATCCTCAATGACTACCAGGTTATACTTTCTTGCCAGTTCCAGAAGCGGCTGCATGTCCACCGGATGACCCAGAATGTGTACTGGCATTATGGCAGTCACTTTCCGTTGAGTGTGACGGTTCGTTAGAATGCCATTTTTCCATATGCAGTCTTTTTCAAGGAAACCGCGAACTTTTTCCACATCCATCTGCCAATAGTCAGGTTCGGCGTCAATAAACACTGGCCAGGCGCCAACATAGCGGATGGCGTTAACCGGTGCAACAAAGGTCAATGTTGAGACGAGTACTTCCTCGTCCGGTTTGATACCAGTGACCAATAGCGAAATATGTAAAGCTGCGGTACCCGTTGATACGGCGACTGCGAATTTACTACCTGTGAAAGCGGAAAGTTCATGTTCAAATCGGTCGACAAAGGGGCCAACCGATGAAACAAAATTGGTATCCAGACATTCTTTCAAGTAGACCCATTCATTTCCGCTGATTTCAGGGATACAAAGAGGAATGCCCCCTTTTCCCAAAGATGCTCCTGGTTCAAAGCTGGTATTTGCCAATTTAAAATCCTTGTTTAAATTGTGTATTCACCGGGACGGTATGAATCGAGATGTTCACCAATCCAGGAAATTGTTTTTTCAAGTCCCTCTTCGAGGGAAAGTCTAGGACTCCAGTCCAACAACTCAAGAGCCTTTCGGTTATCTGCCATTAATTGTTCAACCTCACTGCCGGAGGGTCTAAGACGGGCGGAGTCAGTTTTGAGTTGAAGCGGTTTTCCGCAAAGACTTGCGATCAGTTCTGCAAGGTCTTTAATACTAATTTCCCTGTTGGAACCCAAATTGATAGTTTGACCAATCGCTTTCTTACTTTCGGCCGCTGCAATAAAACCATCCACAGTATTGGAAACGTAATTCAGATCTCGCGTTGCGTGTAGATTACCAAGGTGTACCTCTTTGTCTGCCAGCAGCTGAGTAATGATGGTCGGGATCACTGCTCGAGCCGATTGCCGGGGACCGAATGTATTAAACGGGCGAACGGTTACGACAGGTGTTTCAAAAGATAGGTAGAAGGACTCGGCTATTTTATCTGCGCCTATCTTGCTGGCAGAATAAGGAGACTGTCCTTGAAGCGGGTGCCCTTCATCTATTGGCACATAGCGTGCTGTTCCATACACCTCGCTGGTGGAAGTTTGAAGCACCCTTTCAATGTTAAACAACCGCGCAGATTGGAGAACATTCAAAGTGCCTTCAATATTCGTGCGAATGTAAGATGCAGGGGAATGATATGAATATGGAATGGCGATCAAAGCTGCCAGGTGAAAGACAATTTCACGGTCTTTCACTGAATTCATAACACTATCGCGATCGCAAATATCACCAGCCAAAATGGATATTTCTTTTTTATATTTGGAAGCTCCCAACCAGCCTTGTGATCCAAGGGCATTGTAGTGGACAAGCGCACGGACGTCTGCGCCAAGTTCCACCAACCTTTCAGTCAAGTGACTTCCGATGAAACCACCCGCTCCTGTAACAAGTACTTTTTTCTTATTCCAATTCATGTTGGTTTTTCCTTGTGGATTAACCTTTTTTTGGTTGGTTATGATTTGAATTCTTTCTGTCCATCAGGCCATTTTCAACGTCTTTTTGAGCCTGGGCATAATCGGATTGCTGACCGATATCCAGCCAATATTCGCTGACTGGAAAACTGACCACATTTCTATCCGCTTCAATAAGCCATTGAATCAGATCGGTCATATTGAAGTGTTTACCGGCAGGAATGTATTGAAGAACAACAGGATCCAGCAGATAGATACCGGCATTTACAAAGTAACCTACACGAGGTTTCTCTTTTACACCTTTAATTTTGACACCTTCATAATCTATAACACCATACGGAATTTCAACTTCATAGCGTTTCACAGCGACAGTCATGTCAGCTTTGTTTTCTGTGTGAAAATTTAACATAGATTGATAATTGATCTGAGTTAAAACGTCACCGTTTATAACGAGCATCGTTTCTTTGGTTTCCGGAAGAAGACCAAGGGCTCCTCCTGTTCCAAGAGGTTCTTTTTCATTGATGTAATTGATATTGATTCCGAATTGTGAACCGTCACCGAAGTAATCCATGATCTTTTCAGGAAAGAAGTGAGTGGTAATGTTTACATTCTTGATTCCTGAATAACGAAGATGTTCAATGATTACTTCCATCAATGGACGACCACCAACCGGCAGCATCGGCTTTGGAGTCGTGTCAGTATAGGGTCGAAGACGAGTTCCGAACCCGCCAGCCATGATCACTGCGTTCACCGGCAAATTTTCGGTCGGAATGAGATCATCCAGCGTAATAATATCAATCACTCGGTTTTCATCATCCACCAACGGGATCAGGTTTAATGCATATTGCTGCATTAACGCTATCAGGATGTCGTGTTTTGTCCCCTGAAGGGCAGTTATTGGTTTTGAATATTGTGTATTGGCTTTTCTTTGAAGAAGCAATGATACGGATTCATCAATAATGAGCCCGGATAAAATCGCTCTTCGGATATCTCCATCACTGATCGTTCCTAGCAGGTGCTGTTCTTCGTCAACGATCAGCGCAATGCTCAATCCACCTTGATCAATACACTGCAATGCAGACCTTATCGAATCATTCTGGGAGATAAAGAGTTCATTTATCGGGATCTTTTGCATGACAACTATTCAGACTCCCACACAGATTTTTTAAGTTTCCATTTTCCGTGAATGTTTTCCCAAAGGTGAGGAGATCTGAATTGATCACACAGATCCATAAACTCCTCTGTGTCCAGTCCAATATAATCCAACACTTCACGGAAATAATGGGTCGGGAGTTCACCATCAAATTGTCTGACCAACTCCACACCTTCTTCGCGGGTTAAATGATGGTTACGGATTTCTTGTGAGGCATCATAAGACGCCCGGCCCAAACCGTATTTTACAAACGTTGTGTAATAATGAAGGTCATCAATTTTGTCATCAATACTATTGTACTTGCTGTAAGTACCTTCAGTGCGGAAGGGACGCGCCTGGAAACCCGTATTTTCAACTGCATAATAATAGGCTTCCTGGGGGGTCCATTTAAGATAGTAGCCCAGATAATGTACCTCGATCTTACTTTTTTCAAGGTCTTGGTAACTGGCTGGAAGGTAAGGATCGATATCAACTTTTTCCAGGTTATGTTTTTCCAAAAGCTCTCCAACCGGCAAACCTGCGAGGTAGATCTCATTGAGATTTGACATTGCGAAAAAAGATCTGTCGCGCAGGGATGTTGCGTTGTCTGCCAAAGGATTTCCGTATTCAGCCTCGTTCTCACCATAAAAAATAAGAGGAATGTCGTATTGTAGGGCTATTTTCGGCCCGAGATTTTTCTGGCCGAGAATGAAAGTTTGAAACGGATGAAGCAGGTTTTGAATACTAAGTTTGGTCAGCAATTTTTGAACTTTTGGATTTGGCCTGAAGGAAACATTGTCAAACCCACCGATTTCGAGCCAATTCTTGAAATTTTGCCAACCGTAATCTGTGTAAAGAATTGGAGGCCATGTACAGGTCAGGGGATGCATATTGTACTTATATTTTAGAATATGAGCCTGCATCGCGCTGTCTTTTCCGCCACTGCCGGGAACCAGGCAATCATAGTGTCCATCATTAAGGCGATATTTATTGAGCAGTTCGACCAATTCTTCTTCGCGGAGTTTCCAATCAATGCGGTCTTTTTCCTCAGCATGACGGCAGGCATCGCAAATACCCTCTTCATCAATGTGGAGATATTTAGCACCTTTACGCTCGGGGGTATGTTTAAATTCAGGGATGGAGGCCGGGCGCTGGTTTGACATCACACAGCGTTTACAAAAAACAATTTCTTCCGGTAAGCCGTATTTTGTCGACGATGATTCATTCATAAATTACTCCTCAATTATGCTCAACGGATAAATCAACCAGATGAGCGATATTCTTATATATTTCAATACCTTTTGTACTGCTTCTCTCAGGGTGGAAAAGGCAAGCATATATATTTCCACGCTGAATACTAGAACAAAAACGGTCTCCGCCATATTCAGTCGTAGCTAATACATCTTCTTTGTTCTGTGGTAGCGGCACAAAGGAGTGCACGAAATACATGTATTCACCATCCGGTACATTTTCAAGATGGGTATTTTTCCAAGACTTTTCTTCGCGAATTTGATTCCATCCAATCTGCGGAACTTTTAATTTCCGTTCACCTTCATGGGGATCGTTCAATGGTACGACAGAACCTTCAATGATTCCCAACCCTTTGTGTGTGCCAAATTCACAACTTTCGCTCAGCAGTAGTTGGATTCCAAGACAAATACCAAAGAAAGGACGTCCGGACACGGCGATATCCTGAAGAACAGTAACCAGGTCCAATTTATGCAGGGTTTCCATCGCGTCGCCATATGCTCCCATACCAGGTAAAAGTACCGCATCGGCGGCAAGGATTTCATCCTTTTTTGAACTAATAATCGAATCCAGGCCAACCTGATCGCAGGCATTTTTTATACTGAACAAATTACCGAGGTTGTAATCGACGATGGCTAAGAGTGTTTTTTTGGGTGTCATTATTAGATCTTTTTTTTATTTATATGGCGTTTATAGAATTAACCGCTTTTTCTAGGGGGGGGCGGCAATAAATTTGACGATCAATCAGGAACGACTTAATCTCCGCAATGGAAGCCGGTTCAATGTATTTCACCGTGCCCCCGTGCTGTAAGAATTCGATATTGCCTTCAGCTTTAAAATCCTCTTGCTGCATCCTGCTTTTTTCAATTTCAATAAATTTATAATGAAGAATGGATGCGATACTGACAGCATCTGCCATACCATTTTTTATGGCATCAAATATATCTGACATTTTTCCTGCGCCGCCATGCGCAATCACAGGAACAGGAACCATTTCAGATATTTTTTTGATTAGTTCCAAGTCGAAACCTTTTCCGGTCCCTTCCTGTCCGATTGAAGTAACGACAATTTCACCAGCACCAAGATCAACGGCTTTTTTTGCCCACTCAAAGACGTCCAATCCGGTACGATCTCTTCCATAATTCACATAGGGTTCGTATTTTCCATCTGGGTGTCTGATCGCTTCGATTGCTACAACAATCGTCGAAGAACCAAAGGCTCGTGACGCTTCTCGGATCAATTCAGGCCGGCGGATAGCTGCAGTATTGATTGAAACCTTGTCTGCCCCGGCTCGCAAGACTGCACGAATATCATCAAGGGTACGAAGCCCTCCGCCAACACAAAGGGGAATAAAAATTTCCTGTGCGGTCTTTTCAATAATCTTGAGAAGGCTATTGCGTCCGTACAGACTAGCCACGGCGTCCATGTAGATCAATTCATCAGCGCCGTTTTCGTAATAGTATTGAGCGAAGTCTTCAGGTTTTCCCAAAACTCTCAGGCCTTCCATATGGATACCTTTTACGAGATTAGGCCCTTTAATATCAAGTCGCGGAATAATTCTTATATTCAAGTGATTTCCTGTTTAATAATTACAAATTACATAGAGGAATAAATATTATGGAACGATGCCATAGTTATTATTTTGTCGTGTGTTAATAACCACTAATTATACCATCTTGAAAAATTTAAACAGTTTCAATAAAATTTAAACCTGAGATCTTTAAAAATTTTTTATTTACATCCTAAGTCATTAAATTTTTCTTCATATAAACCCAAATAACGAGTTGATTCTTCATGTCCAAGATCTGAAGCCTGTTGCCACCAAGCTTTTGCTTGACAAAGGTCTCTTTGACTTTTTGCAATTTCACCTAACCTATACATTGCTAACATATTTCCTTCATTTGCCAACGGAATATATGTCTCAGAATTATCTGTGGCACATCCAATCACCTCATTGATGAATTGATTCTGATAAGTATATGGATATTCTTCGTAGTATTCAGGATAATCTTCAACAGAACACTCCATTCTTGAAAAAATGTTGTGAGTTATTATTTTTGAATTATCTGTACTGGAATATCGAAAAGGATATGTATATCCTTCAGCATAATTATTTTGCACTACTACATTATTCGCCGGTGTAGTTGTCAACCAAAATGCATAAGTACTTGCAGGAAAAGGCGATTCCTTGTTTGCAAGGTAATTCCCTTCTACTTTACAACCATCAATATGCTCACTTAAACAAATCCCAACAGATTCAGTTCCGCCGGCTGGATTTGTCTCAAGAATCCAGTTCTCAGTGATGGAACAATCCGGTCCAAGTATTTCAATTCCCATTGGGATAGGGCTGTTACTTACTGTCGATCCACCAGTTGATGAGATATAACAATTCTTGATTGTGGTCTTTGCAGCCGCAATTCGAATTCCTCGATAAAAAATTCTGTCCAGAATTATATTTTCAATAGTAATTTCAGAGGTAGTTTTTTCATCATCAATTTCAAAATTATCATATGTTGAGATACCAAGTATGCCGTAATAAAACCCGGTGATACTCCCATTTTTTACACTGATATTACTATGAGAATCAAAGAAAATGCCAATTGAGGTATTGTCTGAAGTACCAGGCCCTTCAATATTATGACCTTTAAAATCAATATTGACGTTGTCAGAACGTATAGTAATTGCTGTCACGTTAGTTTTGAAATCTTGTGACAAACAATAATTTCCTGGGGAAGTGATGTTAATCGGGACTGTGTTTATCGAAAGGCATTCTTCATTCATTAATGTTGAGTATGTATTCATTTTTTCTAACAATCTATCTTGAAAAAGTATAAAAAAGGTAGAGAATACAATTAGTACAAACAGTTCAAGAAAAAAAATTGTTTTATTTCTTGAGGGCAAATGAAGCTTCATAAATAACCCCTTTTTTTTTGAGTAAGAATTATTCCTAATTATTAGTTAGGGGCATCCAGCCTTATCAAAGGAATCTTTATATAAATCCAATATTCGTAATGATTCACTATGATCAAGTGCTGCTGCTTTTTCATACCACTCTTTGGCTTCGCATCTGTCATCAGACATTATTGCCAATCTGAACATTGCTAATGGATCTCCTTCTTCGGCTAATGGTAAAAAAGTGGAAGGGTCATCTGATATACACCCCGGCACCTCAAAAAGAAATTGATTAAACTGAGTATAAGGATAATCTTGATAATAATCTGGGTAGTCCTCAATAGAACATTCCATTTTTGAAAAGGTGTTTCTTGCGATGATAATTTCTTTATTAGTATATTTAAATGGATAAGTAAACCCTTGGGCGTAATTATGGGAAATTTGTACGTCTTTGGCTTTTCCGGTAACCCAAAAAGCAAATGATCGTCCTGGAAAGGGTATCGCGTCATTTGAGATGTAATTATCTATGACCACACATCCGTCAACGTTGTTGCTCAGACTGATTGCCACTCCTTCTCCAACTCCGACAGGATATGTTTCCATAATCCGGTTTGCTTGTATCTGACATTGCGGGCCGATAACTTCAATACCCATTGAATAGGCGTCACTGTAGACAGTTGTACCTCCAGTACATTGAATCAGATTTTCAATTATCGTTGCTTTAGATGCATCCACCCGGATTCCACGGAAACTGTTATTCAATAAAATCATATTTTCAATTGAAATATTTGAAGCAGCGCTATCTTTTCCGGTCGTGAGCTCGTCATACGGAGCTGAGCCGTTAATACCATAAAAAAAACCTTCAATTGTTCCATTCTTAATAGTAATATTGTGTTGAGAGTTCCAGTTTACTCCAATAGCCATACTTTCTGGAATCGCTGGCCCCTGCAATTTATGCCCATTGAAATCAATTTCAACATTATCTGTTTGAATTATTATGGCAGTTTCATTAGTATTAAAATCATTTGTCAGGCAGTAAGTACCGGGAGATGTAATTGATATAGGGATGGCGTCAATTGCTATACAGTTTTCAGACCCCAAATCAATTTTTTTGCTTTGGCTCTCTTGTAAATCATTATTAATAATAACGAAATATATTAGAACACCAATAGATAGTATTAGCAATCCAGACAAAACATAAATAATATTTTTTAAGAGCGTCGGTGAATGAAAATCAATTTTTGTCATGTTATTCTCTTTTTATATTATATTTTTCGAGATAGTCTTCTAGGAATTTTGGCAGTAAATAACCATAGAACGAAATCTTCTTTTAAAGTGTGAACTTTTCAATACATAAAAATGGATGATAAGTTTTGTGAGAAAACCAAAATTACTTAATGTGGTTGGCAGGGACACCAACTACTGTAATATTGCTCAATACATCCCTTATCACAACGGAACCAGCCCCAACGACTGCAAATTCACCGATCTCAATACATTGACGAATTGTTGCTCCAGCTCCGATGTGGGCGCCTTCTCCAATCGTGACTGTACTGGCAAGCTTTGCCCCGGTTGCAATATGAACGTGGTTGCCGATAGTGCAGTCGTGTTCCACTATGGAGCCGCTATTGAGAATACAATTCTTACCGATCCTGGCGTTGGCGTTCACAATACAACCAGGCAACAATTGGGTGCCTTCTCCAATTTCAGCTCTTGAAGAAATAATCGCAGAAGGGTGATAAACGGTAAGCGGTTTCAATCCATTCGTGCAGGCAAGATCGAATAAATGTATGCGAGGACGGTTATTCCCAGTCCCTCCAAGGCCGATCACAAAATAATCTACACCCTTGCTATGAAGTTCGGCTAAGATGTCATCGTTTCCGATAATGGGAACGCCAAAAATGTCCTTGCCAAGAAGATCCGGATTTGGATCAAGGATGCCGACCAACTCGACAAGTTCTGCTGTTTGGAGACTGTCAATCACAACGCGAGCATGTCCTCCAGCACCAAGAATGACACATTTTTTTGGCATTTTGTTTTTTCTCCGTTAAACGATATCAGAAAAAATCTTGATTAATAGTTGATCATCTATTTTTATGCTTTTTAGTTTATCAACAATAATGTCTGAAGCCCCCGGTTGTTTATAGGGATTCTGTAGGTTTTCCAGGCTGTTCCGAAAATCCGTAGAAGAGGCCTTCTTAATGGCACTTAATATTTTTTGTGGTTCGCACTCTACGTCTATCACATTGGCAGCTCTAACGCGGCCTTCCTGACGGATTCCTATGTTGACTACCGGTAATTTAAAAGAGGGGGCTTCGATCAATCCGCTCGATGAATTGCCTATCATAGCCGTGACGTATTTCATCAGGCTGAAATACCTTGTTGATCCAAGATTATCCACCAGTTTACTATTTTTATGAGTAGCAACAAAACTTAAGATCCTGTTGACAATTTTTTCATTGTTTGTGTCCGCGTTCGGCATAGTGAAAATACATGCATACTGGCTTCTATCAAGCGCTTCGAGGACTGCGTCAATCTGGCTTTCCGTTTGTTCTCTTTCAAGTGTGACCGGATGAAAGGTGACCAGCAGGGATGGACGATCAAGATCGAAACCAATGGACTTTTCCAATTCCTTCCGAGGTAGAAAATCTAAGTTGTCCAGATTGTCGAGGCTTGGGGCGCCAGAGACAATAACTCTCCAGGTTTCTTCCCCGAGTTGTTTCACTCGCCTGGCATAGGTTTCGGTGGAAACAAAATGTAAGTGGGCGAGTTTGGTCATCGAATGACGCAACGCATCGTCGATGGCCCCCCTGGTAATCTCACCGCCATGAATATGAGCGACTGGAATATTCAAAGGCAGGGCAGCCAAAGCAGCTGAAAACATTTCAAACCTGTCTCCAAGGACCACGATAATATCCGGCTTGTTTCTGACAAACGACTTTGAAAATCCGATTACTCCCAGGCCAATCGAATTGGCAATTGATTCGGGGTCATCCGACTCGATCTGCATATTTATGCGATCGACGATTGGAAAGCCATCATTCTCGATGGATTGTATGGTTAGACCGTGTCGTTTGGAAAGGTGCATTCCACCAACGAACAACTGCAACTGCAATGTGCAATCGCTTTGAATCTTCTTTAGGATTGGAAGATATATTCCATAATCTGACCGAGCGACAGTGACAACGCCAATCTTTCTCATGCCAACATCTCAAGAGTGAGGATTGTGCCAGCTGGAATATCCTCTTTGGCTTGTCGTCCGATCAGGTAGGGAAGCATGAAAGAAGGCAGTCCTGTACCGGGACGTTTCATGGTCAAAAATGAATCTGAAATAAGGGTTCCTTTGGGAATATCAGTTAGCGCAACAACACTTTTTCGAACCACAGATGCTGTTTCTACTTCGCTATCAACGGGTTCTTTTCTTCCACTACCAATTGCCTGCTCAACTTTATGGATTCCGCTGACCATCTTTTTAAAATCATCCGGTTCAAGAGAAGCGGACTGATCAGGGCCAGGAAGAGTGCAATCCAGGGTGAAGTGTTTTTCAATGATACATGCACCCATTGCCACGGCAGCAATTGGGATTTCAATCCCTTCGGAATGGTCAGAATAACCCACAGGGACCTGAAACGCGTGACGCATGGTCTGCATCGCCAGGAGGTTAATACTTTGCGGAGGAGCCGGATAGTTGCTCGTACAATGGAGTAATGCCAGATTATGATTTCCTGTTGCATAAATTTCTCTGACAGCAATATCCACTTCTCCTAAAGTAGACATGCCTGTTGAGAGGATAATCGGTTTGTTTTTCCTGGCGATATGAGCCAAATAGGGGAGGTTGGTGATTTCACCTGATGGGATCTTAAATGCACCCATTCCAAAAGTGGCCAACATATCTGCGCTTGATTCATCAAAAGGAGATGACAGGAAATGAATATGATTGGACTCACATTCCTTGATCAAAACCGGGTATGCATCTTCAGAAAGCTCCAACTTGCGAAGCATTTCCAGTTGACTTTCTGTTTCTTTTGTCCTTGATTTTTGATAATTCGCTTTGGGAGCAGCTGAAGTAGCCAGCGAATCTGCCTTGAATGTCTGGAATTTAACTGCATCGGCACCAGCCTGAGCTGCCGCTTTGATCATTTGTTTGGCTAGGTCAACGTTACCGTTGTGGTTGACACCTGCCTCCGCAATGACATAACAAGGTTGGCCGCTGCCGATCTTTTGCCCGTATATTTCAAAATATTCATCTGTCATTCTTATCTCGCATGATCAGTTCCGCTATGTGGAAATTCCAGGGAGTATCAATGTCAACAGATTTTTCTTCCGGCATAATATATCCAAATGTTTTTTCCGGTAGAAAGGTTTTGTTTTTGAAAAAGGTTTCTGTTTTGATTAAATAAATACTACCATTTAATTGATAGATTTGCTGTGCGTCCTGCCTGCGCAGTTTAAGGGGCGTTTCATCCAATGGGAGTAATTTTCCATCAGCTTCCATTTTTCGCAGCCATTGCACAGGATGGTCAACCGCAGTAACGCTTATTATGGCGTCTGTCTCCTGATTTGTCTCCATCAGTTGAATGACCTGAGTGATATCTTCCGGTGACCTGAATGGTGAAGTGGGTTGAAGCAACATGAGATAATCAGGTGAATAATGCTCATTCTCCTGCAACCATTGGATCAAATGCAAAACCACATCTATAGATGTTGCAGAATCGGTGGAGAGTTCTTGAGGACGAAGGAAAGGAACATCTGCGCCAAATTGCCGGGCAATAAAAGCTATCTCTTGATCATCAGTAGAAACGATGATCCTGTCGAAAGCAGAAGACGTCTTTGCGGTTTCAATGGTCCAGGCAATTAATGGTTTTCCGGCGAGGTCCTTAATATTTTTTCTTGGAATGCCCTTCGATCCTCCTCGGGCCGGAATGACTGCCAGAATCTTTTTCTGCATGATTGCCCCTTACGCTCCCTTGCCCATAAACACAACCCCAACTGTTTTCAGATAAATATATATATCCATCCAAATGGACCAATTGCTGATGTAATATTCATCCATTTGGAGTCGTTTTTGGAATGAGGTGCTGTGTCTGCCGAGCACCTGCCACCAGCCGGTCATTCCCGGTCTGACGCGCAAAATAGTGGCCGCATACGAGCCCATTTCTTCCAACTCAGAGGGCAAGTAAGCCCTTGGACCTGAAAGACTCATCTCACCCTTTAAAACATTAATCAATTGTGGAAACTCATCTATACTAAAACGCCTTATAAACCGTCCTATCTTAGTGACACGTGGGTCTTTTTCAAGTTTGTGGTATTTCTTGAATTTCTCTCTGGCTTGTACATCCTTTTTAAGGAGATCTTCCAAACGTTTGTCTGCATCGGGAACCATGGAACGGAATTTTATGACATTGATCCTTTTAAAATCCTGACCAAGCCTTTCTTGGCGATAGAATACCTGACCTTCCGAATCAAGTTTGATAAGCATTGAAATTATTAATAACAGGGGACTTAGTAATATTAAAAGTAACAATGCACCGATAAAATCGATCATTTTTTTTACAAGGTGGTTTACTTTTGAGAGAAGATGATACTTATATTCTAGACCCATAAAAGAGTCAAGGTCCCGAATTTCGACCCAAAGGGATCCATAATTGTTCGATTCCTCAACAACGACAACTTTATGAAAGACCTGGCTCAAATCCCGGATCTTTTGGGAAAGCGGTACACCATAGTCGAAAGCCAGAATAGCAATAGATTTTTGATGGTTTTTCGGGGCTTTTGAATAGGTGGAAACCGGTTGACTGGAAATTGGTTTCCATCCAAGTCTTCTGACGCGGTTCAAAGAGGCAATGACTTCCAACGCCCAGGAACCGTCACCGAAAACAATGACAGGTATTCCATACAAATTTGTGCGTGACAAAATATTACGTGCAATGAACCGTATTATTGGGATCAGGATCAGACAAATAAACCAGGCTAACAGAATAATGGAGCGGGGAAATATTAAATATGCCTTATTAAGGTAGGAAAGTGTTGTGAGCAGAATAAAAGCCATGCACGTTGCTTTTGACATTTGTTCAAGCTCTTTAACCGCGGTAAGTCCATATCCAGGGTATAAACTCTGAAAGAAGAAAATGGCGACGATGAATATGATCCCAAGTTCTCCCATGCTGATCACGGTATCCCAGGATACAGGGGCTAAGTCAAAGGGAAACGCCAAAAACTTCCTTATGATCGTTGCAAGCCAAAATGAAAATCCCACCAGGAGTGCGTCAATGATGATTAAGAATAAACTGATAAGCCAAATTTTCGGTCGGGCCATAATACCCCAGTTATTGTATTTTCTTGCTTTCGTAAAATAAAATTACAATTTAGTGAGATAACTGTGACACGATTCTATCATAGTTACACTTCAATAATAATGAGCAAGTCAGTGTAAACCTTTGCTTTTATTAGATGATACAATTTCTCAAGGATGGCATGTAAAAATAATCAAGAGTTCAGATTGGCATTCAAATGATTTTTATTTCAATTCTGGTTTATTTTTTCTTTTCTGTCGTTTTTTGTTTCTCGTTTTATGAACGATTTCATCTTGTCAGATTTCTGCAAGTTTTCTTTTTATGTACATTAGCTTCAAACGCAATCATTTATTCCATATTGAACCAGTTTGCAGCGATCAACCAACCGGTATTATTTCTACTTATCCAAATTGCCGTATTTTTGTGTCTCTCGATTTGGATCCTTCGTAAAAAAAGAATGACGCTCAATGATTACAGAAAAAAAGCACAGGGACTTTTTTCAGGATTTCGCTGGTTTGACTATCTCTTATCTGGGCTGATTGTTATTCTTCTGGCGGCTTTTTTCAGCGTGGGTATTACAACACCGCCAAACAATTTGGATAGCCTTGATCATACAAATTTGACCAGGATCCTGTACTGGCTGCAAGACGGCTCTTTCTCTTTTTATTCAAATAGTTGGACTTCAATTCTCACAGATCCGATACTATTGCATATCCAGGGAGTTTGGCTTTATTCTCTGGGAAAATCAGAGAATCTTTTCTTCATGCTACAGTGGTTCTCACTGGTTATTGCTGCTGCAACCATCTATCAAATCTCAAGACAATTAAAGTTCTCAATTACTAATTCACTGCTTAGCACAATCGTCGGACTTTCACTACCGGTGGCTTTGTTACAGGTTTATTCTTTCCAGGGTGATCTCACCGTTGCTGTCTTGGTGTTGATGAGCATATCTTTCGGATTATCTTATCTTGGACAAAAACGTCTGATCGATTTGATCGGCTTTTGTCTCTCATTCTTGCTTGCTTTGGGAACAAAGAAAGCAGCATTGCTAACAGTGCCATTTTTTGCCGTCTTCATCCTGCTCTGGATCATTTCAACCAAGCTGACCAACAGAAAGCTGGTTCACTGGATTTCAAGCGCGGTAGTGATTCTCGCTCTTGCGGCAATTATCTATGTGGGACGAGCTGCGATGAATCCTAACGGTTCCTTTGCAGGAGTACAGCTGTTATACGACCTTGTAACAACTCCTGATAAAATCGGAGAAAAAGCCCAATACAACACGTCACGTTATTTCTTTCAATCTATCGGGTTGGATGGCCTTCCACGGTTCATGCAGAAACCGTTGGTTGAATTCAAAGCCAGGTTGTTTCAGACTACATTTAACAACATAGGGCTGGATCTTGAGAAAGAAGTCTACCTTCAGCCGGGATTCGATGAAGTTGAGAAATTTGATTATTCCGTTTCACCAACCCTTACGGAAGAATTCGCGTGGTTTGGCCCGTTGGCATTCTTGCTGATACCAATCGCATTGATCCTCTCATTTTTCAGCAAGGAAAAAGTTTGCAGGCAATATGCAGTTTTTTCTCTGATTCTTTTTGTGTTCTTTTTGTTATTGGTTTTATACCAGAGGCCGGGGTGGGATCCTTATCAGGGACGTTACTTCATCCTGACGGTTTTGCCGATCGTACCGATGGTATCCATCTTGTTCCCCTCGAAAAAAGCAATCAGAAGCATCCTTATTTTGCTGATCTTGCCAGCCAGTTTGTTTCTTTCATTTAATACTTTCTTCACGAACAGCTCTAAGCCCATTATCACTGCTGGTACATTGTGGGGCTTCCAATACCAGCATATTTTACCGTTACCTGAAAAAAATAAATTTGAATTGTATTTTAAGAACAAGTTGAATACCAATTTTGAGCGTATCGCCAACAGCGCCTTGGACCGTTCGACCATCTATCAGGTTCCATACTGGACACAAGTGTATTTTTCCAGTTTTGACCGGTTGAATGATATTACGAGTGTTGATCCCCTGATACCGGATGGGGCGACGGTCTATCTTGACTTTCCGGCATCCGCTCTTGATTACGGCTTTTTCGGCCAACATAAGGATCGAACGCTGATCCATGTGTTGGGTGTGGAAGATGCCGGCCCCGGGTATTTTGTTACCGGTATCTCCACCGTTTTGCCGCAATCGGATTCCATTCGGCTGGTTGGACAAACCGCAAGTTTTCAAGTTTATAAAAATACTGAATAAAAAAAACCGCCTCGGAGAACCTCCGAGGCGGTTACGAATTATCCTCCGATACTGACGCCGATCAAGCGGCCGATGCCAAAAGTGATCGCCGCGGCAAGCAAGCCGAAGATGACCATGCGCATCCCTGAATACCAGATCGTTCTGCCGGTGAACAAGGTGATGGCCGCGCCTAAGGCAAATAACCCCAGTGTACTGAGACCGATGCTGATGAAAACGGCGGTCATGCCTGTTGAAAAGATGAACGGCGCCACGGGGATAATGGCTCCGAGGGCGAAGAGGACAAATGAGGTAATGGCTGCTTCCCAGGCCGATCCCCCCAGGTCTTCAGGGTTGATGCCCAGTTCTTCGCGAGCCAGGGTATCAAGGGCGGTTTCCTGGTTGGCAAGCACCTTATCAGCAAGTTCTCTGGCAACATTTTTATCCAATCCACGTGCTTCATAGATCAAAGCCAATTCTTCAGCTTCTTCCTCAGGCGAGGTCTGGATCTCTTCGGCTTCTGTATCCAACTGGTGCTGGTAGAGTTCGCGTGAAGACTGGACGGAAAGCCATTCACCCAGTGCCATTGAGATAGCCCCGGCCAGCAAACCGGCCACGCCGGCGATCAATACGCCTTGTCCGGCCAGAGTGGCCCCGGCTACACCCATTACCAAACTAAGGTTAGAGACCAGTCCATCGTTGGCACCCAACACGGCTGCACGCAGGGCGTTTCCGCCCGTGGAGCGGTGGCGTCCCTCAAGCTGCATCAGGATGCCGCCAGACATGCCTCCTTTGACCGAGCCGGTGATCATGTCAAGAAGCCTGCCGTGCGATTGTTCCTGCGCCTGCATGGAAGTGGCTCCCGGCATTTTTGAATAACCGGAAGCGCCGGTTTGTTCCATGCCCTGCAAAACGGGCAGGATCATACCTGTGCCAAATCGCTTTCCGAGTCTGACCAACATACGCGTGCGCCAGTCTGGTTTGTAGTCCTCCAGAATAATCCCCCGGTCGGCAACCTGCTTTTTCCAATGCGCGGCATGCTCGGTTTCAGTTTGAGAAATTCGTTTATAGACTTCGGCGATACGCGCATCTTCTTCCACTTCGGCCATGGTTTGATAGAGCAGGGCACTGCTGCACTCCTCCAAATATGCGTTGATCATCGGATCTTTTGTGTTCATTTTTCCCTCGCATTATTACAATTGAATTTCATTGATTATATCCCAGTGGCAAAAAAGACTGTCCTGAACTTTCAGGACAGTCTCATGACCAACCAACTAACGATTATCTATGCTGATTTGTTAGCTTCAAGCGCACGAGCTTCAAGCTGCTTGTGCAGGCTTTCAATGTCTTTGGGGATGAAGAAAATGGCAATGAGCAAGAAGACCACACACAGCGCCCAGGCTGCCGTGCAGATTAATTTGATTGAAAACCCGACTGTTGTGGCATCGGCCAGAACACCTGCCAGGATGGGAGCCGTCCAGGCGCCGCCGGTCTCGATGAGGCTTTCAATGGATTGAGCCGAGGAGCGTACTTCCGGCAGGGTAACGTCATACATGGTGGAGATGATGTTGGGTGAGGCGAAGGGCATGAAGAACGCGGTCAGGCAGAGGAAAATTGCGAACACCAGGACCTGTTCATTAGGTGTGTTGAGTGCCAGGAAGAGTCCGATCATTCCGAGTACAACACCGATCTCGCTGGCGATCAACCTGCCGCCTTTATGGCGTTTGAAGATCTTGTCGCCCAGCCATCCGCCCGCGGGGTAGCCGGCTGCCATGAGCAGAATTGCCGGAGCCATAATGGCTAAAGTGGTTCCTTCGTTGTAACCTCTTTCAGTTCCAAGGTATCCAAAGATGTAGTACGTGATCACGTTCCAGGGGAAGACACCCGTAAACCCTTGTAAATAGACCATCCAGAGGCTCTTCTTCTTGAAGATTTCGCTGAGGGATTTCCAGTTGAATTTTTGTTGTTTAACTTCAACACCCTGTAATTCTTCTTCGCCGCTGCCGCGCGGTACATCCTTCACGGTGAACCAGATCACGACAGCAAGAACAATACCCAGGGAACCTGTCAGGAAGAAGATGTTTTTCCATCCACCAAGGACGTCGGTAAGCATGAGGGCAACCACCATACCGATCAGATAACCGATGGGCTGGGTCAGCTGTAGAATACCGTATACTTTTCCGCGAACTTTGGGAGAGTACAGGTCAGAGATCAAACTGTACATACCGGGGTAGCTGGAGTCATCGATACCTGTTGAGGAGCGTGTGACCAAAAATGTTTTGAAGTTCGGAGCAAGCCCGCTTAACCAGGTTGTTGAACCCCAGATAAAGGATGCCAACGCCAGCAGCTTGCCGCGGTTATATTTATCGCTTAACCAACCCCAAAGCGGATAAAAAAGCGTACCGACGATGAGCGCGCCTGAATTGATCAATCCCCATTGCGTATAGGTCATGTTAAAAGTATCCATGATGGGGGTTTGCAGCGGACCGATCAATAATTTATCGGTTTGGTGCAGAAGCATGAAAATAAAAAATACAACCATAGAGGTTCTAGCGGTGCGATTCATCAAAGGTTTGGCATTTTTTGCTTCCATTGGCACTCCTGGATTTCTTAAATTGTTGTTTTCAGAGATATCGTATTTTAGACCCGAATGGATGGGGCGTCAAACGATAAATTTTTGTCTAATTTAAGATTCAGGTGAACATGTGATCTATTTATTTTTCACCTTTGTATAATAATTTTTCACATAAGTAAAACCGGGTAAGGCAGAAAAAATGCCTTGCCCGGTTCCTCATTTTAAAAATTACAATAGCTATCCACAAGTTTATTTAAATATTTCAGAGATTGATAATAGATTTCTTCTGCGACTTGGACTGAAGAAATATCATTCTCTTCAAATCCCCGGTGTTGTGAAAGGAGAATATCAACAATTTCTAACTGCTTTTCAAAGGTCATCTCGAAAATACTTGGAGTGTTTCTATACATATCAGAGAGATTCATCAAATTCCCGTAAGGGACTAAACAATTCGAAATATCCATCTCAAAATCTTCACGAGTAAAGACAAGAACACCTTTGATCACTCTTTCTACCCAAGGATTTTTTTTGGAGAAAATAGCTAGACTTTTTTTGATTTTCTTAACTGAAGTCGTTAGTTTATTTTCTGGATTAAAATCAGAAGGAAGATCCTTTTCTTCCCATCCACTCAAGTGAATCTCTCCGGAATATTTATGAAAAACCGTTTGTTTCCATTTTCCCTCACGTAAAGTGATTTTTCCTTCCATGTATTTACTTTCAAGAATCCATAAGCCCTTATGTGTCAATAGCCGGGCGAACTTTACCACCCATAGTCGGGTCATGTTTACCACTATAGTCGGGCTGATGTTTACCACCA
>ENA-OSEO01002267-OSEO01002267.1-sediment-metagenome-genome-assembly--contig:-NODE-2267-length-28220-cov-4.751661_pt1 | contig 28220 bp, 25 predicted proteins | sample MGYA00237883_ERZ534232 | MGnify/ENA metagenome assembly ERZ534232 | reverse complement strand
AGGTCAGCGACATCTAGAACCCCTGGTAGATCCACAACGGGGAACTATCGGCGGTAACGATCACCAACAGCACCAATACCAGGGCTAAAACCAGCGCCCATACGTTCTCTTTGGAGAACAAACGACGCAGCAACTGATCACTCCCCGCACATCAGCCAGTCGCCGCCTTGTTTGACCAGCTTAAAGGTATAGACGGATAAGTCAAAACTGGAAATTTCCGCGCCGTAAGTCGCCTCAAGGGAACCCTGACAGGTAACCTCGGCAGCATCACCTTCCAACGAGGACGTGGAGCACGTCAGATCAGCGAGTTTTGTTTCAACTGCCTGAAAGGAATCGAGCGTGGAAAGCGCAACTGCCTCGTAATCCGCACAGGTGAGGCTGCTTAAGGCCGCGCTATCTTTGTCGGCCATGGCCTGCCAGTAAGCCTGCATCACCGCAGCCGGTGCATCAGAAGAGGCATTGGAACAGGCAGTCAGAAAAACGGCGGATATTATTACAACAATCGAAATGACTCGAATGGATTTTGACATGAGAACTCCTGAAAAATGGATGGACAATGGATTATACCGCAGCAACGTTCTCGAAGGGAATCAAGCCGTTCATAAAAAACGGCCTCAAATCACTGAGACCGTTGACTGGTACATCAATAAACAACTGCGCAGCCTTTACCTATTCCTGGATTTTGGTGGACCGGTGAAAGACCTCTTCCGTAACTCCCAGTATTATATGAAGCTGGTCCGCAAGGTTGAAAAGCTCCTTTACTTGCTGTTCCTTTAAATACTTGGTATTCGAGGAGATCCGTTCCAAACTGTATTCCTTAATTGAAGACAATATTTCTTTTCCTTCATCCGTAAGATGGAGGAAGTAATTCCGCCGGTCTGCAATATCCTGTTCCTTGGTAATGTGGCCGTTTAGAACCAGGCGATTCACCAAACGACTGATGGTGAACATGGGCAACTTCAATTCTTTTGAAATATCCGTTACCCTGACAACTTCTTTGGTTTGCAAGAATTCAAGGACATATATTTCCTCGATCTTCAAACCAAATTTGATATTAAAAATGCGTTCGTAATGGAATATTGTTTTTATGAGTACGTAGAGGTCTTCATTGATCTTCTCGGGATTTATTTCTGCCATTTTTCTCCAATAATTAGCCAATAATAAGGTTTCTATTATACATTAACCCCAAAAAATCAAAGAGGGTGCTCATTGCAACTACATCTTTGTCTCGATGAAAACCATCGAAGAATATATTTTGTTGTCAGCTTGAAGCGCTGCCGTATTTTCTAAGCCCAACCTTGAAAAGAAAAGATGAGAAGATTAATAAGCCGACCGCGATCAACAAACCAGGCAGGAATTCACGCAACGGCAGCGTTGCGGTTAATGCCTTTGCCGGAAAAGTGGTGATCACACCTACCGGAATGATCCAGGTAAGCACCATCCTCAACCAGCCCGGATAAAGCACATTGGGATACCTTGCCATCTGGAATAATCCATCAAACACCCAGGTGAACAAAACACCGGGGCTCCAAAAGATCAATGCGGCAAACAATAACAAAATGGAATAGAGAACCACCAGCCCGACCGTCAAAACACCAAGGAAAGAAAGTATTCTGACAAGTGAAAGAACAGTGCCAAGTCTGATCACAGCTGTGACCAGCACTCCCAATCCGAGCAGGAGATCGATCAGGGAAAAAAGGCGCCATTTGCGAAAACTGACAAAGAATTGTGTGTTAAGCGGTCTGAGAAGCGTGAAATCAAATGCTCCCGACCATATCTCGCCTTCCATACCGGCCAATGAATCAAAACTTGGCCCCATGAACAAACCCCGCAAGGCACTCACCACCAGATAAACCCCCAATAAGGCCAGGGTGGAGTTCAAATCCCAGCCGTGGACTGTTTTGATCTGCCCGTACAGGACCATAATGCCGAGTATGCCGGTCCCTAAATTCAGTATCGAAGTGAACAAACTAATGAAGAAGTTTGAACGATAAGCAGCGGCTTCCTGAAAGGAAGTGCGCATGAAAGCGCCGATCAGTCTTAGAGATTGCATGTCATCCTCCCACCGCGGCGTATCGCACCAGTCCACGCCGCCACATAAACCGATAAACAACAACCGCCAGCGCCGTCCAACCGATTTGAAACGCAAATCCGGTTATTAAATCCGCCTGACTCAATCCGCCCCCCAAAACTTCCACCGGAAATCCGACCATATAACGGAATGGAAGGATCACCGCCAGGGTCTTGAGAAATCCGGGCAGCAATGCCACCGGAGCCACTTGCCCCGCCAGCAGGAAAACCAGTGAATCCTGAAGTATTAAAAGTGCATCTGCGCGCGCAGTCCAAAAAGCCAGCAACGCCAGCCAATAGCCCCAAAAGAAACGCAGCGCCCAGGCCAGCAGCAATGCTGGCAAAAATGCCAGCACGTTTGCAACGGTCAATTCCATTTCGGGTTTGAGTAAAAAAGAAAGCCCAATCAATATGGGAACGATGAAAACCAGATAAACCACCTTACCAGCCACTTCAGAAGCCAGCGCGTCATAGATCGGTGAGATGGGACGCAGCAGCAGTTTGTTGATCTGCCCGGTGCGGATCAAATCGCCTACAGTCCAGTTGGTCTGCGCATACGTGATCTGATTGACCAGAATGAGGACCAAATAATAGGCGACGAATCCTCCCCGCGTCATTCCACCGATGCTGCCCTCCCCTGCAGCCGCAGACCAGACAAACAAATAGATCAAAGGAGGGATCATCCAGCCGAAAGCCAGGATGAAAAAGAAACTGCGGTACTGCATCCACGAAAGCCAGGTACTGCGTATCAAAGCCCATCCGCCTCGTTTCATGCCGCGCCTCCGGAATAAACCTGGTCGATGACCGACTCGATGGCCGGATCTTCCACCGCGAGATCCACCACGTTCATTTCTTTCAACAGGAAGGCGGTGGTCGAAGCAGCCCTGTCGCGAGGCACCCGCAGGCTGACGGTATTTCCTTCAAGAGAAATCAATTCGGTTCCTTCAGGCAGAGGCGGCAGTTCCTCCTTTAAAACACTTTCTCTGCCCAACGTAATTCGCATCATTTTAAAAGGCGCCATTCCGTTTGCCAGCACGCCCAATGCCCCATCATGAAGCAGCCGTCCGTGGTGGATGAGGATCACCCGCGGACATAATGCCATCACGTCCGCCATATAGTGACTGGTCAGGATCACGGTTGCTCCACTGGCGCGGTTATAGTCTGCCAGAAACCTGCGCAAGCGCAGCTGCATGGATACGTCCATGCCCAACGTGGGTTCATCCAGAAAGAGAACCCGGGGACGATGAAGCAGGCTGGCAGTCAGTTCACATTTCATGCGTTCCCCCAGCGAGAGGTTGCGCACCGGTTTAACCAGCACTTCCTTGATGTCCAACAGGTCCACCAGTTCGTCCAGATTGCGTTTGAACTCATCTTTGGGAACGTTATAGATCTCGCCCAGCACTTTGAAGGAGTCCAGAGGCGGAATATCCCACAACATCTGGCTCTTGTTACCCATGACCATACTGATCGAGCGTAAATACTCCGGTTTGCGCTGCCAGGGGATGAAACCGGTCACGCTCACCTCCCCCGATGAGGGATGCAGCAATCCGGAAAGCATTTTAAGCGTGGTGGTCTTTCCTGCTCCGTTCGGGCCGATCAAGCCCACCATCTCACCCGCCTTGATCTCAAAACTCACCTGGCGGACTGCTTCAACTTCGCTGAAGGCCGGGTGAAAGAGACTGTTGATCGACGCACCCAGTCCCTCAGAACGAACCGGGACACGATAAACTTTGGTCAAGTCATTGACCGTGATTAGTGTTTCATTCATAGAATTGTCCTTGAGAAAAAAACTACAGTGTTGGATTACCGGCCAGGAATTGGCCCGTATAAGATTCGCCAACTACGGCAACTTCTTCCGGCTTGCCCTGAGCCATCAAACGCCCGCCGGCGCTGCCGCCTTCCGGACCAAGGTCGATCACCCAGTCCGCGGCTCTGATAAGGTCAAGGTTGTGTTCCACAACCACCACGCTGTTGCCGTTATCCACGAGACGCTGGAGCAGTCCCGCCAACAGGGCCGTATCCGCGGGGTGCAGGCCGGTGGTCGGTTCATCCAACAGATACAGCGTCCTGCCTGTGGATTTGCGTCCCAACTCCTTGGCCAGTTTAACCCGCTGCGCTTCACCGCCTGAAAGCGTGGTGGCGGGCTGCCCCATCTTTAGATAACCCAGACCAACTTCTTTCATGACGCCCAAACGGGAGCGGGCGGCGGGAATCTTTTCGAACAGATCGTAGGCTTCGAAGATGGTCATATCGAGCACTTCCGAGATATCCTTCCCCCGATATTTCACCGCCAGTGTGTCGCGTTTGAAGCGCCGACCGTGGCAGGCCGGACAGCGCACCTCAATATCCGGCAGGAAGTGCATCTTAACCGTCAGCGTGCCTGAGCCTTCACAGCGTTCGCAGCGTCCGCCGGGGACGTTGAATGAAAAATGCCGCGCCGAAAAACCGCGCGCTTTGGCCTCATTGGTAGCCGCAAACGCCTCGCGGATCGGAGTGAATGTATCCGTGTAAGTGGCGGCATTGGAGCGAGGGATGCGCCCGATATGCTGCTGGTCGATGGTGATGACCTTGTCAATGGATTGCCAGCCTTCAATTCTGTCGTGCTCCCCGGGCGTTTCAGCAGCGCCATTGAGACGCGCGCGGGCGGCTCGATCGAGGATGTCGAAGATCAGCGAAGATTTTCCAGAACCCGAAACGCCGCTGATCGCCACCAGCAAACCCAGCGGGATGCTGACTGTAAGGTTTTGAAGGTTAAATTGGCGCGCGCCGTGGATCACGAGCGCCTTGCCGTTGGGTTTACGCCTGACCGCCGGAATGGGAACCTGCTTTTCACCTGAAAGATAGGCCCCTGTCAGTGAATTGGGGTTTTGTTTTAATTCCTCGGGGCTGCCTGTTGCCACAATTCTTCCGCCGCTGTTGCCCGCGCCCGGACCTACATCCACCACGTAATCCGCCGCGCGGATCAGTTCCAGGTCGTGTTCCACCACAAGTACGGTGTTGCCCATATCGCGCAAGCGGCACAGCACTTTTACCAGCCGCTGCGTGTCACGCTGGTGCAGGCCGATGGTCGGCTCGTCGAGGATGTACAACACACCGGTCAACCCGGACCCCAGCAAGGACGCCAGTTTGAGACGCTGGGCTTCGCCGGCCGAGAGTGTTGGAGAAGAACGTTCAAGGGTCAGATAGCCTACGCCGACTTCCAGAAGCCGGCCAACGCGGGCATCCAGGTCGTCCAGGATGGGCCTGGCGATCAACATCTCCTGAGAGGTCAGTTCTGCCGGAAGAGCTTTGAGCCAGTCATCCAGGTTGTTAAGCGGCAGCCTCTCTACTTCGATGATGGTCTTTCCGCTCACCGTAACAGCCAGACTCTCGCGCTTTAGACGAGCCCCCTGGCAGTCAGGGCAGGTTTGAATGGCAAAATAACGATCGAGTTTTTCTCGATAGGATTCGTTTTCGGCGTGCTCGTCGTAGCGCCTCAGCAGGTTGGTAATAACGCCTTCGTAGCGCCCCTGATTATTGGTAGCAGGCGGTTTAACGTCAGGGAAATGCCGTCTTAACTGCTCGCTTTCCGTTCCGTAATAGAGCAGATCGCGTTGGATCTCGTCATAGTCTTTGATCGGTTTGTCAAAATCAAACTTAAACCCGAACCACTTGCCCGAATTCTCAAGGATATTGCGGTAATAATTCACGTGGAAAGTCTCCCAACTATCCACGGCGCCTTCGGCCAGGCTTTTCTCCAAATTGATGTAATGTTCGACCTTCACCCGGCGGACCACACCCAAACCGGTGCAGGTCGGGCAGGCGCCTGCCGGTTTATTGAATGAGAAGTTTGCCATCCCCATTTCAGGAACTTGTTCGCCGCAATGCGGACATGAAAAACTGCCGTCCGTACTCTCTTCGCCCTCATCCATCCACTCGTCTTCCGCATACTCAAACGTGGGAGGAGGAACGTCATTTCCGCAATGCGGACACGGCCTGTGCCCAAGACGGGCAAAAAGCACACGCAGATAGGTGAAAACTTCGGTGACCGTGCCGACCGTGGAACGCGGACTGTGGTTGGTCAGGTGCTGGTCAATGCTGATGGAGGGAGATAACCCGCTGATGCTGTCCACCGGCGGCCTGGTGAGACCATCCGTGACAAGCCCGAGAGAGTCAAGATATTGACGCTGGCCTTCCTTGTTAAGGATGTCAAAAGCCAGCGTTGATTTTCCGGAACCCGAAATACCGGTAAAGACCACCAGTTTGTTTCTGGGAATGTCAAGATTTACATTCTTGAGGTTATGCAGACGTGCGTTTCGAAGGCTGATCACAGAATCCATTTTTCTCCATTGTTAGATGAGTTTTACAAATTAATTGTAAAACCCTGGTGTGCAAGTGGAGGGTTCTGGTTATTCAGCTTCGTTTACTGGGGTTTTTTGCTGCAAAATGGTCTCAATGAACCGAACGATTTTTTCAGAACTGGATTTTTGGATATACAGCGTGGTCAACCAACGGTCCGCGGCCATATAAACATCTTCATCCGGTTTTGGTGTATCCAGCGCCCCGCGCAGATCGCGCCTATTTCCGGCATCCAGTTCGATGAACATGCGCAGCATGGCCATCATGCTGTAACCGGCGTGGCTCAAGAGACGAATGATACGCAGTCGTTCAATTTCGGCCTCACCGATACACCGGTATCCGTTAGATGGATCGCGTGGAATGGAGATCAGCCCGTTACGCTCCCAGTTGCGCAGAACGTCGCGGGTAACATCCAGTATCTCGCAGGCTTTACCGATAGAGTAAAACTTACCGGAACCGGTCGAGGCAGCGCGCCTGTCAGGATCGGCCCATTCTTCCAACAGTTTGACCGTGGCTTCTGCCCGCTCGATCTCGGTTTCCACATTAGAGAGGTGCAGCCGCGCCTGATCCAGCGCGCCTGGCCAATTATCTTCCACGGCGGCATAGATCATTCCTATTGCGCTGGCCCGCAGCGCCTTGCCGGGATAATATGAAGAGTAAACCATGCGTGCCAGTCGCAGACAATCAAGGTGTCGTTGCGTGAAAAGACGATACCCGGTCGGCGACCTCTCAACCGGCGGAATCAGTCCCCATTCGATATACCGCCTGACCGTGTTGGGGTGGATGCCCACCTCCCGGGCAAGATCTGAAGTACGATAGATTCGTTTTACCATGGCAAGTTTATTATCCCGCAAAGCGGGATTGGATGTAAAGACATTCCTTGGATCCATTTACAGTTTTTCAGATAAGACCAAAAAAGTGCATTTATTCGAACGGATTCTTTAAAATCAACTACAATCAATACATATTTTTCTCACTTGAGGTGGTTTTGTACTTTTTACTCGGCATTGATGATACCGATACCCCTGACGCTTCCGATACTGCAGCTTTGGCTTTATCTCTGGGGGAGAACCTTGAATCTCGTTCGGTGGCCAAACTGGTTAACATAAGCTGCCATCAATTGATCCAGAACCCTTCCGTGCCGGCAACGAGGCAAAATGTGGCGTGCTGTCTGCATTTGGATGTTGAAAATGGTAAAAGTCGTGAAATAGACCTTGTTTGCCGCGAGACTCTTCTACGAGAAAGTTACCCCGGCTCCAATGCGGGTTACGCCCTGGCCGCATGGTCGCAGTTCGATCATGAGCTCGTGGTATGGGGCAAGACCGCCAAAATGACCGTCCTCTCACGCCAGGATGCCCTTGGACTCGCCCGCCGCTGTGGAATATTTACTGCCGGCATTCTCGGAAGCGGAACCGGCGTCATCGGCGCGCTGGCAGCAATTGGTCTGCGTTTTGAGGGAAATGATGGTTGGATCAACTGGATGCCAGGTTTAAATAGCTTGTATGGCACTTTTACCCAGGTTCAATTGGCAGAGTATATCCATTTTGATCGTATTGAGAACCAACATCATTCGCGTCCCGCCTTTGATGACCGAATCCTATTTGACCATCCGGTAAAACCAGTGCTTAAGGACGGTAAGGTCGTTTTACCTGTTTCCGCTGTAAAAGGTGAGAAAAACCATCAATGGATCGCCGGCTAGTAATCATCAGACAATTTTGATACGATAACAATATACAACTGTTGATTAGAGGAGGGTATTTTGAAAAAAGCCATCATCCGAATCATCTTTGCTGCTTCGTTAATGGTTATGGTGCTGGCTATTCTGCCATCCGGCGTAATGGCTTCAGATCTGGGGTGGAACACAGGTGAGGAAATCAGTATTGACTTTAAGTTAAATCCGGTGCCTTCCTGGCTGCAAGTCTTTTCAGAAGGGGTAAAAATCGACGAGGCAGCAACGATTTGTTATCCGTTTGATCGGGGTCGATATAACTGGATAGGAACCATCTATCAATTGAAGGATAATAGATGGATCAAGCAGACAACCGCCATGAAATGGATACCCAACAAGGAAGGTCAGTACTCAGCCTGCACAGATGCAAGAGCAGCCGGAATCTACGTTTTGTTTGGATATTTTGATGGTCCAACCCTGCCCCCTTCACCTACTCCTGACCTGTCCGGTAACTGGAATATCGGCACCGAGATCAGCGTTGATATCAAAGAGAATCCCGCACCTTCATGGCTACAGTTATTATCAAAAGGTGTTTATGTGCCCTATAAAACCGAGATTTGCCATCCCTTCAATTTCGGACTGCACGGCTGGGTCGGAGAAATTCGGCAGCTCAAAGACGGCAAATGGATCAAATTAGCCACATCCACTGAATGGCTGCCTTCGACCGAAGGGACCTACTCAGCTTGTGCCACCGCTCCGGAAGCAGGGACCTACGCTCTGTTTGGATATTTAAAATAGACGTTTGCGATTTACAGAAAAACACGACTGGAATGAAAAAAAACATCCAGTCGTGTTTATATATAGAAGAATGGCAAACAATGCAAAAGTTTTATACGCTCTGTTTCATCAAACGCTCAATAAAATCAACCATTTTCCTTGCCAGATACGTAAAAATATAAACCCTCATGCCTTGATATTAATTATTAATTAACACTAATTTTATCTAATTAATCGTATACTAAATTAATATCGGTTTATTAGAGAAGTACAAGGAGAGGTATATGAGAAACGTATTCCGTTTGATCCTGGTTTTTACGCTCGTCGTCGGTTTCTTCATCAGCAGTGCTCCCAAAACAGCAAGCGCATACTACGCTCCATCATCGCCCTCACTTGCTCCAGGTGACTGGAGCGCGGGCAACAACACAGAAGTCAATTTCGAAGATAATCCCATGCAAAGCTGGCTGCAACTCCTGGCTTCCCCGGTGAATATTACTGAATACGGACAAGTTTGCCATGAGTTTCGCGGCGGACAATTTGGCTGGGTCGGAGAGATCCGACAATTGGTGGATGGCAAGTGGGTTAAAGTCGCTTCAACTGTTGGCTGGGTCCCCAACGAAGAGGGCAGCTTCATGATTTGTTTCGACGCGAATACCGTGGGAACCTACGCCATGTTTGGATATTACAACCCGCCTGAAAGCTACTATCCTGATTACGTGGATCCTGGTGTGCCGGCTCCAAGCCCTGAAACATAATCAATACTTCTTGGTTCAAAACCTCCGAATAAACAGGTGGTTTGCTTTACGGTTATTCGTCTATCAGTAATACCACTTCTTTCATTGACGCGTTCGCATTAGTGGTGGTCAGATTTTTCAAAAGGAGAGCAATAGAATGAAAAAAGTGCTAAGAGTTATTCTGGTAACGTTGTTTATCACCATGCTTTTCGCTACAACTGTTCCCAATGCAGTTAAAGCTGAGGCAATTCCAGCCAATAATCCTTCATTGGCGCTTGGTGACTGGAGTGCGGGCGCCAACACAAATGTAAATTTTGATGAAAACCCCATGCCAAGCTGGCTTCAGCTCCTGACTTCCCCTGTCGAGATTACAGAAACCGGACAAGTTTGCCATGCGTTTCGCGGCGGGCAGTTTGGCTGGGTGGGAGAGATCCGTCAATTGGTGGATGGCGAGTGGGTCAAGGTCGCTTCAACTGTTGGTTGGGTCCCCAACGAAGAGGGAGCTTTTACGATCTGTTTCGATGCGAATGCTGCAGGAACCTACGCCCTATTCGGATATTTCAACCCACCAAAAAGCTACTACCCTGATTATGTCGAACCTGGCGTGTCCGCTCCAAGTCCTGCTCCGATATAAAAATCAACAAACAGTTACAGTCCCCAATTACAATTGATTGGGGACTTTTTTTAAAATAGAGGATTTCAGACTTCTATTTTTCAGACACCATTGTAATAAGGAATAAGGAAAGTATGTAATTTGCGCATAAGCACCTTCAGAAGGTGTTTATGCGTTATTTGGTTATTACAGTCCACAAAAATAATAGCCGCATCTATAAAAAATAAACCCCCGTTCGAAAATCTGAAACGGGGGTTGCTGATTTTTACCAATTCTAATCCTTCACAGCCTTTATTGAAAACATCAAGGGAATGAGCTTCTCTCCGTGCGGAAAAACCCAAACGCCGTTTTCATCCAATTCCAGAAAGGGCAGCTGCTGATATACACTGTAAGGGAATTCATGCAGGAACTCAATTCGTAGTCCATTGTCGATCAATCCGGTTACGATCTCTGAGATAGTATGGTTCCAGCCGTATTCGTCATTGATTTTTGTTACTGCCCCTCTGTCTGCGTAGGAGCCTTGGACATCAAACTTCATGGCTTTTTGTTCAAAGTACGGATAGCGATATTGAAGTGTATTCGCGTCGTCGTCGAAGACCATGGAAAAGGGATGAAATTCAGCAATATAAAAGAGTCCGCCAGGTTTAACGTAAGAAGCAGCGATTTGTGCCCAGCGCGCAATATCCGGCAGCCAGTTCAAGACGCCATACGAAGTAAACACAATGTCATATTGCCCCATTAGATGGTCCGGCAGGTCATAGAGATTGCAGCATAGAAATCTTGCGTCAAGCTGACTGCGCTGCGCCAGATCACGAGCCAACTCGATGGCCGGTTCCGAGTAGTCCATGCCGGTCACATGAGCGCCGCGTCTTGCCCAGCTGAGGGTACCGAGACCAAAGTGACACTGCAAATGCAGCAGATTCTTCCCCTCTACGTCACCAACCTCGCCAATTTCAAGCGGATCCAGTTTTTCGGAACCGGCCAGGAATTGTTCAATACCGTAGAAGTGTGTTCGAGCGTGGATGGGAACACGTTCATCCCAGTAGTCCCGGTTCTTGCGCATGAACTCGAGATCATCGTCTGATAACATAAAAAAATCCCTCCGCATTTAGAGAGATTCTAACATGTCTATGAACGGGCGGAGGGGGAATAATTACCCTCCTCCGCCCGGAATCGCTAACCCTTGCAGGTTAACTTGATTTGATCGAAATCTTGTGAGACTGTTTGGTCGCAGCCGGTGTTTTCGGCAACGTGATCGAAAGAACCCCGGTCTTAAAGACCGCCTCGACCTTGTCTTCATCTATTTCAGTTACCAGCGGAACCACTCTTTGGAAGGAACCATATGAACGTTCAACACGGTGGAAGTTTTTTCCTTTTTCCTCAACGTCGTTCTTTTTTTCACCGCTGATCACCAGGGCATCATTCTCCAATGAGATTTTGATGTCCTTTTCTTCCATGCCCGGGAGTTCGGCCGTTACGTTCATTGACTTCTCGTTCTCGCTTACATCTACACGCGGCATGAAATCTGTCACGCTGCGCATTGAAGAAAGCGGAAGGAGCGTAAACGGGTCGTTGAAAAACTGATCAAACATACGGTTCATTTCGTTTTGGATAGCCATAACGGGGCTGTCGTTTTCGCGCCGTGCTGGCAGGTTGGTGCCTCGGCGCCTTAAAGGAAGATTGTTTGTGTTCATAAAAGACCTCCTTTTGGTCACCAGAATTTTTTGATAATCAATTTATAACAACCGATGATAAATTTTTTGAAAGAAAATTGTCAGAAGAATATTAAAAACAAAGGATCTTCCACTGGTTGAGGGGGGCAACCAGCAGAAGATCTATTTCATTATAGCAAAAAAAGCTCAGCTTATCAGGTTTTTATTAGAAAACCTGCATAAAAATCGTTCATTTCTTGATTATTCGGCCATCCAGAACCAGGGCGCCCTGTCCCTCCGGGTACACCAAAAGCGGGTTGACTTCTGCTTCTTCGATCTCGGGGAAATCGATCGCCAGCTGGCTCAGACGACGGATGCAAGATACCACGGCTTGAAGGTCTGCTTTCGGCCCTCCGCGGAAACCGGTTAACAAACGGCCCGCATGCGTCTCGTGGATCATCTCCAGCGCCTCTTCATCGCTCAAATGAGCAATTCTGAACGAGACGTCTTTAAATAATTCCACATAAATGCCGCCAAGACCAAACATCATGACTGGTCCAAAACCAGGGTCGCGGCGCATCCCGACAATGACTTCCTGGCCTTTGCCGGCCATCTGCTCGATCATCACGCCTTCCAATTTCGCGTCAGGCATTTTCTTCGAAATCGCAATAAACATTCGTTCATAAGCTGAAATGACTTCGCTCTCATCCTTCAAGCCAAGACAGATGCCCCCCATATCAGATTTGTGTAAAATTTGTTCGGAGACGATCTTCATGGCCACCGGGAAACCGATCTCCTTCGCCAGGCTGGCAGCAGATACCGGGCTTTTGGCGACTCCTCCTTTGATCACCGGGATGCCATACGCTGCCAGGATGGGCCGCGTTTCTGCTTCACCGAAGACCTTTTTATTTCCAGACGCGTGGAATTCTTTTTCAGCCGCATCCCGCTCAACTCCTGAAAGAGGTGCGATCTTTATGGCAGGTTTCCGCCGCCACTCTGTATAATCCAGCATGGCGCTCAAAACAACACCCATTGACTCCGGGTAAACGAACATAGGCATACGGTTGCCTTGCAACACAATACGCGCTTCATCAATGGAAATATCACCCATGATGCAAGTAAGCACCGGGCGATCAGATCCACTCGCGGCATCTACGATAGCCTGGGCGATCTCAGCCGGGTCGACCAAAGCCTGAGGAACCAGGATAGGAAGGATGATATCCACGTTTTTATCATTGACCAGTTGCTTGACGGCCATGCCGTAGTCTTTTGCTTCGGCACCACCGAGCATGTCAACCGGATTGCTCACCTGCGCAGCAGGCGTCAAATGCTCACGCAAAAACCGGCTCGTCTCTTCCTGCAGGTCTTCCAAACGGATGCCATGCGATGAAAGGGAATCAGAAGCCAAAGCGGCAGGTCCGCCGGCATTGGTAAGGATGACAGCCCTCTTGCCCGCCGGCAAGGGTTGAAAATCAAGGGTCATGGCCACATCAAAAAGTTCGGCAATGGTGCTGACCTCGATCACACCCGCCTGCCTGAAGGCGGCTTGATAGGCTGCATAGGAACCTGCCAGCGACCCTGTATGCGACGAAACGGCACGTGCGCCCGCACTGGTGCGTCCCGCTTTTAACAGAACGACAGGTTTTTTTCTGGAGACCTCGCGGGCAACCTCAAGAAAGCGGCGGCCGTCACGAATCTGTTCTACGTAGGCAGCAATAACCGTTGTCTTCGGGTCTTCCGCCAGGTATTCCATGATATCGGTTTCAGTCACGTCCGCTTCGTTGCCTAGACTGATGAAATTTGAAAAGCCTACTTTCTTGCCCTTCACCAAGTCGACAACACCGCCCAATACGGCGCCAGATTGTGAAAGAAAACCAATTCCTCCCACATCCGGGAGACCATTGATAAAAGTGGTATTCAGTCCATTGTGAAGATTTACCATGCCCACGCAGTTTGGTCCGATCAAACGCATCTCATAACGGGCGGCAATTTCCAAGCAGCGACTTTCAAGATCAAGACCACCCGCTCCGGTCTCTTTAAACCCTCCGGAGATGATCACCACTGCTTTGATCCCGCGCTTGCCGCAAGCTTCAAGAGTTTCCGGTGTAGCAGCTGCTGGCAGAACCAGCACTGCCAGATCGACCGGATCGGGTACGGCTGAAATATCGGGGTAACAGGTTTTACCCAATATCTCATCCGAACCGGGGTTCACCGGATAAATCCCGCCGCGATAAATAGAATTGATCAGATTTTTCAGGATCCCATAGCTTAATTTACGCGGATTGGAAGAGGCGCCTACGACGGCCACTCCGGCTGCTTCAAAAAATGGTCTCAAGGAAGAGGGCATAGATTGTCCTTTCGGAAATTGGATATTAATGATGATTATAACAAGTCAATTAAGAGTGGTTAAGGTTGAGGTATTGGTTCCGGCCAGGCTGCCATATAAAAATCCATATACTCCTGAACGTGTGCGCTCCAGTATGATTTGGTATGGCTGCCCGGATAAATATGGAATTCCGGTATGATGGCATTGGCATGAAGGACTCTTACGAAATAATCGATATCGTTTGCCAATGAATCCTGGTCGCCCCGATCCAGATAAATTCGTGGAAAATCTTCCACACTATGGGTCTCGAGTTGAATTTGGACAAAGTTGGCATCGCCATACATCAAACCGTAGGAATGACCGCCCAAAGTCCCGAACAGGTCAAAATTGCGCAGCACTAGCTTAATGGCCCAGCCCCCACCGCGAGAGATACCGCCGATGGCTCTGCAGACCCGCTGTGTGCAGGTGGCATAATTGGAATCCACCCAGGGGATCAGTTCATTGATCATGACCTCCGGGAACTTGGATTCCTGATTGTTTTCAAGATAGCGCTCCTCAAATGGAAAGACCATGATAAAGGGAGTCTGTCCACTACTGATGGCCGTATCGGCGATCGCCGTCACCCCCAGATCGATCCAATACTGGTCGTCCATCCCCTGTCCATGCAGCAGATAAAGCACAGGGTAATTCCCTTCCTGGCTGTAACAAGGAGGTAAATAGACCGAAACAGGCACCGGAACACCCAGCGCCGATGACGGTACCTGCACTCGTTCGACAATCCCGTTGGCCTGGGCACAAGGCGTCGCTGTGTATGTTGGCGTGATGGTGGGGGTTTCAGTAGGTGTGGCTGTTGGCGTATTGGTTGAAGTCTCAGTTGGAGTAGGAGTTATAGTGACAGTCGACGTCGGCTCGGGTGTATGTGTGAGTATCAATGTGGGAGTATTCTCAAGCCGAGAAATATAAGAACTCAACGCACAACCGGTAACGGTTAAAATGATAACAATAACACTTATCAACATGAATAATCGTGAATGTTTGCTTTTCATCATATCCGCGGCATCTCGTTTTGAACGTCGGGCCAAACAGGCAGAAACATCATCCACTGAGTTGGATCCAAACGAATAAAATGTTCTACTATTTTTAATATTTTTTCTGCATTCCGTGTCAACTCTTCATGCGGATCTTCATACCGATCAAGGATCACTTCCGGTGAAACATCCACAATACAGGAATGATCTTTGAGGTTTTGAAAACCAACCACTTTCACCCTGGCTCCGGTTTTCATTGCCAGTTTCACGTATGCTACCGGCAAAGAAGCCGTTCTGCCAAAAAAGGCCGGTTGGTAACCTGAATCCTCCAATGGCCGGTCAATTCCGGTCAGCACAGTGCCGCCTTTTTGCAGACGCTGTCTGGCCAACTGCATGGAAGAGATGCTCATTGGCAAAACTTCCATGCCGCGCGAGTTGCGCAGATGATTCTGCCATGCATATCCCCGGTTCGGATGAGGTATCGCCAGGGTGAGGAATTTGAATCCCAACTGGGCAAGATATAAGCCGCCAAGATTGAAACCGGAGAGGTGCGGCATTAACATTAATGTCCCTTGCTCCATCTTGCCCGACATACATTCGTCCATCATTGTACGAAAAGCAGGTGTCAATTTGATGAATTTTTTTAATTCTTCGGGGCGGTCGATATTATGATAAAAATCATAAAGAGCCCTGCCCTGGTTTTGGTATACCCTGCGGATTTTCTTTCTCAGTTCATGCGGTTTTAACTTGCAATCATGAGCAACCCATTGGTTGATACTGATCGCCTGAAAAGTAGGACTCCAGTAGCGATTTCCTAACACGTAAGAAATTGCTGCTGCAACCGGATGCCCTAAAACAGGTGGTAAACCCTGGCTTAATGCCAGTACAAGAGCAGTCCCCAAAGTTTGTGAAGCGGAATCATCGTAAGCCATAACTATAAATAGTATTGTATCCAACTCCGATAGATTTAGGAATACCCTCTCCAAGACTGCAACTAATTATAAAAAGATGTGTTAATTAAATGGTTATGGTAGAATTTCCCTTGCGGGACATCGCTCCACGCCTCACCCCCTTCGTACGGAGAAGAATTATGACTCAATCCACACTCGCCGCGTCAAAAGACAAAATAGCACGTCGGTCTTGGTATTTATATGATTTCGGTAACTCCGCATACGCTTCAGTAGTTTTACTGGCAGTTTATTCCACCTATTTCTCATCGGTGGTCGTAGATCATATTAAAGGTCCTTCACTCTGGAACCTGGCTGTCGGGATCGCTGCCATTTTGGTGGCCATTACTTCTCCGATTCTGGGAACGATCGCAGACTTCTCCCGTGCCAAGAAAAGCCTTTTATTCATCTTCACTGCCCTTTCAGTTGTTTTCACAGCCCTTTTGTTCTTTGTTCAAGAAGGCGATGTGTTCATGGGCATGCTATTCTTCATCCTGGCCGAGATCGGTTATCGCGGCGCCCAGGTTTTCTACGATGCCTTGTTGGTTGACGTATCAACGCCGGAGACCATCGGAAACGTATCAGGTAAAGGTTGGGCTTTGGGCATGCTGGGCGGGATCGCCTGTTTATTGATCGTCCTCGTCCCCATCCAGTTGATCAAAGGCACATTGATGGTCAGGATCGCCTTCCTCATCACTGCAGTCTTCTATGCCATCAGTTCAATTCCTCTCTTTAAAAACGTTAAACAGGTCAATGAACCTGAAAAATTGAAAGCCGGAGAGAGTACTTTTACGCATGCCTTCAAAAAATTGGGCGAGACCTTCAAGGATGTGAAACGTTTCAAAGAATTCATCAAGTATTCCATCGCCTTCCTGATCTATAACGACGGCATCATGATGCTCATGGATAACGCTGCCATTATTGCCGGTATCCTGTTCGGCTTCAAGACTTCAGAACTCATCATCCTCATTATCATCCTGCAGATCACAGGCGCAGGCGGAGCATATCTATTCGGAAGAATCTCGCATAAACACAGCAGCAAGCAGGCGATTTTGTATTCGCTGATCATGCTGATCGCAGTTGTTTCCATCCTGTTCACCACTAATACCAAATTCGTTTTCTATATTGTCGGAGCACTTGCCGGATTCGCACTTTCCGGCGTTCAGGCTGTCAGCCGCACCATGGTCTCACAGCTTTCTCCACAGGAAAAAACCACCGAATTCTACGGCTTCTTGTCCGTTGCCGGACGTACCTCAACGTTCGTCGGTCCGCTTGTGTTTGGTTCGATCTACTCAGTAATGATCGATTACTACAGCAAACACGGTTTTGCAGAGGAAGCAGCCAAGGCACATTCAATGTATTGGTCCATTGGTTCGGTAGTCGCCTTTCTTGTGATCGGTTTGATATTCCTTTTACGTGTAAAAAAGGTAACGCCAAAAGAACCGTTGGTTTTTGAAAAATAAAATGACTTAGGCCGCCTGGGGTGAAACTCAGGCGGTGTTTTTATTCTATTAAAGTTATAATTGACACCATGAAAAAGAAAATACGATATCCTCGAAGACGTGTAATACGCACAATTTTAAAAGGTGGAATTGCCGCCGCATTTGGCATCCTTGCCGATTTTGACGTGGAAGGCTGCGAGAATATCCCAACCAAGGGGCCCTTACTGGTTGTGGCGAACCATTTTAACTTCCTTGATCCCCTGGCTCTCATTCACACCGCTCCCTGGCCGCTTGAATTTGTTGGCGGGGCACAAACACCAAACGCACCGGCGACACTCGGCTGGATCAACAAACTATTCGGTGTTATTCCCACCTATCGCGGCACGGGTTCACGCGAAACACTGCAAAACGCTGAAGAAGTACTGCGCCAAAACGGTGTTCTGGCCATATTCCCCGAAGGGGGAAGTTGGGCGCAGGTCTTAAGACCCGCCCGCCCCGGTACTGCCTTTCTCGCCTGGCGTACCAAATCTAAAATCCTGCCCGTTGGACTGGATAATTTTGCCGGGTTCTTTGATCGAGTCAAGGTGGGGCAGCGCGTGCCCGTAAAGGTGAAATTCGGAAAACCCTTCGGCCCTGTCGCTGCTTCAGATGGCGCACGCCCCGGTCGTGAAGAACTGGATGAGATCGGACATGACATCATGCGCCATATTTCCGATTTGATCCCGCCTGAACGACAAGGCTACTATTCACCCAATCCGGCCATCCGAGAAGCCGCGCGCGGAACCGAAATCTACCCCTGGGCAAATGTTGCAGAAGCATAATTGACGCATCTTTTCCGGTTCCTTCAACGTCTTATTCGTAATTGTTGATTGAAAAGGATAAACATGAAAAAGATAGCCATTCTACTTCTTATCAGCACTTTTTTAGTTGGCTGTAACCTGCCTTTTACCATTACATGGAATAATCCCACACCAACGGCGGCTGACGTCCCCGTCGTTACAGAAGCCCCTCCCACCGAAGAAATCACTCAGCCTCCGGCCACTGAACTGCCGCCAACCGCCGAACCATTCGTTGGTGCTGAACTGAACCTGGGCGGCATCTATATGGTCGTCCCACCCTGCATGGCATCCGGAGCCAACGGCACCCTTGTGCCGGCAGCGCCCTATGACGAAATGGGCGGACCGATGGAGTTCTATCCGGAGAACCGCAAAATTACATTTCAGGGATATCCGTTAGCAGGAAAATTCTTCGAGCCAAGTCTGACCGTGTATCCGGTTGCCGAATTTGTGTCCATGAATGCCGTCATTGGCGAGCGAGTCAATGCCATGCAGGCCATGCTTGCCTCACATCCGGCTATGCCTGATACCATCCCTCTTCTTCCCGTTTTCAATGCAGCACAGGTCTTCAAAGCACAGGCTGAATTCCTCGGCTTCCAAAACGGTGAGGGGGTCCGATACCTGACCGAATACGCCCAGTATTACGCGCCGGCTAACAACCATGACCTGTTCTATTCCTATCAGGGCATGACCTCAGACGGCCAATATTGGGTTTCCGCCATTTTCCCGGTTAACGCCGCCTTCCTGCAAGACAATTACGATTCTATAGATGTTCCACCGGGCGGTATCGCGGCCCCACCCTTCGATGACCCAAATTTGGATGCCAACATGGATGCGTATTACGCCAACATGATCAACCTGTTCAACTCCACTGCTGACGCCGACTTCACCCCCGGCTTGGACTGTCTGGATCAATTCATTGCATCCTTGCAGGTCGGCAATTGAGGATCATTCAAAGAGAAGACAGAATTGAAACCTGACTTACATGTAAATTAATTCAAAAATAAGCATAAAAGCAGCGGATTTCAAACCGCTGCTTTTTTCTTATTCTTGCGTCTGACTTTTAGTATTCTTCGACCACTAACCAATCGCCTGGTTTATCGGCAATAAGGGTTTGCTCGTCCAATCTGCAAAATGGGGTTACCTCTTTTTGAAGCTCTTCATTTTTACCTTTGATGAGCAAACTGGATATTTGTCCATTAAAAACCCTGACGACGCCGGCACATTCAGGCGGGAGTAAAAGCTCAAAATTGCGTTTAATACACTGACTTGTGAAGTCAAATTCAACAGGTTTATTAGTGTCGCTTCCGCTGAATATAAATAAATATTGAATATCTTGTTGAGGATGAGAATATTGCCAGATATGTGTATTTCCAGATATTGAATTTTGAGGAGTGATTCCTGTTGTTGTATTCCTGCGCTGATTCCAGTTGATTTGATCCCAATTTAAGAATTCTTCAATTGTAACCACTTGAATTTTGTGTTTAATCTCGTCCAACAAAAGGAGTGGTTGATCGTTTGAATCCTTGGATGGTATTTCACCAATCAATACCAGATTGACACCTGATTGAACATGGTCAACAAGTTTTTCTTGGGTCAGTTTGTCCATGATGCGGCCGGAGGCCAACACCAGGGTGGGGTAACCCTGGTGTTGGCCAATTCCACTCGTCTGGAGATTGACAATGTCAAAATCCACATGAGCCGCCAGGCATAACCGCTGGAAATGTTGCAATGCCTGACCATGATTGGGAATGCCCATCGATGTCACTTTTTCCCAATCCTGCTCAGCCACCCAAACTGCGTTTTGCGCATAAGGTAAATACAATCCAAAAGCAACAGGACAAACCGGCTCACATTCTAGGAACTCACTCCCCCAGCGGGTAAAGAATTCATCCATGAGCCTTACGATTTCCGCTTTCGGAGCAGCTTGTCCGTCAGAAGTGATCGGTGCACAATCGGGATAATCGCACTCCTGATGCAGTAAATCAAGATCCGCGGTTGCATGTCGGGTACCTACCCCCGTGTAGATGTTATACCCTTTTGCCCCGCTGGCTATTTGGATCATGGTTTGGAAAAAACAGACAGAAGGGTATTCAAATTCCTTTTCGTATAATTTCGAAAATCCCCAATTTTCTTCGTAATTGATCCCTTTTGCGCGCTTGGTTAATATTTGATATCTTTCGATCACACCGGGATCTTTACATGCGACACCAATCCAGTTGGTGTAGCCGTATTGAAGATTGGGCAGTTCATCAGGGTTTACCCGGCTCAACCATGCATCCAATCCGAAGGGGTCATCTGTGGGAGGGTTTGCATTGATAACAAAAGGAAGGTTTACGGGAATGTATCCGCTAAGTTTGCCAAAGATCTCCCGCATGTAATAAGACTGGTATGCTGACCAATCCTGATACTGGCGAAATTCCAAAGGATAAGCCGGACATTTCCATTGCCGTGGAGCGTCAATGGACTGCCAATCAGTGTAATTTGTTCCATGCAAGCGGTTGTAATTATTCACGTCGCCATACGTCTGCTGCAGATATTTCCTAAACAGGAACAGGCTGGAATTGCTGTAGTCGTAAGCCCAGGGAGCACGTTGATAATTTGAATAGATCCCTTCATTTCCGACTTGAACACATATTACCGGACCAGAGGGTCCTGCAAAAGGAGCGATCACCTGCTCTGTTACCGTCCGCAGCCATTTTTCTACTTGAACCAGGAACACTGGGTCCAAAGGTGACGGGAGTGGCAATTCCTCCAATCCGGTGCCGTCAGCTTTCTTCTCGATCCCACCCCAAACAAAGGGGATTCCCTCCGCGCTTAACATCGGTTCAATATACAAATTGATATTGGGACAAACCCAATTTGGCAGGCCTCCATAATTTAGTTCAGCATGGATGAAGGGGCCCGGTTTGGCAACCACTTTAAATCCCATATCCTGACACAATTGAAAGAATCCCACTACATCGCGGTTTGGAGATGTTTTCCCGGTGAAATCGAATTGTCTCGTTCCGCTGATTTCAATTTCATGATGGCGCCAAGGGATATAACTGGTCAATACTGAAATTCCCAGTGATTTGATCTTGTTCAAACGATCTTCCCAATTCTTCGGATCGTCTCTGAAGTAAGGATAATCGGTCGATATTAGAAACTCTTTTATCTCATTCGTTACACTTTTTTTATTTTTTCCATCCGCAACTGGAGGAATATTTTGCAATGCCATTTCGTTGTCCTCAATATGGTATTAATTTTGGTGATACAAATAAACCAACACAGAATGTGAAGGGATTTCCATTTCAGCCTGTCCGTTTTGGATAGGCGTTGATTGTAGAGGAAAGGATAGACTCTCCAATGAACCGGCCTGACATCCACAAAAAATAAGCCGTGGATTTTCAGTTGTCTCACCTTTATTGATGATGAAGAGCACATGAGTTTGTTCGAATTTTTGCAAGATGGTGAGAATATTTGGATTGTCTGTTCCAACCATCGGCTCAATGTATTCTCTAGCCAATATTTGGTCCAGTTCATTGATAGTCACAATTTCATGGAATTGGAATTTGGGTGAATGAAGGAACCTGGATTGCGCCGGGGATGAGGATGATCGTTCCAGCAAAATCACCTTGCAACCAGCCTGTTTTGCCTGGTCAATCATACGCTCACTCATCTGATCCATGTGAGGACCATAGGGTACAAAAAGTAATTTGTATTGGGTGAAATCATGCCCCTCAACACGAGGATCAATAATGGCAGGATTAAGATTCATATCAACTATTTTTTCAAATGCCTGTAAAAAGCATTTATAGGTTGATCCGAGTTCATATTGATCCACCATCAATGAATTGCCGGCGGCAATATACGCTTCGCGAGCTGACCTTGGATCAAAAAGTATCGCAACTTGTCGGACGGGTTGAAGAGAATAAAAATCAGGGATTTTTTTACTCAAATTGACCACATTTTCAACAATAGTGTATGCAACGTCAGGAGTACCGTCCTGCTGAATTGGAGCGTCCTTCCAGTTTTCGCGGTTGACTGCCATATAAAAATTCATCCCTTTTAATCCATATGCAAGCCCCAACAACAATTGAAACTCCACATCCCGTCGATCGTATCCCGGGTGGTCTTCATCAACACCCGGACTGATCCAGATTCCTGACATCATTTCGGGCGCCCAAGCCAATGGCGCCACTTCCAGACTATAGTTCACAGATAACGCCACATTCAGAAGATCTCGTTTTTTAAACGGCGGGATAAAGTAATAATCGTATCCAGCAAGTCCGCTCGATTGTTGAAGGTCAAACCATGAATTGGGAGTGGATAGCTGAGGATGTTCATTCAAGTTGACCGTATAGACCACATTCGTCAACCCGTTTTTTTGATGCACTGATCTCAGAAAAGCAATATGATTGGATAGAGTCCATTCTTTAAATTCCGCCCAGGTGAAACAGGCGTTCAAATCATCCCAACCGTTGATACGAATTTCGCGGGGAGCCGCCTCATTCTCTTTAGTTGTGTATTTTTCCTTCAACCACTTGCTGTATGTATTTAATGCTGCCGGATTGTAATCAGACTCAAAGAATCGATCATGAAAAGTCTGTGAAGGTTCATTGTCGAGTTGGAGCAGAAGAATTGGGCCATCAGGATGGGTATATGGTTTGAGCAGTTCATCGACTTTGGTGCACCAGCGCTCTGCATATATCAGATAATCAAGATGAAGCAGGCTGGGAATCGGTGTTTGAAAAGGAGGGTTATATCCAAGGATGGTTTCATTTCTGGAATTCAAAACATGTAGTTCAGAGATGGCGATCAACCAGTCGGGGTATCCGCCCGCTGGTTCTTCAGCACAAATCCATGGACCTGGTTTCATGTGAACATACAAGCCGACTTCTTTGCACAAATCTAAAAAGCGGGTGACATTCAATCGGGGATCGGTGTGTCCGTCAAAGTCGAAAACGTTCATATCCGCTTCGTGACGCCGCCAACTTAGATATGTGGAAACAATGGGCAAGCCCAGTTTTTTCATTTGTTTGAGGGCAGGTTTCCAGGTTTCCGGGTCAGCGCGCCAGAACTGAAATTCCCCGCTCCAGAGCGGTATATATCCCTGTTCGGTGAGTATGCCTTTTGGGGTTATTTCCATCTCTTACCCCTTGACCGCGCCAGAGACCAGACCCTGTGCCACATACTTTTGTATGAACATGAACAAGATCAACACCGGAACGGTGGCAAGAACAGTTGCCGCGGAAAGTTGATTCCATTGGATTTCATAAGAACTGATGAACCTGCTTAAGCCGACAGGCAAGGTGCGTACCGCGTCGCTGGAGGTAAACGTAATGGCAAAGACCAGTTCATCCCATGAACCGATGAATACATAGATGGCCGAAGCGATGATTCCCGGAACAGCCAAAGGCAGAATGACCCGCCACATCGCTCCAAAACGTGAGCAGCCGTCAATCATACTGGCTTCTTCCAGGTCCACCGGAATTTGATCAAAGAAACCTTTGAGCAGCCAGGTGCACAGTGGAATGGCAAAAGTCGTATTGGCTAAGACCAATGCCCAAATACTGTCCATTAATCCAAGCGTTTTTACCACTTGAAAAAGCGGGAGAATCAGCAGGGCTCCCGGCACCATTTGCATGATAAGAAAACCAAAGAGCAGCCAGTTATGAAGCGGAAAACGGTAGCGTGAAAAACCATATCCTGCCAGAAGACTCACCACCAAACTCACTACCGTAGTACCAAGGCTGACAAAAATGCTATTCCTAAAATAAAGACCGAATGAACCGCGCTTCAATACATAAATGAAGTTTTCAATGGTCGGATTTGATGGGATGAAGACTGGAGTTGCTGTATAGAGTTCTTCAGGGGTTTTAAAAGCAGTGATACAAATCCACAGAAACGGTATAACAGCAAAAAGAACGAGGCAGCACAATAAAACAAGAGAGATGATTTTAACAAGTCTGTGATTGAATAAAGTGGTCATATGTTCACCGTCAGCGTTCACGTAGATTCGGACCACTTCATTAGTCGAATGTACCCCAGACTCAGAAGCAGCACGATGATAAATAATAGAATTGAGAGAGCAGCGGCATAACCAAAGTGGAAGAACGAAAACGCGTTTTTATAAACGTAAGTTACCAGAATTTCCGTTAATCCGGCGGGGCCGCCGCCTGTTAAGACATAGATGTATGAGAAGTTATTGAACGTCCATATCCCTGACAGCAGAGTCACCACGAAGATCACCGGTTTGAGCAAAGGGATCGTTATGTAGCTCAATTGGTTCAAGAAATTGGCGCCGTCTACTGCCGATGCATCATATAGATCTTTGGAAATATTCTGCATGCCTGCCAGTAACATAATTGCCATGAACGGAAACCCGCGCCAGGTATTGGTGAGTATGGCCGAAAACATTGCGGTGGATGATGAACCCACCCAGTTGATCGGATCTGAAATGATGTGCAGACTGGAAAGCAGATAATTGATCAATCCATATTGGGCGTTATACAACCACTTCCAGGAAAGCGCGCCTGCGACACTGGGCATCGCCCACGGTATAAGCAGCAAAGCTCTTGCCAGGCCACGTCCACGGAAGGATTCATTCAGGATGAGAGCAGATACCAGGCCCAGGATAAATTGAAGAATAATTGAACCTAAAGTCCAAACCAGGGTCTGAATGAGTGTTTGCAGTAAATCGTGGTCTTTAAAGATCTTGAGGTAATTACCAAGTCCAATAAAAACCGGATCAGGGTGTTTCAAAGGTTCGATGCTGAACAGACTCATTTTTACTAAGGAGGCCAATGGATAAAACATCATTGCAATTAGAAGCAGGCCAGCCGGTAGAATAAGCAAGTAGCCACCGCCGTTTTTATGCAATTCTTGTTGAACCTTCTTTATGAGGAGGGGGATTCCCCTCTTTTTTGAAGAGGGGAAATCCCGGTGGTGCAAATTCGACTTCATTCGTTAGTTTTCCACTGCTTGCTGAGCGGTTGCTGCTGCTTCGTCCAGTGCTTCCTGAGCGGTCTGGGCGCCAGACAAGGCTGCCTGAACGGCTTTACCAAATGCGTCATCCACTTCACCTGCCTGTGGGATGGTTGGACGGGTCAATGCGACCTTAAGCTGTTCTGAAAAAGCCTGAATGAGAGGATCGCTCTGGAAAGCGGCATCGGCATAAAGATTCTGTTTGATGGGGAGTACCCCAAGGGTCTTGGCCCAATCCAGCTGAATGTCATCCTGCATCAAGAAAGCCAGGAAACGAGCCGCTTGTTCTTTGTTTTGGGATTGTTCAAGGACGATCATATCCATGCCGCCCAATACCGAGGCGCTTTGCTTGCCGGCCGGTAATGGAGCAACTGCCCATTTACCTTCTATATCTGAATTCTCTTTGAGACTGGCAATTGTCCAGGCACCGGATGTGAACATAGCAACCTGACCAGCAATGAAAGGTCCCTTTACATCGTCTTCACCGATGGTGGCTGTGCCGGTGGGCATGACTTTATATTTCTCGACCAGATCGACCCATAACTGTAATGCTTCAACACCTTCAGGGCTGTTGAATGTGATGGTGATTTTGTCGCCATCCTGGGTTAACATTTCACCGCCAGCCTGCCAGAACCAGGGATAGAATTCAAACGCACCCCAACCGCCAAACAGGCTGATTCCATAAACGCCGTTGGCTTCGTCAGTCAGTTTTTCTGCGTCTGCAATTAGTTCTTCCCAAGTAGCAGGAGGAGTGGCAATCCCGGCCTGTTCAAACATATCCGTGCGATAGAAAAGGGCCAGGGTTGAAACATCCTGGGGTACACCGTATAAGGAGCCGTCTTTTGTCAGAGGGGTAAGGGTACCTTCGAAGAACTGATCGCGAAGATCTGATGAAATGTAAGAATCCAAATTGGCAGCATATCCTGCAGCGATGTATTGTGCAGCCTTTGGAGGTTCAACACGGGCAATATCCGGAGCTGATTCGCCCATGATGGTGGTTACCAGTTTATCGTAGAAATTTGACTCATTGTTGCGTTCCAATTCGACCTTGATATCAGGATTTGCTTCCTCGAATTTGGCAACAATTTCTTCAAATTTTGCACTTTCAGCGTCATTGAATTGTTCAGCAATGCGGATCGTGACCGGTTCAACAGCCTGTGTTGCTTCGACGGATTCTTCAATAGCAGAATCGGTTGCTGCTACTTCGGGCGTAGCAGTGGCAGCCGGTGCACAAGCTGTGATCAACATGGATAATACTAAAACCACCAGAACCACGTACTTGATTTGCTTCTTCATTAGTTTCTCCTATTTTGGTTAGTATTGGCGTTATGTTATGTATTGTTTTGACCCTAACCCCAGCACCTCCTGATTGATCGCATTTCTTTTTTTGACAAAGGATTTTTATAGGTTAATTTTTTTACCGGCCGATGGATTATTCCATATGTTGTATTGTCAGAGGCCGGCCGCCAGCTTCAAAGAATTTTTCCAGGATCAAAGTTGCGGCACCCTGGGCAACGGTTTCGTCTTTCAATTGGCAAAGTCCAAACTCGGTTTTGCTTGAAGGTTGTTGAAGTGCGTAATCTGAAATTCTTGTGGAAAGAACGGGAAGGATCTTATCGGCAAGCATCATTCCAACCCATCCTCCCAAGAGAATTTTCTGAGGATTGACCATGTTGATCAAATTACCGATGCCGACCAGCAAATATTCAACGGTATCCTCGATCACTCGCCTGGCGATTTGATCACCTTTTTCAGCATCTTTATTGATCTGGCTGACCATTTCTTTTTGGTCGCCCGATATATCAGAAAGTGTTTTTCCAGATTGTTCCAAATAACGGGAAATGATTCCAGCGGCGCCTGCATATGCCTCCAGGCATCCTTTTCTTCCGCAGCGGCAGGTTCGACCGTTGATCTCCAATGTTGTATGCCCGAGTTCTCCTGCGCTGTTCATCGCTCCGCGATACAACGAATCGCCTTCGATGATTCCCGCGCCAATACCTGTGCCCACCAGAAGCACGGCCAAACTATCCACCCCCTGCCCGCCGCCAAACATGCTTTCGGCCAGCGCCATGGCTTTGGCTCCATTGTCAATCGCAATCGGCAATTTCAGTCTGGCTTCCAGAATGTTTGACAGAGGAATATCACGCCAGCCCCAATTTGGAGCAAAAATTGAAATTCCAGCTTCCGGGTCAACAAGTCCCGGAAAACCAATCCCAACTCCAAGAACTTCAGCGGACTTTATCTTGGAATGAGAAAGCAACTCCTCAACACTTTCCACAATTTGATCGACCACCTGGTCAGGCTGATTCTCAGTTTTGCCGAGCTGCCTGTCCACTGTCGCAAGATGCTGAAGGGAAAGATCGAACAGATCGCTTTTTATGCAAGTTTCTCCAACATCGATTCCAATAAGGTAAGCGTGGCTGGGATTCACCTTCAAAAGCGTGCGCGGACGTCCGCCCTCGGATTCGATGCTGCCGGATTCAATAACCAGACCCTCTTCAAGGAATTCACCGGTCACGTTAGTGGCTGTTGCCGGGCTCAATTCTGTCATCGAACTTAACTCAAGACGACTGATCGGATTATTGAAATAGATCTTCTTGAGCAAGGTGGTGCGGTTTGACAATCGAAGTTGGCGTGTGGTGGATTTTTTTAGGCTCATTTAGTATCCAATATTTTTATACTTAGTTTTATAGTTATTTTATATCATAAATTAACTATCCTGTCAACAATTAACCCTCCGGATGTCAGCAGAACTTGAAAAGTGAACCGATAACACTTTAAAAGTGAACAGTTAGAACAGGAAAAGTGAACCGATAAAA
>ENA-OSEO01002266-OSEO01002266.1-sediment-metagenome-genome-assembly--contig:-NODE-2266-length-28232-cov-5.712911_pt1 | contig 28232 bp, 22 predicted proteins | sample MGYA00237883_ERZ534232 | MGnify/ENA metagenome assembly ERZ534232 | reverse complement strand
CTTCGTCAGGTCAGTTGTTTGTAACCACTTTTTGCCCTTGCCCGGGTTGAAGCGGTCCACAAAAACCTGGTAGATTACCGCTTGTTCGGACCAGGCTGGCGGCTGGTTTTGATGGGTAAATCTCAACTTGAAAATTGTCGCTCCAACTGCCTGGCCGGCTTGACTGTCCGCGAAGCACAGCTCCCCACCAGGCAGATTGGCATAAACCTGGTAGAGCAGCTCACTTCCTTCTTCCAGCGCCGGAAAGTCAAGCTGCCAGTCCCGCAGCCAGCCCCAGGTCAGTGTATCCCAGCGCCATTCCGCGGCTTCAAAACTTGTTTCCTGCCAGCTTTCTCCATTATTCAGGCTGTAACGGAGGGTCACTTGATGAACTGGCAGATCGGAACTGCTGCTTGCTGTCAACCTGAAGGGCTCGTCCGGTTTGGGCAGCCAGGGAGAAACCCGATAGGCATGATGCAGCCCCCGGTTATGGGTGATGTGATACAGGAAGCCTTTCGCAGGCTGATCGAGATCTCCGAAAAGATGGTCTGGATAAGGGTGAGTTGCCAAGCTTTACCTCTTTATGAGTTAGTAAAAAAATTCTAAGCTATTCCGGCAAAAATTGAAAGTCTGCCAGGCACCAAGGTTCTACCCTTAGTTGTCAGGCATAAGTGGAGGTTGTTATGATTCTTGCATGAAACCTATAAAATTACTTGCCCTCGGATTTTTGTTTTTGATCGCGCTTGCTGCCTGTGCTGGCGATCCCAGCCCATCTCCGGTTGTACCCACCTCCGAAGATCCAACTCCTCCGCCATCAAGCCCTGCAACCCCAACGCAACCTGAGATCACTGAATCCCCAGAGATGACATCTACACCCGTTCCCACCACTGTACGCGCGCCGCTGAGCGGACCCCTGGCTGAAGTCGTAGCTTCGGGCCTGGACACTCCCTGGGAAATAGTTTTCCTTCCCGGAGGTGAATTGCTTGTCACTGAACGCCCTGGAACTTTGGTGTTGATCGGAAGGACAGCCACGCGCATCCAGGTTCCTGGCGTCGAGCAGCGGGGTGAGGGCGGGCTGTTGGGTTTGGCTCTCGACCCTAATTACGCGGTAAATAACCGGATTTACATATATCTCACTTCGCTTGAGAATGGACAATTGGTCAACCGGGTGGAACGCTACATCTTTAAAAATGAGTCGCTTTCAGACCGCAAAGTTATCTTCGAAGGCATTCCTGGCGCCAGCAATCATGACGGAGGTCGCATCGAGTTCGGTCCGGATGGTTACCTCTACATAACCACCGGCGATGCTCAAAATCCTGCTTTCGCGCAGGATTACACCTCTTTGCAGGGAAAAGTTCTGCGGGTTACCAGAGAGGGTGAGGTTCCGGAAGGGAATCCGTTCCCGTCTGCGGTATGGTCTTATGGGCATCGCAACCCCCAGGGGTTGGCATGGGATGCGGAAGGGCGCTTATGGTCCACTGAGCACGGGCCGAGCGGTTTGGGTTCCGGCTATGACGAGCTCAACCTCATCGCACCTGGCGCTAATTATGGTTGGCCTGAAATTCAAGGCGAAGAGGAGCTGGAGGGTATGGTTGGTCCGGTCATTCAATCGGGCGGCAGTGCCACCTGGGCTCCGGGGGATGTGGAGTACCTGGATGGCAAGCTCTATTTCACCGGGCTGCGCGGCTCTGCGCTTTTTGTGGTCAGTCTTGACGGTGAAAGGGTAACCGGTTTCGACACCTTCTTTTCCGGGGAGTACGGTCGCTTGCGGGCAGTCCGACTGGGACCTGATGGTTATCTCTACATATCCACCAGCAACCGCGATGGGCGCGGCAATCCAGGCGCCAATGATGACCTGATTTTGCGGGTCAACCCGAACTTACTCACCACACCTTAGCCGGACCTATGTTTTTGCGCCAATATTAAGCAAGTCGCTAAATACTTTGGGAAGACTCCCCACAATTTTAGGGCAAACAATCCTTCACTTTGTGCAACCATAGAAAGGTATGGTTGGATTCTCCAACGTACAAAAAATGCGATGCTGTATAATTATCCTGCGCGGAGGCTGCCATGAGCGAAAGCGAAACCGGGATTACCCCAAAAATCATAATCAAGAAAGACGGACCTTATAGGGTGGAGGGCAAAGTTCCTTTCATCAAACTCACACAGGTTTGTTCGGAATACGGTGAGCCGCTCGAATGGGAATTCCTGGGCGACCAAACTCCCGAGAGTGACTCGTACCTCCTTTGCCGCTGCGGCAAGTCTGCTACTTACCCATTCTGCGATGGCAGCCATAAAGAGGGCTTCGACGGAACTGAGACTGCCCGCACCGACCGTGCTTCCCTGCGCGTTTTTACCTATCGCGGACCGGGCCTTACAGTAAAAAAGGATTCTTCTCTGTGTATGCAGTCGGGCTTCTGCGTTTTGCGCGACACATCCGTTTCAGAACTTACTTATGGCTCCATCGATCCTGCCAAACGCGACCGTGCCATCAAAATGGTGCACGACTGCCCTTCAAATTCGCTTACCTGCCGCCTGCCGCAAGACCCCGAACATGATCTTGAACCCGATCTTCCGATGCAGATCGCTGAGACAATTGAAATCACCTCCTACGGTCCGATCCGGGCACCCCTGTTTGTTATGGGTTATCTGCCAATCGAGCGCTCGGACGGCGTGCCCTTCCTGCCCCTCAACCGCGTCTCCCTCTGCACTTGCGGTCAGTCGCGCAACAAACCCCTCTGCGACGGCACCCACCGCCTGACGCAGGAAGCCGCTCTGCGCCGTCAGGCTCGCCAAAACAAACAGTAGTCATGGGCTACCTCGAGAATGTCCGCCGCAAACGCACCTATGCTATCTTCGCCTACTGGATTGACGAGACTTTTATGTTCAACTCCATGGAGGATTTCAAAGCCTATCAGTTCCTGATCCGTGAACCTGATAAGGCCAACTGGAGTCTCTCGCTGCTGGCTTTTACGGATCCAGCTCAAGTCTTGAACCCGATGCAAGCTGCGGCAGTGGCCAACCACAAGATGATCTTTGAAAAACGCGGAAAAAATAAGACCCCGGAATTGATCCAATCCTACGTTATCGGGCTTATTCAGGATTATTTAATGCGCGGTCCTCATCGCGATCATTTTCTGCGAGCATCCTCACTTAGCCTGCGGTTTGCAGACCAAGCCCCTCTTGCACTAACAGTCAGAAGTTAAAAACGACATCTTCCATAAGAACTTTCTTAACTTCCTGAGAAGGCTTAGACTCAATCTTGATAATTGCTTAATAATCAGCGATACTAACTTACAACATTATATGGAGATGAAATATGAGCAAGAAAATCGCAATCGTTAGCGGAAGCATCCGCAAAGAAGGCTACAGCACGCAACTCGCAAAAGCCGTGCAGCCGCTTTTCCCTGAAGGCTACGAGACAGAAATTGTAGAAATTGGTCATTTACCGCTTTACAACCAGGATTTTGATGCCGAAATGCAGCCTGAGTCCTACACTGCCTTTCGGAAGAAAATGGGCGAGAAGGATGCTGTGCTTTTCATTACTCCAGAGCACAACCGCACCATACCCGCGGCTTTGAAAAATGCGCTGGATGTCGGCTCACGCCCATACGGACAGTCTGTCTGGGATGGCAAGCCTGCCGCGATTATCAGTAACTCCCCCGGTCTGCTGGGCGCGTTTGGCGCAAACCATCATTTGCGCCAGGTGTTGACTTTTTTGAACATGCCCATCCTGCAGCAACCTGAAGCTTACATTTCAAGAATTAACGAATTACTTGATGGTGATGGGGGCTTTAAATCTGAAAACACTCTAAAGTTTGCACAATCCTTCGTGGACGCATTCCTTGAGCATATAGACCGTTATTGAGTTGATCGATTAAGTGCCGGGTTGGAAAACGCATCCGGTCTTAAAGGTAGGCCGGATTGCGTATTTCAATCCGGCTCTTTAAATATCATCCGGGCTGCGTTTTTCAACTCAGCGTTCGGCTTAAGATAAAATCAAAGTCGTGAATCACGAGATTGTTCTCAACAAGCAGCAGGCTCAACAGGTGATGCTGGCAAACCTTGGCTTGCGCACTCCTCCCCGCTGCAAAGCCAGCAAAGCAGATTTATTGGCTGCCATTCGCCAGATTCACAATCTGCAAATCGATACAATCAGCGTGGTAGCCCGAGCCCACCAGCACATCCTTTGGTCGCGTCTGGGAAATTACCCAACAACCTGGCTCGATGAGCTGCATGCCGAAGGTCAGCTTTTTGAATACTTCGCCCACGCCGTCTGCCTGCTGCCAACCGAGGACTACCCCCTGTTCCGGGCACTTATGCTCGAAAAGTTCATCGGTTGGAAAAACATCCGGGACTGGGGTAATAAGAATGCCGCCATTCTGGATGAGATCCTGAATCACATCTACAATAATGGCGCAGTGCGTTCCTCAGATTTTGAAAACAAGCAATCACGCGGTAAGTGGTGGGACTGGAAGGTGGAGAAGGTTGCGCTTGAACATCTCTATTACCGCGGGGATCTCATGATTGCCCGGCGTGAGAGCTTTCAGCGGGTCTATGACCTGCGCGAACGTGTCCTGCCCGCCTGGAACGACACGCAGGCGCCCGTTTATCCTGCAGCGGTTCTGGAGCTGACGCGTAAAGCTATCAAGGCACTGGGCATTGCCAGCACCACTTGGGCAGCAAATTATTTCTATCTGAAAAAGAGCGAGACTGCGGCAGCCGTCGAGCAGCTTTTAGCCGAAGGCGCAATCTATCCCGCCAGGATCGAAGGAGTCAAAGGCGGGCCATGCTTTGTCCATGCAGAAAACGAGCCCCACATTAAAGCAACTCTGGCAGGTCAACTGCCGGCAACCCACACAAGCATCCTTTCCCCTTTCGACCCATTGGTGAGCGATCGCGGTCGGGCGAGAGATTTGTTTGATTTCGATTATTCGATCGAGTGTTACACTCCCGCCTCCAAACGCAAATATGGCTACTTTGTCCTGCCCATTTTGCACCATGGGCGGCTCATCGGCAGGCTGGATGCCAAAGCCTGGCGCAAAGAGGGAACCTTACAGGTAATCAGCATTTATTTGGAAGCAGGCGTTTCTATAAGTGCAGGTCTGACCAAAGCGCTGGCAAAAACATTAAGAGCTTACGCAACTTGGCAAGGGTTAAACAGCATCGTCATCGATTGGGCGGATTCTGAAGCACTGCGCCTGGGGTTAACGGCTCGCCTGGCGGATGGGCAAACACCCAGCTCAAAATGAAGCCTTATTCAAGACAGACGGGCTTATAGGACTCGTGATATCATCGTGGCATGCAGCAAAAGAACCCTTTCCTGCCTAAAGATCCCAATCAGCCGGCAGAAATAAGCACTGACGAACCAATCCAAACCGCCCCGAACGCAACGCAAAGCCTTTGGGAGCGGATTCGGCATTTGGGGCTTGAACCCGCCGTTATGCGCAGTCTGACTCTGGTTGCCACGGCAGCAATGATGGCGCTTGTGGTGTGGGTGATGAGCCGATATTACGTCAGCGTGGAAGGTCAAAGAGCCGCGGATGTAAAGGCCGTTTCCGCAACGCAGCCATTGCCATCGGATCCAGAAATGATCTTTGCTCAGGTCGCGGAACCAGCACTGGAAAGCGACGCGATTCGGCGTGATATGAACCTGGATACTGTGCTGCCGATGCGTGCCCGCACAGAAATTGTCAATTACATCGTGCAGGCAGGTGACAATCTTTTTTCGATCGCGGAGCGCTTTAATCTCAAGCCAGAAACTGTCCTCTGGAGCAATCGCTACGTCCTGGGCGACGATCCACACTTTATTTATCCCGGTCAGCAATTGCTGATCTCGCCGGTGGATGGAACATTGCACCGCTGGAGTGCTGGCGAGGGCTTGAATGGCGTGGCGGAGTTTTATAAGGTCACACCCGATGACATTATTAATTTCAGGGGCAACCACCTGACGGCTGCCAGCCTGGGTGATTATGCCTCTCCGAATATCACCCCTGGTACCATGCTGGTGATACCAGGTGGAAAGGGCGAATTTACCGACTGGCGTACTCCGAGGATTACCCGCGAAGAGCCGGCAACCGCTGTCAACGTGGGACCCGGAGCCTGTACTGAAAGTTATGACGGCGTGGTTGGAACCCTGAACTTTCGCTGGCCTGTGGAAAACCACACTCTCTCCGGCTACGACTATGCCCCATCGGCGAATCATTTTGGTATTGACCTCGGCGGGGAGATGGGGGATCCCGTCAGAACGGTAGATAACGGCGTTGTTGTGTATGCGGGCTGGAATGATTGGGGCTATGGGAATATGGTCGTCGTGGATCATGGCTTCGGCTGGCAATCGCTTTATGGCCACCTGGCAACAGTAGATGTGATCTGCGGGCAGGAAGTTTTTGCCGGGGACCTGCTTGGCGGAATGGGAGACACTGGCGCTGCCGACGGCGTGCACCTGCATTTTGAGCTGCGCAGCGACAAATACGGACGCGTAAACCCATGGGATTTTTTGCAATGAGAATTCGGAGCTTGCACTTGCTGCTAATATCTCTGTTTGCCTTTTCCGCCTGCGTGGTAACCCCCAACACGCCCAGCCCCAGCCCCTCAATGCCGCCAGCAACGCAAACTCCCAGCCGTACACCAACACCAACAGCAACCGCAACCTCCACCCGCACAAATACGCCCATCCCCAGCGCCACCCCTGTTCCCCCAACCGCAACACTCACCCTCCAACAACAGCGTGAAGCCAGGCTTTTTGAAGCCAGTTTGCACTACCTGGCGGATACGGCAGAAGAAGCAGATTTAGTGGCGCGTGAAATCGATTTTGCCTCAGGACCACATGAATCAGCCGATAATGCCTGCGGTCCGCTGACGGTTGCGATTATGCGTGATGGCGGTTATTTACCTGAGGATGCCAACCCCCACGAGATGTGGCTGCTTTGCCCTCGTGAGGATATTCCAGAGTGCCACGGTCTTGACATTCTGGATAAATATTTCTTCCCACGTTCAGACTACGACTACGTTTTCGTGAATGAAAGCGTCGGCAGCTATGATTGGGCGAAAAATCCGCTCCAACCAGGAGACTGGCTCTACCTGTTTGTCCGCAAAGGAATTTCCAAATATGACGGCTTTGACCATATGCTGGTGGTGACCAGGGTGGACGAGCGCGGCAGGGCTTACAGTGTGACCAACATCAACAAGGGGGAAGGTTTTATAATCCAGGAGGAACTGCTCTACGACCCGCGTCGCGCCGGTGTGGGGTTGTTTTCAGAGCTGACCAACGACCAACTGCGGAAAGAGCTCGGCATGACCGGTACTGCAGGCTTCCTTTTAATCCGGGCCAAAGCAAGTTCACTTCCCTGATTCCACAATCGTTGTTCTAATTCAAAAAAACCATTATGTTTTGGATATAATTGTGAAATAAAATAAGATTAATAGACAATGAAGAGGAAAATTATGGAAGAAAAAGATCTTAGCCTTCGCATCTGGGACCTGCTGCGGGATGCCTCAGTCAATACTGAATTCATGATGACCGAGTTCAGTTCCCAAAACAAACTATCCCGTCTGCAAGGTCGCGCCCTGCTGCAAATCTTTATCCAGGAGAAGGTCAGATTGAGTGACCTGGCAGAGATCTTGGGAATGAACCCGGGCAATCTCAGCCGCGTCTGCCAATCCCTGGAACAGGACTCCCTGCTGCAGCGTGAGCGTAATATGGAAGATCGCCGCGAATGGAACATCTCTCTGACCGATGAGGGTCACAAGGTTATCCGGGGGATTGTGGACAGTATCAAAGCCTCGTTCAAAAACTTTTTGCAGGAACATTCTGAAGAAGAATTGGAGCAGTTGGTTAGGCTGTGGACTGACTATAACCAATATTTCAACCGGACCCGGCTGGGATATCGTGCCGAAAAGGAATAAGCAAGCTTTTCCCACTGACCTTGAGGGCAGAACCCTCATAAATCAAAGCACAAAAAAACCCACATCACAAAGTGGGGTTTTTGTTTATGTATGTCCTGCTCCGCATACCGCGAGCGTGCTACAATTAAAACATGGACCACGCAGAGCTGACTGACCCACGTCCTTCGCCCATCGCCGGAAGCTGGTACCCCGGTAAACCGGAGGTATTGCGCAGAATGATCGAAGGTTTCCTGGAAGAAGCTGTGTTGCCCCGGTTTGAGGGGCAACCGCTGGGTTTAATCGTGCCCCATGCTGGGTACATCTATTCTGGTCTGACTGCCGCGCATGCCTTCAAAGCGCTTCAAGGCAGGCAATTTGCGCGCGTGATCATCCTCTCTCCTTCCCACCAGCCATACCGTCAGCCTCTGTTGACCACAGCCCATGACTCCTACGCGACCCCGCTTGGGCTTGTGCCAGTGGACCGTAAAGCGCTCGGCAGGCTTAACTCGCTGTTAAAAGAAGAAGAGGGACCCGAGTTGGTTTCGATTCGGAGAGACCAGGAACACTCCCTGGAAATTGAGTTACCGTTTCTACAGATAACCCTGCCTGCAGGTTTTGGGCTTGTTCCGCTGATGATGGTGGACCAGTCTGCATCATTAGTGCGCCTCTTATCAGCTGCCCTGGTCAAATTGGTCCAGAGTTTCCTGCAGGAAGAAAGCACGCTTTTGGTTGCTTCAAGCGATTTATCGCACTTCTACTCCGAACGGGTAGCCAACCGCCTGGACGGCAATCTTGCCCAGGCTGTGCAGGAATTCGACCTTGATACGTTTTATCAACACAAAAAACGTGGTGAAATGGAAGCCTGTGGTCTTGCCCCAATGGCAACCGTACTGCAAACCTTGCGTCTGCTGGGGGCAGACCAGGTTACCATCGCCGATTATCGCACTTCTGCTGCTGTAACAGGAGATCGAAGCAGCGTGGTGGGGTACCTTTCAGCGGTAATTTCCACCGGAAAGGCAGCGGAACATGATTAAACGTCATCTCAGGGTCCTGGCAGGCTTGTTGGTTCTTATCCTGGTTGCGCTCAACCTGGGCGCATGCCAAAAACTCCTGCAGGGCAGGCCTACGGCACTTCCTACCACTCTGCCAACTGCCAGCATCACGCCCACTCCTTCGCAAACGCCAACCCAATTGCCCACGGTGACGATGACCCCCACTGCCACCGCAACCGCAACCTCAACGCTCGTCCCGACCGCCACAAACACTGCCACGCCCACGCCCATCCCCACCCGACTGGCGACGCTTTTCCCCCTGACTGCCGGCGGGCAGCAAACAGTGGACTACGGCTATCACTACATCACCCGCCGGGACAACCGCGAGGACGGCAGCCTGCGCAATCTCAGCGCCATGGTTAGCTTTCAACTCATGGATCGCGGCATCCACAGCGAGACTGTCAGGGTTCTTGGGAAGGACGTCACCGTTTACTACCTGCGGGTACGACACGTTTTTGACCAAACCAACCTGGAAGTCAAACTGGTGCTGACCGGCTTGTACGGGCAGAATGTTGCGATAGCAGGCATGCCGGCAGACGGCTCCTCCTATATCAGCCTGCGAACCCAAAAATCGGACCAACCATTTGAACCCTGGAAATTACACCAGGACTGGAGCCTGCCGCTGGACCAACGCGCGCCGCTCTTTGAAACCATACGTTTGCCGGATTTTGAGACAACACTGCGCAACCTGCCCGACCAGGTAATCGTATTAGCAGACCATCCCATCATCCTGGACCCGAATGGCTGGACGCAAATTTACATTGACATGGACCGGGTAAGCGCTTCCGCAGCCCGATTCAGCCCATTCTTCAGCTTCAACGAGTTTGACCAGATGACCGGTCAGAGCACCCAGGCGAACGTCTGGATGAATTATCTGATCAACAACACGGATATCCCCAATAATCAGTACACCCGGATGTACTTCGCCGCTGATTTCCTGGTTATCATCACCCCCTGATGGCAGGCTGCGTGTGAAACCCTTCGCCGATGTAAGCATCAATTTAGCCCAGATTGACAAAAGCTACCACTACCTGGTCCCCGAAGAGATCGGCGACGCCCTTCAACCTGGCTGCCTGGTGGCAGTCCCTTTTGGTAAGCAGGTTGTTCAGGGCGTGGTGTTGAGTTTGTTGGATGAAAGCGATGTGGAAGGACTGCTGCCGATCCAGGCAGTGTTATCAGAAGATACAGTCCTGGCAGAGACGCAATTGAGCCTGGCAAAGTGGATGGCGAAGGCCTGGTACGCGCCGTTGGGGGCCTGCATTAACCTGATGATCCCGGTTGGCTTATCACGCCGGGCGGATATCATCGTAATGCTCACAGCGCAGGACGGATACGATGAAAGCGCATTCAAGCCTGTGCAAAAACGGCTTTTGAAGCTGCTGAAAGATCGCGGACCCTTGCGCGGCAGGCAGTTGGATCATGCCTTCGGCAAGATAGAGTGGCGCGGCAGTTTGGAGAAATTACGGTCAGCAGGGCTTGTGCGTACAGGCAATGTGCTGCCACCGCCAGGCATAGCCCCAAAAACGCTGCGCACCGCAGCCCTTTCCTTGCCCCCTGCCGCTGTTGAAGCTCTTACCATTGAGCAGCTTGGGAAAAATAATACAACCCAGCAGCGCCGAAAAAAGGTGCTGGATCTACTGGCACAGGAAGCTTTCCCAATTGATTTCTCGTGGATCTATGCCGAAACCGGCGCTGGTTATGCTGATTTGAAGGTCCTCGCTGAAGCAGGCTTTCTGCACTTCAACGAGACCGAAGTCTGGCGCGACCCTTTGGAAGAAATCCAGGTCAAGCTGGACGTTATCCCAACCCTCACTACGGACCAGCAAAAAGTTTGGCAGCAAATTAAGCTGGGGTTGGGGCAGGTTGACCAGAAACCTACCCTGCTCCACGGCGTAACCGGCTCCGGCAAGACTGAGATTTACCTGAGGGCAGCCGCGGAAATGCTGGCGCACGGACGGCAGGTGCTGATGCTGGTGCCGGAGATCGCCATGACCCCCCAAACCGTGCGGCGTTTTATGGCGCGTTTTCCCAACCAGGTCGGTCTCTACCACTCCAAGCTCTCAGACGGTGAACGCTACGACACCTGGCGCAGAGCTCGCAGCGGAGACCTGAAGCTGATTGTCGGTTCGCGCAGCGCGCTATTTGTGCCCCTGCCGAATTTGGGGCTGATCGCGATTGATGAATGTGATCATGACTCTTATGATGAAACCGAGCGCGAGCCGTTCTATCATGCTGTGGAGACTGCTGAAGCCCTGGCAAAGATGAGCGGCGCAAATTTGATCCTCGGCAGCGCCACCCCCCGCATAACCCAATATTTCGACGCGCGCCGTGGAGAAATAAACCTGCTGAGCCTGCCGAACCGCATTCTGGCACACCGCGGTGAAACCGCGCAGCCAGGCAAGGCGGATGAACTGCTCACGCTGGAGCTGCCAAAAGTGAACGTGGTGGACATGCGCGCGGAGCTTAGAGCCGGCAACAGCAGCGTGCTCTCCAAGACGCTGCGTGACAAGCTCGCCCTGACACTTCAGGCTGGTCAGCAGGCAATCTTGTTCCTGAACCGGCGCGGGAAGGCAACCTACGTCTTTTGCCGTGAATGCGGCTATACGCTGCGCTGCCCCCGGGACGACCAACCCCTGGTCTATCACGGCGCGCGGCAGGGCTTGATCTGCCATTTGTGCGGTTATACCCGCCAGATGCCCAAAAAATGTCCTGAGTGCGGCAGCACCCAGATTCGTCAATTGGGATTGGGAACCGAACGCCTTGAAGAAGTGGTACAAAAAGAATTCCCTGAAGCGCGTCTTCTGCGCTGGGATGCCGACACAACGCGCCAAAAGGGCGAGCACGAACTGATCCTCTCGCATTTCAGCGCCCACCGGGCGGACGTCCTGATCGGAACGCAAATGCTCGCCAAGGGGCTGGACCTGCCCTTGGTGACCCTGGTTGGGATCATATTGGCGGAAGTCGGTCTGAATCTGCCGGATTATCGCGCCGCCGAGCGCAGCTTCCAGGTGCTCACGCAGGTTGCCGGTCGGGCTGGCAGGAGTCCATTGGGCGGGCAAGTGGTTCTGCAAACCTACCAGCCTGAGAATTACGTCATCCAGACCGCATCCCGGCATGATTTTGAGGGTTTTTACAAGCAGGAGCTCGAACTGCGTAAAGCTCTGAACTATCCGCCTTACTCCCGTTTGATCCGGCTGGAATACCGCCATTCAGTAGAATCTAAGGCAGAAAGCCAGGCGCAAATGATGGCAGGCTTGCTGAGAACTGAGATTTCTGCCCGGGAGATGCGGCAAACCAGCTTTATTGGTCCGGTACCGGCATATTATCGCAAGGTCGCCGGGCAATTCCGCTGGCAGATCATCCTGCGCGGCCCGAATCCGCAGCCTTTGCTGGATTCCCTGCCCTTACGCGGCTGGCAGGTTCAGATTGAGCCCTCTGACCTGCTATAATTTGAGTCTGAGCCTGTAAACAGGCATAAAAATAGCCTTCTTGGAGCCTCACTATGAATCAACGCCAGGAACTGATCAGTTGGGATGACGTCCATCGCCTGATCGACAACCTCATGCAGCAATTCGACCACCAATACAAGGTGCTGCTGATGATCACGCGCGGCGGCATTGTGCCGGGAGGATTCCTGGCAGAAGCCATGGATATCTGCAATATCTACACCGCCTCAGTCGATTTTTATGACCCCCTTGAAAGCGCCGGACAGCCCAAATCCCGCTACCTGGCGTGGCCTAAGTTTCTCCAGTTCCCGGACAATGTTGCTTTGAAAGATGAACGCGTCCTGATCGTGGATGATGTCTGGGGCTCCGGGCGGACAATTACCGCAGTCCGTAAACGCGTGGCGGCAGCCGGGGGTTTGCCATCCACCTGCGTCTTGCACTTCAATCCGTACCGAAACCTGTTCGATTCCAGCAGACCGGATTATTACGGCGCAACCACAGATGCCTGGATCATTTATCCTTGGGAAGTTGAACATGGTTTTCGCAACCGTTTGCTTCCAAACAAATCCTGAAACGGAGACTTCCATGAGTGAGACAACTGCCTAAAAACCCTTGCACTGGTATGATGCCATCACGATCAATATCTACTATTTTGCGCTGACACTGCGAAGTCAGACCCTGACGCCGCTGATTGTGCCGCTGCTGGTGCAGCAGTTCGTTGGGGATGAGACCAAAGGGACAAGTTACGGCAACCTGCGTCTGGTTTCGTTGATGGTAGCGCTGCTGGTGCAGGCTGTTGCGGGAATGCTCTCGGACCACAATACTTCCCGCTGGGGCAGAAGGAGACCCTTCATTCTGGCCAGCACGATATTGGAAATCATTGCATTCCTCGGTGTGGGCTGGATTGCGGGCAGCCTGGATGGCATGGCTGGTTACCAGGCTCTCTTTGCAGTGATTGTCTTCTCGATGATCGCTTCCAACCTCGGGCATGGAGCCGCCCAAGGTCTGATCCCGGACCTGGTGCCGCCTTCTCAGCGAGGAAGATACTCAGGCATCAAAGCTTTCTTCGAATTGCCTCTGCCGTTGATTGTGGTTGCTTTTACCATTTCCAGGATGGTTTCCGCGGGCAACCTTTGGGGAGCCATTCTGGCGATGATCGCTGTGTTTATCGTGACTACTATTCTGACCATGATGGTGAGGGAAACGCCCCTAAAGCAGCCGGCAAAGCCAATGGACTGGACGGGTATCCTGCGCCTGGTGGCAATGACCGGTTTATTCACAATGGTGATCCTCCTGGTCGGGGCTGGAGTGCGCTGGCTGCTGCCGCACCTCCTGGCACTGAAAGGATCCTTGTCGCTGGTGCTTATCGGCGTGGTGGGTGTGGCAGGTATGCTGTTGGCTGTGGTGCTCGGGGTGATCGCCTCAGTGCAGATCAGCCTCGGCAAAGAAGCCAATAAACGCCCAAGTTTTACCTGGTGGGTGGTTAACCGCCTGGCTTTTTTAGTTGGAGCCAACAACCTTGCCGGCTTTGTGCTGTATTTTATCCAGGAGCGCTTTCCGGAGCTGCAAGGCAGCGCGGCAGCACAGCCAGCTTCCCTGCTGATGATGGTGGTAGGCGTGGCTATCCTGGTGATCTCGATTCCCTCTGGCTGGCTGACGGACAAATTTGGCGCCAAACGGCTCTTGCTGGTCAGCGGGCTGCTGGCTACCCTGGGAACAGTTGTGGTGGTTTTATCCCGCAGCATCCCTGTGATGTATGTTGGGGGCATCATGATCGGGCTGGCTACGGGTATGTTCTTTTCCTCAAACTGGGCGCTCGGAACTTCAATCGTGCCCAAAGAAGAAGCCGGACGCTGGCTGGGGATCTCGAACCTGGCTGGTGCGGGAGCCGGCGCGGTGGGTGCTTACATCGGTGGACCGATTGGCGATGGATCCGGCTATGTGCTTTTAATGAGCCTTTACGGGTTCCTCTTCCTCTTCTCAACCCTGGCGTTGATTAAGATCAAGCCCGAGGCAGCCGTTTAGCATTCATGCCCGTCATCGCAAGGAGCGAACGCGACGATCTCATTTGTAGGCCGGGTTGCGTTCCTGAACTCAGCAATTGTGCCTGTCATCGCGAGGAGCAAAGCGACGTGGCGATCTCAGCCATAGGTCATTAGTCGTAGGTCGGAATGAGCCTCTTTTGCTCACTCCGACTCAGCAGGCTCCCCCACCTGTCATCGCGAGGAGCGAACGCGGCGATCTCATTTGTAGGCCGGGTGGCGTTCCTGAACTCAGCAATTGTGCCTGTCATCGCGAGGAGCGAATGCGACGTGGCGATCTCAGCCATAGGTCATTAGTCGTAGGTCGGAATGAGCCTCTTTTGTTCACTCCGACTCAGCAGGCTCCCCCACCCTGTCATCGCGAGGAGCGAACGCGACGTGGCGATCTCATCTATAGGTCATTAGTTGCAGGTCGGGTTGCGTTCCTGCCCTATAAGCAAAGTAGAAAGGGTTCAACCCGACAGATTGACCATCCTTTTGTAGAATCGATTGGCCGTTCAAATCCTCCTTGTGTGGGATGCTTCAATCAGGATGTCGTGGTGGGTGGACCGCTCAGGAAAAGGCAGACCTTTTCCCTACAAGGAGTGCTCTTTTCGTAGGCCGGGTTCTGTCCTTGAACCCGGCAGAGCAGCCAACTTTCGGAGAGTCCTTGGCCTGTGTCAAGATAATGATTGTTTCCATATTTTCAAGGAGTCCTCGTAGGGTTGATGCCTGCGTCAACCGTAAAGAGCTACCCGTCAAATCTATGCCTGCATCGACCTCATAGCACGTGCAAAAGGCAGGCCTTTTCCCTACGAGGAGTGCTCATTCCGTTGGATCGATTGGCCTTATCAAAAAATAACTTACTCACTACCCCACCTGTCATCGCGAGGGGCGAATGCGACGCGGCGATCTCATTTGTAGGCCGGGTTCCGGTTTTGAACCCGGCAGATTGGACATCCTTTTGTAGAGACGACGGCTTGCCCTCGACCGCTGGCAAAGCCAATTTTTACGATTCGTCGATAGCCTTCCTCGACTGTTGAGATTGGGAACAGGCAGTGTAGGGTTGAGGCCTGCCTCAACCAGGATGGCGTGGTGAGTGGACCACTTAGGAAAAGGCAGGCCTTTTCCCTACAGGAGCACAGGTGGGACAGTTCCCTGCAAGGTGTGTTCAATCCGATATGGCAGGCGGAATGAAACGGTAGGTAGGCTATTTAGAGATTAAAGTGGAATCAGGCTGTATGACGCCTGCCCACCCTACAAGCGCAAGAGATGACTTGTTTACTCACTTCACCACCTGTCATCGCAAGGAGCGTAGCGACGCGGCGATCTCAACAGTAATTCAAAACCAGACCCATTCGCTCATCCATCGTCTGCCATCATGAGCACAGCGAAGGATCTATACACCAATGTCAAGATTCTTCGCAAAAGAGGCTCAGAATGACAGGAAATGCTAGCTTGAGACTCCAACATGGCAGGCAGAATAAAACGGTGGGTAGGCTATTAAGAGATTAAAGTGGAATCAGGCTGTATGACGCCTGCCCACCCTACAAGCGCAAGAGATGACTTATTAACTCCACCACCTGTCATCGCGAGGAGCGAACGCGACGTGGCTATGGCACAGGTGGACCATATTACTCGTAGGTTGGAATGAGCCTCACTTGCTCACTCCGACAATATAACTGGGGAATTCATTGTCACCCCGAATTTCTTTGTCATCCTGAATGCAGTGAAAAATCTGATCTTTAACTGAAAGATTGTTCGCAAAAGAGGCTCAGAATGACAGGAAATGTCGGATTGGACCCTTTCCGCTACTCTTCCAGGTTAGGTACGCAATCCAACTTACTGCTGAGAAATAGATTCTTCGCAAAAAAGCTCAGAATGACAGCCGCAAGCTGGCTGGTATGTTCCTAATCAAGAAATCGATTGGACCAAGCAGTGCCCGCTACCCCACCAACACTTCCGCCTGGGAGCCCTCAGGGGTTTTGGTGACTTCGATCCGATCCGGGAAGAAGTCCTTAAGCTCTTCAATGTGCGTGATAATCAGGATCTTTCGAAAGTCCGGGCGGATCAGGTTGATCGCTTCAACCAAGCGCTGGCGGCCTTGCGCGTCCTGGTTGCCAAAGCCCTCATCGATTACCAGCGTCTGCAGCTTGGCACCTGCCCGTTTAGACAGCACGCGCGAAAGTGCCAGGCGGATAGCAAAATTGATCCTGAAGGCCTCGCCGCCGCTGAAGGTTTCATATTCCCGCTCAGACCCACCATCACTTATTTTGATGTCGAGTGTTTCGCGCTTGTCGCTGCGTTTGGCGTCTTTATATTCACGTTGGGTTGGGAAACTGACGCTCATGGTATGGTCCGAAAGCCGGCTGAGGATCTCATTAGCCTGGTCTTCCAGTTCAGGGATAGCCTGCTCGATCAACATCGCCGGCACTCCATCTTTGCCAAAGGCTTTTAGAACCTGCTCGAGGTCGCGGATTGTGCGGCGGGTAGTTTCGGCATCCTTCCTGATCGTGGCGAGGCTTTGTTTCTGCTGTTCGATCGTGGCAAGTTGCTGGCGAATCCCGCCAAGGCGCATTTGCACCCTGGAGACGGTTAATTTGGCATTGGTAAGGGCAGCCTGGGTCTGGCTGATATCCGGCAAGCCCGCCTGGGCGGCGGCCAGTTCGGCGGCTTTGGAGTCATATTCAGCTTGCAGTTGTCCCTTTTCAACTGCGGCTGCCTCAATGTTCGCGGCCAGGTCTGCCAGGCCAGCCTGCAGCTCTTCGACAGCGCTTTGAGCCGTTTGCAGGCGGTTATAGGCATCCACCGCAGGGCGTGCCGCTTCTTCCTCTGCCTTGAGCTGCTGGTGGACGCGGGCATCATAACCCAGTTCAGCCAGCCTTGCTTCCACTTCCCTAATCTTTACGCGCACATCCGGCAGAAAATTGTCCGCCTTGAGCAGACCCTCTGCCTTTGCAAGGTTGCGCGCGCCTTCTGCCTGCCAGGCTTGCTCTGCTTTCTGAATTTCCTGCAGGCGCAAGTCCAGTTTGGCAATCTCATTCTGGTACTGCACCAATTCAGACTTATTCTTTTCAAGATTGCGGCGCGCCTGACGCAGAGCTTGCTCCTCCGCCTCGGCCTCTTCAAGCGCCTTCTTATTGGCACGGAATTGATCCCCCAGGGAGGTGCCTTTAGCAGTCAGTTCAGCGCTGAGCTCAACGCGATGCTCCTGCGTTAGCGGCTGACCGCAAACGGGGCAGGTGGCATCATCAACTTGCGCCAGCTGTTTTATGCGGTCGCTCAGGTCTTCCATGCGTGCCTTCAGCTCACCATTTTCCAATTGAAGGGCTTTCTTTTTAGTCTCGAGTGCTGTCAGCAAACTTTCCAGGTCAGCCGCGTTACTAATTTCCCGGGTCAAGGTTGAAACCATCTGCCCAATATCCAGCCGCTGCTGCTCCAATCCACGGGCGTCTACTGCGGCCTGGTGAATGCGGGCTTCTTCCTGGCGGAGGTGCTCAGTGGTGGTGCTGAGTCGCTGCTTTTCCACCTCAAGCTGTTGACGGAAGGCTTTGAGTTCACTTTCTATAGGGCGAAATTGTTCCGCCTGGGCTTCCGCCTGGCGCAGGCGCTCAAGCAGCTGCTTATAGGCATCATATGAAGCTTTAATTTCCTCAGTATGCGCAATCGTGTCCTGGTGCACCTGCAGGCGCGCCAGGCGTTCAGATTTCTGCTTTTCAAAGCTCTCGATGCGATTCTCGGCGGCTGTCAGTTGACTGCCCAGCGCTCTGACAGTTTGCTGCTGTGCCTCCAGTTTTTCTTTTTGCGCCAACTGCTGCTGGTAGCGCGCGGTTTGCAGCTCCACTTCGGTTGAGGCCGCCTTCAATTCCTGCTCAGCGGCTTGATATTCTGCGCGTTTTAGTGCTTCCTGATCGATTTCTGCCTGGATCTCAGCCAACTTGCGCTCCTGGACGTCCAGGTCGATTTTTGCTTCGCGAATGCGGGCTTTTGCGTAGTCCTGGTAGACCTCCCATTGGTCGAGCCCAAGGATGCTCGAGAGGATTTTTTTGCGGTCAGCCGGACGCTGGGTGGCAAAAGAATCAGCCTTGCCCTGCAAAAAGAATGCAGCATTCACAAAGGTCTCATAGTCCAGCCGCAAAGTGCTTTCAATCTTCGCCTGGGTGGCGCGCAAAGTCGACTCAGTCAGGATTTTCCAGGTGCCCTGCTCTCCGCCGGCAGGATTAAAAATCATAAAATCGAGCTGGCTGCCTTTGCCGCGCGTGATGCTGCGCACAATGCGATAGGTTTGGGACTCATATTCAAAGTCCAGCTGAACTTCTGCCTTTTGCGAACCAGTGTTGATGATCGCCTCGTCGCGCCGGCGGGCTTCCCCGTAAAGCGCGTAAGTGATGGCGTCCAGCAGGGAGGATTTCCCGGCACCATTCGGACCGGAAATACATGCCAGGCTGAAGCCGGAAAAATCAATCTCAACTGGCTTGCGGTAGGAAGTGAATCCTGTGATGCGCAGTTTAATCGGTATCATCGTCACCAAACCCTAATAACTTGTTGTAATCCGCGGTGGTGGCAGGCTTTGGCTTCTCATCTTTAAGGAGTTCCTGCCAGAATTTTTCATCATAGCGCCGTGAGCGGATGGGAATAGGCATCGGCACCCCCCAGCCGAGCATCAGCACTTCCTCTTTGGGCTGAAGCTTTGCAAGCATGCCGCGCAGGGAGCTTCTGCCCGCCAGACCGCTGAGCACCGCGTTGATGTCATCCTCATCCCCGAGAGCTCCTGAAATGCGCGTGCCAAGCTGCGACATAACCTCGTCGTAAATCTGCGACGGACGCTGGTCGATGATCAGCAAGGTAACGTAATACTTGCGCATTTCCCGCGCGATGGTGCTGAAAATTGTTTGTGATGCCATCTCGCGGTTGAGCAGCTTGTGGGCTTCTTCCACCACCACTACCAACGGACGAGGCTCATTCTTTTTATCCTTGTGATACTGGCTGGTGGCAGCTTCCCAGGCGTCGCGGATTTTGCGAGTGATCAGATTGGTAACCAGCAAGTAGTCGAGCTCTGAATCATAGCGACCAAAGGAGAGGATCACGTGCCGCCCTTTCTGGAGGGAATCGATGATCTCCGCCAGTCCGTTACTCGCGGGGCTGTCCACCAGGTAGGGTCGGTTCATCAGACGGTTGAGTTTGCTGCGCAGACTTTCTGCCGCCATCACATTCACACCCACCTCATCTGCCCAGGCTTCCACACTGTCTGCCGCGGCATGGCGTTTGCCTTCCCCATCTTCTTCGGTGGCTTTTCCACGCATTCGCAGAAATTCCGTGAACCAATCTTCCCCAAAACTGGTCTGCAAGGCATCCAGCGTGGCAGCGGTGGTCTCTTTGAGATTCAGGGTCTGGCTTAGCTGCAAGACATCTTCCGCGGTGATGTCTTTGTGCGCAATTTCGAGCTGGAAATCCGCGTTCATAGCCCCAAAATCCGTACCGGCACCCAAGCCCACCAACCTTACGCGTGCCTTGAACTTCTCCTTGAGTCCAATTACCGGTTGACCAGTATCGGAGGATGTGCTAGAGGGGCCATATTCATTGTGCATATCAAAAATCAGGGCGGAAGCATTATTGGCATGGATCAAACCCGCCAGGATCATGCGCGCCAGGAAGGATTTGCCCGAACCAGTCGTGCCAAAAATTCCCGATGATCGCTGGACGAGCTTCTCGAGGTTAAGGCAGACCGCATGCCCCTGTTCGCGCGTCTCGCCAACGCGGAAGATGGTCTTACCATCCTCCCTGCCAAATATCTGGGCAATATCTTCGGCATTGGCCAGCTTGACCGGCGCGTGGTGGTCGGGCACGGTCTTCACCGTGATGGGTTTGCTGATTTCAGGCCGGTTTTGCGCCCAGACGGCATATTCCGGGCTGGCTGGGTCCGGACCGCGGTCGAGCATCAGGGCGGGCATGACTGCCAGGTTGGTGTAGAGCGTGTTCTGGTTGAGGTACTGCCCCAGGCGCGGGTTGAAGCGCTCGCTGTTGAGCTGGCTGGCGTAATTGGGATCGATGGCTGCCAGCTGAAGATCTGTCACCAAGCCATAGAAGCGCAGTGTGCCGCTGTCCATCACCACAAAAGCCCCTTCCTGGACCGTTTGTGCCGGCACAGTCAGCTTCACCTGCAGGTTGGCTTCAAGGCCACCACCAGTTACAAAGCCGATAGGCGGGTTGTCAGTGCTGAAATCTGCTCGTGGTTCCATCATACCTTACTCCAATTCTGATAGCGCGTCCAAGACCTGGGTCAGGCGCGGATAGTCATCTCTTAACAGGACGATCAATCTCTGGCAGGCTGCCTCGTACCAGTCGGGCTTGCCCAGCGAATCCTGCACGCAGCGTGCCTGGCTGAGGTGCGCCACAAGCAGCTCTTCAACCGGCTGGTCTGCCAGGCGCAGGATGTGGCGCAGGTAGGAATACCCGTGGCTGGTAAAACGCGCCACTTCGCTCGAGTCGCACAGGAATAGCTGGTCCAGGCTGAGCGGCGGACGGGGCGGCAAGTGGTGGTGGATCTCGCCATCGTTCCGGTAGCCAATCGTGAGCACATGGATCTCAACTGGCAGATTGCGGTTGTAGCGATTGTCGGCAGTGTATTCCCCCGGGATGCTCACCCCCGATACAAGCTGCCGCACGAGCCCGTCGTCGTTGATGCTGATGTTGGTGATCAGTCCGTAGACATCGGTCTGATCTTCGAGCGAGGCTCTGACCAGTGAGCCAAACGCCGGGGTTTCCAATTCCCGGACACGGCAGCCTGCTACAAACTGGCTGTTGTCGGCGCGCAGGAGTTTGCCGATGGGGATCGAACGGGACGAATCGCTCATGAGAGTCCTTTCAGGTAATCTTTATTTGAACGTTGTTGGTGGATACGGAACTGAGGATCAAGCTGGCTTTGGAGCATCACTTCGACCTCATCCGCTTCAATTCGCTTAACAATTGCCAGCTCATGGGAACGATGCAGCAGGTAGGGGTAAGGGTGAGAATCAAGCACCTGGGCTTCCTTGTAGATGACCGCATGCAGCTTATCCACCAGGCCCGGCACTTGGCTAACCCACAAGGGGAATTCCACGCGCGTCAGGTAAGGCTCATCTGCAACACCGCTGACATTCAAGTAAAAGAATGCCACCGGCAAACTGTTTGCGGGCTTCCTGGCGCTACGGGTGATGGCTTCGAAGATCGCAGAGCGTTCCCCTGGCAGACGCAGAATTTCCTGCAAGACGAAGCGGTCGCTCAGGTTGAGCTCACGATTGTTGGATTCGAGCGGTAAGCCCTGACGCTTGCAATGAAATATCGCCAGCATACGGCTGAGCATGGCGGAACCGGGCTTATCGATATAGCCGGCTGTCACCACACCCCGGCGCCGCAGGTCCTGGTCGATTTCGAAGACCTCTTGCTGTACCTGCTGACCCCGGTCGCCCTGGATAGTTGAACGATAGAAGACATCCAGCGGACCATCGGTAAGGGTGATGATTGGCTCGAGGTCTTCAGGCGAGACTGCCTGGCGGATCAATTTGCGTTCTGCCAGATCGCGCAGGAGCGCCACTTCATCCTCGCCGATCAGAGAGCCCTCACTGCTCAGGATCTGGTCCATGGCAAGCAATTCAGTTTCCACCCTGATCTCAGGTGCTTCCCCACTGCCAATGTGCGCCTTGATCAGGCCAACGTTGACCACGCCAAACTGCAGGGCGCGATGACGGTTGGGGACAATCTGCGAGCCGTCGGCTGCAATCAGGGTGTAGCTCCCAGGTGCCTGGGGCAGTGGGCGGTGGGTCAGGATCGGCTCGCTGGTCGGTTTTGCCAGGTAGAGGTTGGTTAGTTGTTGTTCAGCCTCCTCAATTGCCTGGCGCAGCAGATCAGGATCGGACGCGGCATCCGCAAGCAGGCCTTTCAACTCCTCAGAGCGGGCGGCTTGTTCGGCCTGCCAGGCAGCGTATTGAGCTGCAAATTGACCCTGGCTGTGTTCTAACTGAGCATAATTTACCGGCATAATCTCCTTATGGGCAGTGCGTTTCCTTATTATATCCAAGCCGGGGAAGCAAATTGGAACAAAAGACCCGCATCCGACGTTTAAAGCACAGATTAATACCATCTAAGGAGAATAAGATGAACAAGAAACACGTTTTCACATTTATTGCTTTGCTGTTAGTCGCCACTCTTGGACTTTCAGCTTGTACTATGCTGCCAGTTCAGCCAGCCGATGCAACTAACACTTCCCCTCAATCAGTGACTGCTCCACTTCGCACGCTGAGTGTGACTGGTACTGGGAAGGTAATGCTCGTGCCAGACCTGGCATACATCAATATTGGTGTTCGCAGTGAGGCAGAGGATGTTTCTTCCGCTCTTGCAGCCAACAACACCCAGGCGACCGCGATCACGGATGCGCTGAAAGCGATGGGAGTTGAAGAAAAAGATTTGCAAACTGCTAACTTCAATGTCTATTCCATGCAGCAGTATGATCAGATGGGTCAACCCAGCTACGTCAGCTATTCGGTGGAAAACACCCTTTATGTGACCGTACGCGACCTGACCAAACTGAGCCAAATCCTGGATGCTGCGTTAAGTGCTGGCGCCAACCAGATCTACGGCATCAACTTCGACATAGCCAACCGACAGGCTGCCCTGGATCAGGCAAGAGAGCTTGCCATCAAGGATGCCCAATCAAAGGCGCTGGTAACTGCAGGGACAGCAGGTGTCATATTGGGTCAAATTCAGTCCATTAACGTGTCCAACACCTCATATGTGCAGCCCTACTCCCCCTATGGCATGGGCGGCGGCGCGGCAATGGATGCTTACTCATCCGTGCCTGTCTCAGCCGGACAGATTGTGGTCACCTTTGACGCCAATCTGATTTATGTAATCGAATGAGAACCATCGCTTTTTGCTCCCAACAAAATGCGTAAAATCAACACCCCGGAAAGCAAATTTCCCGGGGTGTTTTTGGTTTTAGACACAAGTTTGCAAAAGTTTCTATGGGGGGCATGATAAAATGAAGCATCCCTGATTGAAGTCCGATAAGGGGCAGGAAGAATTCATACCATCCAGCAGGCAAAAGCCTGATAAAGAAGAGGAGATCCTATGAGCATTCATCCACTGGCAGGCAAACCCGCGCCCATCGAATCGTTGACCAACATACCCCGTTTGATTTCAGCTTATTATACGCAGCACCCCGAACCGGGCAATCCAGCTCAGGCGGTTGCTTTTGGCACCTCAGGCCACCGCGGCAGTTCGCTGAATGGAAGTTTCAACGATGACCACGTGGCTGCCATCAGCCAGGCGATTTTCGAATATCGCCGGGGCGAGGGCATCACCGGACCGCTTTTCATGGGGATGGACAGTCACGGGCTTTCAGAACCAGCACTCTATACCGCCATTGAGGTATTTGCCGGCAATGCGATGGAGATCCATATCCACCAGAAGCATCAATACACCCCCACGCCAGTTATCTCGCACGCCATTCTGACCTGGAATGCCAGCCACCAGGGCGTGCAGGCGGACGGTGTGGTCATTTCGCCTTCGCACAACCCTCCTGAAGACGGCGGTTTCAAGTACAACCCGCCCAATGGCGGTCCGGCTGATACCGTCACCACCAAGTGGATCCAGAACCGGGCTAACGAGATCATCGCTAATGATATGTTGGATGTGCGCCGGATGCCGCTGAACAAGGCCATGGCAGCCGACACAACCAAACAAATTGACTTGCTGACACCCTACATCAAGGACCTCATCAACGTGGTGGATTTGAAGGCGATCGCCGACTCGGGCATTCATATCGGCGTCGACCCTCTGGGCGGTTCGGGGATTGCCTATTGGGAACCGATGGCGGAGATGTACGGCCTAAACCTGGACGTGGTCAACAAACGCGTTGACCCAACCTTCTCCTTTATGACCCTGGACAGAGACGGCAAGATCCGCATGGACTGCTCCTCTCCCTACGCGATGGCCAGCCTGGTTGCCATGAAAGATGATTTTGACATCTCCTTTGGCAACGATGTCGATTACGACCGGCACGGTATCGTCACCCCCAGCGTGGGGCTGATGAACCCCAATCACTACCTGAGCGTGGCGATCTGGTACCTCTTCCAAAACCGTCCTGGCTGGCCGGCTGAGGCTGCGGTTGGAAAAACGCTTGTATCCAGTTCGATGATCGACAAAGTGGTCAAAAAAATTGGGCGTAAACTGTGCGAAGTGCCGGTTGGCTTCAAATGGTTCGTGCCCGGGCTGCTGGATGGCAGCATCGGATTTGGCGGGGAGGAAAGCGCCGGGGCTTCGTTCCTGCGCAAAAACGGACAGACCTGGACGACTGACAAGGATGGGATTATCCTCAACCTGCTCGCCGCGGAGATCCTGGCTGTGACAGGTAAAGATCCAGGTTTGCACTACCAGGCATTGGAGGCGGAACTGGGCGGAAGTTTCTATGCCCGCCAGGACGCGCCCGCGAACGCCAAACAGAAATCGATCCTGAGCAACCTTTCGCCGGATCTGGTGAAAGCCGAGATGATGGCTGGCGATCCGATTTTGGATAAGCTCACCGCCGCAACCTGCAATCATGCACCCATTGGCGGACTGAAGGTGACCACCAAGAATGGCTGGTTTGCCGCCAGACCTTCGGGAACGGAAGATATTTACAAGATCTACGCTGAGAGCCTCAAGAGCGCGGAGCACCTGGCTCAGATCCAAAAGGAAGCCCGCGAGATCGTCGACGCCGCGTTGGGGCAATAAGTAGCATTTTTATTGGCTACCACAGGGGATTTCCCATCCGAGAACAACGACCGTAAGTCGGACGGAGTACCGCCGAAGCTGTGTAATGAGACCGCCCCAGACCCTTGCGCCACTATTCACCTTTCGCGGGCTCACTCTGACATGCCTTTTTATTACCTTAACCAAATTGGTGGAGTGGTAGACCCCGCGAACAGATACGCGGGGCAAGCCTGCACACCATTCCGCCTTACATCCGACCGGGTAACCACGGGGGGTTACCCCTACGGGGTCTTTCGTCGGCCGGACATTGTGCATTTTGGGTATTGCGAATTTCAATACGTTTTTTGCCTATGTAGGATTATTGGGTCTATTGGGTAGGGATTTCACATGTTTGCACGGGTAAGCACAGGGGGTTCACCCTTACAATGGGTGTTCCTATAGTCGGGGCAATACATTTCTTGAGGTATTTGGTATTCAGGGTAGGGGCGACGCATGCGTCGCCTCTACGTTGATTTCACATTTCTGCATGGGTAACCACGGGGGAGTTACCCCTACAAGGGTGTTCATGCGGTAAAATGTATGCCGGACATCGTGCCCTTTGGGTATTGCGGTTTTCAATCCGGCTCTTTTAACGGGTAACCACGGGGGTTACCCCTACAAGGGTGGTCATATGGCAGGGGCAGACCCCCGTGTCTGCCCAATAACATTCTAAAAAATTTTTACGAACCAAAAAACATGAAAAAATAATACCCCACTGCCATCGCCCAAAGCATCGAATCCAGGCGGTCGAGCACACCGCCGTGACCCGGGATCAGGCTGCCGGTATCCTTCACCGCCAGTGTGCGTTTGATCAGGCTCATCAGTGTGTCCCCAAAGAACGCCGTGGGACCCAGGATAAGCCCCAAACCTGCGCCATTGAGCATCCCCATCTCCGGCAAGGGCGTGCGCAGGATCCAGCCAATCAACACCCCCGAAAGCAGCCCCACCAATGTGCCGCCAATCAAACCTTCAAGGGTCTTATTTGGGCTGAGCCTGGGCAGGATTTTGCGTTTTCCAAACCGAGTGCCGATCAAATAGGCGCCGGCATCCACCAGCCACACCAGCGCGATCGTTACCAGCAGCCAAAGGTTTCCATGCGGCTGGCTTTGATTGAGCGAAATGCCATAAGCTCCCAAGACGCCAATAAAGAACACGCCAAAAACCTGCAGCCCCAGGCTGATAAAGGCTTTGTCATCCCCATGCTCGTACTGCCAGAGGCTATAAGCGCCTAACAAGACCAGAATCAGCGTCCAAGCCAGCGGTTCCACCCAGGCAGTCAGGAACATACGCGGCAAAACCAGTGCGGCAATCGCAATAATCATCAGGGGGTATGCTACCTTATAGCCTGAGTTTTGGAGCATGCGAGAGAACTCAAAGCCCGCAATTGCCAGGATAATGAGCAGGAATAAATCGAACGCAGTCCCCCCAAGCCATGCCAGACCCAAAAAAACGGGCACGAAAATCAAGGCTGAGAGCGCCCGCTGACGCAGCATTACTTCTTGCTCAGTCCGCCAAAGCGGCGGTCGCGGTTGGCGAATTCTTTAAGCACCTCGTCCAGGGCGGCTTCGTCAAAGTCAGGCCAGAATACTTGCGGAAAAGCCCACTCACTGTAGACGCTCTGCCAGGTGAGAAAATTGCTGGTACGCAGCTCGCCTGAAGTACGGATGATCAGGTCCGGGTCCGGGATGCCAACCGTAAACATGCTGTCGGACAAGGTCTGCTGAGTGATCTCCTCAGCCGGGATGCCAGCCGCGACAATCTTGCGTACAGCGGTCACAATCTCGTCTCGCCCGCCGTAACTGAAGGCCAGGATAACGTCAATCCGGGTGTTGTTTTTGGTCAGCTGAATCGCGTTTTCGATTTTTTGGCGTAATTGGGGTTCGAGATGCTCAAGATGACCGATGTGAAGTAGACGCGCGCCTTCCTTATGCAGTTCCGGGGTTTCCGTTTCAATGAATTCACCCAGAAGACCCATCAAACCGCTAACCTCTTCTTCGGGGCGGCTCCAGTTTTCGGTGGAGAAGGCGTAGAAGGTCAGGTGTTTGATGCCGGCATTGGCGGCAGCACGAATGATGCGGCGCAAGTTCTTTGTTCCGGCGCGGTGCCCAGCCAGGCGCGGTAATCCACGCGCTTTTGCCCAGCGACCGTTTCCATCCATGATGATGCCGACATGTTCCGGCACGCGTCTGATTGTTTCGGACATCCTTAAAATTCCATGATCTCTGTTTCTTTACGCTCGCCGATGATATCCACCTGAGCTACCATTTCGTTGGTCAGCTCCTGCAAGTCCGATTCTCCTCTTTTGAGTTCGTCCTCAGAGATCATTTTCTCCTTTTCAAATTCACGCATGTCTTTCAGGCTGTCACGCCGGATGTTCCGGATGGCAACACGGCAATCTTCAAGGCGTGAATGTACCATTTTTACCAGATCGCGCCGGCGCTCTTCTGTCAGCGGAGGCAGGTTGAGGCGGATCACCTTGCCATCACTGTTGGGGGTAAGGCCCAGATCCGAAGCCTGAATGGCGCGCTCGATGGCTTTAAGCGATGAGGAATCAAAGGGGCGGATGAGCAGCTGACGGGATTCGGGCACACTGATGGACGCAAGCTGAATCAATGAGAGGCTGGAGCCATAATACTCAACCTGCAGTCTTTCGATCAGTGCGGGTGAGGCCCGCCCAGTTCGGATCGCCATCAGATCATCTTCCAACACGTCCAACGCGCCTCGCATGCGCTGTTTGGACTCTCTTAACAGTTCATCAATCATGTTGACCTCCTTGTTCGAACAAGGCTTAAGCATAACCTATTTTTATTCAAAGTGGGAATAAAGCCTTCGGCAAAACGAGAGACAATATCGGAATAGAGGCGGGAACAGCAAACCTCTTTCGGGCAAGATGGGCTTCCATCCATTCGCGGAGTCGCTTTTGGGGATCAATCGTGTTGGGAGTAAACACATACCGTACGGATGGGCTTTAGTCCATCCGCCAAGCGTGCCAGGTTTGAATTAGTTACTGTTTCATATTTGCATAGATTAGAAAAGTTCAGTCAAGGAGAGTTCTCTATTCATCCTGATTTTCAGTAATT
>ENA-OSEO01002265-OSEO01002265.1-sediment-metagenome-genome-assembly--contig:-NODE-2265-length-28240-cov-9.835422_pt1 | contig 28240 bp, 23 predicted proteins | sample MGYA00237883_ERZ534232 | MGnify/ENA metagenome assembly ERZ534232 | reverse complement strand
TTTCCCATAAGCTTCAAGTTGTTCGGCGAGTTCGCAAAGATCCATTTCCTTTTTTTGAATATCTACCGCTTTGATCAGAATGGGAAGATTAACTCCGGATATGACCTCCACGCGTCCTTCTTCAAGAAATGAATAGCTCAAGTTTGACGGTGTTCCGCCGAACATATCCGTTAGGATAAGGACGCCTTTATTATTGTCAACTTTTTTTATTCCATCAGAAATTTTTTTGCGAAGTTTATCGGCATCTTCTTTCAAATTTATGGAAACGGATACCATGGTATCGGGTCGGGTCCCGAGAATGAATTCGGCGGCATCAATAAGTGCATCTCCGAGCTGGCTGTGGGTTACAATTACAATCCCTATCATAATACTCCTTTTACAGATCAATATCACGATGCGTGATGAGAATCCTTCTTTCTGGTTTTTTGATATGTTTGAATATGGCTTCGGCGATGGCCACTGAGCGATGTTTTCCCCCGGTACAACCGACTGCAATGGTCAAATATGCTTTTCCTTCTTTTTCATACAATGGGATTAAATAGTCAAGCAGATCCAAATATTTTTTTAAGAATGTGCGTGCGTTGTCGTTGCCCAACACATAATCTTTAACCGTTTCGGTTTTTCCATCCAGCATTTTGAGTTCAGGGACAAAATGTGGATTCAAAAGAAAACGAACATCCATGATGAGACTGGCATCGTTCGGGATACCGTATTTGAAACCGAACGACAGTATATTTATACTCATTGGATCGATACTTTTACTCTGTTGGGCGATATCCCGGATGGCAGATCTCAGTTCATGGACATTGTAACGGGAAGTATTAATAATTTTATCAGCGGATGTTTTAAGGTGTTTTAACAGCTCCTGCTCCGTACGGATTCCCTCTAAAAGACCTTTTCCCTTGGACAGGGGATGGTGTCTTCGAGTTTGACTGTATCGCTTTATCAGAGTATCTTCATCAGCCTCGAGGAAAAGGATTTTTAATTGGTACCCTTTTTGGTTTAAAGACTCGAAAATAGATGGAAACATCGAAAGAAAGCCTTTTTCTCGAAGATCCATAACAAATGCCAGCCCTGAGATTTCCGAGCTGCTTTCAATCGGTAGTTCTAAAAATTTGGGAAGAAGTGCGACCGGCATGTTGTCGACACAATAGAACCCCGCATCCTCCAATGCTGTAATTGCAGTGCTTTTCCCCGAACCGGAAAGCCCCGTAATAATGAATATGTTTAACTTTTTCACTTTTTATCAAAGATAGAGGCTAAAACTCTTCATCCTCCTCTTCTTCAATAATTGAATAGATTTCATCCCTGTTTTTTGCACGTAACAGTTTTTCTTTAAAGGGGTCGTTTTTTAAAATTCTTGAAATTCGAGCGAGAACTTTCAAGTGCAGACCGGTTGAATTTTCCGGGGTTATCAACAGGAAAAAGATGTGGGCGGGGAGTCCGTCCATTGAATCAAAGTCGACTCCCATACGGCTCAAACCGAAACCGAGAATCAGCGATTTTAGACCCTTTACTTTGCCATGGGGAATTCCGATGCCTTCACCGATTCCGGTGCTACCCAGTCGTTCTCGTTCCATCAGCACTTTTACGAGGTCCCCGTGATTCAGGCCGGATATATCGGCTATGGGAATCACGAGTTCTTCGAGAACGCCTTTTTTATCAACTGCTTTCAAATCGGCAAGTATTGCTTCTTTGGGCAGCACATCAAGAATTTTCATTTCATTTTCACCGGTAATACATCTGGAAAAAGCAATTCGGCATACAATATTCAGGTATCAGCTGCTGGGCTGTATCAGGCCAAAGTTACCGTCCTTGCGCCGGTAAAGAACATGGACCCGATTGGTTCTGGCGTCTGTAAAAACAAGAAAATTGTCGTTTACGAGGCCCATTTGCATAATCGCTTCATCCACATCCATTGGTTTATATTCAATATTTCTAACTATGACACGTCGTGTGGCTTCATCCTCCGTAAATGGGATGCCTTCAACAATGGTATCCCTTGTATTCGATTTCCCTCCGGTTCGGTGTTTTCTGATTTTCTGCTTGCTCTTTTTAATCTGTTTTTCGAGTTTGTCCAGGGCGATATCTATGGCGGAATACATGTCGTCTGTTACTTCTTTGCCATAAATGTTTAGCCGATCTCCGATAATATTGATTTCAGCCATATGGCGGAATTTTTCAACTGAAAGAACGACGTTCGCTTCAGCGGGGTTATACAGGTATTTGTCAAAACGGTTAAGTTTGTCTCCGACATATGATTTTAAATTTTCGGATGGATCTAGATTTTTAAAGGTAACAGATGTTTGCATGCTTAAAGCCTCCTTAAAATTCTTTGCGTTTGTTCGATGGCAGCACTCGCATCATCTCACGATATTTGGCGACAGTTCTACGGGCGATACAAATATTGGACTCCTTTAAAAGTTTCGATATTTTATCATCGCTGAAAGGTTTTTTAGGATCTTCACTTTCGATAAGCTGTTTGATCTTCTCCTGAACACTGGCAGAGGCGATGGCGTCGCCCTCTACACGTTGAATGGAGCTGTTAAAAAAATATTTCAATTCAAAAATACCACGCGGCGTATGGACATATTTATTGGTTGTTACCCTGCTGATTGTCGATTCATGCATTCCGATGTCTTCTGCAACATCTCTCAATACCATGGGTTTCAAGTAAGCGATGCCTTTTTCGAAAAAGCTCCGTTGGAACTTGAGTATGCTTTCCATTACCCTGTATATTGTTTTTTGACGTTGATGAATGCTTCGGATTAACCATGTGGCAGACCGCATCTTTTCATGCACGTATTCCTTTGCGTCGTCGGAAAAGTTTCCGTCATCCTTAAAGGCATTTTTATAAAAATTGTTGACGTGCAGTTTTGGCATCCCGTCATCATTGACAACTATGACAAACTCATTTTCCAGTTTGTAGACAAAAACATCGGGATTAATGTATTGGGCTTCTTCTTCAACGAATTGTCTGCCGGGCCTTGGTTCAAGACCCTTGATCACTTGAACGGCAACAATAACATCTTCAATATTTATTTTTAGAGATTTTGCTATTGCTTTGTAATTTTTATTTTCAAGATGGTTGAGGTGATTTTCGATGATTTGAGTCACGATGGTATTGTCAAGGCCAAAGTGCCTTGCCTGTATTAGCAGACATTCCCCGAGATTTCTGGAACATACACCGATGGGATCAAATGTCTGCATTAAAGACAGGGTTTTTTCGATCTTGTAAGGATCAGACCCGCTCATCTCGACGAGATCCTGGATAGATGCCTCCAGGTACCCATCTTCATTTAGATTTCCAACGATAAGGCTTCCGATTTTTTCTTCCTCTTGCGTCAGAGACAACATAAGAAGCTGCCAAAGCAGATGTTCTCGCAAGGACTCCTTGTGTGCTACGAAGGATTCGAAATTGGGAGTGTCTTTTTTTTCAGCCTCGAAATGGGTTCTGCCAGATGAATTGTATTCATTGATATAATTGTTCCAGTCGATGTCGTCACGGATATTTTCCTCAATCGTGACCTCTTTTGATCCGGAAGATTCAACAGGTAGACTTTCTGATCGCTCAGCAAGGGATTCTTCAGCAGACACTTCATTAATTTCCTCTTCCAGTGTCGGATTTTCCTCGAGTTCTTTTCGAATCGTATTCAAAAGTTCGAGTCTTGACAGCTGCAAGAGTTTGATCGCCATCTGAAGCTGCGGGGTCATGATCAGTTGCTGAGTTAGTTTCAGCTGTTGTCGAAGTTCAAGGGCCATTTTATAATTTAAACTCGTCTCCCAGGTATATCCGCCGAGCGGTTTTGCTTGATACGATTTTTTCCGGGGTACCGGACTCTAAGATCTTACCATCATTTAATATATATGCTTCGTCACAGACTTCAAGTGTTTCTCTTACATTATGATCGGAGATAAGTATACCTATACCTCTTTTTTTGAGATGTTCGATGATGTTTTTGATATCAATAACAGCCAATGGATCTATGCCTGCAAAAGGTTCATCCAATAGAATAAATGAGGGATTTGTGGCAAGCGCCCGTGTTATTTCAAGACGCCGCCTTTCCCCGCCTGAAAGCAGATTGGCCTTTTGGTTGTTCAAATGTTTTATTCCGAGCTCGTCCAGAAGTATTTCTGCCCGTTCTTCCTGCATTGATTTGGAAATGGAAAGGGTTTCGAGAATCGCCATGACATTTTGTTTTACGGTCAGCTTTTTGAAGACCGAAGTCTCCTGGGGGAGATAGCCGACACCCTTTCGTGCCCTAAGATACATGGGATAGCTCGTTATATCTTCATCATCAAGAAATACATGCCCTTTATCCGGCTTGATCATGCCAACGGTCATATAAAAGGTTGTGGTTTTGCCTGCACCGTTCGGGCCGAGAAGGCCAATGACGCTGCCGTTTTCAATTTTCATGTTAACGGAATTTACAACCTGCCTTCCATTATATATTTTGACCAGATTTTCAAGAGTCAATGTTGCCAACTATTTTTTATCCTGTTGCCCCGAATAAAACACGGCTTCAACCCGTTTTTTATTCCCACTTTCAACATTAATACGCCCGTCTGTTCTATACAGTGTTATTTTTTCTCCGGAAATAGAATCATTTTCACTGATGATCTTTGAGTTGTCCCCTGTCAAGACAAGTACCATTGTATCTGTATTGTATACGGCCTGTTCAGTAACTGCAAGCCTGTTGTCAAATTTTATTTTGACGTCACCCTTGGCAACGATTTCATGAATCGATTCTTCATTTACAGAAATAGGGCCTTTGTTGTCGAGATTTTTTTTAAAGAAAATTTTGAGACGATCGGCTGTAATGACAGTTTCTTCCTGAACTGCTTTAACATTTCCAATAAATTCGGCATAACCGGCGTTTTTGTCAGAGATCAGCCTGTCCGCTGTAATATGAATGGGCATATTTTTTTCGGCGTCTGTTTTATTCGGATTGTGCGGTTTTTCATCAGCATATGCTAAATTCAAAATTATACCGGCAACCAGCAGAAAAAATACAGCCCGATAGCACACCGCCTTCAATTCATTTTTATTAAAGTGCAATACCCCCACGAAAGTTTCCCTTTACTTTTCCGTCAAACGATACCCTATTGGTGTTCAAATACAATGACATGGAATCCGCAACAAGCTCGAATGAATCTCCTATGATTTTAACCGGGACTTTCGAAGAAATGATTCGTTTTTCATGGGCGTAATACAGATTCTCACATCTTAATTTATAGCCTGAATTGGTTACCACGACATTACCGTTTATTTCCATGTCGTTGGAATCTGTTTTTAAAATACCCCGGTCGGCCGTTAAATAAACTTCGCTGTTATCTTTAAGAAAAAATGTTAAAGACAGATCCTTGAAAATCGCCTGATTTTTTTTATCCATATAATCCGCAGAGGCGGCATCCAGACTCCATTCCTTTATTCCGTCTCGGGTGGCTGTTTGATGCGCCCTGCCTATTGAAACATTTGCTTTATTTTCGACAGTGGATACAAGGCTTCTGTTTTTTTCTGACATATGACGATACTGGAAAAAAACGATCCCAACAACACCAAATGCTAAAACAATGATTGAGATCAGAAAGAAACTCAGCTTTTTCTGATGCATATTCTTTATAAATTTCATATCATAAAATGTTCCAGTATGTTTTTCCAGAGACCCTTCGCGCTTAATATGGCTTCACAAGCTTCTCTCACCGCACCGTGACCGCCTTTTGCCGATGTTACCATATCCGCATTTTCGAGAATGGTTTTATCTGCATCTGCAACGGCAATTGAGAGCCCGATCTTCTTCATCAGTGCAAGATCAGGCAAATCATCACCGATGAAGGCAACTTCTGCGGCAGATAGACCGGTTCGCGCCAGAATCGCATCAAGTACGTCAACCTTATTGCGAACACCGTCGTAAATATGATCGATTCCAAGATCCTTACAGCGCCTGACCAGCGCGTTTGAACGCCTGCCGGTTACGATACACAGATGGATTCCGGCTTCCATAAGGAGTCTAATCCCGAGACCGTCCTTAACATTGAAGATTTTGGTCTCGGTACCGTCATCGTCATAAATGATACCGCCGTCGGTGAGAACCCCGTCTACATCGAGGAGAAGGATTTTTACGTCTTTTAACTTGTTTATAACCATAAATTGAAGAAAAACAGCAATCCGGTCAAATTAAACCATATTTACCCTCGTCCGAATTCTTTAATCCTCATTCAATGTATCGAAAGTTTAACGGGCAAACTTTAGCTATCTTTGCATCCAAATCGGTTACCGCATATGACTCAGCCCGACAAAGCCTTCCGGATCGCTTTAAGCTGGGAAAGCAGTTCATATAAGGTATCGAGCTTTAATGAATTCGGACCGTCGCACAGCGCTTTGTCAGGATCAGGATGAACTTCCATAAATACGCCGTCTGCTCCGGCAGCGACTGCCGCTTTGGCAAGTGTTGATGCGAATTCACGCTGACCACCGGAGCTTGTGCCGGCCCCTCCCGGGAGCTGGATGCTGTGTGTTGCATCAAATATCACCGGCCAGCCCGTATCCTGCATGATTTTAATCCCGCGGAAATCTACCACCAGATTGTTGTAACCGAACATTGTGCCCCGTTCCGTGAGTAGAATTGAGTGATTTCCTGCAGAAGTCACCTTTTCCAAAACATTTTTTATGTCCCACGGGGCGAGAAATTGTCCTTTTTTAATGTTCAAGGGTTTTCCTGTTTTGGCAACTTCTGTAATAAAATCCGTTTGCCTGCACAAAAAAGCAGGGATCTGGATGATATCGAGAACACGCGCCGCATCAGAAATTTCGGATATTCTGTGAACGTCCGAAACAATGGGAAGTTCGAGTTCTGATTTGATCCGGTCCAGGATTTTAAGCCCATTCATTAACCCTGGCCCTCTGAAGGAATGAATGGATGTCCGGTTCGCTTTGTCGTAAGACGCTTTAAAAACAAAGGGCATATCCAGTTCCGTGGTCAACTCTTTTAAGAATGATGCGATCTTAAAGGTCATTTCATAATTTTCTATGACGCACGGGCCTGAGATCAAAACCAGCTGGGATCCCTGTCCGATTGAGATATTGGCTGTTTTAACGATGTTCCCCATGGTTTATTTAATCCTAAAAAATGACACATATGGCCGATTTCTGAAGTTTAAAACGGTTGCACCCGTCGGCCCGTTATTCCGGTTCGCCCTTAATTTAATACCGGCCAACCGGGTAACTAAGGATAGGCACTTTTAACGTGTACGGATTTAACTAAAACAGCCCCTTCCAGGGGCAAACCAAAGCCCGGTCCTTCCCCGCAACGCGGGATCCTCGACGGGCCAGGATTCTTTACTAATTATATCCATCTTTGTCACTTAAAAAACAATTTGGTAATATTTATCGCGCATACGGATAAAAGTCAAGAAACGAAAAATGGAAAACAGTCCTTGATTACTATCTTTTTTGCTGTTATTATCAGTAGCTTATTAAAAAGAAAGGACTATTTAACCTATTGAAAACTGATAAGAAAAACCTAAGGTCAAGGCTAATCCTGTTGATCTGCGTCATCGTTATTATTCCTGTTGCATGGATCGGAGTTGTAAAGCTCGAAGGTAAAAAACCCGCCGTCCTTTTTGAGCCTCCAACTCAGTATGTTGGCAGGACTCAAACATTTTCTGTTACCGTATCCGACCCTCAAAGCGGTGTTCGGAACGTCTGGATCGGACTCATTAAAGACGGAAAAGAGACCGTACTGTTTGAGAAAGATCTGGCCTATGCAGGCATTATTGATGGTGGGGCAGAACGCCAGGCATCCTTTAAAATTACCATCGAGCCTGGAATCATGGGAATAACCGACGGCAAAGCAATTTTGCGAATGGCTGCCAGGGATTTTTCCTGGCGGAGTTGGTTTCACGGAAACACGACATATTTGGAAAAGGATGTCATCATCGATACCAAAGCCCCTGACTTGGAAATTCTTACCAGGATTCACAATATCAGTCAGGGGGGCACAGGTCTTGTCATTTACAGATTGTCTGAGCCGTGCCTTAAAAGCGGTGTTGCTGTGGGGGAAAATTTTTTCCCCGGATATGCGGGAAATTTTGAGGATAAGAATTTGTTTACGGCTTTTTTTGCCCTTGACTATACCCAAGGGAAGGGTACCAATATCCGTGTCAAGGCAACCGATTTGGCTGGAAACGAAGCCACAGGGGGGTTGCCGTATTATATTAAAAAAAGAAATTTTAAAAAGGTCCCAATTAATATTTCCGACAGATTTTTGAATTGGAAAATGCCGGAGTTTAATGTCAACGTTTCTCCGGATTCCAATACGCCTCTGGTGGATAAGTTTTTAATGGTGAACCGTGAAATTCGTGAATCGAACAGAAGGCAAACCGTTGAGATTGTCAGCAAAACCGACGGAAAACTATATTGGGAGGGTCCATTCTTGAGGCTGCCCAATTCGGCAAGAATGGCCGGTTACGCCGATCATCGTGAATATAAATATAACGGTCGCACCATCGATCAACAGGTCCATCTGGGCATTGACCTGGCTTCGGTGGCGCACTCTCCGGTTCCGGCAGCAAACAGCGGGAAGGTTGTCTTTGCCGGAGATCTCGGCATTTACGGAAAAATGGTGATGATAGACCATGGTTTTGGATTGTTCAGCAGCTATGCACATTTAAGTGCATTTAAAGTTAAACAGGGGCAGGTTGTGAATAAAGGTGAAGTTGTCGGCCTTACCGGAACCACCGGGCTTGCCGGTGGTGATCACCTTCATTTTGGAATGCTCGTTCATAACACCTATGTAGATCCGGTTGAATGGTGGGATGCGGCCTGGATAGAGAATAATATTTCCAGTAAAATCAAAACAATAAAAGCATTAAACTAAAAGAGCGGTCAATGAAAAAACACAAAATTAATAAGTCATACCAGGAGATTAACGAAAAAATCAAATCCGGAGAGGTTGTTGTTGTTACCGCCGAAGAGATCATCGATATCGTTAAAGAAGAAGGACCGGTTGAGGCGGCAAGGCGTGTGGATGTGGTGACGACCGGAACTTTTGCACCAATGTGTTCATCTGGTGCATTTATAAACTTCGGACACGCTGTTCCGAGGCTGAAAGCATCGAAGGTTTGGTTGAACAATGTACCTGCTTATGCCGGCGTTGCCGCCGTAGATTGCTACATCGGTGCTACGGAGCCCTGTGAGGATGATCCGCTGAACAAGGTCTACCCCGGTGAATTTAACTATGGCGGTGGTCATGTCATTCAGGACCTGGTTGCAGGAAAGAAAGTCTATCTGAAGGCCGAAGCTTACGGAACCGACTGCTACCCGAACAGATTTGTTGAAAAGGAAATTTTATTATCAAAAATTCCCAATGCCGTACTCTGTAATCCTCGAAACGGGTATCAAAATTATAACTGTGCCGTGAATCTGACAAACAAAACCGTTTATACATACATGGGCACCTTAAAACCCAGAGCCGCCAATGCAAATTATTGCTCGGCCGGGCAACTTAGCCCGCTTTTAAATGACCCCTATTACAAGACCATTGGTTTGGGGACCAGAATTTTCCTCGGTGGTGCGATGGGATATATTACCTGGCACGGCACCCAACACAATCCCTCGGTAAAAAGAACAAAAAAGGGCTTCCCCAAATCACCTGCCGGTACGCTTTGGGTTATGGGAGACCTCAAAAAAATGAGCCCAAAATGGCTGATGGGTGTAAGTATCCAGGGGTATGGGTGTTCACTTTCCGTGGGGCTGGGTATTCCCATTCCCATACTGAACGAAGAAATCGTTCAATACACGGCGGTATCGGATGAAGAGCTGTTTACCCAGATTGCCGATTATGGGCATGATTATGCAAAGGGTATCTCAACAAGCTACGGCCAGGTCAGCTATGCAGAACTAAAGAGCGGCCATATAAAATTCAGGGGCGAAGACATACCGACGGCACCGTTGTCCAGCATCGTAAGGGCACGTGAGGTGGCAGAAATTCTGAAAAGGTGGATTGTAAAAGGTAAATTCCTGATCGGAGAGCCGCAGTTTACATTGCCGGTGCGGTGATCGGTGATGACCAATGACCAATAAACAATAACCCTGTCCTTTTATGTCGGATAACCTACGAACTTTTATTGCCATCGATATTCCAGGGAATATACTTTCAGAAATCCGTGAACTGCAGGAAGGCATCAAGGATTATGGATTTAAAATCCGATGGGTACGTCCGGAAAGCATTCATCTGACCTTAAAATTTTTAGGAGACATCAAAGCGGTTAAAATAAATGAAATTGCTGAGGCCATTTCTAAAACCGTGGTGAGATATACACCGATATCTCTTCAGGCAAAAGGTGTTGGTGTTTTTCCGGGCATAAAACGTCCCCAAGTCTTATGGGTTGGTCTGGCTGGTCAGCTCGAACCTCTGGTGAGCCTTCAAAAAACACTGGATGAAAACTTGGAGACAATCGGTTTCCCTATGGAGAAACGCCCTTTCAAGGGCCACCTCACCATGGGGCGTATGAAGGCTAAAATCGATGTGAAAAAGTTCGGTGAAGTACTCATGACATTTAGAAGTTTTGAATCTGAAGCATTTACTGCCGACAGAATTATATTGTACAAAAGCGAATTGAAACCCTCCGGGGCTGTTTATACAGAACTTGCGAGTGCATCTTTGGGTAAAGGTTAGGTTTTGCATCCTTAATTTAAAAACAATCACGAAAACTCGAAATGACCCCAGTACGATCTTTCAGACCTACGGGGCAGGCGAGAGCACGAAATAAAAAATATGCTTTTTCGTGTTTTTAAAATTTCGTGCTTTGTGATAAAAATTTTTTCACTTAATCAACAATACAGGTGTTCGATCGGAGGAAACAATGAGCATTTCACCGGACAAAGAAAAAGCGGTAAAAACCGCAATGGTGCAGATAGAGCGGCAGTTCGGCAAGGGTTCCATCATGATGCTGGGAAGCAGCCCCATTATCGATGTGCCGGTCATATCAACCGGATCGCTTGCGCTTGATAATGCACTTGGTATAGGAGGACTCCCCAGGGGGAGAGTGATTGAAATTTATGGTCCCGAATCCTCCGGTAAAACCACGCTTGCGCTTCATGCAGTTGCGGAAGCCCAAAAGCAGGGTGGTGTTGTCGCTTTTATTGATGCTGAGCATGCCCTGGATACGTCCTACGCCAGAAAACTCGGAGTCAATTGTGACGAACTGCTGGTTGCCCAACCGGATACTGGTGAGCAGGCACTCGAAATTGCAGATATGCTGGTACGGAGCGGTGCACTGGACATCGTCGTGATTGACTCCGTTGCCGCGCTGGTGCCCAGGGCAGAGATAGAAGGCGAGATGGGGGATTCCCACATGGGGCTTCAGGCCAGGCTCATGTCTCAAGCGCTGAGGAAATTGACCGGCACCATCAGCAAGACGATGACTGCGGTGATTTTCATTAACCAGATGCGTATGAAAATCGGTGTTGTATTCGGAAATCCGGAAACAACAACCGGTGGTAATGCTCTAAAATTCTACGCTTCGGTCAGACTCGACATCCGTCGAATCGCTTCGATCAAAGACGGGCAGGAAATCGTGGGCAATCGAACCCGAGTGCGCGTCGTTAAGAATAAAATGGCACCCCCTTTCACGGAGGCGGAATTTGACATTATGTATGGAAAAGGAATATCACAAACCGGAGACCTTCTCGATACCGGTGTCCTGGCCGGAATAATCGAAAAAAGCGGTTCATGGTATTCGTATGATGGAGAAAGGATCGGTCAGGGGCGCCAGAATGTACAAAATTTCCTTGAAGATAACCCGGATATATTCAATTCTGCCTTGAGCAGAGTCAGAGAATCATTGGGTCTTTCTAAAAAAAAGCGCGATGATACCCAGGAAGACAAGTAAACGGATGTTTCATAATTCGGTCAAGGGCCGGACAAACAATGAAACTCGAATTACAATCTTAAAATGGAGTGAGTCATGACGGGCAACGAAATACGCAGAAAATTCCTTGATTATTTTAAAAAACATAGCCATCAAATCGTAAGGAGTTCATCTCTTGTTCCCGCCGCCGACCCCACCCTGTTGTTTACCAATGCGGGCATGGTGCAGTTTAAACGCTGCTTTTTGGGAGAAGAAAAGAGGGGCTATGTCAGGGCGGCTACGTCTCAGAAATGCGTGCGCGCCGGCGGCAAACACAACGACCTGGAGAATGTCGGTTACACCGCCCGTCACCATACCTTTTTCGAGATGCTGGGTAATTTTTCATTCGGGGATTACTTCAAGGAAAAAGCCATCGATTTTGGCTGGGATCTGCTGACAAACGGTTATGGACTGCCCGAAGAAAAACTGTGGGTTTCCATTTATCTTGACGATGACGAGGCACATGAACTCTGGCACAAAAACATTGGGGTACCGGAAGAAAAGATCCTGCGTTTTGGTGAAAAGGACAATTTCTGGGCAATGGGCGATACCGGCCCCTGCGGACCCTGTAGCGAAATCCATATGGACCGCGGCGCGGAATACGGTTGCGGCCGGCCGGATTGCGGGGTCGACTGCGAATGCGATCGCTTTTTAGAGATATGGAATTTGGTGTTTATGCAATTCAACCGCGAAACCTCCGGCAAGATGACCCCACTTCCCAAACCGAGCATCGATACCGGGATGGGATTGGAACGGCTGGTTGCCCTGATTCAGGATGTGCCCACAAATTATGACATCGACCTGATCCGGCCCATCATAAAGAAGGTCGAAGAACTTGCCGAAACGAAGCTGGGCGAAGTACGGGAATCGGATGTGGCCATGAAAGTAATTGCCGATCACAGCCGGGCGGCCGCCTTTTTGATCGGTGACGGGATCCTGCCTTCCAATGAGGGGAGAGGCTATGTGTTGCGCCGGATCATGCGCCGGGCCATCCGGTACGGCCGCAACATCGGCCTGACCGATCCGTTTTTACATAAAACCGCAGAAGTCGTATTTAATATCATGAGGCCGGAATATCCCGATCTTATTGATGCCAAAGCCTATATCACCAATGTTATTCAAAACGAAGAAGCACGATTTTCAGAGACCTTGGATCACGGTCTTAAGATCTTGAACGACGGCCTGGCTGATCTGAAAGCCAAGGGCCGGACCCGGGTGCCGGGCGACTTGATATTCAAACTCTACGACACCTATGGATTCCCGGTCGATATTGTCCAGGACGTGGTCAGGGATGAGAACCTGGATTTGGATATGGACGGCTATCATCAGGCCATGGAGAAGCAGCGGGCCAAGTCGAGAACGGTGGCCGCGTTTACCGAAATCAGCGAGGCATACAAGACGCTTTCGGCAGAAGGCGTCATGCCCGAGTTTGTCGGTTATGATACGACAACCTGTGAATCCAGAATCCTTCTTCTGGTCCGAGACGGTCGGGAAATTGCAGAAGCGGTAAGCGGCCAGAGCGTTGAAGTCGTTACCGAGGCTACGCCGTTTTACGGTGAGGCCGGCGGCCAGGTCGGTGACAGCGGCAAAATCACCGGCCCGAGTTTTGAGATGGAAGTTGTGGACACCATCAAGGATCCGACCGGCATCACCATCCACAAGGGCCACATCGTATCGGGAAAGGTTCAAAAAGACCAGAAGGTCACCTTGACAGTGGACCCTGCCACGCGCCGTGCCACCGAGTGCAACCATACGGCCACCCATCTCCTTCATTTTGCCCTGCGAAAAGTTCTGGGTGACCATGTCAAGCAGGCCGGCTCTTTGGTGGCACCGGACCGGTTCCGCTTCGATTTCACCCACTTTTCCCAGACCACGGCTAAAGAGCTGGCAGAGATTGAAGCCATCGTGAACCAGCGGATACGTGATAACATACCGGTCGAGACCGTGGAAATGGAAGCCGAGGAAGCCTTCAAAACCGGTGCCACAGCCCTTTTTGAAGAAAAATACGGCGATCGGGTCCGGTTGGTTTCTTTGGAAGAATTCAGCAGGGAGCTTTGCGGCGGAACCCATACCCGGGCCACCGGGAACATCGGTCTTTTCAAGATCGTCGAAGAATCGAGCGTGGCCTCCGGTATACGGCGAATCGAAGCCTTGACCGGCATGGCTGCGCTGGCTCATGTCCAGAAGACCGAAAAGTTGCTGGTTGAAGCCGCCCACCTGCTCAAAGAGCGACCCGACATCGTTCCCCAAAGGGTTGAAAAAATGCTGGCGCATCAGAAATCCCTTGAAAAGGAAATCGATCGCCTGAAAGCAAAGATCGCCTCCGAAGCGGTCGATGACATCGAGGGCGACGTTAAGACCATCAACAATGTCAAGGTTTTGGCCAAAAAGGTTGCGGTGGACCAGCCGTCGGCCTTGCGAGATCTGGCAGACAAGTTCAAAGACAAGTTACAGTCGGGCATCGTGGTTCTGGGAAGCACCGCCGATAATAAAGCCATGCTGATCGTGGTTGTTTCCAAAGACCTGACCGGCCGGTTTCATGCCGGAGGGATCGTCAAGCAAGTCGCGGCCGTTGTCGGCGGCAGCGGCGGGGGGAGGCCGGACATGGCCCAAGCCGGCGGAAGCAAACCTGAGAAGCTGGATGAAGCCCTTGAAAAGGCCTATGAGATTGTGGAGAAGGGCTAATTGCCTTTCAGCACATCAATCATCGTGAAGACTTTTCCCTGTGCGCCTTGAGAGACTTTTTTGCCGAGATAAATTAATGCGTCAAGGGTCCCCTGAGCATAGACATCTCGACCGTTGACATTGTGGGTGAATTCAAATCGGACCGTTTTGTCCCCTGAATGAAGGCTGTACGTATGCCATCCATGTCCTCCAAGATAGGCTTCAGGTATCCCCCAAATGTTTTTCTGTGTCTCCGGATCCCGTTCCTTTGTAATATCATTTTCCGTGAACGCCAACCCCAGGCTGTTAAAATACCGCACCATCGCTTTTGCAGTTCCACTGGTGTCCGCCTTTCCTTTCTGATGGCTTTCTTTGATCTCTAAAGAATATCCCTTGAATAGATCCGGAAAGGTATCGGCCGCATATTCCATCATCGCCTGAAAACCGACAATCTGCTTGGCCATATTCGGTGCGATCACCGCAGCAATGGAAGAGGCCCTGACCGTCTCCTCAAGACTCCGACGGTTACCGCCGGTAGTGCCCATAACAAAGGAAAGCCCGTGTTGACAGTAAAATTCGGCATTATCATTAACCGCCGATGGATGCGTATAATCGACACTCAAAAACGAACCTTCTTCATCTTTTATCGCTAAAACAACCTGCTCTCTATCTTGCGGCTGAATCAGTGAGATGGCAACGGAATCAATAACAGTTTCGGTATCGGTGATTTCCGGGCCGGTCAGCGATTGTGAAATGACTTCAAAACGCCGGTCCGCAAGCGCGTGTTTAACGACATTCGAGGCCATGTTGCCGGGCAATCCGTTTACCATAATTTTGATACGGTCCATGTTGCACCTCCTAAATTTGTTGGTTTCGTAACATCCGAATTTATCAAGGGTTAAGCTTTAAGTAATAGGTGTCAGGCTGTATTTAAGATAAAATTTTACTTAAAACCTGACCCTAAGCACCTAAAACGTAGGTAGAAGAAGAAAATGCCTGTTTCAGATTAGTTAATAATGAAGCATATCAGAAACGTTATGTTCTTACAAATCACGGATCAAAGCTTTTCAACAATGGCCTTTAGACCGGTGAGTTCCGTATTTTCCAAGGTGAAAAGGTTGTGCTTCAATGATCTTACGGATGTCGGGATATATTTTTCAAAGTTTGTTTTTTTCTTTATGCGGCTTAGAAAACCAAAGGCCCCCAGAATTTGCAAATTTCGGGTGATGGCGCAGTGTTTATAACAGTAGAGAAAATTGTGCGGATCGACACCGATCTTCGGTGAAAGGGTTTCAACGCTGAATTTCAGCAATATATCTTGAATAGAACGGGGCAATTTTACATAGGGGTCAATCAGCAAAGAAGCAAGATCGTATTGGATCGGCCCCAGCCGTCCTCCCTGGAAATCAATAAAATAAAAACGGTGATTTTTTACCATGATGTTTCTGGATTGCATATCACGATGCATGAATCCGTTGACGGAAAATTCCAGGGTTCTGTCCGCGAGAGATCTGAATTCACCTTCAAGATCCTCAAAACGTATGTCCCTGTCCAGACACCCTTTTAGGAAGGCGTCGACGAAGTAACGACATTCTTTTTCAAGGATGAGATCCGTTGAATAAAAAGCGGTCTGATAGGTCCAGGCCGGATCAAAATCATCGCTGCCGTTTAGGCTAAGTTCCCCAAGGCTTTCAATAAGCGATTTGTAATATGAGATAATTTTGTTATGATTTTCGGTGCGTAATACAATGGTCTGGAAATTAATATCCCCCAGATCTTCCATGAAAACATACCCAGAAATCGAATCAGAGAGATAAATTTTAGGCACCGATATTCCTTTGGCCTTTAGATGACGTCCAATGGCAACAAAAGCATCTGCCTCGCAGGTTGAATCATCTCGCCTTATGCCGTGATCTGCAGCGACAAGGGATCGTCTACCGTCAGTAAGACGGTACCATCTTCTGTCGGACCCATCCCCGCTGAGTGTTATTCGGGAAATTTTTTCATTGATCCATTCCGGAAAGGCACGTTTGAAGGCTTCCGGCGCCATATTTTCATAAATCGCCTGTTTGTATCTTTCAGGTGTCCCGAGATCTTTCCAGTAATATCCTTTTGAAATAAACGCACATATTTTTATGTTCAGGGAAATAAGATTTTTGTAACAATCGATAATGCTTGAAAATACGGTGTCAGGGATTGACTCAAGCACTTCCGGATTCAGAACCTGTATCCCTGTGAAGGTGAGCCTTTTGATTTCTGCGGCACCGGACCTTTTCGAACCACAGGTTCCGGTTAAGGGGGACTCGGTTAAGGGGATTCGATGATCAAAATTTTGGACAAAGCCGTTTTCGTCTACGGATACGGTGTTGAATTCCGGATCGTTGTGCAGAACCAGGGTTGCCGGATGGGGATGATTTAAATGAAATTCATACACCCTTTTCAGGTCAATGTCTGTTACGATATCGCTGTTTATGACCATAAAGGGGGTGTTGTCCCAGAAATCGGCGACATTTCTTATGGCGCCTCCGGTTCCGAGAATTTCGGGTTCATGTCGGGTCATGACCGGAATGGGGTAACTTTGGTTGGCCAGGTAGGACTCGATTTTTTGATAAAGATGGTGCGTATTGACGATGATGGCTTCACAACCGGCATGGATGAGATTGGAGATAATGATGTCCAGCAGGGGACGTCCGGCAATGGTAAATAATGGTTTGGGTATGTTTTCGGTATGGGGCCTGAGTCGTGTACCGAGGCCTGCGGCAAGGATTAATGCCTTCATTTATATCATGCCCGGGTTGAGGGGTTCAGGGTTCAACCCCGCCTGCCACTTCGAGGCAAGAACGGGCAGGGTTCCGGGCTGGAAAACGCCAGACGATTTCTTATCAAAGGCAATTTCGGTATGTATGAATTGCATCCGCATAGAACAATATCTTATCGTTATCATCCGAACCCCTTACGCCGTTATATGAGAAAAATTCTATTCCATTATTGTAGTTGATTACGGAAAGCGCTTCTTTTCGCTCGATTTCCTTCTTTTTGTACATACGATTTCCGATGGTTTCAATTTTTTTCAAACGTTCTTTGGCTTTAATGGAATTTTGGGGATGATTCATAAAATAGTTTAATACGATCCAGTAGGATTCAAAATATGGTTTCAGGAACCTTGAAAACAGTTGAAGTTTCCTGAAACCCGAAGACGTCAAATTATATGTGTCGGGCAATTTAGGGTGTGGCATTAAAATGGCATCGTCAATAAATGCCTTGAGGTTTTTCCGAACAAAGTACTCGGGTGTTTTGTCAACGTCGTATGCGAATTCATATTTTAAGAAGTACTGAAGAAAATTGTAGTCCGCGTGCAGATCTGATGCCGAAAACTGGAAGGCATCTTTCACAAGTATTGCAAGCGCGGTAATGGCAGCCGGGACGAAAAAGGAAATACAGTTGTTTTTGTAGTATTCGAGGTTTTGACGCTTGTTTTCATTGACTCTGAATAATGGGCTGGTGAGTTGTGCGTCGGGGTCTTTGGTGACCTTTTCGATGCATTTTCTCTGCACGTAAGAATCAAGTACGTGTTCTATGGTATTCACCTGGTCTAATAAAAGTGTGTCTGCCAGTTTGGCGTCTTGCGATAAAAGGTAGTTCATGTATGTTTCGATGTGGGACATGATGTGATCTAAAGTAAAACTTTTTTTGGCACAGTTCAAAACAGCGGCTGCAACGAGGGCGTGGGGTGTAACAACGGAAACGCTGTTGATGGCGTTTATGATCCTGTGCCCAAGATTACGGCAGAGGATGTTGAAATCTTTGGACGACATGTCCTCAATCGGTGTGCCGTATTGAAGCAACAGCTCCTTAAAAGAGATGGGCTCATGGAACTGTATGTAGATTCTTCCATACCTTTTCTTTAAAAATTTTCGTGCTTTAATGACTTGCATGAAATTTTCAGGCTGCTTTTCTTTTCCTTCAATTTCGTGAAGGTATGAAGTTTCTTCCAGGACTCTGTCATAGCCGATGAAAATTGGTGAAAATATCAGATCTTCGCAGGCTCCGTTTTTATATGCATTGAGAAGGATCGAGAGCAGACCCAGCTTGGGTAGAATTAATTTGCCGGTTCGGCTGCGGCCGCCTTCGATGAAGAATTCGATATTGAAGCCTTCCGCGAGCAAATTGTGAATATATTCGGCAAAAACCTTTGAATAAAGCACCGCTCCTTTAAATGTCCGTCGTATAAAAAAGGCGCCACCTCCTCTGAATAAAGGACCCATTGGCCAGAAAGAGAGATTTTTTCCTGCTGCAACGTGCGGGCATGGCATGTTATTGTTATACAACAGATAAGACAGTATCAGATAGTCGATGTGACTTTTGTGGCAGGGAATGAAAATAACGGGCCCATTCTGAGACATGCTTTTAACCCGATTTAACCCATCCTCATTGACCGAAACCCCTTCAAACATAATATTCAGAAACCATGTTATTACGCTTGACGCCAGTTTTATAACAAGGATGTTGTAATTGGCTGCAATCTCATCAAGAAAAGCACTTGCTTCTTTGCGTACCTTTTGAATCGGGATATCCCGGGATTTTGAATGTTGTTCCATAAAAGTTTGAAGTCGTTCTTTTATGAGTATGTTTTCCTTCATCTCTTCTCTTGATTTTAAAACCGGGCCGGTGATACTTTGACGATGTCGATTGATTTGATTCAACAACTTCCGTCTTAATGCAAGTGCCTGATATTCAACGCTTAATTTCTGATTTTCTTCGAGCGAAAGAAAGGTTCTTAGATTGACCGGTTGAGATGTTTCCACAAAAATTTTACCCGGATTCTTGAAAAGGATGAACAAACGTCTTAATTTCCCGGGATTCTCTTTGGAGCCAAACAGCAAATCGATGATACTCGGCATGGATCGATGGGGATTTTTATCAAAAAACATGAGCTGAGGGACAAGGAAAATAGGCCGATCAATGGATTCCTGCATTTTGATGAGATATTGTATCGGATCTGTTTTTGCTTTTATAAATCTTCGATGGAAACCTTTTTGTTCAACCAAAGAAAGTAGCGCCACTCGTCCATCTAAGAGTTCCTGTCGAAAGTATCCCCTTTGATAAGGATCCGGAAATGCCAGGTTATGAATGAAGTATTTGATATGTGCCGATACAATCTTCCAGATGCGCGATACCGGTTGCCATTTAATCACGTTATAGTCGAAACCGATTTGAGGAAATGGGAGACGGTCCTGCTTGAAGCGAGTATAGTGAAAAAGAAACCGGAAGAAGCTTTTGTGCTTGGTTACATAAACAACAATCCCCTGCTTGTGGAGATTGTTTAGATCAAGGGTCTGTTCCCTTATTACCTTGATGCCGGAAAAGAAAAGCTTGAGCATAAAGCTGGATAGCGTTCCGATATTATCCGGAAGCTGGCAGAAATAATAATCATAATCGTCCTGTACAGCCGATTTGATTTTTCCTTTGAACGGTGTCCGTATTGATTTTAGCCATTTTAGCATGGTATTTTCCCGATAAAACGCAGTGGCGAATACGTAAGAATTTTTTCAAAATGGTAGACCAAAATTTTAAAATTTACAAATACAAATTTTCTATGTAAGCTTTTATTGGTTTGTGAGTCTTGTTTTAAGGCGATGGCCCCAATACATGCCAAAGCGTAAATCGGTCAATGTTCCTGAAAAATCCGGCCAAAAATATGAAACGGGCATTTTTTAGATTCCGTGGATTTTGGATTCCAAGATAAAGATTCCGGTTTGGAAAAATTAAGCTTGCGTTACAAAATAAGTTGTGATAATTTTCAAAATCTTAATTTAATGTTAACAACCGCATGTATTTACAGGACATCTTATTCTATCCATTTTTTTTTTGCCAGCACGATAAAGGTCACATACGGTTTTGGGAAAAGGGAATAATAAAAAAACAAGCCGATTTAAATTTTAATTCAAATTAAAGGAGGATGATTTTTTATGAAAACATTAATAGGTGGAGCGGTCGGAGCTGTATTGGGCCTCATTGGCATGTCCATATGGTGGAAACCTTTTTTGCAACTTTTGGCTGGTGCTATTCCGGTAATGCTTCTGCTTGGTGGCGGTTTGGCGCTTTATCTGGGTTTTGACGAACTCAAAGATACCTGGAAGAAAGAGGATACAACCGTTGACACTTCGGTTGGAACTGACGAAACCGAAAAGTACAAAAAGGAAATTGAGGATCTGAAACAAGAAATCGAGACTTTAAAAGCTGAAAAAGAATAAGATAAAAAGCTGCCGCAAGGATACGGTTTTTGCGGATAACATGCATGAAATATAGAAAGTGAAACATGCCTAAACACACGTGAAATTTTTTACTGAGAGTTCCTCCAATCGCCGATAAACGATAAATTTTGATGTGGCTCTTTTTAAATTTTATATAAGCGCCTTGCAGATCTATGCGGGCGCTTATGGTTTTTTATTCCGGGTTTGCCCCCAAAAATGCGGTAATTAATCAGACGGCCGGCTCAAAACGTAAAGAGAAATTCCGCTTATTTGATCTCGGCTTTTTTTATTGCAGAGGTGGCAAGAAAATCGGCCCTTTCATTCCCCTCGATACCCACATGCCCTTTTACCTTGATGAATTTCAGATCATTGAATTTTAGCAGGATTTTTTTGATAGCGGCGATGAGATCCTGATTTTTTCTTGCTTTCCATCCTTGAGAAAGGACACCGTATGCATATCTGCTGTCTGTAAAAACCCGTACCGGGAGATTCGTATTTTTTACTGCCAGAAGACCGGATCGGATGGCTTCAAGTTCTGCTATGTTATTTGTAGCAATACCGATGTATTTGGATATCTCTTTTTCATGTTTTCCAAAACGCAAAACCACGCCGATTCCTGATGGGCCGGGATTTCCTGCCGAGGCTCCGTCTGTATAGATATTGATGGCGTCCGTATCAAAGCCCTTAACTGAAGGCTCCGTTTCCGGCGTTGTTTTTTTCCCCCTTTGCTTTGACGATTTTTCGTTTGATTTTTTTCTTTTCTCGGTTTTTCCCTTCCCTTGTAAAGAATCGATGGGCTCTATATTTTTAAGAAGGACCCAGTATTCGTAATCTTGTTCAAGCTGATATTTAATCAGCACCTTACCGTTTTTGGTAACAGGCTTTTGATCCGGGTCTGTTGCCAGCCAGACTTTGTTTTTTTTGAAAACCATACGTTTCCAATTGATTTTCTCATCTGCCATCGGTCACCAAATGTTAGGTGTCAGGGCTCAGGGGTCAAGGCGCTTTTATTCAAATGAATTTCGCTGAAACCGGTCCATCGCCATATATTTTCCGAAAAGGGAATATGAACCTTGACGTCTCAGCGTGCCCCGATATTTTCAGTTCCTGAGTTGTCAATTTTATGTTTATTGACAAAAATTTAAAAACCATCACGAAAACTCGAAAGCTCGAATTAAAAAAATATTCATTTTCGTGTTTTTAAAATTTCGTGCTTTGTGATAAAATTTCTATCTTGGTTCAGGCTTATCAGTTTGATGATGAGTTTGCTCAAAAGCTTGGGTGCGAAACTTGAATTAAGCATAAAGATGAAATCTCCGACTCGTTTCTGCGAACGCTTCCAGATTTTTCAGCCATGATTTTTCTATGGCGGATATCTCATCCAGGTTTTCGATACGCTGTCGTATGTCCTTATCGCCAATGATAAGGTCTATGGGCAGTCTTTTAAATTCATACTCATACGGGGGATGTTTCCATTGGAACATTTGATTGTGATGAAAAATTACGGCCTGGAGAAGTTTAAGTGTCGTGATATATGGTTTAAATTCATAGGGATCTGTTACATGTATCTGAAATCCATTGCACCTCGAACCGCTCCATTTGTTGAATGTCGGTTCGAAAGCAGCCGGTCTGAGGGTTGCGCCGGGAAGTCTGTTTCCTCCCAATGTCGACAATAAGCGTTTTGTATTAAAAAACGGGGCTCCGAATATTTCAAATGGAAGTGTGGTGCCCCTGCCTTCAGAGATATTGGTACCTTCCCATAATACCTGCCCCGGGTAAACCATAGCAGAAACGGGTGACGGCATGTTGGGTGAGGGTGGAATCCATGGAAGACCCGTGTCCATAAAAAACATATCCCTTTTCCAGCCTAACATGGGGATGACATCAAGATCGCATCCGATACCATAATCGCTGTTGAACAGGAGAGAAAGTTCGCCGATGGTGAGTCCGTGGCGCATGGGGATAGGGTATCTTCCGACAAACGAAGCACATTCGGATACCAGGAGATTGCCTTCTATCATACAACCGTTTATTGGATTCGGTCGATCGAGTACGATAACCTTTTTGCCAAATTTTTTTGCGGCTTCAAGACAGTATGACATGGTATGAATAAACGTGTAAACACGGGTGCCGACATCCTGCAAATCGATGATGAGAATATCGATGGGATCCAACATTCTCTTGTCAGGGACTCGTGTTTGACCGTAGAGACTAAAAACAGGGACATTTAGTACGGGATCGATCAAATCATCCGATTCGATCATATTATCCTGCTTTTCAGAAAAAAATCCGTGCTGGGGCGAGTACAATGCCTTGAGTTGATCCGGAAATTTCCGGTTGATCAATTCACTGGCATGACAAAAGTTTCTGTCAACTGAAGCGGGATTACATAAAAGCCCTATTCGATTTCCGACTATCCAATTTGGAGGAGACGATAAAAAATTTTCAAGACCTGTTTGAACGCGTAACATATCACAATATACCCGGATTATGGTTTTTATTTTGAAGTGAATTAACGTCCGGCCTGGTGTGCATCGCTGATATAAGATTAATGAATACCGGTCTTCTTAAGGTTTTATTTTTACATCAAAAAATGAATTTATGTCAAGTTGAATCTATGTAACCGCATCCCAAAGGGCAGAAATCGCTGGTCGTGACATTCACATTTTTGCCGATCCCCGTCCAATGACTTGTAATACTCCTACATCTTTACTAAAATAGGAGCGTCTAAAATATATTTTGATTTCACACGTGAATCTGCTATATAATTATTTTTTTTCACTGACCGAAGATATTCAGTTCAGCAAAATTTTTCTGTCTGATTCTTCGAATAAAGGTGTTGTTGATGAAACGGATAAGATTTACGAGCATATACCTGTTTGCCATGGCCGTGTTGTTTATCTTTTTGGGCGCCTTTACGGAGTGGCGTAATTTGTCACTGATAAAATCATTACTGAATAACCCGATAGACCATCCTCAGGCCCTTCACCTTTTGTTTTTTTTGATAGGGTTTTTAGCTCTTTGCGCGATTTATTTCGCAGAGAAGATGGAAGTGAAATCCCTCTCATCCGTTAACGCTGCCCTGCAGGAAGAAGTAGCCATGAGAAAACGAACCGAGGAAGCATTGAGGGAAAGCGAAAAAGAGAACAGGGCGCTTTATTCGGAGGCTAAAAATGCGGAAGAAGTCTATCGTTCTCTTCTTCAATCAAGTGCTGATGCTATTGTCACCTATGATCTGGAGGGAAAAGCCGAATACATAAATCCTGCCTTTACCCAGATATTTGGATGGACATTGGAGGAAATGAAGGGCAAGCAAATACCATTTGACCATGAATCCGAAAAAGAGTCTGCCATGACTGTTTTTAAGGATCTGGTAGAAAACGGGGAGCCCTGTACTAGTTTTGAGATGAAATGCCGAACCAAGGACGGGCGTTTGTTAGATGTGAGCGTTAGTGCTTCGCGCCATGATGATTATGAAGGGAAATCTAAAGGTACACTCTTTATTCTTCGTGATGTATCAGAGAAAAAAAGGCTTGAGGCCCAGTTACATTATATCGAAAGGATGGAGGCCATTGGAACCCTTGCCGGAGGTATTGCCCATGATTTTAACAACCTGATGATGGGAATGTTGGGGAACATTTCTCTGATTTTGTATGATTCCGGACCTGATTATCCCCATTACGAGCGGTTAAAAACCATTGAAGAACTGATTCAAAGTGGTTCCGAGCTGACCAGTCAACTGCTTGGATATGCAAGAAAGGGTAAATATGTGCTCGGGCCGGTAAATTTGAACAAAATTGTAAAGGAAATCTCTACTACATTCGGCAGAGCGAGAAAGGAAATTGCCATTCACAGGGAGTTTGATGACGATCTATATACGGTAAAGGCGGATGTGTCTCAGATTGAGCAGGCACTCATGAATATTTTTATCAATGCCGGAGATGCCATGTCGAACGGAGGAGAACTGTTTTTGCAAACCGCCAATGTTTCGGATACGGACATGAAAGGGACCTATACCCCCAGGCCCGGAAAATATGTTATGATAAAGGTGAAGGATAACGGTACGGGCATGGATCAGAAAACCATGACACGCATTTTTGAACCGTTTTTCACTACAAAGGAAATGGGTCGAGGTTCAGGTCTCGGGTTGGCGTCTGCATATGGGATAATAAAAGGGCATGGCGGATATATTAATGTTGAGTCCCAGAAAGGACGGGGTTCGGTTTTCCGAATCTATCTTCCCGCAACGGATATGCCGATCCCAAAGGAGCCGGAGGTTTCCCATCATATTGAAAAGGGAAGCGAGACCATCTTGCTGGTGGATGATGAAGAAATAATCCTTGATGTTGGCGCCCAGTTGCTGGAAAAGCTCGGATACACCGTTCTTCAAGCCAGGGGCGGCGAAGAAGCGGTCCGGATTTATCGGGAGAATCGGGGTAAGATTGATATGATCATTCTGGATTTGATTATGCCCGATATCGGCGGTGGACAGGTATATGACGAAATAAAAAAAATCGATCCTGATGTCAAGGTTCTCCTTTCAAGTGGCTATAGCATTAATGGGCAGGCAACGGAAATATTGAAGAAAGGCTGTAATGGTTTTATTCAGAAACCGTTTAATATGAAAAATATTTCAAAAATTATCAGACAAGTTTTGAGAGGGAAAACTAAATCAGCAAATGGAGAATAACAAAAAAATCTCGGGCAATAAAAATATATCTGAGTTAAAAAGTTGTATAACTTCCCGATAACGATGCGATTTGTTTTAATTAATTTTTTAAATGGTGGTTGACTTTCCACAAAGAGTATGATTCATTTTGATGAACAATCAAACTCGAATTGCGCCAAAGCTCGATTCATGGTTGGCTGAGTTTTTAAGGAGCCGGAGTTTAAAGCCTATGAAATTTTATATGAAAATATTGGGGTGTAGCGGTTTATGCCTTGCCCTTTGTCTCACGGCGGCGTTTGCCGGAACAAAGTATTATGTCGACGATGGCTTAACAATAACCGTGCGGACCGGACCGGGAACCGATCGAAAAATAGTTGCCTTGCCCACCGTGGGACAGGAAATGGAATTATTGAAAAGCGAAAACGACTGGTCACTGGTCCGATTGCCGAACGGCAAGGAAGGATGGGTGCTCAGTCGCTTTATTACCGATGAAACGCCGAAAGGAATTCAGCTCGATGTGCTAACGAGAAGGTATAATGCTCTCAAGGACAAGGCTGCGGCACTTACGGAAGAAAACAAAATACTTAAAGAGGAAAATAACAGGCTCAGCGCCGACCTGAACAACAGCGAGACACAGTTAAAGAGCACCGGGAATGCTTATGAATCGCTCAAAAAGGATTCCGCACAATTTCTGGAACTTCAGGCAAAATATAAAGAGGCAACCTCAAAGCTTGCTGAACAGACCCAAAAAGCAGAAAAGTATGAAGACGAACTGACAAAACTTCTCTGGAATAAAAATATCAAATGGTTTTTAGGCGGGGCCGGCGTTCTCATTCTCGGGTTTATCATCGGTTTCAGTACAAAACGCCAGCGGCGGTATTCATCTTTGATGTAAGAAAGGGCATGTCCGAAATAAAAATGGCCGGCTTTTTTCAAAACCATCAAACATGGTCGGATAAAACCATGTATACCATTTTCCCTCGATTTATCTCGGTATAGAAATTCCGAAACGTTCAATTGACACTCCAGTATTCCAGTGGGCGATTCACCTGCTTTTATGGCTCAGTCGAAACTCGTCTTAAAGAAAGAAAGTTTATTTTAAACATCCGTGAAAGAGAAAAAGCGATCCATAAAGGTTAGCCCAAGACGTTTGCTGAAGTGGGGCCTCACGGCCATTCCCCTTGTCATTTTGGTTATTTTGCTTTACTGCTGGTATCTTTCAACCCAAATAGAAGGAAGATTCTCAGGACGACGGTGGAGTATTCCCTCGAAGGTTTTTTCAGATACGACCCTACTGTATCCGGGCCAAAAAACGAATCGTAAACTTTTCAACGAAAAGCTTCGCCGTCTGGGATATCGGGAAGTCGCCCACAAACCCGTGAAAAAGGGTGAGCTGAACACCCGGTCCTCCCTCGTGGAACTTTATCTTCATGATTTAAATGTCTCATCAAGACACAGGGAAGGCATCCCCATACGAATAAAATTTCTTGATAATCAAATAGAATCGATAACCGACTTAAATTCGGGTCACCCCTTGTTGATTCTGGAGCTCGAGCCTGAAGAGGTGATGTTGTTTTTCGGCCCCAACCGGGAGCGGCGTCAGCTCGTCTCCATCAATCAAATCCCTCAGCATCTCATAAACGCGGTCTTAGCTATTGAGGACCGGCGATTTTACACCCATAAGGGACTCGATCCAAAGGGGATAATAAGGGCGATGTATGAAAACTTTCGTCATGCATCCGTTCGTCAGGGGGGATCTACCATTACCCAGCAATTGGCTAAAAACTATTTCCTTACGCCCAAGAGAACCTTTATTCGAAAAATAAAAGAGCTTTTCATGTCGATCATCATCGAGCTGATGTATGAGAAAAATGAAATACTTGAAATTTATCTGAATGAAATCTATTTGGGACAGAAAGCATCCGAGGCCATCAACGGTTTTGGCGAGGCCTCCTTTTTCTATTTTGGAAAACCCGTGAACGAACTTTCTCTGGCCGAAGCCGCGACGCTTGCAGGTCTCATCAGGGGGCCCAACCATTATTCTCCTTATGTTGATACGGATCGTTGTAAAAAACGGAGAAACATCGTGCTCAATGCAATGTATGAGATGGAATGGATTGCTGAAGATGAATTAAAGACGGCTTTGGCTTTACCGGTGGAAGCCATCGGTTATGCGTCATACGGTAAAAAGGCCCCTTATTTCATGGATTACCTTTCCGACCAGCTGAATGTGCTGTATTCCCCTCAAGACCTGTCGAGTCTTGGGCTATCCATTTATACGACACTGGATACTCAGGTACAACTGGCTGCAGAAAATGCACTGAAAAAGGGTTTGACGCTTCTGGAGAAATCAAATCCAAGGTTGAGCCGTACGGATCCCCAAAAACGTTTGCAAGGGGCAGTTATCGTCATGCAGCCAAAAACCGGATACGTTCTGGCCATGGTGGGGGGGCGGGATTACAGTTTGAGCCAGTACAATCGAATTACACAGGCACGGCGGCAGCCCGGCAGTGCATTCAAACCTTTTGTATACTTGAGTGGGTTGGACAAATTTACCCCGGCTTCCATACTTTCCAATGAATCGAAGACCTATGAAATTGACGGAAAGGAATGGACGCCCCGGAATTATGCACCGATGACGGAAGAACGCGTGCGGCTGAGAGAGGCATTGGCCGCATCGATAAATCTGGCAACCGTCGATCTGGCCATGCAGGTGGGGATCGATCACATTATTCGAACG
>ENA-OSEO01002264-OSEO01002264.1-sediment-metagenome-genome-assembly--contig:-NODE-2264-length-28292-cov-4.183555_pt1 | contig 28292 bp, 26 predicted proteins | sample MGYA00237883_ERZ534232 | MGnify/ENA metagenome assembly ERZ534232 | reverse complement strand
TAACTGTTTACCGAAAGGAGCCTGAATGCCGAAAATTTATGAAGGAAATCTGACTGCCGCGGGCAAGAAATTTGGATTGGTGGCTAGCCGTTTCAACGATTTCATCACCGACCGGCTGGTGGGCGGCGCCATGGATGCGCTGCTGCGCTGCGGGGCCAAAGATGCCGATATCGCCGTCATTAAGGTGCCGGGGGCGTTCGAAATACCGCTGATCGCCAAGAAATTGGCGTCCAAAAAGAAATACGATGCGGTCATCTGCCTGGGCGCGGTGATCCGGGGCGCCACCCCGCATTTTGACTATGTCAGTGCGGAAGTCTCCAAAGGGGTTGCTCTGGTCGGCATGGAAACAGGCGTTCCGGTGATTTTCGGAATCATCACGGCCGACACCATCGAACAGGCCATCGAGCGCGCCGGCGCCAAGGCCGGCAATAAAGGATGGAGCGCCGCCATGGCTGCCGTTGAAATGGCAAACCTGATTGACACCGTTGATCAGACATAACCATGGGGAATCGTCGCCGGGCGAGAGAGCTTGCCATGCAGGCTCTTTTTTATATGGATATACGCCAGCAGCCTTCAGCGGAGACGCTGGCGCTTTATTGCAGCTGTTTTGCGCCGTCTACCAAGAACCGTCCTTTTTTTATGGCGCTGGTCAATGGCGTACTGGCCCATCAGGCGCAGATCGATGCCATCATCGAGCGTTTTTCCAATAACTGGAAAATCAGCCGGATGTCCTGCGTGGATAGAAATATCCTGCGGATTGCCGTGTATGAGATGCTCTTCTGCGGCGATATTCCGCTGAAGGTGTCCATCAATGAAGCCATCGATGTGGGTAAAAAATTCGGCACGGAGGAATCCGGTGCTTTCATTAACGGGATTCTGGACAGCATCCGCATAGCGCTGGAAGAAAAGGATCAAGGCGGCATCGGAAGCGAAAAGGTGGATGAAACAAATTTGCGGCAAGGAGGAGAAAAAGATGGAGATCAGAAAGGTTTTATTGACTGAGGATGAAATGCCGCGCCAGTGGTACAATATTCTGGCGGACATCAAGCTGAATCCCCCCCTGGGGCCGGACGGAAAGCCCATCGGTCCGGAGATGCTGGCGCCGGTTTTCCCCATGAACCTGATCGAGCAGGAGGTCAGCACGGACAGGTGGATTGATATACCCGCAGACGTCATCAAAGTGCTGCAGATCTGGCGTCCCTCTCCTCTGGTCCGAGCGCTGACGCTTGAAAAGGCTCTTGGCACGCCCGCCAGGATTTATTTCAAGAATGAAAGTCTCAGCCCGCCGGGAAGCCACAAGCCCAATACGGCCGTCCCGCAGGCCTACTACAACAAGGCTTTCGGCATCAAGCGCATGACCACTGAAACCGGCGCCGGCCAGTGGGGCAGCGCCCTGGCGTTTGCGTGTTCCCAGTTCGGGCTTGAATGTAAAATCTTTATGGTTCGCATCAGTTTCGACCAGAAACCCTATCGCAAATCCATGATGCAGGCCTGGGGCGGCCAGTGCGTGGCCAGCCCCAGCACCGAGACCAAGGCTGGCCGGGATATTCTGGAAAAAGCACCCGACTCGCCCGGCAGCCTGGGGATTGCCATCAGCGAAGCCATCGAGGCGGCGGTGAGCGACCCCAGCGGCCAGACACGCTACTCATTGGGGAGCGTCCTGAACCATGTAATGCTGCATCAGACCATTACCGGCCTGGAGGCCAAAAAGCAAATGGAAAAAATCGGGGAATATCCCGACATCATCGTTGCCTGTGCCGGTGGCGGAAGCAATTTTGCCGGCCTTGCGTTTCCCTTTGTTTATGACAAAATAAATGGAAAAGAAATAGAAATTTACCCGGTTGAACCGGCGGCCTGTCCCACCATGACAAAGGCCCCGTTTGTGTATGATCACGGGGATACCGCCCGGTACACCCCCTTGCTGCCCATGCACAGCCTCGGGCATACCTTTATGCCGCCGCCGATCCATGCCGGCGGGCTGCGGTATCACGGCATGGCGCCGACCGTCAGCCAGCTGATATCCGAGGGGCTTATTACGCCCAAGGCAATTGCCCAGAATTCAGCTTATGATGCCGGGGTGTTGTTTGCAAGAACCGAAGGAATTATCCCCGCTCCGGAGACAACTCATGCCATGGCCACTGTGATTGAAGAGGCTAAGAAAGCCACGGAAGAGGGCAAGGAAAAGGTCATTCTGTTTAACTGGAGCGGCCACGGCCTGCTGGACCTGGGCGCATATGATAAATATTTTGCCTGCCAGCTTGAAGATTGCGTTCTGTCGGATGAGGAGATTTCAATGTCCGAGAAGGTTTTCGAAACGTATCCCAAGCCGCAGAAACTGGTAAGCCGCATCCGTTGAGCGGATGTTTAAGCCGGACGCATCGGCCGGAAGGATTTTGCAGCGATTACCTGCAAACCCGTTAAGTGATATTTTTTATGGATGAACGCTTTGACCTGCTGGAACGGCGCTGCCCTCGATTGGGCGGCCCGGTGACATTCGCTTACTGTAAAGGGTGTGGCGATCAGGGCCAGCCATGCTGGAAGACCATCGACTGCTGGTGGGAATACTTTGATATTGCGACCTATCTGCAGGAAAATCTGCCGGTGGAAACATTTCTAAGTTTAAGGGACGCCCGGCCCCGGCCCAAGCTTGCCAGCCTTGTTGAAATGATTGAACGGGCCAAAAAGCGCGCAGGTTAAAGCAGGGCCCTGATTCTTTGAGCAGTTTCAGGGAAAATATTCTCTGATGGAAAACTCATCAGCGTAAAATTCGAATATCGAAATTCGAAACAAATTTTAAATTACAGACAATCTGATTCTGCAGGGGCATTCAGAAAAAAGTGACCCCCTCAGGAGTCGGGTTTATTCATTAGGAGGCATTTTGATTATTAAGAGTTTGGTTGTAGGGCCGATCATGGCCAACTGTTTTATCGTCGGCTGCGAGGACACGCGCACCGCCGTGGTTATCGACCCGGGAGCGGATGACGATAAGATTCTGATGGCGCTGGCAAATTTGAAATTAACGGTGAAATACATCCTCAATACCCATGGACACTTTGATCATGTCGGCGCAAACAAGCGGATGAAGGATGTCACCGGCGCCGAAATATTAATCCATGCCATGGATGCGCCCATGCTGAGCCTCCTTTCGGCCAGCGCGGCTGCTTGGGGAATGTCGGCGGAGAACTCTCCGCCGCCGGATCGAACCCTGACGGACGGTGATACGGTTGCTTTCGGCAACATCACCCTGAACGTAATCCACACGCCCGGGCACACGCCCGGCGGCATATCGTTTAGCACGGACGGACATGTGTTTGTGGGCGATACCTTGTTTGCAGGGTCCATCGGGCGCACCGATTTTCCGGGCGGCAATTATGAAACCCTGATATCCAGCATCCGAAATAAACTTTTCCGCCTGGATGATGATGTGCAGGTCTTTACCGGACATGGTCCTGAAACGCGCATCGGCCAGGAGAAACGGTTTAATCCCTTTGTCGGACTGGGATAGCTCCGCTGCATCATAAGCCGGTTAAGGGGTATCGCTGAACATGTGGATTTAAAAAATTCGTAATAGTTTAGCTTTTTGAAAAAAGAGGATAAGCCTGATTGGGTTTGGGCCGCAGCGCACCGCAACACGTGCAACCGTGCTTTCGCCCAACGCCCCCAAACTTTTAAGAGAATTTTAACAGGCAGCAACTGTATCCGCTGTCGTGCGAGATGATCCTTTGGGGCTGCCCGGAACGATCTGAGCGGGTTATGCTGCCGTTGCAGAATCCTGAGTCCTATTGTTGCGGTGCGCTGCGCCCCAAACCCAATCAGGCTCGATAATTTGAAAAACAGCTAAATTGATACGAGAAAAGCTATTTTATCCCATACGCCTCTTTGAGTTTGGCAACGATGCCCGGCGGCAGTTCAAAATGCCCTTTGGCCCAATCCTCAACCTCTTTATGGTCGACGAAATCCATCGGTTTTTCTCCCTTTGCGGCAATGGCAATCGCCTCCGGATCTTTACAGGCCTTTTCAAAGGCTTCCCGCAATACTTTCAAACGGTCTTCGGGAATGCCCGGGGGCCCGGCAAACGGACGCCCCACCAGTTGAAGGCCGCGAAGCAGTCTGACAACCGGCTTCTGACTTTCTTTCGTTAGAACTTCTTCAATAAACGGCACATCTTTTAACTGCTCCGGTTTTTGCCGGCCGACCAGCAGCACCGCGCGTCCGTCGCCGCTCTCAAAAAGTGCCATGCGGCTGCTGACGGAACCCCAGATGCCGTCGGCTTCGCCACGGATCAGCGCCATTTCCATCTCCGCGCCGGAATAACCGGTGGAGATCGAATAATTGCTCTGCTCCAGGGCCTGATACAGCATGAGGGGATTGACATAGGAGACGGCGCCCAGACCCTCGGCCGCCAGACGGATTTTATCGGCCTTGAGGACGTCGTCGATGTTCTTAAACATCTTCGGGTTGACGATATAGGCATACACTTCGCTGCAGGGCGACCCCAGCCAGCTCATCTGGGCAAAATCGAATTTGACGCCCTTTGCACCCACCACCTGGGTCATCCCCAGCGCACGGTTAAATGTGCCGAGAGTCAAACCGTTCGGCTTTGAATTGTAAACGGTGTTGACGCCGATGATATGACCGCCGCCGGGAACGTTTTTAACAATAAAGGTGCTTCCCGGCAGGTATTTCTGCATGTATTGGGCAATCAGGCGTCCATACCAGTCGTACCCGCCCCCCGGTTTGGTGCTGACAACAATTGTAAAAACCTTTCCGTCGTAAAAAGGCTTGGCGTAACCTGCGGCCGTAGCGACCAGTGTCATCAGTATGACCAGCAAAACAATCCGTGTTCGTTTCTTCATAGCTCCTCCCTTTTTTTGGTTTATCGTGTTGCTCTTAAAAAACGAAGCTAGCGACTGTCTGGCAGCCTGCCTGAATCGAAAGTCTTAGAATTGCTTACCGCAAATGCATTTTATGAAGATATCGAGGAAAAACAAAACGGGTTGTCTGCATTTATGCAGTTAATGTACCTGCATATGGGCAGGGCCGTCAACAATAAAGTTGCATCTTCAACTTCATTCACTCCGGCTGCGGAAGATTCTTCCGCGCGGGCTGAAGATACTGGGCATTAAAGTCGCCGATGATCCCCCGGCATAATTTTCGAATGGCCGTATCGGCATCTGCCCGCAGCCAGCTGCTTTTAACTTCAACCAGTTGTTTCGATTTCAGCATCTGCAGAGCGGCCGGAATCGAGCCTTCTTTTTCAAGAACTTTGACGATAGACTGGATAACGGTTCCCCGGACCGGCTCCAAAATGACGGTTGAAACGGCCACTCCGGTCCGTTTGCCGTCTTCGGTTTGCAGTTCCACAGCGGTAACTGCAAGATGCCAATCGGGATCCTTGTCCGTTAGGACGACATCCCCCAAATGCCTCAAATCGATCTCCATAAAGCTGCTGATCAGCCCGCTGATCCTCTCAGCGGCGACTACCGAAAGGCGTACCCGGGCCTTATACCCTTTTGCGGTTTGTTCACCGGCCGCCGCACCCGGCGACAGGGCAAGTGAGAGCATCATGAACGCAGCGCCGATCCATTTTATTTTCGGGCTCATGGTCAAACTCCTGTCGGTATAAAAATATTTCGGGATTATCTATAAACCAAGGGTCATGTGTATCTGGCAGAAATCGGGTTGTCCATCCCCCGGAACTGTGTTATAAACTTTTAAGTTTTTTTTAAATGCGTTCCCAGCGGGCAATAGATAAAAACCGTTAGCTGGAAAAGATGGGGTCGAGCATCTTACATGATCAGACTCGGATATGCCTGTATCAACACGCAGTTGCCCTCAGCCAGTAGAACCTGCCGATTAAAAAATGCATCTACGGAAAAGATCCTGAGCCTGTCCCGCCAAAACCTGAACGCTCTCAAACAAATTTTACTCTGGAACCGTGAAAATGGAATCAGGCTCTTTCGCATTTCCTCGGAAACCATCCCTTTTGGCTCTCACCCGGTCAACCGATTGCCGTGGTGGCAACTGTTAAAAACCGAACTTTCCGAACTGGGTGGCCTGATTGAAAAATTCAACATGCGGGTTTCCATGCATCCGGGCCAATTCACCGTCTTAAATTCCATCCGCGAAACGGTGGTCGCTGCCAGTATCGCCGAACTGGAATATCATGCCAGATTGCTGGACGCGTTTTCCCTGGATGAAGATCATAAAATTATCCTTCACCTGGGTGGTACTTATGGCGACAAACCAAACGGGTTAAAACGATTCGTCCGGAATTTTGAAAAACTGTCCGTATCGGTCAAAAAACGACTCGCCATTGAAAATGACGAAAAAAATTATACGGCCGCCGACACCTTAACCGTGGCAAACGAAATTCATGTTCCGATGATACTGGATGTCTTCCATCACCACTGCAACCCCTCTCTTCAAAAACAGGGGCTTCATCGTATACTGGAATCAATCGCCGCAACCTGGGGGCCCCGGGACGGCCCGCAGAAAATTCATTATTCCAACCAGCAAAAGGGAAAGCCGGTGGGCAGTCATTCCGAAAAAATCGATGTCGCGGAGTTTAAACGATTTTACCGGCGTATCCGGCCCCTGCCCCTGGACATCATGCTGGAAGTTAAAAACAAGGAACAATCCGTCCTGGCCTTATACCGCCGGATCCCCGCGCTGAAAATCAGATTTTAGCGATCTTATATGCCGGAAGCAATCGAAAACGGCAAATACATTGTCCAAATTCGTAAAATAAAGTATCCGCCCCATGGCATGTCTAAACATAGGGACATAACTTGATCCTGAATTTCAGCATTCATCTTAAATACAGGGAAATGCGGCATTACGCAAAGGTCTCGAAATGAAGTCATGCGGTTTTATGTTTATAATTTGTCTTCAACCGATTTTATCTTGCCCATTAACCGGTCGCCGGGACCTTGGCGGTAATCAGCCTTTAAACTCAAATTGATCCGGCTGCAGTCTTTTTTCAATTCTGCAAAGCATGTATGGATAACGGTCATGACTTCTTCCCATTCGCCTTCAATACTCGTGCTCATGGGTCCAAACCGATACGGCAGACCGCTTTCCCTCACAATTGTAATCGCCCTGGCCACAAAGGGACTGAGGCTGACCCCCTTATCCAGAGGAAATATGGAAAATTCAACAATTGTACTCATGCTGGGCTCCTTTTATGAATTTTAACATCCTGCCGGGGGAATCCCGGGATTGACAATCTGTTATTGATTCAATATAACGAAAGCGCTTAAAAGGCAACCAACACCGCGCCGCCTTACAATGATTTAACGGTTTATTATCCGACTTTTTTTATCAGACCCAAAAACACGTATCGCGATGAAACGCAGAACCTTTTTAAAATTAGCCGGGTTAGGCAGCGTATCGATGGCGGCCGGGTGTTCTTCCGAACCGGAAAAATCACTATATGCTCTGGTTCAGGCCCCTGACGATGGGGTCACGGGTAAACCGACCTGGTATGCGTCCACCTGCCGAGAATGCCCGGCCGGGTGCGGCATTCTCGCCAAAAATAGAGAGGGGCGCATCGTCAAGATCGAAGGCAATCCGCACCATCCCATCAATCGCGGCAGGCTCTGCCTGCGGGGCCAGGCAGCCCTCCAGGGGGTTTACAACCCCGACCGGCTCAAAACGCCCCTGCTGAAAGAAAACAATAAATGGCAGGCCCTTTCATTTCCGGCAGCTCAGGCGCTCTTAAAAGAAAAGGCCGAAACTGCCTCCCAAAAGGGCCCAAACCGCATCGGCATGCTCACCGAAGTTGTGGGAGAATGCCTTCTGTCGCTTTTTACCCGGACGCTCAACAAGTGGAATTCCCCGCCCCCGCTAATTTTTGAACCTTTTGCTTATGAATCCTTGAAAAGCGCCAACGAGCGAATTTGGGGGATTAACGGTTTGATCTCCTACCGCATGGAGCGGGCGGATTTTCTGCTTTCTTTCGGCGCCGACTTTCTTGAAACCTGGCTCTCTCCGGTTGAATACGGCGCCAAATTCAAAGAAATGCATGCGCTCAAAAACGGCCGCAAAAATATTTTTTATCATGTCAGTCCGTATCAATCCTTAACAGGCGCCAATGCCGACAGGTGGCTTGCCTGCAACCCCGGCAGCGAAGCCGTTCTGGCTTTGAGCCTGGTAAATGAATGCATGGCGCGGGGCAAAGGAACGCGGCTCCCCGAAGATACCCGCACGGCCATTCGAAGATCGGCCTTGCCCTTTACCAAGGAAACGGCAACGCAGCTTGCTGGAATTTCACCGGATCAATACCTGCTGCTCCTTAACCTTTTAATGAAGGCCCATCGTCCGCTGATCCTCGGCACCGGTTCCGGTTCCATCTCCAAAAACAGCCGGCCGGCCGACATGGCGGCAAACCTGCTGAACCTGGTCCTTAATCCCAACCTGGAACTTTTTGATTTTTGCAATCGTCACCTGGTCGAAATCGCCCACAGCCGGGAAACAATTTTAAAGTTTTTCGACACGGTGGCTACCGGGGCCGTCGATCTGCTTCTTTTTAACAACGTCAACCCGGTATTCTCCCTGTCGTCTCGGCTCAGGTTCACCGAGCTCTTTCAAAGGGATTCACTTTTTGTGGTGAGTTTTTCCAGTTTCATGGATGAAACCGCCCAACTGGCTGACCTGATCCTGCCGGTCCGGCTTCCTCTGGAAACCTGGGATGAATATTCCGGAAAATTTGGCGTCATTTCCATGCTTCAGCCCACCATGGGACGCTTGACGGATGCACCCCATCTGGGCGATGTTTTCCTGAGCATGGCTTGTTCGGAAAAGAGCCAAACCCAGCCTGAGGCAGGCTATAAAGATTTTCTTTACACATTCTTTTTTAAAAAGGGAACTGTAAAAAACATCGGCGACTGGGTGTCGGCATTAAAGACCGGGGGGCGTTTCGAATCGCCAACCCCCGGCCGATATGCTTCGCCCAACCTTCCCAAAACACGGATAGAAGACTTCGAGGATCTATCCCCCGACGCCGGAACCGATCTTGCCTTTATCGCGGCACCGTCTATACGGTTCTTTGACGGTAGGGGCGCCAATAAGCCCTGGCTGACTGAAATCCCGGACACTTTGACCCAGGTCGCCTGGCAGACGCCGGTACGCATGCATCCGGAAACACTGGCCCGGTTCGGAATCGAGCATGAAGATATCGTACGTATCGAAAGCCCCTGGGGGGCTCTCGAAGCGCCGGTCTATGAAACCCATAGCGTCAAACCGGGGATCCTGGTGATGGAAATCGGTCAGGGGCATACCGCCTACGGCCGCTATGCCCGCAACGTCGGGCTGAACCCATTCCGGATGCTCCCGCCCGATCCGGAGCACGCCGTGCTCGGACCGCTTTTTGTTGCTTCAGTGGTCCTAAAAAAAACCGGCCGCAGGCTGAAACTGGCGCATCTGGACGGAAGCCGTGTTCAGCATGACCGCGAAATCGCATTGACCGTCACCGTGCCGAAGCTTCTCTCCGGAAAAGGCTTGCAGAAAACCGGCCTTTCCATGCACGATTTTCCATTAACACTTCCCCTCCCCGAAGGGTACAATCCCCGGCGCGATTTTTACCCCGCCCACGATCATGAGGAATATCGATGGTCCATGGTGGTGGATCTGGATCGCTGCATCGGCTGCAACGCCTGCGCGGCCGCCTGCTATGCCGAAAACAACCTGGGCGTCGTGGGCGAAAAACACATCCTAAAAGGCCGCGAAATGGCCTGGCTCCAGGTGCAGCGCTACCTGGATGGGCCGCACTCCGACAAGGCCATCTTTCTGCCCATGCTGTGCCAGCACTGTGACAATGCGCCCTGCGAGTCCGTCTGCCCGGTCTATGCCCCGCACCATTCCAAGGAGGGACTCAACAACCAGATCTACAACCGCTGCATCGGCACCCGTTTCTGCTCGCAAAACTGCCCGTATAAAGTCCGGCGGTTCAACTGGTTTGACTGGCAGTGGCCAGAGCCCCTCAATCTGCAGCTGAATCCCGACGTCACCCTGCGCAGCAAGGGGGTTATGGAAAAGTGTTCGTTCTGCATCCAGCGCATCAAAGCTGCCCACAATGCGGCCAAGAATGAAAACCGTAAAATCCGCGATGGAGAGGTCACCCCGGCCTGCGTGCAGACCTGCCCCACCGACGCATTGACCTTCGGCAATCTAATGGATCCTGACAGCCGGGCAAGACGTCTGGCGGCAGAATCCCGGGCCTACCAGGTCATGGGATATCTGAATACCAAACCGGCGGTTATTTATTTGAAAAAAGTTTTATCGGAAACATAAGGCGATTGAAATTCCAAAATACAAATAACAAATAATATACTGTGAACAACCGTATTTCTGACAGACTGACGTACACCCAAATCGACCAGGCGATCCTGGACACGCTGCGTCCGCCCCGACGCAGGTATTGGTTGATTCTCGGACTTTTGTTTATCGGGGTATTGATCGGCGCCGCCTGCTGGCTCTATCAGATATTTGTTGGAATCGGCGCGGGAGGCCAGAACATTCCGGTGGCTTGGGGCACTTATCTGATCAACTTTGTCTTCTGGGTCGGTATCGCCCATTCCGGCACCTTGATATCGGCCATTTTGCATCTTTTCCGGGCCGGATGGCGCAATCCCATCGCCCGGGCTGCCGAAACCATGACAGTTTTTGCGGTTTGCATTGCCGGACTGTTTCCCTTTATCCACCTCGGACGGGTGTGGCAGGTCCATTACATGATCCCCTATCCCAATCAGCGTACCCTGTGGCCCAATTTCCAGTCGCCACTGGTGTTCGATGTGGTGGCCATCAGCACCTATCTGACGGTAAGCACCCTGTTCTGGTACACCGGCATGTTGCCGGACCTGGCGACGGTACGCGACCGAGCTACCGGATTTCGCAAGAAGGTTTTCACGGTCCTGTCGCTGGGCTGGACCGGGGCCCATGAACAGTGGCGCCACTACGGCCGGGGGTATCTGTTTTTCGCCGCCCTGGCCACTCCTCTGGTGGTATCGGTGCACAGCGTCGTTTCCTGGGACTTTGCTCTGGGAATCGCACCGGGATATCACAGCACCATTTTTGCGCCCTATTTTGTGGCCGGGGCCATTCATTCCGGGCTGGCCATGGTTCTGACCCTGATGATCCCGCTGCGCAAAATTTTTGGCTTTGAAAAAATCATTACCCGCGCTGTCCTCGAAAATGTGGCCAAGACCATTGTTTTAACGGGGCTGATCGTCGCATTTGCCTACGGCACGGAATTTTTCATCGCCTGGTACAGCCGCAACAGCGTGGAAATTGAAGTGTACCGCTGGCGGATGTTCGGCGACTACCGGCTGGAATTCTGGGTCATGGTGATCTGTAATACGGTGGTTCCCCTGCTTTTCTTTTTCATTAAGCTGCGCCGATCCGTACCGTGGCTATTCGGCATCTCCCTCCTGATCAATATCGGGATGTGGTATGAACGCTTCGTGATCATCATCACCAGCGTGGCACGCGATTTTATACCGCATGCCTGGGGACTTTACCGGCCCAGCGCCATCGAGTGGGGAATCATGCTGGGCAGTTTTTCATTGTTCTTCTTTCTGTTCCTGCTCTTCGTCAAGCACCTGCCGTCCATCTCCATGACCGAGATCAAGGAATCCGCCGGACAGGGAGGCTGCCATGACGCGTGAACATCAGGTAATGGGACTTTTCACCGAAGAAAACCGGGCCGTCGAAATGATCCGGAAATTAAAGAATGCTTCCTGGGAGGTGCAGCGCGTCCACAGTCCGATTCCCAGCCACCGGGTGAACGAAGTATTGGAACTGAAAAAGAGCAACGTCGGCTGGTTTACCCTGGCCGGGGGGATCCTGGGATTTTTATCCGGATTCGGGCTGTCCATTTTTACCGCCGGCCAATGGAGCCTGATCGTCGGCGGAAAACCGGTGGTGGCGCTGATCCCCTTTGTGATCGTGGGATTTGAGTTCACCATTTTGTTTTCCGTGTTCGGCAACATATTCGGTTTTCTGCTCCTCAGCCGCCTGCCGAATTTGAAAAACCTCAGGATTTACGATCCCCGCTGCTCGGGCCGGCATTTCGCGGTGGTGGCTCTGTGTGAAGCCGGCCAGCAGGAGCGGCTGGCCGATTTTTTTAAACAGAACGATGCCGAGGTTAAAATTTTCGACTGATTTCCCCGGGCCGGCAAACAGCCCGGGGAACTGTTTGAACGGCGGGAAATGAAACAGCGTTATATAGATTATTAAAAAACACCTGGATTGAATTCTGAACCGGTAAAATTTTCTCAAACCACCGGATGCTTTTTCAATCTGCAAACAGTTTGGACAACTCAGATTTCCAATGGACATGAGCGCAAGCGATATCCTCAACGTTGACACCGTGCGAAAACCGATCCGACTGCTTTTTATAGGGCTGGCGGCCGTGGGACTTGTCGCCTTTGTTATAGCCCTGAAAAGCCCGCATCCTGCAAGAGCCTGGCAGGCCTACCTGATTAATTTCCTGCTGTGGTCCGGAATTGCTCAAGGCGCCCTGGTCTTTCCGGCTCTCATGCACCTAGCCAAAGCCCGCTGGAGCAGGCCACTGTCGGGTCTTGCCGACGCGTTTGCCGCTTTTTTTGCGCCTTCGTTTGTTTTGTTTTTGCTGCTGTTCCTGGGGGCGACTTACATTTTCCCATGGCAGGATATGGATCTGCACGGCAAGGAAGTGTGGCTGAATATTCCCTTCCTGTTCTGGCGCGATTTCACAGGTCTGGTCCTGTTGTACGGATTCGGGTTTGGCTTCCTTTACTACGATCTGCAGGAGCGACTGGGCCGTCGGCCGGGCCGCGGGCGAATCCGGCTTCTGCTCTACCGCCGCTGGAACCGCGGCCCGGCGGATATCGACCGTCTCAGGCGCCGCAAATCGATTTTCAGCGTCCTTTATATCCTGGCCTTTGCACTGGTGCTCTCGCTGATCGGGTACGACCTCATCATGAGCATGGATCCGCACTGGATCTCCACTCTTTTCGGGGCCTATATATTTGTCAAATCGTTTTATATCGGGCTGGGCGCTCTGATCATTCTGGCGGCGGTCATGCACCGTCGCATGGGAGAGCACTCGCCCCTTACGCCGGCCCATTTTCACGACCTCGGCAAACTGTTTTTTGCCTTCTGTCTGGTTTGGGCCGATTTTTTGTACGCCCAGCTGGTGGTGATCTGGTACGGCAATATCTCCGAAGAAGCCGGCTATGTCATTGAGCGTACGATGCTCACTCCCTGGCGGTCCCTGGCCTGGACCGTATTCGTCGTCTGTTTCGTCACACCCTTTCTGATTCTGCTCAACCGCAGGATAAAAACCCGGCCGGCCTACCTGTCGGTGCTGAGCGCCGTTGTCATCGCCGGCATCTGGCTGGAGCACCTGCTCCTTCTGGGACCGGCCCTCAGCCACGGCGCGTCCGTTATTCCGCTGGGGCCGATGGACGGTCTGATCACCCTGGGGTTTCTGGGTCTGATGGCAACGGCGGTAAGTTTTTTTCTCAATACGTTTCCGGAAGTTGCCTGGATCAGCGACAAGGAGATGGACTGATGGGGACCCCGGTCGATTCCATAAAAGCCTTACGGCGTTCAGCAGTCGCCGGCAAAATGATCCTGTTCTACTGTCTATTGGCTGTTTTGTCGACGGCCCTTTTTTTGTATTATTTTTATATTCAACCGGCCGCCGGCATCGGTCCGGCTCAGCCGATTCCCTTCAGCCACCGGGTGCATGCAGGGGTAAAAAACATTCAGTGCCGTTTTTGCCACCCTTATGTGGATTATTCCAATTTTCCCGGAATACCCCCGGTGGAAAAATGCCTTTATTGCCATAACTATATCATCGCATTCCACCCGCAGATCCTGAAGGAACACGAGTATTTCAACACCCGGACGCCCACCCCGTGGAAAAAGGTCAATTATATCCCCGAACACGTGCTGTTCAATCATCAGCGGCACATCCGCAAGGACATCGCCTGTGAAAATTGTCACGGCCGGGTGGAAGCCCGGGACCGGCTGCCGGGGAGGCAATATAAAATGAAATTCTGCATCGACTGTCATCGCCAGCGCAATGCCAATATGGATTGCTGGCTCTCATGTCATAGTTAGCGCAAGGAGTCGTCCGTTGATTATTTCTCAGCCATCCAAGTCCGCCAGGTATCCCACCGCGCTGGGATTCTTCGTCACATCGGCCCTCTGGTTTACGGTTGCCACGTTTATGGGCCTGCTGGGAGCCACCAAACTCATCGCCCCGGACTTTATGGCAACCATCGGCTGGAGCACTTTCGGCCGGATACGTCCCATCCACATCAACATGGTCCTCTTCGGTTTTGTTACCCCCGGCCTGCTGGGCGCGGCCTTTTATTATCTGCCGCGCCTCCTGCGCACCGAGCTATACAGCGAAAAGCTCGGGGTGGCGACAGTGGCTTTATGGAACATCGCCCTGACAGCATCGCTGGTCACCCTGGCCGCGGGATACACCCAGTCGCGGGAATATGCCGAATTGATCTGGCCCATCGATCTGTCTATCATTTTTTCCTTTGCCTTGATGTTTTTCAATATGTTCATGACCGTCCGGCACCGGCAGGAAAAAATTTTATACGTGTCCATCTGGTATGTCTTTGCCGCCCTCATCTTTACCGGACTCACCTACGGTTTAGGCAATGTGATCTGGCAGCCCCATAGCGGCGCGCTCACGGGGATTCCGGATGCCGTGATCCTCTGGTTCTATGGCCACAACATCTTCGGTCTGCTCCTGACCCCCCTATCCATCGGAGTGGCTTACTACGTCATTCCCCGGGCAGTCAACGCCCCTCTTTACGGACATACCCTTTCCCTCATCGGATTTTGGTCGCTCCTGATCGTCTACACCCATATCGGCACCCATCATCTGCTGCAGGTCCCGGTACCCACCTGGCTCAAGGTCATCGCCATCGTCGACAGTGTCGCCATGGTCATTCCCGTCATGGTGTTCCTGATCAATATCTGGTATACCGCCAAGGGGAAACTGGGGGAAATCCACGCCGATATCGGCGCCAAATTTATCTTTACCGGTACCATCATGTATTTTTTTGTCAGCATCCAGGGTTCCATGATGTCCCTGCCCCAGGTGCAGCGGGTCACCCACTTCAACAACTGGGTGGTGGGGCATGCCCATATCGGGGTGTTGGCGTTCTCCGGCATGATCGCCCTGGGAGGGGCCTATTACATCCTGCCGCGCATTGCCGGAAAGCCTCTTTACAGCCGCTTTCTGGCCGACTTTCAGTATTGGCTGATCCTGATCGGCGCGGTGGGGTTTACGATCGTCCTGACCGTGGCCGGCCTTATCCAAGGGAATGCCTGGCTCAACGGGGAAACCGTCTACCGCATATTGCCGGAAATACATATCTACTATGTCATCCGGGCAGCGCTGGGGGTTTTGATTTTTACAGGGGCCGTTCTCGGATTGTACAACATGATCCGGACCATCTTCTTTAACCCGGGAGAAGTCTCATGAAAATGACGCCGGCCGTGGTTATCATCGGAAGCATCGTCATCGGTGCCGCGATCGTGGTGGTGGTGGTCCTGCTCCCCTGGGCAACCCGGATACAGGCGCCTTCGGAGATTTTTCGCCCCCGAACAGCTATGGAAACGGCCGGCAGAGAAATATACATGGCCAACGGATGCGTCTACTGTCACAGCCAGTCGGTGCGGACCATCGACTGGGGCTTGGGGGCCGAACGCATCGCCCAGGCCGGCGACTATCTGGGAGACCGGCCGATTCTGCTGGGTTCCCAGCGTACCGGGCCCGATCTTTCCCAGGAGGGCGGAGAGCATCCCGATGATTGGCATATCGCCCATTTCATTAACCCCCGTTTCACCAGGTCTAATTCGATTATGCCGCCCTTTGAATTCCTCGGCATGGAAACGCTCAAACGGCTGACAACCTACGTCCAAAGCCTGGGCTTAAAGGACGCCGATTCCCGCGTAGGACGCCAGCACTACTGGAAAAAACTCGCCACCGAAGCTTATGAGGCGGGGCCGGTATACAACGTGAAGTGGCTGGCCGAACACGTGCCCGCCGGCTGGCGCCGGCTTCCCAATCCGTATCCAACCACCGAAGCAGGCCTGGCCAGGGGACACAAGATTTATCAGGATTTCTGTCTCGGCTGCCATGGCCCCATCGGCGACGGCATGGGCCCGGCGCAGCCCTGGATATATCCCCCGCCGCTGAATTTCACCATTTTAAAAGACCGCCAGATATCCGGCGGCATTTTGTATTATCAGATCATGAACGGCGTCACCGGAACGGCCATGCCCTATTTCAAACGCGAGCTCGAATCCCAGAAAATCTGGGAAGTCGGCGATTATGTGGCCAACTATTTCATCAACCAGAGCGATGCCAATAAAGAGCCGCGCGGCATCGACGCGGCCTGGGAGCCGCCGAAGGAGTGAGAAAAAGTGTACTTTCCCTATTTTGCCACTTATATGCTGGTCGGGCTGGCAGCCGGCATCGGCGTGTTTTACTGGGCGCTGAAAAACGGCCAGTTCCGTGATCAGGAAAGGGCCCGCTATCTGCCGCTTGAAATCGAACCGGAACCAGCGCTGCCCGCTCCCACCCGTTTCAACCGCTGGGAGGTCTGGGCCCTGGTGTTTCTGGCGAGCGGTGGGCTGGCGGCCACGGCCGCTGTGTTGGGATATGCCGTTCTTTTTGCCCCGGCGGCAGGATAGCCAAGGAGGAAGCCCATGCGCTTTTACGATCTTTTAAATTTTCAGCATATCGTGCTTTTCTTATTTCCGGCCCTCATATTCATATTGCTCTTCGGCCTGGGCCTTGCGTTTGTGCATTTTCGCGGTCACTATTCCGAAGAACGATTCCAGAAAACCTACTATGTCTTTCCCACGGGAATTGAAGAGCGCCGGTCTCCCTTTCCCATTGTCCTTATTTTGATCATTTTGGGTACTGCCCTGTGGGCTTTTTTCTACACCCTGGGCTACGCCCTGCTGGAAGTGAAGCTCTAAAGAAATGAAAACACAGACCCCATTTAAAGAATCAACTCTGGCCAGCTGGGCCATTATCCTGCTGTGCGTTTTATTTATCCTGGTAAAAGGCGCCTTTACCTTCTTCATGGTGGGCAATCCCGGGCAGCCGTCCTGGGACTATCGCCCCATCAAGGATGTACCGGGCGAATCGCCGTATGCCATCTACAAACTGCTGCCGCATCCGCAGCATATCAGCGGCGCCGGGGGAGAGTGAATGCAGAAAAGTGTAAAAGTTTTGCTGGCGCTTCTGTCGGCGGCAGCCGTTGTTCTGGTCTTCTACGAGGCGCTGATCTACTATGACGACAACTTCATATACGGCCGCATGCGCGAAACCGCTGCCGTCAGACCGCACGAAGTGCCGCTGCTGGTCATGGAACCGGGAGCCGTATCGTTTATTGAGCCGGAGGCCGCCCTGCGAACCACTGCGCCCCAAAACCTGAAATCCCCTCTGGACCCAAAGGACCCCTCCGTTCTTGCTAGGGGGAAGACAGAATATGTCAACTACTGTGCCCCCTGCCACGGGCTGAAGTATGACGGCAACGGCACGGTGGGTCAAAGTTTTCACCCCCTGCCCGCAGATCTGCGCAGCGTCGCGGTACAATCCAAGTCCGGAGGAACCATTTTCCATGAAATCAGCTACGGCATCCCCGGCGGCCGACAGCCGCCCCTGGCCTCCACCGTTTCCGTAAAGGACCGCTGGCGGATCGTTTTCCATATTAAATCACTGGGAATCCGCAAATAGGGCAGACAGGGGGATTTTTTTAATTGCCAACTTACCCCATAGAAAACTTAAAAAATAGCTCCGGCAATAGCTGCGACCTTTGCGGCCTGCCCCTGCGCCGATCCGGCGTTTCCCTGAACCTGTCCCAAACGACCTACCGCTTCTGCTGTCCGGGCTGCCGGCAGGTGTTCAACCTTCTGCTGGAAGCTACCGGTTCGGCCGACCCGGCAGCGTTTAGAAAAACCGAACTGTTTCAAAAATGCCAGGAAATCGGCATCATCCCCCGTTCTGAAAATGATCTGATTCATCGGGAAAAGCCGATTGCGCCAAGCCATACCAATTTTGAAAAACCCAGCGGCAACGCGGTTTCACAAGCAACAAACACACCTCGGCCGACGTTGAGCCTCACGCTGAAAGTCGAAAACATGTGGTGCCCGGCCTGCGCATGGGTAATCGAAGCCTATTTAAAAAAAACTCCCGGCGTCCTTTCCGCCGATTGCAATTTTTCAACCGATTATCTGCGCTGCGATTATGATCCGGTTGCCGTCGCACCAAACGATATTGAAAAAACCGTTCAATCCCTGGGCTACCGAATAAGTCCACCCGGAGAAACAGACACGGCCGGTCAGAGATCGGATCTTATCCGCTTCGGGGTCTGCGCTTTTCTGACCGCCAACGTCATGATGCTGTCCTTTGCGCTCTATTCCGGGTTTTTCAGCCAGCTGTCGGCCGAAACCATCCACAACCTTTCCTGGCCGATTTTCATAATGACCGCGATTGTCTTCGGTTATGGGGGCCGCCACCTTTACCGAAAAGCATTCACCGGGTTTTTTACGACGGCCTTCGGCATGGAGACCCTTGTCACCATCGGCGCCGCCAGTGCTTTTTTATTCAGCACCGTCCATTTTTTCAAGGGGAGCATCCACCTTTACTTTGACACCACCTGTACGTTGATTACCCTGGTTCTCCTGGGAAAACTGCTGGAAAAAAACGCCAAACACAAGATCCGGGCAGATATTGAAAACTTTTTCTCGCTACGCCCCGCCAAGGTCAGAATCTGCCTGGATCACTTTCCCGACGGCCGCTATGTAAACGCCGCCCAGCTGCAGGTGGGGGATTATTTCATCACATCTGAAAATGAAACGGTCGCCGCCGACGGCCAGGTGCTCCAGGGAGACGCCTTTTTGGATGAATCCGCACTGACCGGTGAAGCCGTTCCGGTACGAATAAAAACAGGCGACCGTGTTCGCTGCGGGTCGAAGCTCATCAGCGGCCGTATCAAAATAAAGGCGGAAGCGGTGGGCGACGATTCCACCGTTGGACAGATGATTCAGGTGATGCAGCGGGCTCTGGGACGTAAAACACCGCTGGAAGGCAAAACCGATCGGTTGCTGCATCTGTTTGTTCCCACCATTCTCCTGCTGGCGGCGGCAACCGGCGTGGCGGGCCTGTTTTACGGCCTTTCGGTTGAAGATGCGGTTGTGCGCGTGATCACCGTCCTGGTAATTGCCTGCCCCTGCAGCCTGGGCATTGCCATTCCCCTTGCCAGGGTAGCCGGGATCTCTCTGGGCGGAAAAAACGGAATTCTGATACGCAACTTCAGCGGCATTGAAAAAGCCGGACACATATCCGCCGCTGTTTTTGATAAAACCGGCACCCTGACCTACGGCCGCTGGGAACTGCTCGATTTGATTATTTTTGAACCTTATACGGCCGAACAGGTTTTAGCATGGGCCGTTTCCCTGGAAAAAGATTCAGGCCATTATATTGCCGCGGCCATTCGGCGGCATGCCCATAAAAACCATATTAACGCATCTGATATGGAGCGGATCGTTCAGTCTGAAAACGGAATCAGCGGTTACCGCGCAAACAGCGAATTTAAAATAGGATCAAAAGACTTTCTTTTGAAAGAACTGACATCGTCCGGAGGCAACCACTTGCAGAAGACCGGTGCGGGCGGCGCCGTCACCTCATCCGTTTACATGAGCTGCAACGGCAAGCCTTGTGCCGCTTTCATCTTCGGCGATAAAATCAAACCGGGCGCAGTCCCGGCTATCGCCCGGTTAAACGCAAGGGGGTATCAAACCTGCCTGGTATCCGGAGACGGCAACGACACCACCCGTGCCGTCGCTGAAAATCTGAACGTTCGCGATTCTTGCGGGGGGCTGCTGCCGCAGGATAAAGCCGCTTTCATTGAAAGGCTTCAAAAGAAAGGGGTGCGGGTTCTGATGGTCGGCGACGGCTTGAATGACGCACCGGCGCTGATTCAGGCAGATCTGTCCATGGCGGTTCATTCCGGCAGCCATCTTGGCAAGGAAGTTGCCGATATCACCCTGATGCGCAGCGACCCCTTGCAGGTTATCGATTTTTTTGATCTGGCACAGCGGGTCAACCGAAAAATATCCCAGAACCTCATATTTTCGTTGCTTTACAATACCATCAGCATTCCCGTTGCCATGCTCGGACTGCTCAATCCCCTTATCGCCGTGAGCGCGATGCTTTTAAGCAGTTTAACCGTCATCGGGAATACCCTCTTCATGATGAAAAGCCATCCCACGACAATACCCGGTGCCGCCTCGCCTGCCGCTTAAATTATTGTACGAGATTTAAAGGCAACCGTCTTATTTTAAACCAGCGGTTAAATTCATTGAATTTTTCCTGTGTTATGATATACCCTGCATGAATTTATGACTGAATCTTACAAAATTCAGCCATACATCAATTTGGTATCGGCAATTTAAATCGGGTTTGAACCTGTTTGATGAAACCACAACCCATCGCCTCTGACAACCTGATGGTGTTATCGATCTTCAGCCAGAAAAGAGACTGCTGATTTGCTGACCGGCTCAACATTCGCATTTTTATCGGCGCTGGCTTTTGCCCTCAGCACAATATACACACGTAGAGCCGTCATTAAAGATCATGATATCCGGATCGGCTTGTTCATATCGCTTTTTGTTTCGCTCCCGTTTTTTCTCCTCATTCTGTTTGCATCCGGACAGATCGAAAGCATCCTCCACTTTACCTGGGATGCCTATGCCTGGCTGACGGTTGCGGGTCTTCTTCATTTTATCCTGGGTCGCTGGCTATATTTTAAATGCGTACAACTCGTCGGAGGGAATGTTGCTTCGATTCTCCGCCGGGTTGACTCACTGGTCGCCCTGTTTCTGGGTGTTACTTTTTTGGATGAAACACTGAGCATTCAACTCTTTTTGGGAATACTCCTGATCGTGTTCGGTGTTTCAACTCCGGGATTCGACCGTCAAATGTTTCAACAGAAGGGAAGGTTTTTTTCAAATTTTCCACCCAAGGCGCTTATATACGGCTTTGGGACCGGCATTGTCTGGGGGACAACACCCATTTTGATGAAAATGGGCCTCAGGGGTCCCGTCTCACCTGTCGCTGCCACTTTTATAGCATTCTTAGCAGCCACTACTGTTTTAGGTGTGCCGTTATTAAGTCCCCGCAGCAGAACGATCTTTCATAAAATGACACTGGGCGCTATCGGATTATATTGCGTGGTCGGACTGTTTGCCGGGGTTGCCAATCTCTTTCGGTTTTTAGCTTTAAACCTTTCTCCGGCCAGTGTTATTACGCCGCTTCTTTCAACAACGCCGGTTTTCTTGCTGATACTGTCTTTTGTGTTTAACCGTAAACTGGAGATATTCAATACCCGCGTAGTGATCGGGACTGTCCTGGTCGTCATCGGAACCATTTTTTTAGTTTGACGGTCAGGCAAAACTAAAAACGCCTTCTATTTAATTTTTGCTTTATACAGGCGCAGACTGTTGGAGACTACGGATATGCTGCTTATCGCCATTGCCAGGGCCGCCAGAATGGGATGAAGCTGTTTGAGCGCCATGGGGATAAAGGCAAACGGGGCCAGTACGCCGGCCGCCACGGGGATCAGCACCACGTTGTAACAAAATGCCAGAAAAAGATTCTGCCGGATGGTGTGCATGGTCCTGCGGCTGAGGGTGATGGCATTGGATACACCTGTCAAACTGCCGCTTGAGAGAATCACGTCGCCGGACTCGATAGCCACATCCGTTCCGGTACCGATGGCGATGCCGATGTCTGCCTGGGCCAGCGCGGGAGCATCATTAATCCCGTCTCCCACCATGCCGACTATTTCTTTTTTGTTCTGAAGTTCCTTGATTTTTAATGATTTTTCCTCCGGGCGCACTTCTGCGAAAACCTCGTCGATGTGAACCTGCAAGGCAATCGCCCTGGCGGTCTGAATATTATCGCCGGTCAGCATCACCACTTTCAGTTTCTGGTCATGCAGCAGCCGGATGGCTTCTGCAGATTCCGGTTTTAACAAGTCCGACACCGAAATCAGGCCTGAAAATTTTCCCTCGCGGGCGAGGACCATCACGGTTTTTCCTTCCCCTTGCAGGGATTCGATTTTATCCCGGGCGCTGCGGATGTCGATGTTTAATTCATCAAACCATTTGGGCTTTCCCAGTTTGACGGAATTCCCGTCCACCCGCCCCTCGACACCGAACCCTCCGGTTGCCCTGAACCCCTCCGGCTCCCAGAGATTAAGCCCCTTTGTCCTGGCCTCGCTTACGATGGCTTTACCCAGGGGATGTTCGGAGCCTCTTTCCAGTGAAGCCGCCAGCTTTAAAAACTCCTCCGGGGTCCGGTAATCCGGGTCAAAGGAAATCACGTCGGCAACCGCCGGCTTGCCGATGGTGATGGTGCCGGTTTTATCCAGAATAATGGTGCTCAACTTGGCGGCATTTTCAAGGGCATCACTCCGCTTGAATAAAATACCCTTTTCAGCGCCTTTGCCGGTTCCGGCCATGATGGCAGTCGGGGTGGCAAGACCCAGCGCACACGGACAGGCAATCACCAAAACGGCCACCATCCGGATCATGGCCGGTACAAATTCACCGGTAAGGCCCCACCAAAGTCCAAAGGTAATCAGCGCTAAGCCGATAACCGCGGGAACGAAAATTGCGGCTACCCGATCGGCCAGCGCCTGGATCGGTGCCTTGCTTCCCTGGGCTTCCTGAACCAGCTTGATGATCTGGGCCAAGGCGGTTTCCTTGCCCACCCGGGTTGCCCTGAACTTTATCCATCCCTGGCCGTTGATGGTGCCCCCCACCACTTTATCCCCGGGATGTTTATCCACCGGGATCGGCTCTCCGCTCAGCATGGACTCGTCCACGGCCGATAAGCCCTCAAGCACAAATCCATCCACCGGAAACTTTTCACCCGGCCGTACGATAACCGTGTCGTCGACCTTGACGCGGATCAGGGGAATCTCCGTTTCAGAACCGTCAATAATTACCGTAGCGGTTTTGGGCTGAAGGCCCATCAGCTTGCGAATCGCCCCGCCAGTCTTGCCCTTGGTGCGGGCTTCAAGGAGCTTACCCAGCTTGATCAGGGTAATGATGACCGCTGAGGTTTCAAAATAAACGTGATCGCCGACATGTGGGAAAAAAAGCACCGCCAATGAATAAAAATAGGCCACGGAGGAACCCAGTGCAACCAGGACATCCATGTTGGCGCTCTTATTTCTAAGACTCTTGATCCCGCCGACATAATAATCCCACCCCGTATAAAACTGAACCGGCGTGGCCAGAATAAAAAACAGCCAGTTAACCCAGACGGCATGGCTCCAGGGACCGATCAAATGAAAGTCCCGCAGCATGCTCAGGGTAAACAGCGGCAGAGCAAAAACCGCGCCTGCGATAAATTTGCGGGTCTGATCCCGGATCTCAACATTCCGGGCCGCCTGTTCGGCATCTTCGCCATCCAGAAGATCATCCGGAGCAATCGCCCCATAACCGGCCTTTTGAATGGCGGCAATGATATCATTCGCCGCAGCCAGCGTCGGCAGGTACTCGACCGTCGCCCGTTCCGTAGCAAAATTAACGGCGGCATTTAAAACACCGGTCACTTTGCGGTTCAGCGCCCTTTCAATGTTTCCCGCACAATTGGCGCAGGTCATGCCGGTTATCGGCAGTTCGACCGTTGCCGTGGCCACGTCATATCCGGATTTGCGGACGTTCTCGATGATCTCCTTCAGCTTCAGCTTTTCAGAATCAAAGGTAACGGCAGCCTGTTCGGATGCAAAGTTGACATTTGCATCTTTAATCCCCTCCAGTCTTTTAAAACCTCTTTCAATGTTGGAAGCACAGTTGGCGCAGGTCATCCCGGTTATCGGTAAAGACACATTCTGCTTCGCCATTTAAAACCACCTCGTTTCTGTAATAACTTGCCTGCCGGATGATCGCAGCGCAGCCATATTTCCTTAAACGGCAGGATAGTTGATTTCTTTCAAGGCATTCTTGATCTTATCGAGGGTTGCCGGCAAATCCCATTTCACCTTAATGTTCTTATTTTCAGGAGATCCGGTCACCTCTTTGACGCCCTCCATCTCGCTTAATTCATTTTTAATCGCCATGACACAATGACCGCAGGATATATTGGGAATTGATAAAGTTGTTTCTCCCATGCTTCACACCTCCCTTTTAATTTTATTTAAAGCATCATCGACCGTATAGACAATCGCCAGTATGGAATCAAATCCTGCAACTACAAAGACCTCTCTGATAGTATCCGACATTGAACAGAGTACAAGCCGGCCGCCCACACTTTTAAGGGTTTTGGCCGTTTTCAGAATTTCCCGCAGACCTGCGCTTGAGAGATATTCCAGGTTCTTGAACTCAAGTATTATAAATTTGGATCCGTCTTTTATTATCTGTTCGATTTTTTTGCCGAATTCCGGAGAAGTCGTTGAATCCAAACGGCCACTCAGCTTAAAGATAGTAACATCACTTAAACGTTCGTTTGTAATTTCCATATCCCTCACCTGGTTGCAAATGAGTGTATAATCATTTAGAACTAAAGCCAGCACTTTTACTGACAGAATTAACAGAACTGACTTGATTTATTGGATTTTTCATTTTCAAGCGCTTCGATCATTTGCTTCAAACGAAACTCACGGGCTTCAAGTTTGGTCATCATCATGCCGAAGGATTCGGCCAATTCAGAAAAGAGGCCCGGATATCGTTCGGTTTTTGCCAGTTCAAAGAGCTTATCCACATCCGTTTGTTCGTATTTGCCGGCTGCAATTTTTTTGCACAAGACATTCAACATTTCCAGCAAATCAATGTAGTAGCGTTCAAACTCCATATCGGCCCCCTTCCCAACACCTTAATCCGCCATAAAGGTGAAGCTGTCCAGCAGATTTTTACTTCCGACAACTGCTTTTGATTTAATGGTGTATTTTCCTTTGAGACTGAAATCAACATCCCCGCCGAATGAATCCTGCATGGCCATGGCCATCACCGTCTGCTCTTTTCCGTCCGGACCTACAACCAGATAGCCGACCTTGGCCTCATTAACGGGCCTGCCCTCCGCATCGGTGATATAAATTATGAGATGCTTGGGTATGCGGCCGGGAAGATCCAGCAGATGGTAAGCGAGCCGATACCCTTCCACTGTGGATTCGTGTATCTTTTCGCCGATATGACCCGCGTGGTCCATAGTCTTTTGGGCAGCGTGAGTGTGGTGGCTGTCTGCGGCAAACACTGCAGCCGGCAGCCATCCGATGGCCAGGCATGCAAGTAAAATCGATATATGTTTTCTCATTTTTCATCGTCCTTTCTTTTGGGGTATGTATCCATTACAACCTTTAACTTTTATCCTTCAACCCTGATCGTCGGTTGTTTTTAGCTTTTTTATCTCCCTCATTTTCCAGATGTCGTAAACTACCGGGATAATCACCAGGGTAAGAACCGTTGAGGATATCAGGCCGCCGACCATGGGAGCCGCAATCCGCTTCATCACCTCAGAGCCGGTTTCGCTTCCCCACATGATCGGCAGCAGGCCGATGACAGTCGTTGCAACAGTCATCAGTATGGGCCGCACGCGATCCACGGACCCCTCGATGATGGCGGCCCTGAGATCCGAACCGGATCTCATCTTCCCCTGATCCGATCGCCGGCGATAGGCTTCATCCAGGTACGCCAGCATCACTACACCGATTTCGGCCGCCAGGCCGGCAAGGGCGATAAACCCGACAAATACCGCTACCGAGAGATTGTAGTCGAGCCAGTACAGCAGCCAGATGCTGCCGATCAAAGCAAAAGGGAGGCTGGCCATCACCACCATCGCTTCGGTCACGCTGTGGAAGTGGAAATAGAGCAGCAGAAAAATCAGCAGCAGCGTCACCGGCACCACGATGTTTAAGGTCTTTCTGGCCTTCTGCATATACTCATACTGTCCCGACCATACGATCGAATAGCCGGCCGGCAGATTCACCCGCTCAAAGACGGTTTTCTTGGCACGCTCGACATAGGAGCCTATGTCGACTCCTTTCAGATCGACGAAAATCCAGGCGCTGCGGCGGGCGTTTTCGCTTTTGATCCCGGCCGGTCCTTTATGGATGCTGAAATCGGCAAGCTGCACCAGCGGGACCTGGGCGCCGGTGGGTGATGACACCAGCACCCGCTTGAGACGCTGGATCTCATCTCTGAGTTCCCGGCTGTAGCGCAGATTTACGGGATAGCGCTCCAAGCCCTCCACCGTCTGGGTAACCTTCATCCCGCCGATAGCGGTCATGATTACATCCTGGACGTCGCCAACCGTTAGGCCGTAGCGGGCAATTTCATGGCGTTTTATCGAAAAGTCCAGATAATTGCCGCCGGTGACCCTTTCCGAATAGGCCGACAGGGTACCGGGAATTTCCTTGACAACGGCTTCGATCTGCGAACCCACCTCGGAGAGCACCTCCAGGTCCGGCCCCATCACTTTGATGCCAACCGGCGTTTTGATGCCGGTCGACAGCATGTCGATGCGGGTTTTAATCGGCATCGTCCAGGCGTTGGTAAGCCCCGGAAACCGGACGGCTTGATCGAGATCGTCTATGAGTTCTTCGATCGTAATGTATCGCTCTTCGGGCAGCGCCCAGCTAAACGGCGCCTTCAAGACCGCCGGCCAGCCGGAAAAAAACCGGTCGATCTTTTTCATGCGCCACTGATGAAGAACCGGACCATTTTTTTCTTCCGGCAGAACCCAGGTGAGCGGTTCTTTCAGCCACCCGGGCCAGCCTGAAAAGAACCGCTTTACAGGGATGATTTCATACTCGACCTTTGGACGAAGGGTGATGGTGGTCTCGATCATCGAAAGCGGGGCCGGATCGGTAGCCGTTTCGGCCCGCCCGATTTTACCCAGCGTATGATGAACTTCCGGAAAACGCTGGATGATCCGGTCGGTCTGCTGGAGAAGTTCTCTTGCCTTGGTAATGGATATGCCCGGCAGAGTCGTGGGCATGTATAAAAGATCCCCCTCATTTAACGGCGGCATGAATTCGCTTCCCAACCGTGAAAGCGGAAAATAGCTGAGCGTCAGGATCGCCACGGCCAGCAGCAGGGTCGTTTTGCGCCATTTGAGGACCCGGCGGATTACGGGCAGGTAGATCCGGATGAAAAAACGGCTCAAAGGGTTGCGCGCTTCGGGCATGATCTTCTGGGGAATCAGGCAGATCAACGCAAAGAGGGATGCGGCCAAGGCGGCCGCAAGGCTCCAGTCCGGAAGCGTAAGTCCAAAGGCTCCTCCGGCGGCCACCAGCAGCGGCGGACCGGCAACCGCAGAAACCCATATCAGGTTCCGCTTGCGACGGGAAACGTCCGGAGCGATGGTCCGCTCCCGAATGAAAAAGGTCATCAGAACCGGCACGATGGTAATGGCAAGAAATGCGGAGGCAGCCATGGCAAAAGTCTTGGTGTAAGCCAGCGGCTTGAACATCCGGCCCGACTGCTCCTGCAGGCTGAAGATCGGAAGAAACGATACGGTGATAATCAGCAGGCTGTAGAAAAGGGCCGGACCGACCTCTTTAGCCGCTGCCAGGATGATTTCGGAGTGAGAAAGTTTTCCCCGCTCCTTTTCCATGTGCTTATGGGCATTTTCCACCATCACCACCGAAGCGTCCACCATCACCCCGATGGCAATCGCAATCCCGCCGAGGCTCATGATGTTGGCATTGATTCCGAGAGGATACATCATAATAAAGGACATGAGAATTCCCATCGGCAGTGTGAAAATCGCCACGAAAGCCGAACGGAAATGGAGCAGAAAGATCACACAGATCAAGGCCACCACGGACATTTCTTCCAGGAGTTTTTTCTTCAGCGTCTCAACCGCACGTTCGATCAGTCCAGAGCGGTCATACCCCGCGACGATTTCAACTCCATCCGGCAATCCGCGCTGAAGCTCAGCCAGCTTCGCCTTGACGTTCCGGATTACCTGCAGGGCGTTTTCACCAAAGCGCATGACGACCACCCCGCCGACAACCTCGCCTTCGCCGTTCCAGTCTAAAATCCCCCGCCGCAGTTCTGGTCCCAGATGGATATTGGCAATATTTTTAAGCAGGATGGGAGTACCGGCGCGGTCAACGCCGACGGCGATCCGATCGAGGTCTGCGAGACCCTGTATATATCCGAGGCCGCGCACCATGAACTCCGTCTCACCCATCTCGATCAGCCTTCCTCCCACATCGTTGTTGGAGCGCTGGATGGCCTGCCGGACTTTC
>ENA-OSEO01002263-OSEO01002263.1-sediment-metagenome-genome-assembly--contig:-NODE-2263-length-28295-cov-3.505458_pt1 | contig 28295 bp, 30 predicted proteins | sample MGYA00237883_ERZ534232 | MGnify/ENA metagenome assembly ERZ534232 | reverse complement strand
CGCTTCCGCAAGAAGGTGATGCGAAGCGGTCTGATGAAAGACATCCGCAAAAGACGCTGGCATGTTTCAAAAAGTGAGCAGCGCCGTATCGAGGATAAAAAAGCGGCTCGCAAGCAGCGCTCTAAAATGAACAGCGACCGCTAGTCATTGTGGATTAATTATCCTTATATGGATGGGGCGAAGCATTTGCAGCATTCCCACCACAGTGAAATGCCGGCGCGCGAAGAACGCCGGGGTAAATGCTTCGCCCTCAATTTTTCTCCTCCGGGAGAAACCGCCTGACAGGCGGTTATCGATCAAATTTACTATCAGAAAATGGAGTTTTATGGCAAAAAAAGAAGAAACGCTTAAAGTTTCCGGTACCGTAATGGAAGCCTTACCCGGCACACAGTTCCGGGTTGAATTGGAAAATGGGCACGAAGTGCTGGCCTACCCGGCTGGCAAAATGCGAAAATATTACATCCGCATCCTGCTTGGTGACAAAGTGGAGCTGGAAATGTCCCCCTACGACATGAACCGCGCCCGCATCACCTATCGCTACAAAAAAGGCGGACGTCCGCTCCCTCAAACATAACAGACTTCTCGAACCGGAGAGACGCCCGGAAGAACTGATGATTCATAAACGCGCTCACCTCAATCTAATCGAACCAGACCGGCAGGGCAAGCCAATTGCCTTATTACGGACGCTGTTTTACCAGCCGCAACCGCTGCGGACTGGATTTTTGCGCGCGTTCAATTATTCCGCGCGCCTCCAGGTCCAGCTTGACAGTGGTGGTGTACCAGCTCACTGAGCCCAACCCGCGCACTTCATCCACAGTTAGAATTTCCTCCACTCGCTCCGCCAGATCTTTGAAGTAAATCCCATCCTCTCCCTCTCCAACAGCCTGTAGAATCGCGCGCTTTACCAATTCATATTTTTCCAGCGCGATCCGTGTCCCTGTTTTTTCCGGATTCGGGTTGATGCACATAAATTTCTCTTCTGGCATATTCTTATTCCTTATATTCACTGCCTCTCATCAGGGGCAATCACCAGGCCCAACTCCCGTTTATCTAACCGGCTTCACCGCCCGGGTGGCTATAAAGGTCGGCATATACCGCGCCAGCAGCCCTTCCGGATGGCGGTCTTCATAAAACCCGGCCAGCAGGAACCCGGCCTCAAGCTGGCCGCCGATCTGCGCTTCCAGGGTATGGCTGTATTCCAGCGGCGCGTCCTCAGCCATCCATTTCTCCAGTGTCTCCCGCGGCAGACTCTCCAGGTCGGAGTACGGCAGGCTGTAACGCACTTCCAGCACGCCCTGCTCTTCTTCCTTTTCGGTATCGAAGAGGTATATGATTGGATTGGTGAAACCCGCCAGCATCACCCCGCCGGGCCGCAGCACGCGGAACGCCTCACGCCATACCGGGTGTACGTCGGGAATGAAGGTGTTCGAGACCGGGTGGAACACCAGGTCAAAGGATTCATCTTCCAGCATGCTCAGGTCGCGCATATCCCCCAGCAGCAGGGTTATTTCCAGGTTGTCGCGTTCAGCCACTTCCCTGTCATGGGCCAACTGGCGCGGTGAGTTATCCAGTACCATCACTTTTGCCCCTGCCGCAGCCAGCACCGGTCCCTGCTGTCCGCCGCCCGAGGCCAGGCAAAGCACGTCAGCCCCTTCCAGCGGCGGGTACCACTCCCCCGGGACGGGGATGGTGGGGGTGAGCAGAAGGCGCCATTCTCCCCGCCGCGCCGCGGCGGTCACTTCCGGCCCCACCGGGACAGTCCAGCGGTTTCCTTTTTCCACCTGCCGGTTCCAGGCCTTCCGGTTATAGTCGCGTACGTCCATCCTGTCCTCCATGATCGAAATGCGCTCTCAGCGCTTCGATTAGATTTCAATTCTCATTATATAGAAATTCCGGTCTTCCCAAAGCGCCACTTCAGAACGGCAAGCGGGATTGGCATTTGCGTTTTCCCCTGCCGGAAACAGCGGTGAGCGGGTGTTTTGTTTTGATCGCAGCATTCTATTCTGTGGCAGATGGTGTACTTACTGGAAGGACTTCACGGATTATCAGACTGACCGCGCGGAGGAGGTAATGCGCTGAAAACCTGTCCAATCGGGCAGGGAAAATTCAACCGCATTGGCTATTTCATTTTTCGCGAGGTTTGATTATGATAGAGAAGCCTGCAAAAATCAAATAGATCAGGGAACGGCAAGGATGAAAACAGTGTCAAAAACATGGAAAAGACTGGTGCTCGGCTTTTACGCCCTGGCGAGCCTGGGCATCTTCGCCCTGTGGACGCTCAACCTGGCGCGCGGCGCTTGGGAACAGGGTATCTTCACCTACCAGCTCACCGGCAACATCCCCATCTTTCATCTCACTGCCGAGTTCCTGATGGCCCTCATCACCCTTACTGGCATTCTTGGTCTGGCAGCCAAACGCCGCTGGGGGCAGCTTGTTTTCGTGCTGGGTATCGGGATGTTCCTCTATTCCGCGATCAACTCCTTTGGCTGGGCGCTGCACAATGACCTGGCCCAGGGCATCCCGATGATCCTGTCAGCCCTGTTCGTCATCCCTGCGCTGGTCTATCTCCTGCGGGCCAGACCTGTTGCCTGACCACCAGCGCCCGGTTTTTGCCACAACGATTACCCCTTGCCGGGTCCAGCAACAAAAATAACAGCAGGACAAGTATTATCCGGGTTACCCGCCGCGCCGCACACCGTGAGACCCGCAGCCAGACAAGGGATCATTACGAATCACCAGAAAGATGGAGGAGAAATGCCAGAAAAAACGTCTGTCAGCCGCAGACAATTCCTGAAAACAACCGGTTACGCCCTGCTGGGCCTCACCGTGACCTGCAGCGGGCTGAGCTATGCTGCCGCCCGCTCGCCCAAAATTGAAATGATTGAAAAAAGTTATGGAGACAAAGAAGAAATGAAAAATAAAATTTTGATCGCCTATGCCAGCAAGACCGGTTCCACCGCCGGGGTCGCCGACCGTCTGGGCCAAACCCTCAGCCAGTCCGGCCTTACTGTCGATGTCCGCCCCGTCAATGAGGTCAGCGACCTCGCCCCCTACGGCGCCGTGGTGCTTGGCAGCGCCATCCGCGCCGGCAGCCTGCTCCCGGAAATGACCGGGTTCATGGAGGCCAACCAGGCCGCTTTGCAGGCGCTCCCCACCGCGGTGTTCATCTGCTGCATGACCCTCGCCGAGGATACCCCGGAGAACCGCAAAACCGTGGATGCCTATCTGGACCCGGTGCGCGGGTTGATCCAGCCTGCCGCCACCGCCACCTTCGCCGGGGCGATGGACTATAACAAACTCTCTTTCGCCTTCCGGATGATCGTTAAAGCGCTCAAGACCCCCGAAGGCGACTACCGCAACTGGCCGGAGATCACCGCCTGGGCCGACAACCTGCCGGAAGCCCTCATCCCGGCGACGTAAATATCCCGCAACCCAACCAGAGGAGGGCCGGCGCTCTCCTCTGTTGGTTTAAGCGTACATTCCAACCGGCGCTTCAACCGCTCGCTATTGCCGGTTGGAGATTACCGCAGGCGCCTCATGCGCAGCCGCGAGGCGCGCTGCCGGCTTCCGCCTCTGTGAAAATCCTTTATAATCATATCCAGCATGCGTTCCATTTTGTCATCCGTTTCCTATTTCTCCGGGCTTTCCGCCGACGATCTGCGTCTGGTGGAGCAGGCCGCCGTGCGCCGGGTGTTCCAGCCAAAGCAGAGGGTGGTGATGGAAGGCGACCCCGGTGGAGGGCTGTACATTGTGGAAAGCGGCTGGCTGAAAGTCATCAAGCAGTCGGCGGGCGGCAGGGAGCAGGTGCTGCACTTTCTGGGACCCAATCAGGTTTTTAACGCGGTTGAAGTCTTCACCGAAATGCCAACCCAGGCCTCGGTGGTCGCCCTGGAAGAATCCGTGGTGTGGTGGATCGAGCGCGAAACCATGCAGAACCTGGTCGGCACCCGTCCTGATCTGGCGCGCGGCGTCATCCGCGACCTGGCCGGTCGGCTGCAGCACCTGGTCGGTCTGGTGGAAGACCTGTCCCTGCGCACAATCGAATCCCGCCTGGCGCGCGTTCTGGTGGAGGATGCCGCGCAGGCCACGGTCACCCGGCGCAAATGGCTGACCCAGGTCGAACTGGCTGCCCGCCTGGGCACCGTCCCGGACGTACTCAACCGCGCCCTGCGCAAACTGGAAGAAGAAGGGCTGATTGAAGTGACCCGCCAGCAGATCCGGATCAAAGACCTGGCCGCGCTCCGCAACAAGATTGACGCGGATTGATCACTGAACTCGAAAGGGAAACCCTGGCAGATGCCGGGATTTTTTTTGATTCTCCACACGCAAAACCGACTTAAGTCAAGGAAATTCCCACGCCGGTGTGCTAAACTGGAGTTCCAGGGGCTGGCCGGAACGCGCCTGTGCCGGGCCCAGGCCTCTCAAACCGGAAAACCTGAAATCGAGAAGGAGAAGTATTATGGCACCGCAACAAATTATCCTGGGATTGGCTGCTTTTCTGCACAATCTGTTCACCGTGGTGTGGGTCGGCGGGCTGGTGGTGTTTGCCCTCACCCTGCTGCCGGCCGCCCGAAAAGTGTTTGGGAATGGCCCCCAGCTCCGTGATCTGATGAGCGAGATCCTGCGGCGCCACCGGGTGTGGGTCTATATCAGCATGGTGGGACTGTTCCTCACCGGAATCATTCAGGCCCGCCGCGAACCGGCTTTCCACGGCCTGATGCGGTTCGACACCCCCTATTCCGCCCTGACCGCCCTCAAGCACTTGCTGACCTTCGCCATGATCGCCATCGCCCTGTTCCGCTCGCTGCGCTTCGCCGGCAAAGCGGAGAGCGCCACCCCCCAGCAAAACAAAATGAGCATGCAGTTGATTTTCGTCAACGCCATCCTGGGCGTGCTGGTGCTGCTGCTGAGCGGCCTGTTGGCCGCGATGTGATCCCCCGGCTGTCAACCAGCACGCCAGACCTTAAAACACAGCGAGAGAGCAGAACATTGCTCTCTCGCTGTGTTTCAGCGCAGCTTCCCCCTGGCTTACTGAACTATTTTTGAGTAACCCATTTATCCTTTTTCATGATGTAAGACATTCCCTCTTTGAATTCCGGTTTGTCCATCGAAAGCCGGTCCGGGTGCCCGCCATTCCCCAGCAGCCCAAAATGATACCCGATCTGCCACAGAGGAACCATATAGAGGACAGGCGTGAGCAATTCCGGCAGATCGCGCGGCATCTCGACCCAGGCGTCCACCTCCGGTAAGGGTGAACCATCCGGCGCGAGCAGCACGGTCTTTGCGCCAATCACCCTGGCGGCCATGGTCAATCGCAGCATCCGCTCCTGAAGCATGCCGGGAGGGGCGATGGCGATCACCGCCATCTCTTTGGTGAGGGCCTGGATTGGCCCGTGAATGTAATTTTCCAGCTCGTAGCACTGGGATGGAATCCCCGCAGACTGGTTCAACGCCATGGCCGCTTCCTCAGCAATGGGATAGTTTGGACCGTATCCCACCACGATCAAAGACTGGCAGCCTTTAATTTCCTCGACTACAGCCGCCGCGCTGCTTTCAAACTTGTCAATAAACTCCCTGGTTTGCGCGGGCAGTTTTTCGATCGCGGCTGTATATTCCTGAGCGTCTTGCGCTGACCCGGTTGCCTTGCCCAGCGCCAGAGAAAACTGCAACATGCGAAATACAGCAACCGCAAAAGTCCGCGTGGCAGGGAGCTCTACTTTAGTGCCGCCGGGCCCAACAATCAACGCGTCAACAGCCTGTCCTAAACCTGATTCAGGGATATCGGTGATCCCAACCGTGTACGCGCCCAAGGCTTTGGCGAAATCCACCACCCGCAAATCCCCTTCGGATTTTCCCGAATGAGAAAGGAAGAAGACCGCAGTGCGCGCGTCAACCTTTTCGTACGGGTACGATTCAAATACGTTGGTCACATAACAACTGGCAGGAATGCGGGTCTGTTTTTCAAAAAAAGGTTTTACAGCCAGCGCGGCGAAATAGGATGAACCTCTTCCCAGGAAGATCATCTTGTTCACATCGCGATCCAGGCACTTTTTCACCACACGGTCAATCTGACCGGTTACCTGTTCTTCCAGACACCGAGAAAGCAGTTCCGGTATGCTCTGAATGGATTCCCATACCCAGTATGGGTCTTCTGTGCGGTGCTTCTGTTCTTCATTTAAGGTTTTAATCATATCTTCATTCATATTATCCTCGGGTCATTGATGTTCACAGTGGGGCAGAGCGTTTCACAAAAAGCCGCCCCGCGCCATAATTAATCCACAATACAAAACAACAGTAATTATTATTATATATCGATTACTGTTGAATGTCAATTATTGTTCTCATTTATTCTCATTTATGTGTGACGACACCCCTCTAAAATCCCCCGGCGCGCTTTTTAACTTCAGGCGAGAATCACTTTGGGGCCAAGCGCTTGAATTGCCTCAAACAGCTGCGGAGAAAGCTGGTCGTCGGTGACAATGGTATTCACGTCATTCAACTTTGCTACGGACAGCAAACACACCTTCCCGAATTTTGAGGAATCGGACACCACAATCAGGTCGTTGCTGACCGAAACCATCTGCCTTTTCAGAGGGGCCATGGTCGGTTCAGTGGTAGTCAGGCCGTGTTCAATCGAAATCCCGTCGATACCAATAATGGTATGGTCTGGTTTAAACCGGTTGATGGATTCCAGAGATATTTCTCCGATCATATCTTCAAAATCGCGATAAACCAATCCCCCGGTAAGAAATATCTTCGCGTCCGGTATTTCCAGTAAAAGCGGCAGCAAATGGATGGAAGTGGTAATGATGGTTAATCCGCGCTTTTTGGCTAAATTTTTTGCCACAAAATAATTGGTAGTGCCTCCATCAATCATGATCGAGTCGCCATCATGGATCAGATCAATCGTCGCTTGACCAATTCGCTGTTTTTCTTCTTTATAGGATTCGGTTCGCAGCTGCAAAAACTTTTTATTTAAGATCAAATCGTCCGCCGCGTTATCGGCGAGCAGCGCCCCGCCATGTGTCCGGCTAATTAAACCCCGCGATTCCAGCTCAGCCAGGTCCAGCCGGATGGATGAGGAGCTTCTGCCAAACTGCTGTGCCAGATCATTGACAATCACTTTTTTTTGATGATAGATTTTTTCCATAATCAGGCGTAACCGTTCTTCGCGGAACATCTTTTTTTTCATACTTTCCCTCACTGGCTGTTTTATGCGCGCGAATCTTATCAATTCTTGCAGTTAAATTATAAGAGATATTACTTTTTTAGGAAAGGATAACCTGGCCATCGCGTCCCGAGGGTTCAAGACTTTCACGCTTCGCTCTCCGGTAATAAGCGACCCATCACTGCCGCGCGATTCTGAAATGCAACAGTGATGGGTAAATCGTTTGGGTTAACGATCAGGATGACAAAAGTATAAGCCCAAGATTTGTTACGCGGCCAACTCAGCTTCTGTCAGTTCCGCTTCCTCTTTAAGATTTGGTTTCATTGCGACAAGCATCACAGCACCCACAATCCCGCCAATCAGGATGGACAGAACGAAGAAAATCGGTTTATTGGACAGGGCGAAAACAAACAAACCACCATGAGGAGCCATCATGCTGACACCCAGAGCCATGCTAATCGCGCCGCCCACTGCTGACCCAACCATGATGGAAGGGATAACCCGCGCCGGGTCTCCAGCGGCATAAGGGATTGCGAATTCCGTGATCAAAGAGGCCGCCCCTACAAAACAGCCTGGCATACCGGCCATTTCTTCTGCGGTGAATTTCTTCTTCGCGATCAACATCGCTAAAGCGATCACCAACGGGGGAACCATACCGCCCACGAAAACGGCTGCCATCGGCACCCAGTTGTTTGCTGTTTCCGCGACTCCCATCGCGAAGAAATAGGCCGCCTTATTGACCGGCCCGCCCATATCAAAGGCCATCATCGCCCCTATTAACAACCCTAACAGAATGGCACTTCCGGTACCCAGGTTGTTCAAAATCACGCTCATGGTCTCATTTAACCACTTGACAGGAGGCCCAATCAAATACACCATCAACAATCCAACGATTGTGGTGGCCACCAGCGGAATGATCAACACAGGCATCAAAGAACGAACCATTTGAGGAACATTTAAGGTCTTAATGAATTGGACAATATAACCCGCCAAAAGGCCGGCGAAGATCCCACCCAGGAACCCGGCTCCAATTCGATCGGCAACGATACCACCCACAAAACCAGGGGCGATACCGGGGCGGTCGGATATTGAATAGGCGATATACCCGGCTAATGCGGCAACCATCAAACCAAAAGCATCTTTCCCAAGGAAAAACAGTTCGGCCGGAAGGCCGGGTTTCTCATAAACTGTGATTCCCCCAAACAGAAAGCCCATCGCGATCAGAATGCCACCCGGCACCACAAATGGGATCATGTACGACACACCCGTCAACAGATGCGTTTGCAGATCATGCAAGAACTTTTTCATTTTTATCTCCTTATTTATTAGAAAAATCCCAGGTTATTCAATTTACTGCATTATTTGCATAGACCTCCTTTTAATAAACCCTTCGCTTATGTTCTCAAAAACCAGCTTTTTGTTTTGCTATCTGCAGCCATTTATCTCCATCCGCCACAAACTTCCCCGGATCAATTTCCACAATATTCTTATTCTTAAATCGTTCTGTCTCGCGGATCGAAATATTGGCCACAAACAAGACCAGGTCAGCCGCATCGATCTCTTCCTGCTTCAAACGATTTTCCAGCCCCATGGAGCCCTGGATCTCCACTTTGGCCACATCACCGGCCTTCTTTGCGCTCTTTTTAATAGATTCAGCCGCCATATAGGTGTGGGCTATTCCACCAGCGCACGCGGTTACCGCAACAATTTTCATCTCAGCACTCCTTTCAGACTCATCAATCTTCCAGCAAAGCTTCTCCATTTACAATTGCGCTGACCACATCCTGATAGTCTTTCGCAGACATCAGCGACTCGCGAAATTCATCATGTACCAGCAATCGCGCCAGTTGGGCCAGCACAGCCATATAGGCATCCGCGGAAATTCGATTAGGGATGGCTAACAGAAAAATCAATTTTGTGATTCCACCTCCATCTGCAGTCTCGTAGAGAAAACCCTCGCTGGACCGTCCAAACGCGATGCCGGCCTCTCGCACCGCGTCGCTCTTTCCATGCGGGATCGCGATAAAATGTTCCATGTAGGTTGATCCCAGGCTTTCGCGATAATAGACCGATTCGATGTATTCTTCTTTATTGGTCAACAGGCCCGCTTTATCAAGCATTCCGGCGAGATAATCAATCGCTTCGCTCTTGTTGGTGATCCCATCCAGCTCAAGATCGATGGTTTCAGGTCGGATGACTTCACTGATTTTCAAATATTCGCTGTGCATTTTCTCAGTTTCCTCTTTCCAGTTCAATCATTTTTGCTGCCAGCAGCTCGACAGTAAATTGAGCCGCTTTGCCAACCACGGTGGTACAACCCGCGTTCCCATGACCTCCCACCTCTTCAAACGCTTCCCGCTCTTCTTTGGAACTCAGGTCATAAGGCCGCCCATACTTCTTTTGATGGATCTGCCCGCAGGTGATCGTGCCATACTCTTCCATAAACTTTCCATGAAGCTGCTGCACCAGGTCGAAATTGGTATATTTGTTCTCCCGGTCGCCGTTAAAATTCTCCCGGCGGCGGGGGAACACCAACCCGATTGCCATTACCCCGGCCGTGAAAGCCGAGCAGGTGCCATCGTTCAGCAACCCAACCCCACCACAAAGTCCGGTGGCGGCATTGAAAACTTCGGGATCAAACATATCCAGCGCTTCGGTCACCGCGGCAATCGCGCTCTGACCGCAGCCATGATATTTTTTCTCATACTCGAAACCCAACCGGTAGGCTTCTAAAGCTTTTTGATGCCATTCAATTTCCATCGGAGTTTCATCGTAAGCCTTGCGGATCTGGCTCACCAGGTAGTCTTCACCGCTCCCCTTAACCAGGCCGCAAACCTCATAAACCGCGGTCTCCAGGCCATTTTGCGCCACCAGTTCCGCCAATTTTTTGGACGCAGCGTCCCCATCTTCCGTGTAATGGAAAGCCATTCCGATAGCCCGGACCAGATGATGTGGTTCAACGCTGTTCTTAAGGCACAACAGCGCCGGACCAACCAGGCGGTCTTCGCGCCGCAGTTTGCGCAGCGGGTCTGCCGCCGAACGGATCACGGTATCGCCAACGGTCGGGTTGTTGGTGTGCTCCAGCACGCTCTGAATCCAGGCGTCCATCTGCGCCTTGGTGAACCCATATTCACACTGCAGGGCCGCGCTCACTTCAGCCAGGGCGCCCTCCGCTTCCTTCCGGAGCCAGGGATCAGCCAGGCACTCCACCAAAAGGTGGTAACCCAACTGGTGTCCATAATACGATAACACCGCGTGGCACATGTTGTAAGTGTAAATCTTCCGCATTTCTTCAGCGCGCATGTCACTTACCAGCCGGAAAGCGTTCACTTCGGGGATTTCTCCCCTGAACGCCGCTGCATCAACCGGCAGCTCACCGTATCCATTGGTCCACACCACCAGCGGGTCTTTCTCGACCTCGTCCTGCGGCGCGTCGGGCGCGATGCGGATCACCAGCGATTCAACCACCCCGACTTTTTCCGAGAAATAAGCTGTCTCTTCCGGGGATAATCCCTGGTAGAGGTAAGCGGTAAATTTGGGGCCGGCATGCACCAGATTGGTGCACAGGATGATGTTAACCGGCGCGTCAGGCCGCGCGGCCCGACGGGCCAGGATCAGTTTTTGCAGATCTGCGGCAGCCTCTTCAAAATTATGTGGATAGACTGCCATCGCGATCAGGCCGGTATTGCGAACAGCTTCTTCAATCTGTTCGGTTTGCCCGAAATGATAAGCGTCATAATCGTCAATTTTTATCCGCTCAACAGCCGATTCGTTCTTTGCCCGCACCACGTGATAGGCGCCCTGCCGCACCAGCTGGCCAACCAGCGCTTCAGAGGAATCGACGAAGACCAGATGGTAATTGGATTCGGCGAACAGGTCTCCTACAAAGCCCCGTCCTATTCTGCCCGCGCCCCAAATGACAATAGAATTTTTATTCATTTATGGCAGCCCGTTTTCCAAAAAGATTTTTTCCGCTTCGAGTGTCCAGGTTTCACTGGCACCCAGGCTGTTATAGACTTCAGGGTATTTTTCTTTCAGAGCTGGCAGCGGTGTCAGCGGCAGATCCAGGATATGGGGGTAAATGACGATCTTCCCCGGGAAGAGAGAGTCCTTCATGGCCTGAATGCCTTCGGGAATCTGCATCAGACCGCCCACCGCGGCCACCGACAGGTTGGGCTGGAGTTGTCCCGCCGCGCACCGACTGACCACAGCCTTCTGGTCGTCCAGACCGGAGCCGCTGTTGCCCACCAGACGGACCTGTTTCTCTCCGGTGATCAGCCAGGGGTCCACTACCATTTTTACCCCGCGCTTCATTCCCGCGAAGACGTTGACGACACCGCGCGGCGCAAGGTATTCACACGCCTCCGCGATCACATCCGGCAAGGTGAGCATCACTTCAATATCGTCAAAACCGCCCCGGCTCTTGATTTCTCGCATGATGGTCTCAAACCCCTCCCGGTCTGCTGCCGGGTTGGTGAGGACCAGCGTTTTGTGATGTTTTTCGGCCAGTGGGGTAAAAAACTGCCGCAAAGATTCGAAACGCTGTTCGGTGACATTGCTGGTGACAATTGTTTTGGGCCCTTGCTGCGATTCAATCGCGCGCTGCAGGTGCATCCGGCCCATTGGCCCTCCCGCGCCCATGATCCAAGCGATACCGTCTTGCTTCAATTCACTTCGGACAGGAGTGGCGGTATAAGCATCAGCAATATTTCTGCTGACCGTTCCAACAGTCACAATTTCATCATAATGCAGGCGGCCCAGATCAATCTCAATGGGGCCGGACATCGGTTTATCGTTCATCAAAGCCAGGACCGCGCCCGGCTTCATGCGCTCATTGACCGCTGCCACATCCTGCGGCTCACCATCCAGCAGAATAATATCGTCAAACATCTCGCCGCCGGACTCAATTTCCGCCCGCGGTTTCTTTACATAATCCATTCCGAGCCGCTCACACATCTTGAGCAGCGCGCTTTCCAGATCGGCAGGAAGATCGCTGCCGGATATCGTTTTCGGTTTTGAGCCCGCAACCCAATCCGCGTCAATCAGGTAGCCTGTCCGCGCGTTCGCGCTGCCCACCATCCAGACCGCGCCGCCCGGTTTCAACGCGGAGCGGTAGACCATCCGGTACGCGGCTTCGACACAGGCCCAGGGCTCGGTGATGGCGCTCGCGGCATAGGACATCTCGTCCGGGACCGGAATCAAATAGTTTCCCGCGTCGCCATCCAAAATCCTTTGATCGATCCTGGCGTACTGCCGGTAGGCGCCGTCCATGCCAAAACAAAACGGGATGCTCTTTCCATCCACCCACACATCCGGCTGGATGGTGTACCGTTCGCCAATTTTGTACAGCCCTTTCAGTTTTTCGCCGACCCCGACCACCGTCATACTCAGCTCATGCCCCGGAACAATGGGGGTTGTTTTCAGGTCCCGGCCTTTCAAGCGGGGGTGGTTTGGCCCCTGATCAATCTCTTTGACGTCGGTATAGCACAGGCTGACGGTGTCAATCCGCATCAACAACTCCTCATCCGAATAAGTGGGAGTAGGGCTGACAACCGGCGCGCCATTTTTTCCAAGATTTTCTAATCCCGAACCGAATAAAGGCCAGGTGTACTGTGTAAGGGGAATGGGTTCGTTCGCGGCTTGGTATCGTTGCAATTTCTCAAAGTTCATTTCTATTCTCGTTTCCTGTTAAAAGTATTTCCCGCTGTCGTTTCGCGATTGCTATATTTTTCTAATTATGATAACATTATATTATCATTTCTACTTATTTGTCAACAATTACTTTTTTATATTCTCATTTATTCTTATTTTGTTGATTTTTATCGCCGGTTTACACGTGTTTACTCGTATCTCCAGTACCTTCACCCGGATTTTCAGTCTCCCGCGGAATGGGTCCCACGCAAGTCTGCCTGCGCTTTCTGCTGAAACCATACCATTCTGGAATACCTGGAATACCAACAGGGTCTAAAAACTTTATTGAGGAGTGATCAAATGTCAGAAATTGGAAAAAAAGTAAGACTGAGCCAGATTTTTAACCCGGAAAGCGGCAACGCCATCATGGTTGCCATGGACCACGCGGCAGTGATCGGCCCGGTACAGGGAATCAAAAACCCACTCGATACCGTGAAACTGCTCTGCCAGGGCAAGCCAGACACTTTCTTCATGCCGATCGGCGCCATCAAACAGGTGCATCCGGTTTTTGTTGAGCAGCGCATGCCCTTTATCGTATCGATTGACACCTGCACCTGGCTTGGCCCGGAACCGGATTACTTCATGCTGAGCGACACGGTGGAGCACGCCCTCAGCGCAGGCGCCAGCGCGGTATCCATGCATGTGCTGCTTGGGCCGCAAAAGACCAGCGACATGCTCAAAGGGCTGTCCAAAATCGCCATCCAATGCGACCGGCTTGGCATGCCGCTGCTGGCGATCATGTACCCCGCCGGGTTTGAGAACGATTTTGATGTCCAGCACGTCCGCTGGGCGGCCCGCATCGCCGCAGAGCTGGGCGCGGATATCGTCAAAACCTATTACACCGGCTCCAAAGAAACTTTCACCGACGTGGTCGAATCCTGTCCGGTGCCGGTACTGCTGTCCGGCGGCGAAAAGACCAAAAAGCCGGCGGATTTCCTGCAGACCCTCAAGAACTGCATCGACGCCGGCGGGCGCGGCTGCGCGGTCGGCCGCAACCTTTGGCAGTCCGAAACACCCCTGGCCATGCTGGAGGCCATCAAAGGCATTGTGCACGGTAATCGCAGTGTAGAGGAAGTCATCGCCGCCATGGGGGATTAGATCTCCCGCTCATCCCCCGGGGTGATTGCCTCTTTTTTGTTTTTCCCTTCATGCTTCACAAAACAGCCTGCCGGTGTAAATGGCAGGCTGTTTTGCGCGCCGCAGCCGGGCAAGATCCTGATCCCGGATCAACCGACTGCATTGAAGCGGACGACAGCGACCGCGGCGGCCTCCCGTCCGGAGTTTCAAATGCCCACTATTGCAAGTTGGAGATTGCCGCACTCGCTTCGCTCGTTCGCAATGACACGCGTTAAGGATGTTGTGGAAAAGCAACCATGTCACCCCGGCAGTTGAGCCGCTTCATGCGTACATGGCTGCTGGTGGGATGCGGGGCGAGGCTGCGCCCATAAGTTCCACAGGTTCTGCTCTCGCCCCTTCTCCCACCCTACGCATAACTCCTCCAGCCGGTGAAGTGGATGGTGCAGCATAAATGAGTCTCCAGCGCCCTCTTAAATGCCACAGGCGCGGCTTACATAGCCGCGCCTGTCGTAAAGAAACCGAGTTCTTTCAAAAAACGCGATTTCTGGCTGGATCATCAATCCAATATCAACCTTGTGCGCTGGCAGCGCATCAATGATTCCCACTATGTATAGCAGCCTTCAATCCGCCCTCGGGCCAACAATTTCCTCAAAGCGCGGATCATCCCGTATCCATTCCAAATCCGGATCTTTCCAGGCCCATTCTGCGTCAAAGTGATCGCTCAATGCAGCTTGCTTCAAATATCCAAAAGCAGCATCAACATTATCGCAGATACTTTCCAGGCAGGCCAAATTGTACCAATCCTCTGGTTCAATCAATGCGCGCGCTTCGCTGGTGTACTTTTCTGCTGAACCATGGCTATCAAGTTTTTTATATACCCCTGCCAGATTAAGGACAGGAGTTAATCGGGGTTTCAGTTTTTGGGATTTTTCAAACAGTGGAATGGCTTCATCCAATCGATTTTCAGTGCGGAGTATCAATCCCAATTGACTGAATGTAAATGCGTCATTCGGGTCCTTCTCGATCGCCTGGCGGTAGGCCGCTTCCGCCTCCTCAAATCGATCCTGATCATCTAACAGATTGCCCAGGTTGTTGTAAATACCATAGTGCTGTAGAAATCCAACTGCCGCACTGTAGAAATGGTCTGCTGCTGGATATTCTTTTTTATAGTGTTTCTTAAGCCCTAGAGAAAACAATTCCCATGCATGTGTTTCCGCGTGAGGATAAAACCGCCTTAACATCCCACTTTGAAATATCTTCCGATATTGAAGCAAAAATTCTCCCAGTTTATCTTCTTCAAATTCTGCTTTAATGACACCCTCTACAACAAAATCAGGATATACGATGATCCCCCCCTGATCTGCCATCTCAAAATTGGTTAAATAGTTCAATGCTGCCCGCAGATCATTCAATCGCCGCCAGATTTTCTTGGGTTTTTTCTTTTTCTTCCATAAATGATTTGCGTATTGCATCACAAAATAAGTATCTGGGGAAATCCTGGCGGCATGGTAAGCGGCCAGGGCATCAAAAAGATATTCGGCACAGGGGTGGATTCCCTCGATATAGCGTTTTGCCCTGGCCCAATCTTCTGCCAAACTTACCTGCACGATTTGTTGGGCCATCTCCCCGGTAACCTGCCGGACGCCCTCAGCGTGTAGACGCCGTAGTCCCATCAGGATCAATTCGGGTCTGCCGTCCCGCCCTTCAATAAAAGCGGAACGCGCAGTATCATCCACTTGCAGGCCGTACACCCCCGCGCCGCTGTCAACCAGCCTGCCGGTCTGCGCCGCGTCAAAGTCCGCGAGTGGGATCCTTGTGAATTTTTGCGCGTCCAGCCAGCTTTCATGTTCCTCGCTTAATTGGTCAACTCGGGCAGTGGCCACCACATAAAGTTCTTTGCAGGCACGCATGGTACGGAGCAGCTCTGTTAATCGCTCCAGCATCTCACCAGTGTAAAAATAGGGTAAATCGTCAAGAAAAAGCAGAGCTGGCATTTTTAGGTCAAGTCCCATCATTTCCTGCAATTTATCTGTGCTGACAAGTGGAAATTTCGGGCTTGGTTCAAAGATACAGCCGGAATTTATCAATTCTTCAGTCACCGCTCTGCGGATCAATTCCACAGCTTCACGCGTTTTCCCGGATTTCATCCGCCCGGTAATAACCACCAGCCCATGCGCGCGCAGGTTCCCCACATTCGTCGCCCCCCGGTCAATCCAGTTAACCTGGCCGCCTTGCTGCAATCGCTGCCGTAACTCCTCAACGGTGATAGGTCGTACGGGGGCTGTATCCTTGCTTTGGCTTTTGCTTTCCTTCCTCTCAAAATCCGTTTCCACCGGGCCGGTTTTAAGCTTCACATTCTTCGGTTGAAAGTTCCGCATCAACCAAATATAAAAAAAGATTGCAACAAGAACAACGGCTCCGGCTACCCAATAGTAAATCGATGGAAGCCCCTGAAAAAAACCAATCACTTTCCCCTCCCAGCATCAATCATAAGGCTATTTTTTACTCTACCTTGTATTATACAGCCAGAAACAATAGAGTGCAGTTGTCTTAAAGTACCCAAAATAACATAATCGCGCCACACTTTGCCAAGTGAATATCTGGATGTGTATTCAGCAATCCGTTTCCAACAGCAAACGCCAGAAATCGGTGGGGTGCGGGGCGGGGTTATGCCAAACCACCGGGAGGTACCGCGCCCGCCCCTTCTCTCACTTTATAATGCTTAAACCACACAGGCGCGGCTTACATGGCCGCGCCTGTCGTAAAGAAGCCGAGTTTCAAAAAACTATCTCGGTTTCTGGCTAGACCATCAATCCAATATCAACCTTGTGCGCTGGAAGCGGGCCAGGGCCAGGGTGATCAGCACGATGTCGGCGACCACCAGCAGCGCCCCGCCGATCCCGGCGGCCAACGGCAGGTTAATGTTTCGCAAAAAGGCGCCAACTGCGGCCACATTTTCCGCCGGCAGCACCTGCACCAGGATGGTCGGCGCCAGGAACAGCCCCAGCATGACGAAGCTCATCCGCTGGTAGGCCACCCGCGCGGTCGGGGCGTGCAGCGAGACGAAGACCCCGATGGTGCTCATCAGCAGGGTTACCAGGAAGCTGAACACCACCATTCCCAGGAAGAGGCCCGGCTGGTAGAACAGCAGCCCTTCTTCGGGATGGGCGATATTGACCGTCACCACCCCCAGCAGCACGCCGATCATGGCCATGCCCCAACCGTACGACACCGCCGCGCCGATCTTACCCAGCAGGATGGCCCGGTCCGACAGGCGGCTGGCCAGCAGGGTTTCCAGGGTGTGCCGTTCGCGCTCCCCGGCGATGGCATCGGTGACCACGCTGACCACCAGGAAGACCGGCAGCCAGGCCCATGAGACCATCGAGACCGGGTTGGTCAGCCATTCAGGGCCGGTCTGCAGCGGCAGGTAAACCCCGATCAGGCCAATCACCACAAGAATGCTGAGCAGCCCGCTGCGCGCGGTGCCGCGGTTGAACACAATTTCTCTGATATCCTTGCGGATAATCGTCCACATATCCTGTATCATTTCTTTTCTTCCTCCATCAGCGCCAGGAAGACCTCTTCCAGGCTGGTTCCACTCTTGCGCACTTCATCAACGTCCGCGCCCCGCATCACCAGGAAACGCACCAGGTCAGCGGCGTCCGCGTTTTCTTTCAAATCCATCACCAGATGCTGGTTCACCAGACGAGCCGCGGCCACTTCGGGGAGGGCGTTTAGCTGGGCCAGCATGGTTTCGCTATCCAGCTTGCGGCCGTAAATCTCCACCCGTTGGGCGCTTGTGCGGCCGCGCAGTTCTTCCGGCGCGCCCACCGCCAGCAGGCGGCCTTCGCGGAGCACGCCCACCCGGGCGCACAGCTTTTCCGCTTCGGCCAGGTTGTGGGTGGTCAGGAACACGGTCACCCCAGACTGCTCCGCCAGGCGCAGGAGATCTTCCCGCAGGGCGGCTGACGCCACCGGATCCAGCCCGGCGGTCGGTTCATCCAGAAAGACCAGCCGGGGGCGGTGCAGCAGGGCCCGGGCCACGGCCAGCTTCTGCTTCATGCCGCGGCTCCAGCCGCCGACCACCTCTTTGCGGCGCTCCCACAGACCAATGCTGTTAAGCAGTTCCTCGATCCGCGCCGCCCGTTCGGCTTTCGGCAAATGCCACACCTGCCCGTAAAACTCCAGATTGTCCAGTGCCGTCAGACGTTCGTACAGGCCGGTGTGCTCCAGCAGCGCCCCGCAGGCCTCGCGCACCGCGCCGCCCTGCCGGATGGGGTCCATCCCCAGCACTTCCGCCCGCCCGCTGTCGGCTTCCAGCAGCCCCAGCAGCAGCCGGATGGTGGTGGTTTTGCCGGAGCCGTTTGGCCCCAACAGACCGAACACCGTGCCGGTCGGGATCTCGAATGAGATCCCTTTGAGCGCCTCAATGCTGCCAAAGCTGCGCGATAAATTCTCCACTTTTACTGCGATTGCGTTTGTTTCCATCTTGCTTCCTTTAAATATTTGCTAAAAACGATTTCAATTGTTTGCGATAGCCTTCAAAAGCCTCGCGCCCGGCGGGGGTCAGCCGGCAGATGGTCTGCGGCAGTTTCCCGCGAAAAGTTTTTTCAATTTCGACATAACCGGCCTCCTCCAGACGGGTGAGGTGGGCCGAGAGGTTGCCCTTGGTCAGCCCGGCCTCCCGCAGCAGGAACAGGAAATCCGCTTCCTCTGCCGCGAACAGGATTGACATGATCGCCAACCGGGCAGGCTCGTGGATCAGGCGGTCCAGGTCTGTGATACTGCGGGCGTCCTCATTCATGTTCCACCTGCGCCGGTTCGGTGTTCCGCAGGTAATTCCGCAGGGTGAACAGGCCAGAGAAGACCCACATCAGCCCCATCCCGCCAAAGAACACGCCCATCAACAGTGTCCCCTGGAAGTTCAGCAGCGCGCAGGCCGCGCCCAGCAAAGCGGAAAGGCCCGCGATGATGTAAAACCGTGTCAGTCCGAAGGTGTAGCCCAGATAGGCCAGGAACAGCCCGATCATCACCCCGCTCACCAGGAACATCATGTTCTCCGGCAGTCCCTCAGAGACCAGCGCCACCACCGCTCCCACCGCGGCCGCGATCATGGCGGTCTGAAAAATGCGTTTCCAGCGCCCGCTGCCTTTCTGGCGTGGATAAGCCACGTAACCGGTGCGCGGGAAGGTCAGGGTCTCTTTGAAGTGCCGCACCACCCGTCTGACCAGCAGCCCGCCCAGCAGGATCACCAGCGGCTGCCCCAGCCCGAGGGCCACGGCCGCGATCTGCGGGCTGCCCGCGGTAAACAGACTGACCCCGACCATGTAAGCCGCGTAAAGCAATATCACCGCTCCGCCGCCCATCTCGGCCAGGCCGTCCACATACCAGTAACGCCGGGTGCGTTTGATCATTTCATCAATTGGGTTGGTTTCTCGAGTCATGTTTTCTCCTTGTAAACCAGTTTGTGTTACAAACCAGTTTACAGTATATTATCGCAATTTTAGACGCCTGTCAAGGACTTTTTTGGAAAGTTCTCGCTGGTTCCTGTTCTCACGGGCCTTGAAAGATTTCTACCCTTCGGGCACGATGTCACTGTGTTCAACATGGCACCCGCAAATGTCATTTCGACGACCGTAGGGAGGAGAAATCTTGACCTTGCTTGCCAGCGACAGTCCCTTTCCATCTTCCTCGCCGGTTACCTCAAGATTTCTACCCTTCGGGCACGATGTCACTGCGTTCGAAATGACAGCTTCGGTGCCTTTCTATCACCTTCCTCACCGGTTATCCCAAGATTTCTACCCTTCGGGCACAATGCTGCGCGTTCGAACAACAATCTGCGGCAAATTGCTGGCCCAATTTCTCAAAATCGCTTTACCTTCGGCTTTATTTGTGCTTTAATATATTCAACAAACCTCTTTCCGATCCCGCAGAAGAGGTTCCTGAACACAATACAGCACACAATACTCCAATGCAGCACCGGTCGCCTCGCGGCGGGTGAAGCGCATTTAAGCGGTTGATATGACACTGTCCTCGATGAAGCCAGGGAGGCGTACCGTGAAACCGATCCGAAAGCATGTTCCAGTACTGGCGGCCTGGGTTATTCTGTTTTCCGGCCTGCGGGTCCTCGCGTCCCGGTCGGTGGGGAACGCCGCCCCAACGAGCAGGCCGGGGTGCTGGAACTGCGCGCATTTACAGGTCGGGCATCTGGACTATCTGGTCAAATGGATGCGCTGCAAGCGCGGACACCGCCTGATTCCCGAAGGAAAACTCATTTACCAGCATTACCTCTTCAATGACCCCGGAGAACGCGTTGTGCGGACGACGGTTGATCATTGGACTGAAATTGACGGAGCTGGCCCGCCCAGATTAGGGCAGCCCGCCTGCGAAGATTGGTCGGCGAGCGGCCGCCGGATCGCGCTGGCCCCGCCCGCTCTGATGTAATTTAACTGCCCGCCTTCACGCCGCCGGGAAACACCACGCGGCCCGGAAATTCCGGCGGGCAGTCAGGAGAAAAACAGAGAAGATGAATTTTGTGCAGATCGTTCTGATTGTTGTGGGAGTTCTGGCCGTGGGATTGACCGCTGGCATTCTGGTTAACATTGCCCGTTCGCGCCCCACGGCGCTGCAGGCCCTGGCCGGACAGGGCAACACCAGTGAACTGCTGAACGCCATCAGCAGCCCGATGCAGCGGGAGGATGACCGGCTGGCCGCGGCCGCCGCGCTGATCCAGGCCGCCGCCCGCAGGCAGGACAGGGCCCAGCTCCGCAAGGCTGCTGACCTGCTGATGAATTTCATCCTGGCCCGCTCCACTTTTCAGACCCGCAAAGCGGGCAAACTCCTCCTGCAGGCGAACCAGCTTCTCAATGATCCGGCGTTCCGCGAGGCTCAGGCCGTCCGTCTGGCGGAGGCCGACCCGCGCCAGTGGCCCCTGGAAAAGCAGGAAGAGATCATTCACATTCTCGAAGACCTGGCGGCTTCCGACATCGGAAATGGCGGCAGTCCTCTGGAGATGCTGGTGCTGGGCGCGAAAACCACCCTCAACGGGGACACCCACGCTCAGGATATCGCCCTCAAGGCCTTGCTGCAAGCCGCCCAGAAATCCGATCCAGCCATCCGCAAGACTGCGGTGGCCGCTTTGGGACAGGTCGCCAGCCGCTCCCGCAACCCGGATTTCCAGGCCCGGGCGATTGGCGGGTTGATCGCCTGCCAGCAGGACCCGGGCAAGATCATCCGCCTGGCAGCCACCACCGCCCTGGAAAGGGCGGCGCTCAAAGCCGGCGATTCCGAGTCCCGCCTGTGGGCTGTGGAAGCCCTGGTAGCCTCCCTGCACGGCGCCGACCCGGCGGTCAGCGGCGCGTCGGTGAATGCCTTGCGGCACATCCGCGCTGCCCTGCCTCACCTGCGCCCTGACCTGGATATTGCCTTGACCGCCGGGTTGCGTTCCGCCTCATCGGCGGTGCGCCAATCCATTTTGGAGACGCTGCGCGGCAGCCGCCTCGATCTGGCGAAGACCACCCGGCAGGTGATGGTGCTTTCCGGGCTGGAGGCAGCCGCCGTAGATTCCGCCCCGCTGGTCGGAAGGCTGGCTGTTGAAATGCTGGTGGCCCACGAACCACAGATCCGGGAGCCGGACCTGCGCGATCGGGTGCTTAAAGCCCTGTTCAATAGCCTCTCCCACCCCGACTGGCGGGCTCAATATCTGGCCGGGGAGCATCTGATCTCCCTCTTCCACAGCACCGCCCTCACCGGGCAGCAGCGCGCGCAAATCCTGCAGCACAAAGACGAAATCAACGCCAGCGGAGCGGCTTCTGCTGACACCCGGAGCGGGTGGTGTGTCAAATGCGGCAACCAGGTCCCCCTGCGCCGCGCGCATCCCTTCACCCAAACCGTGCAAAAAGACGCGGATGTTTTCCATCCCGCGGAATACCGCGTCACCGAGACCCGTTATTACTGCCCGCAGTGTTACCAGGCTGGCAGCGCGGAATGGCCGGAAGGCACGCTGGTGGACAACGAGAATCACATCATCAGCGGCCCGCCCGCGGGCATCCGCCGCTGGTGGTTGACTGAATAGCAAAATTCCAGGATCCAATCTTTCTGGCGTATCCTGCCCCCGAAACATGAGAGGAAGAGCCGGTTGGCTCTTCCTCTCACAATTTGTGTACCCAGCTTTCTGTTTATCCTGGAAATTCTTCAGAACAATCCACCACGTCTCTGCGCTAAAGGGTCTCGCTTCGCAGGGTGATCTTAAACTCCGGGATCGTGGTGGGAGACAGCTCCATTTCCTCGCTCCAATGCACCCCATCCACCTCTGCCGACACCCGGCAGGTGTGTCCCACACAGACCGCGAAAACCCCCGGGAAGAGGAAAATTCCGTCCGGGCCGGACTGGGCTGCCTGGAACTCGTTTTCCGTGCCGTCGCAAACGCTCAGGACAACCTCCACCTCAGGCAGCGGCGCCTCTTTGCCATTTACCCGGCGCACCACCTGGCCCCACACGCCGCTGGCGATGTTCCCTTCACGGGTATGCAGGCGCCGGGCAAACAAGGGATAATAACCCCGCCGGGCAAACAGCTCGCGGAACTCGGTGCTGGCATCGCGCAGCATGAAACCGGCCAGCCCCAGTGAAACCAACCCCAACACCAGCGCGGGCGCGCTCCAGTTCCCCACAACGGCAGTGCGCACCGCCATCAGCGGCACACCCCGCGCCGCGCCTGCCGCCAGCCTGCCAGCGTTAAACAGCGCGTAAGCCCCCAGGTACAACCCGGTAACCCGATAGAACTGCATGTAGCTGGAGGTCAGGTAGAGGTATTCCCGGCTTTCACTCTCCAGGCAGGCCCACAGCGCGTCATAGTCCCAGCACTGGCTGGCAAACTGGTCCTGCGCGTAAAAAGCCGCCAGTCGCGGTGAAACCTTTTTCAGCCAGCCGTGCAGGGTTTTCGCCAGTCCGCCGATCGGGGAGGAGACGACATAGCCCAGCACCACAGCCACCAGCACCACAACTTCCACCGCCGGCGGTTCTCCCGGCGGCGCGAGCGCGGGCACGAACAGCAGCGTCCCGATCACGGTCGGCAGGATATATTCCAGAAAGTCCCGGAACAGGAAAACCGAAGTTCCCAGGTCCATCAGAACGATTTCCTACGATTCATCCAGGATGATTTCGACCTCAGGCAGCATCTCGCGGATATCGTTCTCCCGTTCGAGGATTGAGAGACGCGAACAGTGATGGGGGCGGCAGTTCCCCGGTCCCATCTTCAGCTTTTCACGCCATCCGGACTGCACATCCCGTGCCCGTACCTGGACAGTGTTCTGTTCTTTGGCATGGTGAACGGCGGCAGACATCAGGGCCGCCCCGCACAGCCGGTACTCTTCCATAGTGCGGATCGTGCCGACATCCTCAGCACGCTTGAGGTCTTTGTAAATGTGGTCCTGCGTGGAAGGAAAAATCTTATACCCCTGCTCTTCCATGGTTTCCGCGGCACGGGTCAGGAAACTTTTGCGTTCCTTTTCGCCGGGGGATAAATGACGGACAAATTTCTGCTGTTTTCTTGGTGACACAACACACCTCCTCTAAGATGATCGAGCTGGCAGGGTGCCGTGTCGCCGTGTTGGTTTCAACTGCCCGGGATGCCGTCCGCGGTGAAGTTACTTTCATTATAATAGGGCCGCAGTACCAGGGCAAGCGCATAATTATCTGAGTCTCCTTGCGCTGGATATGCTAAATCAATTGTTCGATTCGCAATACAAAAAAATGGTAAACACCATGCCCTTAAGCTTGCCGATCGTATTTGATTGGAGAGATTGTTGGCAAAGATCTATTAACTCCGGAGCTTCTTTACACAAGCTTTAGAAAAACTTCATAGACGCTTTAAGCACAATGGGTAAACTTGAGTCACAAGTTGAAAGTCCAATGTTGGATAGGAGACAGTACAGATGAAGAAGACTTTAGTAATCATATTGGGGATTATTGGTGGTATCGTATTGAGCGCAATAATTTTTGGCGCGGGTTTGTTTTTTATCCGAACCAATTCAGGGCTGGCCGGAAATAATCTGAACAGAATGTTCGATTGGGACGCCAGTAACAATAACCCTGGTTATCCGATGAGGGGCGGTGATTTTTACAGGAGAGATAGAAACAACCTGTTTAGCGGCAATGGCATGATGGAGAACTTCCGACCCGGAAACATTGCAAGCGCCACACCGCTTACCATTGACCAAACCGAACAGGCCATCGAGAATTATTTGAAAAGTTTGAACAATTCTGATCTTGAGCTCACAGAGATCATGATCTTTGACAATAATGGATACGCCATTATCACTGAGAAGAGTACCGGGATTGGCGCGATGGAACTTTTGGTAGATCCCGTAAGCCTATCCGTTTTCCCGGAATACGGCCCGAACATGATGTGGAACTTAAAATACGGGCACATGCGTGGCAGCAACAGGGTGGGCATGATGGGTGGTCTTAACACCAACTCCGGTTTTGTTTCTGCGTCGATGACAGTGACCCCTGATCAGGCAGCTAAAATTGCCCAACAATATTTAGATGACCAGTTCCCCGGCTACCGGGCTGCTATGGATCCGGACCCATTCTATGGCTATTACACGATCGATATTCTCAAAGAGGATATTCCGACCGGAATGCTCAGCGTTAATGGCTTTAGTGGAGAGGTATTTCTGCACACCTGGCATGGAACTTTTATAGAAATGTCGGAATAGCCAAATCAGTTTTTTCTCTTCAGGGATCAGTGTTTTCACTGTTCCCTGTTTGTATGTAAAATATATTTACGATCATAATTGCAGGTGGAGCCAGAAGGAAAAAATGTGACTGAAGTAAAAATACTTTTGATTGATGATGAACCCGCAATCCATCATGTCGTAACGGCTTATCTGAAAGCTGAAGGATATGAATATTTATCTGCTATGGATGGCCCGAGTGGTTTGAATGCTGCCAGAACTTTCAAACCGGATATTATCATTCTTGATGTGATGCTTCCTGGAATGGACGGGATCGAACTGCTTACCAATTTGCGCCGGGATTCGAATGTGTATGTGATCATGCTCACTGCACGCTCTGAGGAAACCGATAAGATCGTCGGGCTTTCCGTTGGCGCAGATGATTACCTGACCAAACCTTTCAGCCCGCGCGAGCTGATCGCCAGAATTAAATCTGCCTTACGGCGAATTCAAAGTACAAATGATCCTTCAGATGCTGCTTCAAAGCTGGTCTTTCCTCATATTCGTATCGACCCTTCTGCCCGCCGGGTGTGGGTAGAAGAACGGTTGGTCGACCTCACCGCGGTAGAATTCGATCTTTTAATTGCTCTCGCGCAGCATCATGGCATGGTTTTAAGCCGGGAACAATTGTTGGAAAAAGTATGGGGTTATGATTATTTTGGCGATACCCGCGTGGTAGATGTTCACATCGGCCATATCCGCCAAAAATTGGGGGAAGACCGCTTTATTGAAACCATTCGCGGGGTTGGTTACCGCTTCGAAGATAATTAGGTGACACAATGTTGAGATTTATCCGCACCCATCTTGTTTTGAAAGTATTTCTTTCTTATGTGGTCGTCGTTCTGGTTGGTGTTGTTGTCCTTGCGACAGCGACCAGCCTGACAGTGCCGGCCGCATTTGAGCGGCATATGGCCGGGATGAGCGCCATGATGTCTGGTAACGACATGACCCTGGCACCCGCACCCAGGACAGGGATGGGAAATACCCTGCCCATGGAAATGGATCTCTTTTCAAATTACCAGGCTGCTGTTACCGAAGCACTTTCCCTGGCAACATTGGCAGCATTGATCAGTGCTGTACTGGCCAGCTTTTTTATCAGCCGGCAGGTGGTTGGACCAGTTCAGCGAATGATGGGCATCAGCAGACGGATTGCAGAAGGCGATTACGAGGAACGTCTTAAAGTCTCTGGAAATTTGCAATCAAATCAACTGGATGAACTGGATCAACTGGCGCTTACCTTCAATCAGATGGCAGACAAACTTGAAAAGACAGAAACGATGCGCCGCCAGTTGATCGGCGATGTAACGCATGAGCTGCGCACCCCGCTCGCGGCAATCAAAGGATATATGGAAGGGCTGATGGATGGTGTCCTTTCAGCGACGCCAGAAACTTTCCAGCAAGTATATTCTGAGGCGGATCGCCTGCAGCGATTGGTAAATGATCTGCAAGAACTCAGCCGGGTTGAGGCCGGGGCTTACCAGCTTAAACGGGAATCGGTTTCTCCTGCCGACCTCATCGAAACCGCAGTAAGATACCTCGCCCGTCAGTTTGAAGAAAAAGGGATCAGGCTCGAAACAAAACTAAGCGCAGAGCTTCCGAATGTATATGCGGACAAAGACCGTATTTTGCAAGTGCTGACCAACCTGCTTGGTAATGCCTTGCAGTACACTCCCACTGGTGGAAGTGTGGCTGTAACGGCTGCCAGCGTAAAATCCGAAATTGTTATCTCCATAACTGATACGGGCATTGGGATCTCGCCGGATCACTTATCTTTGATTTTCAAACGTTTTTACCGGACTGATAAATCTCGAGCTCGCGTCAGTGGAGGAAGTGGGATTGGCCTGACCATTGCCCAGGCGCTGATCAAAGCGCACCGTGGGAGAATTTGGGCAGAAAGCGCCGGCGAAGGAAAAGGCAGCACATTTCACTTCACTTTACCGGCTGGCTAAAAACCAACAACATCTTCCCAGAAAATCTTTATCAAAGCTTTACAGTAGCTTTAAAGAAGCTTCATCCTGTCCTGTTATCCTGAGAGAGTAAGAGTAACAACAATACTTTTGAAACACGGATAAGATCCGGGAAAAGGATGGAACATCATGTTTGGTAATTTTGGTTGCTGTGGTTACGGCGGTTTTGGTGGTTTTGGTTGGATTGGCATGATCCTGGGGTTGATCATTACAATTGGTGTGATTGCCTTCCTGGTCTTACTGGTTGTGTGGGGCGTTCGTCGAATAAGTAAGAACGCTCAACCTGGTTCCCAGATTTTGAGCGGCCAATCTGCCAGAGACGTTGCGCAGACGCGCTATGCCAAAGGCGAAATCAGCCGGGAAGAATACCAGCAAATTTTATTGGACTTAGGGCGATAGGAGACATGTGATGATGGGATTTGGAATGATCGGCGGAATGTTAGTGTTCTGGATTGTTTTGATTGGCCTGGCTGTATTATTGGTTCGTGGATTTTTCCCAACATACCGGGCGGGCGGAACAAACCAATCATTGTCCGCTCGTCAGATCCTGGAACAGCGCTACGCCAGGGGTGAGATCAGCCAGGAACAATATTTATTGATGCTGGAGGACATTCAGCATTAGTATAAGCAAACCAACAAAGCAGTCTTTGTAAATATGAAAGGCTGCTTTTTGTTTAAGCGACCGGCAGACTGAATTAATAACCAGGATCGTCAGAAACTGAGAAGCCGAAAAATGCTTCAACATTACAACAAACCCACCGTCCTGCTTGGTAAACTTGTGCAGCGGTTGGCACAAAACGAATCCTTCAAAAGCCTTCAGGCTGACTGTTAAAAAGCTAAGCTGACCTGAGAAACCGTGTTATGAAAAAGAGCGCCACCGGCGCTCTTTGAATTACTTCTTTTTGCTTCCCACCGGGAAGACCGTATCGGACGCTCATCAGTCTCCTGAGAAATAATAAAGTTTTGGCGTTCCCTCAATACAGACTTCCAGCTTTTCTTTTACCGCAGTATAGGCCCATACCAGCTGCGGGTCCGGCAGTTCGGGGTCGCCCAGCAGATAACGAACCAGGCGCATGGCATTGATCCCTCCGCCCAGTTCTTCCCCTTCCTTTCTCAGCAGCTCATCCATTTTCATTTCTACCATGCTGGTGGAGATACGGGCCAGCAGGCTTTCGATCAAACGCTGGAGTTCTTCCTTGTGCATTCTCGCCTCCTTTCTTCGAAATTTCCCTTCCGACAACCCGCCCAATTTATTCTGCCAGATTTTGCGCCATCGCGTCCATTGCGTAGGTGGCATACATTGCCGCCGGGCCACCGCCCATCATCAACGCAACCCCGATCGTTTCCAGGATTTCTTCGCGGGAAGCGCCTGCCTGGACGGCGTCATGAGTGTGATACGCGATGCAGCCCTCGCAGTGTACCGCGATCCCAATCGCCAGCGCCATCAGTTCTTTCGTTTTTGAGTCCAATACGCCAGATTCGACAGCCTTTTTGTGCATTCGGGCAAACCCCGACATCGTCCCGGGGATTTCGCGCCCCAGTTCCGCAAGCTTATCGTTCAGGTCTTGATAGATTTTCAGGTAATCTGCTGCCATCTCAGTTTTTCTCCTCGTTGTTGATCATCAGGGAACAATCTCGATATGAGGCTCGATGATC
>ENA-OSEO01002262-OSEO01002262.1-sediment-metagenome-genome-assembly--contig:-NODE-2262-length-28297-cov-3.389901_pt1 | contig 28297 bp, 26 predicted proteins | sample MGYA00237883_ERZ534232 | MGnify/ENA metagenome assembly ERZ534232 | reverse complement strand
ACGATCCCCCCGGACGTTTCTTGGACCTGCACAAGGGGTGGCTGTGTCGCCCAAACACCGGCGACTATGGTAGCACGACTCCCCTGTTTCACCAATAGCTTTTCGCAGGCAACCCGGGGCAGCCCCGAAGGTCAAAGTCACTGGTATATAATTTGCATAATTTTCCGATGCCGGGGATGTCTCCACAACCCACGCGGAGGCCGCACAGAGAAACCAAAAGGTCCTGTCTCGGTCTGCGCAATGCGCCCTGTGGGGTGCCGGCAACCGGATCCACACCCTGGGGGGGAATATGACCGTATCCGATATTGCTTCCGGCGACGCACCAGCCGGCGTCCAGCGGATCGTGAAAAAACATCCGCAGCAAATCCGCGCCGATTTTTCACGCATGCTCAAAGGCTCGGTTCATAAAGAAACCGGTACCCCCGCCGCGTCCGGCGAGGCATCCAAACGGGCACTCCAATGGATCCTGCTGGGCGCGCTGACGAATGCGGCCCCCCCGGGGGTTGACCTTCTGGTCGCACACCACCTCCTTGGGAAAGCGGGCGGTTCCGAGCTTGTCCCGATACAGGACACCCCGGTCCCGGACTCCCGGCAGGCTCCGGGAGCCGGGGGGTGCCGGGATGCCCGGGCAAGGACTATCGTCGCCGAAGAACCCACCGGGGATGCACCCGGGGGGATGACGGGCGGGGGGCGGAGCCGGTTGCCCGATCCGCTCTCGGAACGCCTGGTCGAATCGGCCAGGCGGCATATCGGAAAATCCTACACCCAGCTGGATTGCTATGAACTGGTAATCCGGGCGCTTACGGACATGGGGCTGCGCTATCAGGGCTCCGGGGGGCTCAAGGAGCACCTGGTAAACGCGGCCCGTGGAAAAGGTCTTTCCGGCAACGCCTACCTTACCGGGGAAGGGCTCATCGACAGTTCGGCAACCCGGGTCTATGCCAAATCCGTTTCCGGCATCCGGGAGCCCGAAAAGGAAGCCGAAAAACTGCTCGAAGAACTGAGCCCCCGGTTGAACAACGGCTATCTGTTGTCCTTTTCCACCCCCACCCGGGGCCATGTGGGAATCATATCCCGGCGCGAGGGCCGGTGGACCTTGATCAACTCGGGGCGCATGGATAATCCCCTGTCGGAAACACACCATCGGGAAGGGGTCGGTGAGGAGGACCTTTCCGGGGAGATCCTGAACTGGTTCCGGCGGGCGGCGAAGCACAAGGAAACGCTGGAGATTACGGTGGGAAGGCTGGAGGGAATGAAACTGGTCGGCTTTTCGCACGCCGCCCCGCGGGCGGAGCATTCCACATAGGCCGGCTCCGGCCGGGTCGGGAAACCCCCGCCGGGATCGGTTCGCTTTTACCACCGATGCCCGTGGGTGCAGCCCCCGCGGGTGTCCAATGATCTCAGATTTCAACCTTGACAAAAAAGGTTAGGTCTCCTATAGGCTTGGGGAAAAGGAGCATTTCAGCCATCCACCCCCTGAAAACAGAAAGTCAGCGATGGAGTCCTACCCGGTATTGAAGCGCCCGCTTTCTGCGATCGGCAGACGGACGATTGTTGTGTTTCAGGAATGTGGTCGAACCACCATCTTTTTATTGCAGGGTTTTTTCCTCATCTTTTCTTTGCCGATTCAATTTTCCAAAATCGTTCAACAGGTCTTTTTTATCGGCACCAAATCACTGCTCGTCATCTGCCTGACCGGCGCCTTTACCGGCATGGTCCTGGGGCTTCAGGGATACTATACCCTGGTAAAATTCGGCTCCGAGGGGCTGCTGGGTGCCGCGGTGGCGCTTTCTCTGATTCGCGAACTGGGGCCGGTGCTCACGGCGATCATGGTGGTGGGTCGCGCCGGATCGGCCATGGCCGCAGAAATCGGCATCATGCGCATCTCCGAGCAGATCGATGCCCTGGAGACCATGGACATTCATCCCATCCGATTTCTGGTCAGCCCGCGAATGGCCGCCGCCCTGCTCAGCTTTCCGGTGCTGACCGCGGTTTTTGATGTGATCGGCATTTTCGGAGGGTTTCTGACCGGATCGCTCCTGCTGGGCATCCATCCGGGAATCTATTTCTCCAGGGTGGAATCCAGCGTGATGATGGCGGACATCACCGGCGGGTTTGTCAAATCCATCGTCTTTGCGCTGCTGGTTGCGACGATCTGCTGCTATCAAGGGTTTTTTACCCATATCCGGGCCGAGGGATTCGGGGCCAAAGGGGTGAGCCTGTCCACCACCTCGGCGGTGGTGATCTCCAGTGTTCTGGTGCTTGTGGCCGATTATATCCTGACCTCTTTTTTGCTTTGATCCTTTATGACGCAGCCGCTGATACAACTTGAAAACGTCTCGAAACGCCTGGGGCAGAACCAGGTTCTCAACGGCGCCGACCTGAGCATTCTGGAAGGCCAGATCACCACCATCATCGGCAAAAGCGGCATGGGAAAGAGCGTGCTGCTCAAGCACATCATCGGTTTGATGACCCCCGACTCGGGCAACGTACTGTTTCATGGACGCCCGTTTTCCCAGATGAAAACGAACGAAAAAAAGGCCTTCAAGCAGAAGGTCAGCTATGTGTTTCAAGGCACCGCCCTGTTTGACTCGATGACCGTCTACGAGAATATCGCCCTTCCCCTCAAGGAAAAAACCCGTTTGCCGGCTTCGCAAATAAAGAAACGGGTCGGGGAGCGGATGCAGCAGCTGGATATCGAACAGATCGACGACAAGTATCCCTCCCAGCTTTCCGGGGGAATGCGAAAACGGGTGGCCCTTGCCAGAGCGCTGGTGACCGACCCGGAAATCGTTCTCTTCGACGAACCCACCACCGGGCTGGACCCCATCCGGAAAAGCGCGGTGCACCATCTGATTTCCGATTTTCAAAAAAAATTCGGGTTCACCGGGGTGGTGGTCAGCCATGAAATCCCGGACATCTTCTACATCTCCCAGCGCATCGCCATGCTCAACGACGGTCGAATCCACTTCGAGGGGACGCCCGATGAAATCCGGCAGGTCCCGGATCCCGTGGTGCAGGAGTTTATCCGGGGCCTCGAGCGCCAGCCGGACGAATTGACCGGCACGGCCGCCCACCCCCAGGGCTCCCAACGGTTCAAGGAAGGCATGGCCTGGCTTTCGCGCCGCCGGCTTCCGTTTTCCATGGTCGTCATGCAGCTCGAAAACATCGACAAGATCAATGAAATTGCCGGCCATGCCATCGGGCTGGGAATATTGAAAAGCTTTGCCGACCAGGTGCAGCGGCGACTCCGGGTCACCGATACGTGCATGCGCTATGGCTTCGATACCCTGATGCTCCTGCTGCCCAACACCAGCCTGGCCCAGGCGCAAATGGTCTTCGCCAAGCTGGAAAAAGACTTGCAGGCGGTCGATACGATGGGCATCGGCCCCGGTTCGGATTTCCGCATATCCCTGGCGGTGGGTTTTGCGGAGGCCGAGGACAGCAGTCAACTGGAAGATCTTCTGGTGCATGCGGCATCGACCCGACACGTTTCGTTCACGTTGGGTTTTAACGAGGGGAGTCATCATGAAACGAGCGGCCATTGAAATATGGGTGGGCATCTTTGTGGTGATCGGCATGGTGTGCATCGGGTACCTGTCGATCCGGCTCGGGGGAATGGATTGGTTCGGAGATGCCCATTATCCCCTGTATGCCAGGTTCCAGTCGGTATCCGGGCTCAAGCCCGGGACCTATGTCGAGATGGCCGGGGTGCAGGTCGGACAGGTGGAGGCCATCGATCTGGATCCCAAAGATCAGATCGCCGTGGTCCGTCTGAAGATCAAAAAGAATATCGAGTTGACCGACGACGTCATCGCATCGGTCAAAACCTCGGGGCTCATCGGCGACAAGTACATCAAACTGTCCCCGGGGGGATCCGAGGTGGTCTTGAAACCGGGGGACACCATCACCGAAACCGAGTCTGCCATTGACATAGAAGAGCTCATCAGCAAGTACGTCTTCGGCAAGGTTTAACCGTTTGCCGTTCCGGGCTATCCCTCGTAAAGCACGGCCAGAATGGTGGCCAAACCGCGTTTTGCCGATATCAAATGGGGGGTGGTCGAAAGGTAATAGGCGCTGTCCCCGGGCTCGAGCTCGAAGATGTCTTCACCGATTTTCAACCGGGCGACCCCGTGGAGCACATAGATAAACTCTTCGCCTTCGTGCACCGATGTATCCTCTTCCCCAGCTTCTTCCAGCTGTACGATCAGCGCCTCCATGTGGCGGCCCTTCACCTCGGGGGCAAGGCTCTTATACGAGTAAATCTGCTTTTTGCCCTTGCGGGTCGTCGACCGCGATACGACCTTCTGCTCGGATTTTCGGGTGATGGAATAGAGTTTTTCACCCACCCCCGATACCAGCCGCGTAAATGCGCTGTCCAGGGCTTTGGACAGTTTGATGACCGTTCCCAGCTGGGGCTGGACTTCGTTGTTTTCGATGCCGGATAAAAAATCGATGTCAAAACCGGTCAGCTTGGAAAGCGCTTCCAGCGACAATCCTTTGTGCTCGCGAAGCGTTTGGATGCGTTTGCCGATGGCCTCGACCCCCCCGCGCCGCTCTTTTGAAATATCGCCGGTAAGGTCTTCAAAAAAATCCACATTGATGTGGGGAGTGGTCTCCTTTTTGTCCATGCTCAGCTCCTCGGTAAGTTTGACCCGCGACCGGTGATCTCCTTTGGAATCCGGCCGGTATGGGCGCATTCCGATCGCAGTCGCCGGCCGATGATCCGCTCCAGCATCCGTCCGGTCTGAAGCAGACGGTCGACATCGAGGCCCGTATCGATGCCCATCTCATCCATCATCACCACCATGTCTTCGGTGGACACCAATCCGGTTATGGTCGGATCCGAATAGTAGTATTCGCCGGTTCCGGACACCGGCACACCGTCGACAAAGTTGGCGGGCTGCCCCCCGGTACCCCCCAGGGTGGATTCAAAATGGGTGATTCCCGCTTGCAGAGCCGCCAGCACGTTTGCCAGGCCCCACCCGCGGGTCACATGAAAATGAGCGATATGCTTGGCGGGGTCCGGAATGGCATCCATGATCATGGAAAAATACCTGTACACCCGGTCGGGGGGGGCCGAGCCGTCGTGGTCGGCGTGCTCGATGTCATCGGCGCCGATATCCAGCCAGCGCCTGGAAAACTCGACGGCTTTTTTCAACTCGGTGGGGCCTTGGATCGGGCATCCCCAAATGGTGCTGACGGTCCCGCAAACCTTGATGCCCGCATCGTGGGCTCTGGGGATGTAGGTTTCGCACATCTTCCAGTAGTCCGCCAGCCCGAGCCCGGAATTGGTACGATGATGCGCTTCGCTGGTGGAAACCATAAACAGAATCCGGTCCGGCCCCCACCCCTCCTTGCGTGCCCGGATGGCCCGATCCGCGGCCCGCTCCCGGATGGTGACCGCGGTAAGCTCGATATCCTCCAACACCGGACCGATGGTCTTGCTCTTGTGGAGGCCCTGCATCAATTCATCTGCATCTTTGAATTGGGGCATGCCTTTGGGATTTCCGAAATTGGTCACCTCGATTCGCTTAAATCCCGATAGAATAAGCTGTTCCGCCACCCAGAGTTTTGCGGCCGTGGGAATGAATTTTTCTTCATGTTGAAATCCGTCCCGGACCGTAATATCCCCCAGCACAACCTTTTTAGGGTATGACAGCGGTGCCATGTGCCCCCTCCTTTATCGTTTCCCCGGAAAATTCCCGTTTGCATCCGGACTCGACATTCACCCCTTGAAACTCAAAATTCAAAATAGATAACCGCTTACTTACCCTTGTAGATCGGCTTTCGCTTTTCCCGAAAAGCCGCGAGGCCTTCGAGCCGGTCTTCGGTGGGAATCGTCACCCAGTAGGCGTTGGATTCGATGGCAAGACCGGTGTGAAGGTCCGTTTCCATTCCGAAATTGATGGCATATTTCGCCTGCTCGATGGCGATGGGACCCGCCTCGCAGATCATGGCCGCCATGGCCCTGCATTCGGCCATCAGGGAATTCGGTTCGCAGACTTTATTGACGAGCCCGATGGCCAGCGCCTCATCCGCCCTTACCCGGCGTCCGGTGAAAATCAGTTCCTTTGCCTTTCCCTTACCGACCAGCCGCGGCAGCCGCTGGGTCCCGCCCGCTCCGGGGATAATGGCCAGCCGTGTTTCGGTCTGCCCCATGGATGCGGCCGTCGACGCGATTCGGATGTCGCAGGCGAGGGCCAGTTCCGTACCCCCGCCCAATGCGATGCCGTTTACCGCGGCGATCACGGGTTTGTTCAGCAGTTCCACCGCGGTAAACAGGTTCCGGATGCTGAAGACATACTCCTTGACCTGGATATCCGACAGGCTGCGGCGTTCTTTAAGGTCCGCACCGGCGCTAAACGCCTTGTCTCCGGCACCGGTGATGATGACCACCCGGATATCCGTTTTAAAGCGCAGTGCGTCGATTTCATTGCGAAGCGCGTGGAGCAATTCGAAATTAAAAGCGTTCAGCACCTCCGGACGATTGAGCGTGAGAATGGACATGTTTTCGGCCTCTTCGACGATCAATACGCTGTCGGTCATTTTCCCTCCCTGTGGAATGAGCGGCATGAGGCACGGCCCAGGGCGCCTGTACACCCCTTTTTGACCCCGCGCCGTTGATGCAAACCCGCACTCAGCATCCGATAAACCGTGAAATGACGATACGCTGCACCTCCGAGGTCCCCTCTCCGATATCGAGCAGCTTCTGATCCCTGTAGAATCGTTCCACGTGATAGTCTTTCATCAGCCCGTAGCCGCCGTGTATCTGCACCGCACGATTGACGACCCGACCCATCAACTCCGAGCAGTACAGCTTTGCCATGGCCGCTTCCTTTTGAAAGGCGCGGTTCTGATCCCTCAGCCAACAGGCCTTGTAGGTAAGGCTCCTGGCGCATTCGATTTCCATGGCGGAATCGGCCAGCTTAAAGGCAACGGCCTGGAATTTGCAGATGGGCTGATCGAACTGAACCCGGCTTTTCGAGTATTTCAGGGCCAATTCATAGGCGCCCTGTGCCCCCCCCAGCCCCATGGCGGCGATGGAGAGTCTTCCGCCGTCGAGGGTGGCCAGCATCTGATGAAGCCCGTCACCCTTTTTGCCCAGAATGTTTTCCTTCGGAATGCGCACCGCGTCGAAATAGAGCTCGGCGGTGTTGGAAGCCCGCCACATCATTTTCTTGTGCATGGGAACCGCCTTGAACCCCGGGGTTCCGTGTTCGACGATAAAACAGGTAAACTCCGGTTTGCCGTTGGGCCGCGTGCCGGTGACCGCCTGAACGGTCACCCCCAAAGACATTTCACAGGCGGCATTGGTGATGAATATTTTGGATCCGTTGATCACCCATGAATCCGCATCCTCCACGGCCGTCGTCCTGCTGCCGCCGGCATCGGAACCCGCTGTCGGTTCGGTGAGCCCAAACCCCCAGAGCGCCTTTCCGCTGCAGAGCTTGGGCAGATATTTCCGCTTCTGCGCCTCGGTGCCGTAATAATAGATCGGTCCGATTCCCAATGAATTGGCCGCGGCGATGGTGGCGGCCTGGGACCCGTCGATACGGGCGATCTCCTCGACCGCTATGATGTAGGAAAGATAGTCCAGCCCCTGACCCCCGCAGGCTTCGGAAACGAACATCCCGAAAAGACCGATCTCTCCCATTTTCTTTGTGAGCGGAGCAGAGAACGTCTCGGTTTCATCCAGCTCCGCGGCTACCGGGACGATTTCGCTTTCGGCGAACCTTCGCACCTCCCGGCGGATCATTTCCTGTTCTCGGGTCAGATCAAAATTCAATGGCGCCTCCTCTCCAAAGACCGTCAACGATGCGGCGGGTATCGATTATCCGGATGGCTCCGTTTCCCCAAGCGCAGATGTCCCGAAAACGCCCGGCCCGGCGTTGCACCGAACCCCAGGATACGGGGGAGCATATCAAAACCGAAGGAAAATGTCTAATCAAATAACGATTTGAAATAGTTATGAAAGTGTAATTCACGCACGCCCCCGATCGCTTGACACCACCGCCCGGAACGTGTTAGGAAATTTCCTACCGCGGAAACGGTGATGGATCAAATACTTTCCTGTTCCACGCAGGAAAGACTTCTGACTGTCGAACACGCTTCACGCCACCCAACCGTCAGCTTTTGGGGGACTCCGGATGGAAGGTTTCTGAATCAAAGGAGGAGCCATGAGTTTCGATGTTGAGGTATACCGTCCGTCCCACCCGATTCGTGCCGTCACGGCCACGTCTCTTTTTGACGGTCACGACGCCTCCATCAATATCATGCGGCGAATCCTCCAGGACTCGGGGGTGGAGGTGATCCATCTGGGGCACAACCGGTCCGCACAGGAAATCGTCGAGGCGGCGGTGCAGGAGGACGTCCAGGGGATCGCGGTATCCAGCTACCAGGGCGGTCATGTGGAATTTTTCAAATACATCATCGATCTTCTCAAGGAAAGCGGGGCCTCTTCCATCAAAGTGTTCGGTGGGGGCGGAGGGGTGATCATCCCCAGTGAAAGACGGGCCCTCGAGGCATACGGGGTCACCAGAATATACTCTCCGGAAGACGGCGCAAAAATGGGGCTTCAGGGCATCGTCAACCACATGGTCCGGATCATGGATTTTTCCACCGTCCCGGAGGGCGGACCAGCACTTGACACCCTTTCCACCGGAAACAAGCGAGCGGTTGCCGGGCTGATCACCGCGCTGGAACTGGCCAAAATCAAAGGCGACGGTCAGCTGGCTGCCATCCGTGCCGACATGGCGAAACGGATCGGAAACCGGGTGGTGCCGATCGTCGGTATCACCGGTACCGGGGGTTCCGGAAAATCCTCTCTGACCGATGAGCTGATCAGCCGCCTGCTGCGGGACCAGGAAACACTGGCCATCGGTATTGTCACCTGCGATCCGTCCCGCCGGAAAACCGGCGGGGCCTTGCTGGGGGATCGGATTCGGATGAACGCCATCGGAAACAGCCGGGTGTACATGCGATCCCTGGCCACCCGCCAATCCCGCACGGAAATATCCGACGCCATGGCGGATGCCATCGACGTGCTCAAGGCCGCGGGGTTTGATCTGATCATTGCCGAAACCGCGGGGATCGGTCAGGGGGATTCGACCATCAGCGAGCTGGCCGATGTCTCGATCTACGTGATGACCGGCGAATTCGGCGCCGCCTCCCAGCTGGAAAAGATCGACATGCTCGACTATGCGGACCTGGTGGTGGTGAACAAATTCGAAAAACGCGGCGGGGACGACGCCGTGCGGGATGTTCGAAAGCAGGTGCAGCGAAACCGGAAAGCCTTTGCCAAGGCTCCGGAAGAGATGCCCGTTTTCGGTACGATCGCCTCCAGGTTCAACGATGACGGGATTACCGCAGTGTACCATGCGGTTCTCGACACCGTCGCGGAAAAAACCGGCATCCCCTTTCCCAGCACGCTGCCCCGTCCCGCACAGAAAACCTCAACGACCAAGACCATCATCATACCGCCATCGCGCATCCGATACCTCTCCGAGATTTCCGATACCCTCCGGGCGTACCACCGCAAAACGGACCGTCAGGCCGCGGCCCTGCGAGACCGATGGCACCTGAAGGAGGCCTTGAACACCCTGGCCGCCTCGCTTCCGGACGACACCGGCTCGGTCCGATTGCGGCTTGAAATCGAAATTGAAAAAGCAGACGCCGTCATCGAAGCCGACACCCAGGAACTCATGGAAGCGTGGCAATCGATTCGAGAAATCTACAGCGGCGAGGAATTGACCTACCCGGTCAGGGGTCACGACATCCGGGCACCCCTCTATTGGGAATCTCTTTGTCGCCAGCGGATTCCAAAGATTTCACTGCCCGCATACCCGGATCCGGGGCAGCAATACACCTGGTTGCGGGAAGAAAATGTCCCGGGCAGATTTCCTTTCACCGCCGGCGTCTTCCCGCTGAAACGGACCGACGAGTTTCCGACCCGCATGTTTGCCGGTGAGGGAAATCCGGCCAGAACCAACCGGCGATTCAAACTGCTGTCTGCGGAATCCGAAGCCAAACGGCTATCCACCGCCTTTGATTCGGTTACCCTCTACGGGCACGACCCCGACCTTCGGCCGGATATCTACGGCAAGGTGGGAACCTCGGGGGTCAGCGTCTGCAGCCTGGATGACATCAAGGTCCTCTATTCCGGATTCGATCTGTGCGCACCCAACACATCGGTTTCCATGACCATCAACGGACCGGCGCCGATGATTCTGGCCATGTTTCTCAACACGGTCATCGATCAGCAGGTGGAGCGGTTCACCGTGGAAAACCGAAGAGCCCCCGGTGCGGAAGAAAAGGACCGGATCCGGGCCCAAAGCCTCTCTACGGTCCGCGGAACCGTACAGGCCGATATTTTAAAGGAAGATCAGGGGCAGAACACCTGCATCTTTTCCATCGACTTTTCACTCAAGATGATGGGGGATATCCAGCAGTACTTCATCGACAATGATATCCGGAACTTCTACTCGGTCTCGATTTCCGGCTACCACATCGCCGAAGCCGGAGCCAACCCCATCACCCAGCTTGCGCTCACCCTGGCCAACGGGTTTACCTATGTGGAGTACTATCTCTCCCGGGGCATGCCCCTGGACAGTTTCGCTCCGAATCTTTCCTTTTTCTTCTCCAACGGTATGGATCCGGAATACACCGTTATCGGAAGGGTCGCCCGGCGCATCTGGGCGGTCGCCATGCGCGAAAAATACGGCGGTTCCGAAAGGTCCCAGATGCTCAAATACCATATTCAGACATCCGGCCGGTCGCTGCATGCCCAGGATATCCAGTTTAACGATGTCCGAACGACCCTCCAGGCCCTCTGTGCGATCTACGACAATTGCAACAGTTTGCACACCAATGCATTTGACGAAGCGATCACCACCCCGAGCCGGGAATCGGTCCGAAGAGCCCTGGCCATCCAGCTCATCATCAACCAGGAATGGGGGTTGAGCAAGGCTGAAAACATGCTCCAGGGCAGCTTCATCGTGGAAGAACTGACCCGCCTGGTCGAGCAGGCCGTCTTGATGGAATTTGACCGGATTACCGAACGCGGCGGGGTTCTCGGGGCCATGGAGAGCGGCTACCAGCGAAGCAAAATCCAGGAGGAGTCCCTCTATTACGAAAATTTGAAGCACGAAGGGAAAATTCCGATCATCGGGGTCAATACCTTTCGAGACCCGGATGCCGGCGGAGAGGAGCTGAGCGAATCGATCGAACTGGCACGGGCCACGGAAGCCGAAAAACGATCCCAGCTCGAAAGGCTCGACGCTTTCAAAAAACGGAACCGGAAAGACTCCCCGGCCGCGCTGAAACGGTTGCAGGACGTGGCCCTGTCCGGGGGGAACATCTTTGCAGAGCTGATGGAAACGGTCCGCGTCTGCACCCTGGGGCAGATTACCCAGGCGCTGTTTGCGGTCGGCGGGAGATATCGGCGGAATATGTAAAAAAGGAGAACCAATTGATGAGAGAAGCGGTTATCGTCAGTGCGGTGCGAACCCCTCTGGGCAATTTCGCCGGATCATTGAGCGAAATCGGCGCCACCCGTCTGGGAGCCCTGGCCATCGACGCGGCCGTCGAGCGGGCCGGGATCCCCAAGGATGCGGTCAACGAAGTGATCATGGGAATCGTGCTCCCCTGCGGGTACGGCCAGAACCCTGCCAAGCAGGCCGCGGTGCTGGCCGGACTTCCCTGGGGAGCCGAATGCCTGACCATCAACAAGGTGTGCGGCTCGGCATTGAAATCGGTTATGCTGGCCGCTCAGGCCATCCAATTGGGGGATGCGGATGTGGTGGTTGCCGGGGGCATGGAAAACATGAGCATGGCCCCCTACTTTCTCGAAAAGGCCCGCTTCGGGTATCGTATGGGAACCGGAACCCTTCAGGATCACATGATCCGAGACGGACTCTGGGACATCGTCAACGACTTTCACATGGGAATCTCAAACGAGCTCTGCTCGGAAAAATACGGAATCAGCCGGGAGGATCAGGATCGGTATGCAGCGGAATCCTACCGGAGGGCCCTTGCCGCCATAGGGCAAGGCCGATTCAAGGATGAAATCGTTCCGGTACAGATTCCCCGGCGCAAGGGCGATCCCATCCGTTTCGATACCGATGAGTGCCCCCGGCAGACCGGCTACGAAACCCTGGCCGCAATGCGGCCGGCCTTTAAAAAAGACGGCCTGACCACGGCCGGCAATGCATCGGTCATCAGCGACGGCGCGGCCGCGGTGGTGGTGATGGCCAGGGAAACAGCCCAGGCGTTGGGCTGCACCATCCTGGCAACCATCGGCGCCCAGGCATCCTACGCCATCGATATGAAATACGTGCTGGTCGCCCCCATCTGGGCGGTGCCGAAATGTCTCAAAAAAGAGGGCATCGACATCGGCGATGTGGACCTGATCGAGATCAACGAAGCGTTCAGCGGATCCACCGTGGCGGTTCTCCGGGAGTTGAACCTGGACCCGGCGAAGGTCAATGTCAACGGCGGCAGCGTGGCGCTGGGGCACCCCATCGGCGCCAGCGGATGCCGGGTCCTGGTGACCCTGCTGCATGCGATGATCAAAGGGGACAAAAAAGTGGGGCTCGCTTCGCTGTGCCTTGGGGGCGGGGAAGCGGTGGCGATGGTTGTGAAACGGTGAAGCGATGGGGAATTTGGAATTTCAAATCTGAAATTTGAAATCTTTAAAGGAGGATAGCATGGAGATCAAGACATTGGGTGTGATCGGTGCCGGACAGATGGGAAACGGCATTGCACAGGTGGCCGCCGCCAGCGGGCTGAAGGTGGTGATGCATGACATCAGCCGGGAGTTTGTGGATCGCGGGATCCAGACCATTACCAAAAATCTCAATCGCGGGGTTGAAAAGGGCAGAATGAGCGCGGCCGAACGGGATGCGGTGCTGGCCCGCATCACCACCGCCACGGACCTGGCGGACATGGCGGCTGTGGATTTCGTCGTCGAGGCCGCAACCGAAAACGAAAAGATCAAGTTTCAGATTTTCGAACGGATCGACGCCGTCTGCCCCCCGGAGGCTATTCTCGCCACCAACACCTCTTCGATTCCGATCGGAAGGATCGGGGCAAAAACCAAACGGCCCGAAAAGGTCATCGGCATGCATTTTATGAACCCGGTGCCGGTCATGAAGCTGGTCGAAGTGATTCGGGGGCTGGCAACCTCGGATGAGACCTTTAAAACCACCTGGGCGCTTTCAGAGAAGTTCGGCAAGACCCCCGCCGAGGCAAACGACTATCCGGGCTTTATCTCAAACCGCATCCTGATCCCCATGATCAACGAAGCGGTGTACTGCCTGTATCACGGGGTGGGAAACCGGGAGAGCATCGACACCGTGATGAAGCTGGGGATGAACCATCCCATGGGGCCGTTGGCCCTGGCGGATCTCATCGGGCTGGACACCTGCCTGGCCGTCATGGAAACCCTCTACGAAGGATTCAAGGATTCCAAGTACCGGCCCTGCCCGCTGCTCCGAAAATACGTCGAAGCCGGATGGCTCGGTCGAAAAACCGGGCGTGGCTTTTTTGAATACCCAGGATAAGGGGAGGCCTTATGCCAAAGAAAAAAACCGGCGGCATCCACCCCGTCGGGAAACGCATCAAGCAGGTCAGGGAAGAAAAGAGACTGACCCTGGACTGGATGGCCAATGAGACCGGTTATTCCATCGATTACCTCAAGAAGATCGAATCGGGAAAAGAAATCCCGCCGGTGGGGGCGCTTCTGACCATATCCCGTGCGCTGGATCTGGATTCCGGATTCTTCCTGCGGGAGCAGGAGTCGGCCATGAGCAATCGGATCTCGGCCTTTACCAAGCGGACCGAAAACTATGCGTATGCAACGCTCACCCCGGGGGCGGAGAACAAACACCTCAAGGCATTCCGTGTGAGCGTCGAGCCGATGAAGGAACACAAGGGGGTCAGCTACATCCACGAGGGGGAAGAGTTCGTCTATGTCCTTACCGGCAAGGTGGAGGTGGCCGTCGGGGATCATGTCAACCACCTCGGCACGGGTGAAACGCTGCACTTCAACTCCGGCATCCGGCACAGCCTGCGGAACATCGGTACGGATAAGGCCGACCTGCTGGTGGTGATCTACAGTCCGTAAATCCACCAAAGGGTGATCGGAGATCGGTATCCGGAATTCGGAAATTCAAATTCGACACGGGATGGGTGTGTCCTATGTCCTATAAGCTGTCTGACGAACAACTGATGATCCAGGCCATGGTGCGGGAATTTTCCCGCAAAGTCCTCGCACCCACCGCGGCCGAACGGGATCGAACCAAGGAGTTCCCCGCCGAGAACCTGAAAAAGATGGGGCAGCTCGGGTTGATGGGGATGATGATCCCTCCCGAATACGGCGGGGAAGGGGCGGACACCGTCAGCTACGTGCTTGCGCTGATGGAAGTGGCCTATGCCTGTGCGTCGACCGCAGTGGTGATGTCGGTCCAGAATTCCATCGTGTGCGAAAGCATCCTCCGGTTCGGTACGGAAGACCAGAAACAACGGTTTCTCAGGCCGCTGGCGTCCGGCAAGGTCATCGGCGCCTTCGCCCTGACCGAACCCCATGCGGGATCGGATCCGGTCAGCCAGTCCACCTCCGCGGTCCGGGAGGGCGACGGGTATGTCTTAAACGGCACCAAACGGTTCATCACCTCCGGGCGGAATGCCGGTATCGTGGTGGTTACCGCAAAGACCGACGAATCCCAGCGGCACAGGGGCATCAGTGCGTTCATCGTGAAAAAGGATGCCCCCGGATTCATCGCCGGCCCCCCTGAAGAAAAAATGGGGCTCTGCGCATCCGACACCTGCGACCTGATGTTCGAAGATTGCCGGATTCCGGCTTCGGATCGACTCGGCGCCGAAGGCGATGGGTTCAAGATCGCCATGCGGTGCCTGGACGGGGGCCGGATCGGTATAGCGGCGCAATCGGTGGGGGTTTCCCAGGCCGCGCTGGATGCATCGGTCAAATACACCAAAAGCCGGTATCAATTCGGCCAGCTCATATCAAAATTCCAGGGGCTGAGATGGATGATCGCCGATATGGCAACCGAAATCGAGGCGGCGCGGCAGATGACGCTGTCCGCCGCCGCGCAAAAAGACAGGGGAGAAAAGTATACGCTCTCGGCGTCGATGGCCAAGCTCTACGCCTCGGAGATGGTCAACCGGGTGACCGCAAAGGCCCTTCAAATCCATGGGGGGTACGGCTTTACCAAAGACTACCCGGTGGAGAGATACTACCGGGATGCCCGGGTGTTTACCATTTATGAAGGCACCTCCGAAATTCAACGCATCGTGATTTCGAACCATATTTTCAAAGACAAGCGATCGCCCTGAGACATTCCCCCCGCCCCGGGCGGAATTACCCCCAACGTTGCAGAAAAACAGCCATCGGCAGGTTTCGTCATTCCTGCGAAAGCAGGAATCCAGGCGGCGTCGAAAGAACGGGATGCCCGCCTTGGCGGGCATGACAGCATCGAAGGAAACGATGCAACGCAAGGGCAAAGACCCTAATCCGAAAAAGCGGTTATTTTTTATCGACCTTTTTTTGCAGGGTTTCGATCAGCTCCTCGGGCTTTTGTTTGGCGAGCATCTCTTCAAACTGGCTGCGGTAGTTCTTGACCAGACTCACCCCTTCGATCACCACGTCGTAGACCCTCCAGCCGTCCTGGCGCAGGACCATCCGATAGCTGATCGGAATATCGGTGGTCTTGGTGATGACCTTAGTCTCGATCTCGGCTTTTTTGTCCGAGTGCATGATCTCCTTGGCATACTCCACCTTCTCGTTGGCGTAGGCCAGTATCCGGTCCATGTAGACGTCTTCCAGTATCGCCCGGTACAGCGTTACGAACTGCTTTTGCTGGGGCGGCTTGAAATCCCGCCAGTTGCGACCCAGGGTCAGTTGCGACAAGACATCGAAATCGAAAAATTCGCCCACAAGCCCCCGGATCTTCTCCTTTTTTGCCTCCACCGAAAGCCCCGTGTCCAGCGTCACCGCGATGACCTTGTCCACCCCGGCCTTGACCGTATCCATCGGTGCGCCGGCCGACACGGTCACCGGTAACAGCAACACTGCGAAAACAACGCCAACGGCCATCCCCTTGATTGTCATCCCCACCTCCTCTGCCGGCTTCGGGTTGCCGAATCCTTCTGCCCGACCGGCGATGGATCCCCCCATGCGGGTCATTTCTTTACATCCCCGAAGGCATACTTGCTGATCAATTCCATGATATCCGCCGGCGACTCGGTCTCGATGATCAGCCCGCCGTCGTCCAACAGCTGCCCGCCGCCGCCGACATCGATGCTGATGTATTTGTCCCCGATCAATCCGGTCGTTTTGATCGAGGCGATGGCATCGTCGTAGATCCCGACGCCTCTTTTTATGCTCATCGATACCTTGGCCATCTGGTCCTTCTGGTCCATCTCGAATCCCGACACCTTGCCCACCTCCAGCCCGAATATTTCCACAGGGTTGCCCACCCGCAACCCGCTCACCGAGCGGAAGCGCGCATGCAGCGTATAGGTGTCGTCGCCGAACAGGGACACGTTTCCGAGCTTCACCGTCATGTACCCCACACAAAAGAGCCCGACCAGTACGAATATCCCCGCCACGGTCTCGTGTGCATATTTACGCATCGATCGCTATCCTCCGTAGTTCACACTGAAAGCGTGCAATCTCCTGCTGGTTGAAACGCGCAAACTCCATGATCGATTCCAGCTCCACCTGGGGTTTGCCCTGGGAGAGCCCGGCCATAATTTTGAACTCGAAACAGCGGCCGGGCTCGGCGCAAGGATAAACATTGCAGAAGCCTTGATCTTTCAGATCGACGATAAAATCCTCCAGGATCCGTTCGGCTTCCTCAAGATCCGAAAACGGAAGCACGGTCCCGATCTCGTTGATGGTCTGGCGCGCCGAAAACCCCCCCACTTCACCGAAGTGCTTGTTGATGTACGTTCCCAAAGAACGGATGATTTCCTGGGCCGCGTCGTGACCCAGGTTCGCAATGATGGCATCCATATCTTCGATGCTGAACAGCACCGCCACGTATTCTTCGTGGGGTTTTTTCCGGGCCAGATCCGTCTGGTACCGCACCTTGAAATGCCGCCGGGAATAAAGGCCGGTCAATTCCTCCTGCAGCCCCTCGAGGCTGCGGACAAACTCGTCCCGGAACGGATGGTCGAAGCTTTCAAAATCTTCCGGGCTTCCCTGAAACACGATCTTGCCGTCATAGAGCGCAAGGATCCGATTGGATATGAAATAGACATCGGGAATCTCGTGGCTGATCAATACGGCCGTAAATTCAAATTTGCGGTGGTATTCGGCGATCATGCCGAGGATGGCGTTTTTTCGAATCGGATCCTGGCCGGTGGTGGGTTCATCGAAAAGAACGATTTTGGGATCCGTTACCAGCGCGCGCGCCAGCGCCACCCGTTTTTGCATCCCCCCGGAGATCTCCGAAGGATACTTGGCCATGACATCGCCGAGCTCCAATTGCTCAAGCCGCTTTCTCACCCGCTGCTCGATCTCCCGTTTCCCCAATCGGGTCCCCTGCCGCAAGGGAAGCGCCACATTCTCGAAGATGCTCATGGAGTCAAACAGCGCGTTGTTCTGAAACATGTAGCTGATCTGCCGGGTGTATGCATCCCATTCGATCCGGGTCATGGCGGCGATATCCTTGCCCTCAAACCGGATGGTGCCCTGATCGGGCTGGAGCAGGCCGATGATGTGTTTGAGCAGCACGCTCTTTCCGCTGCCGCTCTTTCCGATGATGGTGGAGACCTCCCCCTCGTGGATCTCCAGATCCACGGCATCCAGAACGGTCCGGTTATCAAACCGCTTGGTCACCTTTCGAAATTCGATCAACGGTCCCATGGATGTCGCCATAACCCTTACACCGGTCGGAAAACCCTGTCGCAAAACGGATTCACTCGCATCCTTCCCTCCCCTTTGTGCGCTGAACGGGGCATGTATCGCCGGCTCCTGTCCTGGGCCGTCGACGGGAAAACCATCAAAGCAGAAAGGAGGTCACGACATAGTCCGAAATGAGTATCATCACGCAGGACAGGACCACCGCCGAGGTGGTCGACAGGCCCACGGCCTTTGCCCCGTAACTGTCTTTGCGCAAATGGGTAAAGAACCCCTGAAAACAGCAGATGGTGGATACGATCACGGCAAATACCACGGCCTTTGCGAATCCGCCGGTGATATCCTGCATCTCGATGCTGGTTCGCACCCGGTAGAAATAGGTCCCGGCATCGAGCCCGAGTAAAATCACGCCGGTGAAAAAACCGCCCAGGATGCCGATCAAGTCAAAAAAAGCCGTCAACAACGGAAAACTGATGACGGAGGCCGCGAGCCGCGGGCTGACCAGGAATCGAACCGGGTCGATCCGCATGGTGGTCAGCGCGTCGATCTGCTCGGAGATGCGCTGGATGCCGATTTCGGTGGTCATGGACGAGCCGGCTCGGGCCGTGATCATGATGGCCGTCATCACAGGACCCAATTCCCGCACCAGTGAAAGCCCCACCGCAGATCCCAGCACTCCGGCGGAGCCGAATTGGACCAGTGTATAATAGAGCTGAAGCCCCAGCACCATCCCCGTGAACAGGCCCACCAGCATGACGATGGTCGCCGAGCGCGCACCGATGTAATAGACCTGCTGCACGATCAGGGGAATCTGCTTGGGACGGAAAATCAGAAACAGCGATTTAAGCAGAAATATGGCAATCGCCCCCAGATCATCGATCACCCTGAGCGCCATGCGCCCCAGGGCATTGATCGGGGTCGTAACGGATGTCGTCTGCGCATCCCTCGGTTCGGTCATAACGGCAAAACCTTTTGATACCGGTGGTGATTCCGATGGCTTTTCTGGTTTAAACAATCCTTCTACCATTTTTGCATACCGTTGTCCACCGGCTCCCGCACAGGTCGATCGCATGCACCCCGACAAGCCGCTGTGACCCTGCAGACGGGGCAGCCGGTTTTGAAATCGGGAAGTCTGTTGGATCCGCCGGGGGCGGAGGGGGGGTGCGGCCGATAGGCTTTGGGGCGTGCCGGATCGCGTCCGATCGGATGAGCGCCCTTATTTCTGGTCCGGTTTGAGGAGCCGAACCAGAAACCGGTCTCTTTTTTCAATGACCGACGCCACATCCCGCTGGGACCAGTCATAAAAGCCGCGCCCGGTCTTCACCCCCCAGTCCCCCGACGCGAACTTGCCCCTGAGCAGCTCGGCCGGTGCCGTATCATTGCAGAGGGCCTTGCACAGGTATTGCTGAATGGCAAACACCATGTCCAGCCCGACGATATCCTGGTGCTCCAGGGCGCCGTAGACGGGAAACCGCCTTCCCAGGCCGTTTTTTATGGCTGTATCGACATCTTCGGCGCTGGCGATTCCCTCCTGGACGATGTAAATGGCCTCCCGGATGAGGGCATGGAACAGACGGTTGCCCAGCTGCCCGGGGGTGTCCTTGAGCACGGATACCGGTTCCTTGCCGGCCCGCCGCAGCAAAGCCGTCAGCGTCTCCAAAGTTTCCGGTGCGGTTTTTTCGCCCTTGACCACTTCCACCAGGGGCATCAGGTAGGGAGGATTCCAGAAATGGGTCACGGCGAATCTCTCGGGGCGTTGAAGGGGGGCGGCGAGCTGGGTCGTGGGCAGCCCCGAGGTGTTGGAGGCAAGGATCGCATGGGGCGGGCACACCTTTTCGATCCTTAAGAAAAGATCCTGCTTGAGCTTCAGATCTTCCGCAATCGATTCGATCACCAGGTCGCAGTCCCGCACCGCGGCATTCAGGTCGGTGCCGCCCGAAACCCGTCCCAGAATCAGGGTCTGCTGGTCTTTGGAGATGATGTCTTCGCTCAATAAAAGCGCTGCGGCTTTCTGGACCGCATGCATTCCCCGGTTCAGGCTTTCCGGACTGCGACCACAGAGTGCGACTGAACACCCTGCGGCGGCAAGGCTGTAGGCGATTCCGGGGCCCATCTGTCCGGTACCGACCACCGCCGCATGTTTTATCGGTCGAGATGTCATGGGTCAAATCCGCTTTAAAGGGTTTCGCAGAGTTTAAAAAGATATTCCCGGCTGCAAAGGGCATCCTCCAGGGGCTGATCGGAGGGTGCATTTTCAAAAAGCAGATCACCGGTATACCCTTTGGCTTTCAGATGCCCGATGATCGTTTTGAAATCGACATATCCGTCGCGAATTTGAGTCAAGACCCCTTCCGGCCCCTTCTGCTTGATATGCACCGAGGTCAGATCCCGCAGGTCCACAGCCCCCCAGAATGCCCCCGGGGAATCGATTGCGGATCCATCCCCGCCGTAGATGTTTGCCTCGTCATAGGCCAAGCCCACCCCGGCGCGCCGGGCGTATTCCAGGGTTTCAACCGCGGGAAGCCGGGCGTTTTCAACGCACAGCATCACCGGCATCTCACCGAGAAGCGCGGAATAGCGTCTGAGGGTGGCCACGGCCGCAGCCGCATCCACCGGGCCTGCAGCATCCGGATCCACCAGACGCAGCCGGGCTCTTTCCGGACCCAACAGATAGGCCAGCTTCTTTGCCCGAAGGATTCTCCGATTGTCCGATTCCAGGTCATCGGTACCACCCATCCAGGGATGCGCAACGGCGTAACTCAGGCAAATGCCTTGGGTGAGTTCCGCCAATTCGGCGATGCGGAAAAACACCGATCGATCCTTGTCTGCATAGAGATCGGTTGCGGATTTCAGATGCCGGCTGTTGCGGCACAATGTCTTCCACTGGGTGGCCGAATACCCCTCCAGGACCGATTCGATCTCGGACAGGAACCTTCCAAAGGGGGTCGTCCTCAATTCGTCGCCGTCCCGAAGCTCTATATCCCGAAATCCGTTTTCCCGAAACCGGCCCACCAGATCTTCAAACCGGTCCCCGCCCTGCAGCCTGCGGTTCCAGGTATTGGTCACCACCCCCAGCTTGTGGAACATATCGCCTCCGTGGGATCCCCGGTTGAGCCCCTCTCGATGTAAAGGATCCGGTCATCGGTTATGTGTAATCCTTGAAAATCGCCGCTGCCTGCTCGATGTCCTCGGGGCAGAAGACAAAAAGGCATTTTTCTTCGGGTGAAGAGACCGATCCATAAACATAGTTGATGTTGATGCCCTCTTTCCCGAACCTGGATGCGACCCGGGCAAGTACACCCGGCCGATTCTCCAGTTGGATGGCAATGACCGGCATGATGTCATAGAGGAAATCGTTTTTTGACAGCAGATCGATGGCTTGATCGGTGTTATTGACCAGGAGCCGGATCAGGGCAAACTCGGCCGAATCCTTCCGCATGGAGTTGTAGCTGGCGACAGAGGCAATCCGTTTCAAGGATTTGCCCCGGGCCTGGAAAAGCTCCTGGACATAGGCGGAGGCGTCCTGGATGGTGAGCGCATCGATGTTGATGCCCGCTTCTGAAAACAGTGAAGCCAGTCGCCCCAGTTCTCCGGGAACGTTTTTTAAAAAAAGTGAAATTTCGGTTCGAACCATTTCTTGCTCCCGCATCGGCCGCCCCGCCCAAAAGGTGCAGCCGATCATCGATTCTCGATCTTCAGGTCCCCCCGTACTGCTTTTTGATCCTGGACCGATCCGGGGATCCATCCGCCTGAACCGGAAAATCGCTGACAAATTCGACGGATCGGGGTTTCTTGTAGCCTGCGATCCGGTTTCCGACAAACCGGATCAGGGATTGGGCATCCAGCTGCGCACCCGCCCTTAATTTGCAGACCGCCTTGATGCCCTCCTTCCATTTGGGGTCCGGAACCCCGAAAACCACCACGTTCTCGATGTCGGGGTGCTCCCGTATGGCCCGCTCCACCTCCGCCGGGTAGACGTTCTCCCCCCCCGGTTTGATCAGCTCCTTTTCAGCCTTTCGGCCTTCATACCAGAGAAACCCGTCACGGTCAAAGCGGCCCAGATCCCCGGTGTGGTGCCAGCCGCCGCGAAACGCATGGGCGGTGTCTTGGGGAAGGTTCCAGTAGCCCTTGAACACCATCGGCCCCCGGGCGACGATCTCGCCGATTTCCCCCGGCGCCAGGAGACGGTCTTTTTCATCGACGACCCCCACCCGCGCGAGCTGGAGCGACTTTCCGGCCGAACCGGGTCGATCGTCGTAGCGCGCAAAGGTGGCAAACCCGGAAACTTCCGTCTGGCCATACAGAAGGTAAAAAGTCCCGCCGGTGAGCGCCTGATATCTTTCGATGGTCTCCGATGTATCGATGCCGGCCACCGCGCGCAGCGATCCGATCGCTTTGCCGGTCTTTTCGCCCTGATCGAGGATCGATGAGAGGACCGGTGCAAAATCGAACAGCACGGAGACCTTTTTCTCTTGGATCAACGAAACGGCCTGGGGAGAATCAAACTTGCTCATATTGACGTTCAAAGCTCCGGCGTGGAAGCAGTGGGTCGTCATGAAAAGTCCGGCCACGTGGAAAAGCGGCAAAAGGTTCAAATGAACATCCCTGGGGGTGATCTGCATGGCACAGCCCAGGTGGATATTCGAACTGATCAGATTGCCGTGGCTCAGCAGCGCTCCCCGGGGCCGACCCCCAACCGCAGCCGTATGGATGATCACAAACCCGTCGGCCATCGAAACGTCCGTCGGTGAAGGATCGCCACCCGCTGCGAGCAGCGAAGAAAAATCACGAAAATCCCCCGCCGCCGGTTTCAGGCTGTACCAGTCTTCCACAAAAGCCAGCGCATCCCGTGCAGGCCGGATCATTTCCTGGAACTCCGGATCGACAAAAACCAGCCGGGGGGTGCCGTCTTTCAGGTTAAAGACCGCCTCTTGGGCGGAAAGCCGCCAGTTGATGGGCAGCAGGATCGCCCCCAGGGCAGCGGCCGCACCGTAGAGCATGAAATATTCGAGGCTGTTTTTGCCCAGCACCCCGAGCCGATCCCCTTTACGGATCCCCCAGGATTGCAGCCCGCAGGCGAGTGTGTCCACCCGCTCGCGGATTTGGCCGAAACTCAGAAGCCGGCCGTCATCGACTTCGAACCAGGCAGGTTTGTCCGTGAAACCGACGGCGTTTCGGCAAATCAGATCATACAGGGTAAAATCGTAGAGGCCCATCAGACTCCCTCGGTAAAACGACCCCGGGGTCGGGCTTCCCGGGCGGCTGGTCCTATAGCCGCGCCCGGGGGAATTCCGCCGGACGCGGCTGGCACAAATTTCCGTGTCGGAGGGTACGATCTATGGCGGGCTCAGGGGAAAGTCGCTTCAAACGAAGCCACTTTGGTAATCCCATCGGCCTTGAAGACAGCCGACCCTTCCTTTACATGGACCGGCACTTGGTAATTGGGAATCCCGTTCCACCATTTTTCGAGAACCGCCCAGGCGTTGGTCTCCTTTTCCTTGAGTTTGAATCCCCCGGTAACCAGCAGGCTGAGCAGCGACTGGTGCACGTCGAAATGAGCGTGAACCCGGACCTGATTGGTTTTACCGGCCGGGATCCATTGGACCGCATGGGTGCCCACGGTGTTGAGGTCGAAATCCTCAAACGCCACCGTGAATTTCAGGTTTTCCAGCTGAATCGCAAAATCGTTGGGGTTTTCGATGTTGAAGGTAAAGGCCAGGTCCAGCGGCGCCCCCACAGCATCCGGGTTTCCTTTTGTCGGCTTGACGGTCTTTGCAAAATACCAGTAGCCGAAGGCATGTGCGACCTCCATGGTGTCGAGGGTTACCGTCGGATTTTTGAAATTCTGTTCGCTCGGCCGGGTCATCATCCCCACGCACCCCATGAGCCCTGCGCCGACAAGAAGCATCCATAAACCTAAGAAAAGAATTTTTTTTCGCATGTTTATCTCCCTTGTTGGTAGAAGGGTTAAGAAAGCCATCGCTTTCTGCGCTTGTAATGTTTCACATCCCGGAAACTTTTCCGCCCGCCGAAATCGGTCATCCCCAGATAGAAATCCTTGATGTCCGGATTCTGCCTGAGCTTTTCGGCTTGGTCGTCCATGACAATGCGTCCGTTTTCAAGAACATAGGCATGGGGGGCCACGTTGAGGGCCAGCTTTGCGTTCTGTTCCACCAGCAGCATCGAAATTTTTTCCTCTTCATTCAACCGGGTGATGATGTTGAAGATCTCGTGGATCAGCAGCGGGGCCAGACCCATGGAGGGCTCATCCAGGAGAATCAGCTTGGGGCTGGTCATCAGCGCGCGTCCGACCACCGTCATCTGCTGCTCGCCCCCGCTGATAAAGCCGGCGGTTTCATTGCGCTTTTCCTTCAGGCGGGGAAAATAGCTGTAGACCATTTCCAGCCCTTCCTTGATGGATCGCCCGTGCTTTTTCATGTGGGCCCCCACCTTCAGATTCTGTTCGACGGTCAGATGCTCGAACACCCGGCGCCCCTCGATGACCTGCACGATCCCCAGTTTGGCGATCTTTTCGGCGCCCATCTTATCGATGCGTTCCCCCATGAACTCGATGGAACCGTCGGTAACCTTCCCGTCTTCATGTTTTAAAAGTCCGGAAATGGCCTTCAGGATCGTGCTCTTGCCCGCACCGTTGGCCCCGAGCAGTGCGACGATGCCGCCGTTCGGGACCTCGATGGAAACCCCCTTGATCACCAGGATGACCTCGTGATATTTGACCTCGATATTGTTGATCTTCAGGATCGGTCCTTCATTCGACAAAGCCTTTTAAACCTCCTTATTGGGCAGATCTGGAATCTTCGGCTTGCCTTGCCGTTGCCTCCGCCGCCCCGGCGCCGTGGTCAACCGATGAGCGGATACTCAATGGGCGGGCGTTACCATCCCAGCCACTCTTTGGCCCATTTATCCGGCCAGCGTTTCTTCAAATCGACCGCATCCATCGGAGAAAATTTTCCCCCCGTGTATTCGTAAATTTTCGCCTCGCTCTGGGACCGGTGGTCTGTGGCGGTAAATGTGGCCGGTGCGATACCGAGCCCCATTTCGTATGCGCGCATGGTTTCAAACCCCTTTTTCAGGATTCCTTCACCGCTCAAATCCCCCTCCTTGTCGGCCCTCCTCAACGCTTCGGCCAGGCCCAGCGCACTGGCCCAGGCCTGAACCGTATGAATGGTCCGCTTCTCTTGGCGCACGCCGGGGTTGTACTTCTTGGCATACCCCACGACCTTGTCCATCAGGGGAACATCCTGACCGTAAAAGGCCCACGGTGCGCATCCGATGGCCCCTTCCGCCGATTTTCCGGCCAGCTTGGGCAGGTTTTCATCAAAGCCCCAGTTCACGATCAGGTGGTCAGCCCCCAGACCCAGGGCATAAGCATCCCTGGTCGTCGCCGCGACCGACATCACCGTATTGGTATGCAACAGCACATCCGGCTTGAAATCCTTCAGGGCCAGAATCTGGCTCTTGGTGTCGATGGCGAACAGGGTCACGTCCTGATCCGCCCCGATGTCGAAGCCGAGCATGGAGGCATGATCCTTGGCGGCCTTTATGGCGGAGCTGCTGAAGGGCGAAGCGAACATATAGCACATGGCGATTCTCGGTTTTCGCTTGCCGAATTCCGCTTTTTGCGGCCATTTCTTGTCGAACCAGGCGGTGATCAACCCCCGGGCCTGGGTGGAGTAGTCGGTGGAAAAAAACAGGTTGTAGGGGGTCTTTTCCGGGTTGGTCAAATGGCCCGAGTAGGAGGCGGAAACATAAGGAATCTTGTCTTTGGCCACCGTGGGCGCCAGGGCCTCGGTATCCCCCGTGCCCCAGCCCAGGATCGCCGCGCAACCCAACCGTTTGAACAGGTTGTACTTGGTCAATGCTTCGGGAATCCGGTACCCATAATCGAATTGATAAAGCTTGATTTTCTTGCCGTTGATCCCCCCCGAATCGTTGATGAAGTTAACCGCCTCGGCGATACCGAGCGCATAGTCCTTGCCCACATCCGAGGTCGCCCCGGTCATATCGTTGAGCGCCCCCACCTTGATTTCGGCGGCATCCGCCCCCGCCGCCAAACCGGCGGCCAGGACTGCCACGGAAATCAACACGGAAATTTTTGACCACATGCTGTTCACATTCATCTCTATCCCCTTTCGTTGGAAAGTCGGCCTGAGTCTGACGAGAAGTGACGCTGAATCGCTTCTAACCACTACGGAAATGGGTTATCACCTCCTTTTTCCCAATGGATCGTAAACAAAACCGGAAGGGTCGCCACGAATCGGCCGGTTAATATGAAAACGGCCACAAATTGAAATAATTCTTCAATTGCCACCAGCGATAGGCCAGCCCGTAAGGCTCGAATATCATGAACGCACAGATGGACAGCCCGAATGCCGCCTCCTTGATAAACAGAAAGTCCATCAACAGTTTGGGATAGATGTCGGCCAGGGGCATGATCGCCAGCTGGAGGAGTTCCATCACCACCACCATAAAAATGGAGCCGAAGATCGCTCCGTGAACCGAGCCCGCCCCGCCGATGAGAATCACCCCCACCAGCCACAACGACCAGAACCAGGGAAAATGCTCCGGGCTGATGGCGGCAAGATTGCTGATCCAGACGGCACCGGCGATTCCACCGATAAATCCGGCCACGAAAAAGGCATACAGCTTGTACTTGACGATATTGATCCCCATCACTTCCGCGGAAATATCGTTGTCGCGGATGGCGACCCAGGCGCGTCCCACCCTGGATCGCAAAAGATTCAGCATCAGGGTACTGCAGATGATCACCAGGAAAATCATCATATAGTAGACTTTTATATCGCTGTCGATGGTCCAGGGACCGACCTTGATGGTGCCGGGGGGAAGTGAAAATGCCTGGCCCCGTCCGCCGATCTGGCTGACATATTGGGTGATGATAAAATCAACGGTGATAAACTGGGCCGCCATGGTGGTCAGAATGAGGTAGAACCCCTTGACCTTGGCGGAGGGCAGGCCGAACAAGACACACCATAAGCCCGCGATGATCGCTGCGACAAGAATGCTGGCGGGATACGCCAGGCCCCAGTCGAGTAAAACCGCGGGCCAGGGAAATTCCAGGATCAACAGCGTGCTGGTGTAAGCGCCCACCGCCAAAAAAGCCGCATGCCCCAAGGTGATCTGGCCGCAAAAGCCGATCAACAGCTGCACGCCCAAAGCACCCAGGATGGTATAGCCGATCTGATTGCAGACGCTGAGCCAATACGAATCGGCACCCCATGGAATCAGAACAAAGAGCACAAAGATCAGCAGGATCATCTTGCCCTTGATGAATCGTGTCTGCCACCATCCGTGGTCCTGAGCATAATTCTGGTGATAGACGCCGCATGGAAGAAAGGTTGTGGACATCGCCTGTTCCTTTTGCCCTCTAGACCCGTTCGATCCGCTCCCAGCCCCACAGACCGTAGGGTTTGAAAAGCAGAAATACGGCCATGAATGCAAACGGTGCGATTTCTTTCACCGCACCGGGGAAATACCTGTCGAGATAGGCCCCGCAAATATTCTGGAGGATTCCGATGATGATCCCCCCGGCGATGGCGCCGGGAACGGAATTGAGCCCGCCCAGCACGACCGCGGGCAGCACCAGAAGCCCGAGATAGCTGACCGAAATATTCAGCCCGTTGATGTTGCCCAGCAGGGTCCCCCCCACCCCGGCCGCCATGAACGCAATGGACCATGCGGCGGCGTAGACGAACCGGGCGCTGACGCCTACTGAAAGCGCGGCCATTTCATCGTCGGCCGTGGCCTGCATGGCAAGCCCCCAGCGGGTATATTTGAAAAAGGCGACAAAAACCACCAGCAGAATGATGGCGGCCACAAAACTCCACAGGTAGGCCTGCCCCACGATGATGGGCCCCAAACGGATCGGCTCGATGGTAAAAACCGGCGGGTCAAACACCCGTGTGTCGGTACCCCATATCAGCTCGACCGACCCCTTGAAAAAAAAAGACAGCCCGACCGTGACCATGATGACGGTCAGGACCGGTTCCCCGATGAGCTTGTCCAGAAAAATGCGTTCGGTCAAGACGCCCAAAACAAGGCCGATGAGCAGTGAGAAGAGAAGCGACAGGAGAAAGGGCACCCCCATGGAATAAAAGCTCAGCGAAACATAAGCGCCGATCAGGGTCATTTCTCCCATTGCCAGGTTGAGCACCCCGGAGCATTTGTAGATCAATACCCACCCCAGCGCGACCAGGGCATAAATGCCGCCGACCATGATTCCGGATGTAAGTGTCATCAAAAACAATTCCATCCCTGATTCTCCTTAACCCCCCGCACCCCTAAATGATACCCGGTTATTGTTCAACCGTTTTAATTGCCATATCCGTCTTGATATGGGACTGGCGGCCGTCTTCGTACCGGATGGTGGTGTCA
>ENA-OSEO01002261-OSEO01002261.1-sediment-metagenome-genome-assembly--contig:-NODE-2261-length-28313-cov-3.870697_pt1 | contig 28313 bp, 21 predicted proteins | sample MGYA00237883_ERZ534232 | MGnify/ENA metagenome assembly ERZ534232 | reverse complement strand
TCATCCCGCCGGTCGGACGCCAGCGTCTGCTGGTAACCGCTTGCTTTGTCGATGAGCACGTCCAGGTCACGCACGGCGCCGAGCACACGTCCGGTACGGCGCATGCCCTGAATGAGTGGGGCGATCATCTCCGGTACGAAGAACTCGTTGACCAAGCGGGCGATGGAGCGCAGCCGGCGGGTGGCCACCCGCATGTCGTGCAGTTCCTCGATGTCTGCGCCCATGCGCGTTCCTGCCTCGTGAAGCAGCATCTGGTACAGCTGAAAGCGAAATAGCCGACGTCCTGCCTGGCTCATCATATCGCCGGCCAGCACCCCGGGCTCTTCACCCACCCACTCCGCCAGCACCTGTAATTCCGCGGGGGGCTCGAAAGGGGTGGTGTCGATTGTCTCTGTGGGATTGTGGTTCACTGCAGCGCTGTTCGAGCCGCTGTTGGTGTGGATGTCCAATGCGGGACCGTTGTTTCCAGTGGGATCGGCCGCCATGTTGTGCGCCCGGAAGTAGAACTTTACCGGATGTAACAGATTCCACAGATCCGTCTTGTCCTGCGCGCGAGCGCCGTCGTGCAGCGCATACGGCCCTCCCAGAACTACCTCGATCACCGCCGGCGTCACGTTCACCTCGATGATCCGGGTGGATTGGCTCTGCGAGTAATCCAACCCATCGGCAATCCGCACCAGCGCTGCCAGATTCAGCGCTTCCTGCCGCCGTTCCTCAGGAACAGCCAGCATGGTCTTTTTCTGCAATTTCTTGCGCGTGATTCGCTTGCGGTGCAGATAGATGACCGCAGCTACGATCAATTGCTCCTCGGCGCTGAGTTCCGCAATAGGGGTTTGCAGAATCACGTCACGCCCCACGGTGTGGTGGCGATCCGGGTCAATGTTGAGTCCGATGTTGTGTAGCATCCCACACAATGCAAGCAGTGGCCGGGCTGAAGCGGGCAAGCGGTGTACGTTCTGCACGGCATCGTAGAGCTGGATGGCGAGGCGGGCGACCTGCCGCGCATGATCGAGATCGATATCGTAGCGCTGGTACAGGTCATCCAACTGTGTTGGCGCGCGGACATCGTCCGCGCGTGTCGAAGCACGTTCCCCAGCCATTGCATCCTCATCATCCGCACGATCCGGCAATGAGCATTCCACCTGGCTCAGCACTTGTTTGGGAAAGACCCTCATCCCATCCTGTTGATAAGCATGGAGCCAGTGATAAACGCTGCTTCGCGAATAGCCCAGCGTGTTGATGAGTGTGCGAACATCGGTTCCTTCATTCCAGCTTAACAGTAGCTTTGCACGCCGTGCATAGAGAGGACGCCCGATCTCGGCGATGCGTTCCAGTGCCGGCTGATCGATGGATAACACACGCTGTTCGGTCGTCTCGGAACCTGCGGTCTGCTCTTCATCCGGTTGGAACAGCGCCATTGCACGCAGGAACTTGGATTGAGTCTGCGGCTCAAGCGCCCACTGTGACAGCAGGACCTTCGCCAAGTCCTGAAACGCACTGTCCGCCTCGTCTGTGAGGCGCTCGATCTCGAGCTCGTAATACGTGACCGACACGCCCGGCATGGTTACACGCACCTCGTCGAGGCTCATCTCGGCGATCTCCTGCGCGTGATCGTCGCTCACGATGCGTGGATGGCGCGTCTGGTGGATGGTGAACAGCCTGCGCAGGGCCACGCCCCCGGATAACTGAATGGCGAGCTGTCGCGCGTCGCTCTTCGGCCAACGCAGAGGATCCAGTTCTAGGTACGGCAACTCGACATCGAGTTCCATTCGCTCGTGGATCATGTTCGTGGTTTCGCCCTGTTCCTTGAGGCATGCAACCCACGTTCGGCCCTTTCTGCGTACCCGGCATGCGTAGCCGGCCTGATAGAGGTGGTTGTCGGCTGTATCTTGATAAATGTCTTCTGTCTGGTAGGAAGCTGCAGGCGTCAGCTTGAACCTGCCCATCTGTTCCTCCGACAGAAATCGGGAAAACGTGTCTCGGTCCGCTATCTGATACTTTGCTTCCACCTCAAGCTTGCCTGCCATTCTGCACCTCGATCACTTTCTCGCTGGCGTGTGTTCCTCGTGAATCAGCCATTCGTAAATCAAATCGTGGGCCAGTGCTCGCCATCGACCCCAGCCATCGTGTGGAGGAGGCGTCAGGCGGAGCGCTTCCGCAGTTTCGTGGAGCGCAACGGGGGGTACGAAGCGCAACTCTACGATTTGTTCCTTCGCGTCCGCGTGTAATTCCCCCTTGGCATGAACGTAGAAAACGTACGAGACGAAGCGGATCGAATGTCCGGCATACAGAAGTTGTGCGTCCTGGACACCGACGAACCGCGCGGTGGAAAGAGACAGGTTCGTCTCCTCCCGGATTTCGCGGTGCAACGCATCGATGACGCGCTCCCCATAATCGATACCGCCGCTGGGCAAACGGAAAACGTGATCGCCGTAGAAAGCCTTGCGGTGAAGAAGGATACCCTGCGGAGTATGGATAGCAAAAACGACTTCTCCCCGTCGCTCTGCTGACTTCAGAAAGCGGTTCTCATATAGCTCCGCGTCGATCTCCACGGAGATTTGCTGTACTTCCGCCTGACCGTAGCTGGACATCAAAGCTTTGATCTCTCGTTCGTCAATTGGTTGATCCAAATATGCCAATCCTGGTAACTCCTGCCGCCCATTTGTCGCAATGCGGGTCTGAACCCATGAGGAAAAGGTAAGAGAAGCTAACGTGCAAAACGTTCGCTGTGGAAGATGAACTTGCTGCTCGTTCGCTTGAAGTATAACACAGGTCAGGCATTAAACCAAAACCCGGAGAGGCGGGACGCGCCTCGATGCCGCACACGACCCCAGAACCAGGGGCATTCGGGATTCTTGGGAGGCCGGCTCGACGAGTGCGCGCCCGGGACTCAAGTTCCGGGCTAAGATTACGAAGCCCACTGCAGTGGGCTGACATCACGCGCAAGCGTCAGTCCGCAGGACTTTGACTTCATAGCGCGGGGCTTCAGCCCCGCGGCAGGTGTTTCGCGACCGTGCTTCCAGACCCCCGCACGGCCTGTGCGGAGATTGGCACAGCCTGCTCCAGCGAGCGTGCTCTCCAGCGCATGGGTCGCGGCAAGGACGCTGCCCTTGTCGTCATAATTCCTGGATGACCCCCACGGGCCGGGGACTTTGACACACGTTTCCACCTGAGTTATACTGAGGACGGATTCGAGGAGTCGGGGCTCGGGACAACCCACCTCCTGAGCGGACACGGCGTCACCGCCATGCAACTGCTTGGAGACGTTGAGACTAGGATGAGCTAAGGAAGAACTAAGGAAGAACTCATGACGATCCAGATTGACGACGCCGGGTATGGAAGCCTGGTAGGTCCCACCTTCGTCGGTGCATATCGCAAGGAAACGCAGGAGTTTGTCTATGGCGAAGTGGGCCTGGAGTTCTTTCAGGGCCCGATTTTCCGGGAAGGTGAGTACATTCGCCAAGCGTCTCGTGTGATTCGAGGCTTGCTGGAGCGCCTGGATTCCCGCGATTCAGAGATGCTGGAAATCTGTACGGGAAACATCTTTGACGATGTCGAGAATTCGATCGCACATCCGGTGCGGCGGATCAAGATCGAAGGCCCCTTGCAGAGAGCGATAGAATCGGTGTTCGAGGATTACCTGGTCAATCTGGGCATTCCCATCAACGGCGTTCAGCCGAGCGCCAGGCATTTCCAGTTGTGTCTCAATTGGGTGATACAGGACTACCCGATGCGCGCATGCTATGTCAAGACCGGCTGGCCCAAGTGGAGTCAGAAATGGCAGACGATCGCTGAGGTGCGGGCAGACCGGAAGTCCGGTCACGGCGCTCTGTAAGTGTTTCAGGGGAATATGCGCCTTAACGGGTATAGTGCAAGAAACGAGGACAAAGTGAGAGACCTCTGCGACTTGGTCCCAGAAATCGTCCAACACTTGACAGAACTGGCGGAGAGTGAAAATGGTGTGTCCGTCATCCCACTCCGTGCCGTGCATGACAGCGCACAGCGTTATCAGCTCAGCCTGCGGGAGATCGAGTTGATCGCTGTTGAGTCCAGGCTGCTTCCCTGGCGGCACAGCCGTAGTCTGGGAACCGTCGGATGGGACGGTCTGGCCCGGCTGCTGCGGTCCACGGTAGCGGTCATCGGGCTTGGCGGTCTGGGCGGCTATGTGGTGGAAGGTTTGGCGCGCATGGCTGTCGGGCACCTGATCCTGATCGACGGAGATGTCTTCGCAGAGCACAATCTCAACCGCCAACTGCTCAGTACAGAGGATGCTCTCGGGCGATCTAAGGCCGAAGTGGCCCGCGAGCGTGTGCTGTCCGTCAACAGCACGGTCAGCGTGACCACGTACGCTGAGTTCGTTACCAGTGAGACGTTGCCTGTATGCCTGGAGCATGCCGACGTGTTGGTGGACTGCACAGACCGGCTGCCCATCCGCTTGGTGATGCAAGATGTCGCGCGGGCTGTAAATCTGCCCATGGTGCATGGGGCGATTGCCGGATATATCGGGCAAGTGATGACGATTCTGCCCGGTGATGTGGGGCTCCGCGCACTGTATGGCGATCGCGACATACCGGACAGAGGGATAGAGGTCGAGTTGGGCAATCCGGCAGCGACGCCGATGATGGTTGCCGCCTGGCAAGTACAGGAAACGATCAAATTACTGCTTGGGCAGGGCACGCTGCTACGTAACCGGATGCTGTTCATGGATGCAGAATCCGGAACGGTTGAAATCCTCAAACTCGGCTAGAACGCTCATCTGCTCCTCTGTCGCAACAGACGTCAAGGAGACCAATAAAAAATGTGTTCCGATATCCAGTCAGCGTGTCCGGCACCAGCCTCAGAGGTGTGGCATCGCTCCGTCGAAGAAGTAGAAAAAAATCAGATTGCGACCTTCATCGATTTCGAAAACGTTGTGATCCCTGCGGAAAAAGAGCATGGTGAATTTCATCTCACTCCGATTCTCGCCGCAATTGCGCAGCGCGGCCGTTTGATCGTCAAGCGTGCCTATGGCGATTGGAGCCGCTTTGGACGATATCAGAGCGAACTTACGCAGAACGCAGTCGATCTCATCCAGCTTTATTCCGCGCGTCTTGGAGGCTCGAAAAACGCCGCCGACATCCACATCGCCATCGACGCTATGGAGATCGTCTTCTCTCATCCACAGGTCCACGTGATCGCGCTCATTTCGGGTGACAGCGATTTCACGGCATTGGTCCGTAAGCTGCGCAGTTATGGAAAATATGTCATCGGGATCGGTTTGCGCAGCTCGACGAGCGAACTCCTGGTGCGGGCATGCGACGAATTCGTGCTCTACGAGAATCTGGTCGGCAAAAGCTCGCGTACGGCCGCCTTCGACCGCGAACGTGCCAGAAACATCTTGATCCGCGCGCTGCAACAGCTGCAAAGCATCGATCAGACGGAAACGACCACCACACACCTGAAGCAGACGCTGTTGAGTCTCGATACGACCTTCGACGAGGTCAATCTGGGGTACAAGAATTTTGAAGACTTCCTGCAGGCGCAAGATGATTTGCTTGAGCTTACCGTATGTGGTCCCCAGGGCACGCTCGTCCAATTGCGCAATGGCTATCAAGAGACCTCCAGTATGGCGGTCGCGGGCGCGCAGTCCGCTCTGCTCGGGCAATATCGTGATGCGCTGATGAATGCCGGTCTCGTGCTGGTTGACCCGGAGACGCGCGTTGCCGTCCTTCACGATATTTTCAGGCTGCTTCGTGACAATCCGGCACGGTTGACTCTCAACCAGATCGAGGTCAATCTCAAGCAGCAATACGATGCCGACAATATCCTGCGGTCGCGCGAGGTCGTCCATGAAGTGGTGAAGCTGGCCTATCGCAGTGCGTGTTTGCAGTTTGCTTCGGGCATTCCCACCCTGACATCAGCGGTTTCGCTGTTGCCCGGAATCGGTGAGCAGCAGTTCGTCGATCGCTCGGAGGGGACGTACATCAAGGCGCTGATCGATCAGAATCTGCCGCTCGATGACAAGACAGCCGCGTATGTGTTGTACGGGACGGTCGATGAAGCGCTTCGTGTCCGGACCCTGCGCAATGAGTTGGGCCAGAGCAGGGGCATTCAGGAACTGATCACCGGCGTGCTGCGCGAGAGTCCTATTGTCGCCTTACTCGATCAAGCGACTATCCGCCCATTGCTCAAAGACATCCAGAATTTTCAGCTCGACGAGCAGCCATCGCTCACCAGGGCGGTCGAACTGGTGAACCAGGGCATGTCGGTTCGCTTGAAGGACTTCTCACTGGGTGCAGAGCTGTTTCTCAAGGCGTTCATCATGCAGAAGCAGTTGATCGAGCAGGGAGAGCCGGGTGCGAGTTTGGACGATGCAAAGTGGTATCTCGCCAGCTATTGCTCCGCGTGTGCAGGTCAGTATTTTTTCAGCCATGACTATGTGGCTGCACAGCAGTATTACCTGGCATTTTTCGCTATCGCCCAGGACACGGAGCCGTTTTACCTGAAAATCAAGAACCTCACGCGCCCGATGCTGTCGTACTTTTTCACGATCGCCGCCAACACACACGGTGTGCTGTTGGACCGTTCTCCCAGCCAGATTGCGCCGGCCCACATGGCGGCTATCCTGTGTACCCATCCGGATAGTCAGGTTGCTCAGCAGTGGCGCGAGCTGACTCAAGCGCTCAGTGAGGTGAATCAGGGCATCATCAACCTGCTGATCGAAGAGCTGGATGCCATCGGGGGCGAATCAGTGGAAATCAATCAAACTCGAGTCTACCTGTCCTCCCTTCTGGTATAGGCGGTTGGTAACAAGGAGACACACGAATGAAACACGCAGGACGATTGGTTCCTGTCATGGTCTGTATCCTGACGCTGCTAGCGGCAACCCATGCCCGCGAGATCGATCGGAAGGTTCTGGCTGGCAGTGAACCGCAGGCGACCGTCACAGTCTCTGCGGTAGATTGGGTCGAGTATATCGACAGGAACAGGTTGTTGGCAATTCGGCATCCCCAGGACTGGTCCGTCAGCAAACAAGAAGCTATTGCGATTACCCCTTCCGAATTCTCCGCTGCCGACTTGTCTGTCCTTCCTCATGCTCCGGTGCTGGCCATTGTCCAACAAGGTGCCTATTTCCCTGAAACGGAGACGGCGCAGGATGCTCTGGAATTCTGGATCGAATCGCTTGGCAGCAACTGGGATGACAGCAGTACGACTTTCGCAACCGATACCGCAGTGCTGGGACAACCCCTCGCGTCTGCCCAAATCTCGGGAACAGACAGGCGAACTGGCATTGCGTTCGAGATGCGCCTGTTCCCGATCCGTCTCAGCGGCGAAGACGGGTTGGTCATTGCCGTAGCACCGCAAACTCTGTGGACGAGCGCGTGGCCTACCATGCAAACCATGCTCACTACATTACGTTTGCTGAGTCCGGAAGCGCTCGACGCTGCTCCTGCACCCACCCAGACACCCGGTCTGGTCTGGCAAACGGTGGGCTTGGGCAGTTTGAACAGTACCGATCAGCCGGCGAAACCACAGGCGATAGCAATCGGTCCCAATGGCGAAATCTACGTCATCGACACCGGCGTTGATCTCGTACAAGTCTACAGTCCGCAAGGAATACACCTGTCTTCATTTGGTGAGCATGGCTCGGAGCCCGGGCAATTCGACTTCCGCTCCCAGGGTGCACTCACTGTGGATGGGAATGGCAATATCTATGTGGTCGATCCCGGCAACTGGCGCGTGCAGAAGCTGGACCCGCGGGGCACCCCGGAGCTGGTGATCGGGGCGGATGAGTTGAGCTTTCCACGTGACGTTGCGATCTCAACCGGTGGACAGATATTCGTCACGGATGGGGATGGCGGTACGATCCATGTCTTCGATGAAGCAGGACGGCCCGTGCGCCAAATCGAGCTTCCGGTGGGCGAGGAGCAATCTCCTCGTCCGCAGGGGATCGCCGTCGGGCCTGATGGGAACATCTACGTTACCATTCCCTCCATGCAGCGCGTGCTCGTGTTGGATGAGGTGGGGTATCTCCAGGCTGAACTGGGACGGCAGAGCTCGGAAACGAGCACCTGGGCCTGGCCTGTGGCGGTCGCTGTGGACGAAGCGGGAAATGTCTACGTCGCCGACAGCGAATTGGGCAAGATCGAGCGGTTTGCTGCCGGAGGGCAACTCCTTACGATATGGGATGCTGGGGATATGTCACAACCGGTGATGCCCACCGATCTGACCGTAGACCGGCATGGGACAATCTACCTCACTGACGGCGAGGGGAAGCGTGTGCTGCGCCTGGTTTCGCCGGGCGCCATCGCAGGCAACCTGCAATTGACCAATGGGAGCTTCGAATATGGCCTGGCGGGCTGGAAACAACTCGACGCGCAGCAAGTCATCACCGAGGGGCAAGCGATCCAGATTTACGAGGAAGAGGCACCCTATTGGTTGGTCCTGGGGCTCAACAAGCTTTACGACGGCGACAGCAGCGGGCAGGCCGGTGTGTTTCAGCCGCTCGATATCCCCGTGAGGGGCCTTACCGATCTCCGGCTGGCGGCGCAGGTCATGGTCATCTCGGAGGAAGGCGAAAACATCGGTGGCCCTGACCCGGGTCTCGTGCCGGAAGGCGCCGTGCTGTTCCGCATGTTTTTCCGCGATGCGGACGGGCATAACGATGAGTGGTATCACGGCTTCTACGCGAAGAATGTCCCGAATAGCGATTCCGTGCATTACACGACTGTCCCTCTCGAAACGTGGTATCCCTACGAGTCGGACAATCTGCTTGCCGAGTTTCCCGAAATGGACACGATCACGGGCTTACAGATCTATGGAGAGGGAACGACATTTATCGGACGGGTGGACGACGTCAGATTGCTCAGTCGCTGAGCGGAAGATGCGTTACGCTCAGAGAACGGGGGCGTCCGACTCGGATGGGACTCTCTGCGGGGTGACATCTGCGCTGGAGGTGGCACCCAGCCGGTCCGGAACCAACAGGCTGAATACAAACGCAATCGCCAGGAGCCCGGTAGCTGCTGCCAGGACTTGTGCCAGACCGTACGTATCGGCGAGCACCCCGGTCAGCGTGGTTGCCAGCGCGTTGCAAATGAACAGGAAACTCATGGTCAGTCCGGTGATGAACGACAGCCGGTTTGGCATAAGTTCCTGGGCGATCAGGAGAGCCGGTGTGAATGCGATGGATAGCAACCCACCGGTCGCCAGAGCGAGGATCAACCGTGTATTCGGTCCTGAATGAATGAAGGCATACATCACCGGCACGGCCAGGAGTATGCTGCTGGAGATGATCCATTTCTTGTTCCACCGATCGGCCAGAAAACCTCCGACCAGGCTGCCAATGGAACTTCCGGCTACGAATATCGAGGCTAACAGGCCATACTGGATCGGAGTGAGACCCATGTCCAGATAGAGTTTGGGCAGGTAAGTTGTGTAGGTTTCGTTGACGCCGCTGCGGAGGCCCTGTGAAACGACGAAACCGATCAATGCCAATAAAGACACCTGCGCCAGCCAATGGACGGGAGAAATCGATGCGTCTGTGCTCTCTTTAGGTTTTACAGCGCCACGCGCCGGGAAGGATTTCCAGATACCGAAGGCAACGATCAGTCCAAAAATGGAGGCGAGTCCCATCGCGGATGGACCCAATGAGGCAAACATCACTCCTCCCAACAGTGGAGCCGCCGTGAACCCGAGCCGTCCGCCAAAGAAGAAGATGGATGTCCCAGAGCCTTTTTTCGACTTGCTCACCGCGCTGACTGCGCCCTGCGGATGGAAAGCTCCGGACCCCAGCCCGGCAAGAATGAAACTGCCGACCAGGATGTAGTAATTCGGAGCAAAACCGGCGATAGCCATCCAGACCGCGATCCAGGCAATGCCGGCTGCGGCAACCAGGCGTCCACCGAACCGGTCGCCCAGGTGACCGAACACGGGTTGCGAGAGCGCAGATGAGAACGTGTAGGCGACCACGGCAAAGCCGATTTCCTTGTTGGAGAGACCAAAAGTCACGCTCAATTGTGCCATGAGGATTGGCAGCAACCCAGCGAAGAAATCTGCAGAAAAATGGCCCACCGCGGCCATTACCAATGTGTTTTCTCTAATTTTGAACATGCCGATATAATAGGACGGTGGATGCATATTGTCAAATACCAGCGGTTTTTGAGCAGGGTCATTCGGTTCTCAGGACTCTGTCACCCTGAGCCAATGGCGAAGAGTCTCAGCCCAGCCGGAGCGGGAGCCTTCACTACGTTCAGAATGACATAAAACGAGACCGGATACCATCACTTTTCGATAGTGGGAGATGGAGGAGAACGAGCGTGGCGGCACTGAACATCGCAATGATCGGATATGGGTTTATGGGTAAGGCGCATAGTTTCGGTTTCGCCAACCTGCCACTTATCTACGGTCCGCAATACGACGTCACCCGCCGGGTGATTTGCGGACGCAGTGCGGATAAAGTGCGTGAGGCGGCTGTCCAATTCGGTTGGGAAAGCTGGGAGACGGACTGGCGCAAAGTCGTCGAGCGGGAGGATATCGATCTCATCGATATCGCTACGCCGGGTCTCACGCATGCCGAGATTGCGATTGCCGCTGCCGAAGCAGGCAAAGATATCCTGTGCGAGAAGCCCCTGGCAAATACACTGGACGAAGCCAGGGCCGTACTGGCGGCTGTCAATCGGGCAGGCGTCAAACACATGGTCGGCTTCAATTACCGGCTCGTGCCGCCTATCGTGCTGGCGAAGAAGCTTGTGGACGAAGGTAAACTGGGCAAAATCCGCCTGTGGCGGGCCACCTGGCTTTCTGACTGGGTAATGCCGGAAGGTTTCCCATTGGTGTGGCGATTGCAGAAGGACAAGGCCGGTAGTGGTGCGCTGGGAGATATCGGTTCCCACATCATCGATCTGGCTCATTATCTGGTCGGTGATGTCGCCAAAGTGATCGGTACCTGGGAAACCTTTCGCAAGGAACGTCCCCTGGAAGATGACCCCACCCGGCTGGGCGAGGTCACCGTCGATGACAGCACCGCTTTTTTGGCACATTTCGCGAATGGCGCGTTGGGCACCTTCGAAGCGACGCGTTACGCTGCTGGGAACAAAGACCGGTTTAGCTTCGAGATCAACGGAGAAAAGGGGAGCGTGCGTTTCAACTACAACCACCCGGGAGCACTGGAATACTTCACTTGGGATGATCCACCACGCGACGGTGGGTTCAAAATGATCTATCTGGGCAATTCCGCACAGCCCTATTCGTGGTGGCCCAACGTGCTGCCTGTCGGCTACGGCGATACCTTCGTCAATGAGATGTACGAGCTGGTATCCGCTCTCCAGGAAGGACGCGCACCTTCACCGGGGTTCGAGGCCGGCGTCAAGTGCCAGGCGGTTGTCGAAGCCGTGATCAAATCCATCGCAGAAGAGAGATGGGTCAGCATCTCTGAATTGCTCTGAGCGAGTGCACCTATCAGGGGGGGGCACGGGCGGCTCTCGCCGGCAAAAAGAAGGAAGAAAAGGAAGAAAATGAGCGAGGAACCATTGGAACTCCGAGTCGGGGAACTGTTGGTGCAGCGCGGGTTGACCGTCGCTACGGCGGAGTCCTGCACGGGCGGCCTGATCGGACATCTGCTGACGAATGTGTCGGGGAGCTCAGCGTACGTGTTGGGTGGGATCATCGCCTATTCCAATGGAATCAAGCAGGCACTGTTGGGCGTTGATGCGATCACGCTGGAAAGGTATGGCGCGGTGAGCGAGCCGGTCGCATTGGAGATGGCTCGTGGGGCACGCCTGCGATTCGGAGCGGACCTTGCCGTCTCGGCGACTGGAATCGCCGGACCGACCGGCGGTACGCCCGAGAAGCCCGTTGGATTGGTCTACATCGGTCTGGCTGCGCGCGACGGTGAACGCTGCATGCGCTACGTGTGGAACGAGGACCGGCTCGGCAACAAACAGCGCTCGGCCGAGGCAGCTCTGCGGTTGCTCCTCGACTTTTTGGGGTAGCGGCGGCCAGTTGGGTTTGTGGAGGAACGATGGGAAACAGGGTCATCGACACACTGCTCGAGAAGGTGAAGAAGGGTCAATTGAGTCGCCGGGAGTTCCTTCAGGTCACCAGTGGCACGTTGGGGACCTCGACGGCTACGGCGCTTCTGAATTGGATCGGGGTGGCCGAGTCCGCTGCGGAATTGCACGAGGTCCACGAGTTGATGCTCCTCGAGTGCCATATCGCGGGCACGTCCTACGCGAACGTGGATGACATTGAACCCACGCTGCTAGCGGACGACTTGCTGCTGCTCAGGCGCGAACCGGACAATCGCTACGACGCGCTTGCCATTTTGATCCTCAACGAAGCGGGACAAAAGCTGGGTTATGTACCTCGGGCGAAAAATGAGGTCCTTGCCCGGTTGATGGATGCCGGAAAACCCATGTTCGGACGCCTGCGACACAAGGAATGGGTCAACAATTGGCTGAAAGTGGATATTCAGGTGTATATGCAAGATGTATGACGATCAGTATGAAGAAACGATTGTCCCGAATGACACCGTCGCTGTCGATTGCCTGTTGGATGCTAACGGCAGAGTGACCGTGCGCTCCATCACCTGGAACGGACAGGAGCTCGAAATCACCGCGACCGGGCGCCAATGGCAAGAGGAAGCGCCTGCCGGCGTGACACGACATGTGCTGGTGATGAGTGCCGACAACACGACATTCGAGTTGTGTCTCGATAGCCAGGACATGCTGTGGCATGTCCGGAGAACCTGGTCGCCCGGGTTTATCGTCTAGCGGCGCGCTAGCGCCGGTGCCGCGCTGGACAAGCCGGGTGGCAGGGTGCGAGTCTGGCGTTCCGGCGCGGTGGAGCGCGAGGTGCCCGCGTCTCGCTCCGACGTGCAACCTCACCCGGCGCTCGCTGGTCGGAGACGATGGATCGTGGCCGTGGCCGCTCAGACGCGTTTCCGGTGGAGTGGAGGGTTATGAGTAAGACTCAACACCTGGTACTGACCAGGTTCAATCTGAGGCATGCCGAGTGGGAACATGACCGCCGCGGTCGTTCGCCTTATGACCAACCGGTGGAGGTCGTAAGGACAACCCCCTTGCGTTTCGAAGAGATCTGTGCGGAGTTCTCGCTGACGGAGTGCGGGCCCCTCTGACGCTGGGCCCGCGCACGCGCGACGCCAGCGGTGCTGCTTGCGTACCGGCTGGGCGGACCGGGATTTGCTGAAGTCGATGGGGCGCGGATGTAGCTCTCCGTAGGGCATCGTGCTGGCCCAACCGCAATCGGCGAGATTCCCGCAGTTCGTAATCCGAACGTATAGTAGTATAATAGGCTGGCTCACACAGCGAATGAAGAGAAGAGGAGCGGATTGTGGTGATCCCCTGCGGATCACTGAGAAGGCCAAGCGACGCTGATCTGGACTTTTCCCCTCGCCTGCCAGTCTCGCCTTGTCTTCAGCAGGCGGCCCCGACGCTCCGGGAGAATGAACTCTGGCAAGAGGTCAGTAGATGAGCACGAGCACGGTTGAGACATTCGAGTGGCAACCTGACGCACGGCCGCCCAGGAAATTACCGTTGATTCCGGGCATCTTCTGTGCGGTGGCGTTCGCTGTCTACGTTTCGATGTATGTCAGGGTCGGGGCGTGGCAGGTGTTGGTCATCTCAGCAAGTATCTGTGCTGCCGCGGCAATCCTGCCGCTGGTGTTTGCCCTGCTGCGGCGACCGAAATCTCTCAGCACGGAATTCTGGCTGTTGAGCGTTTCGTTGGCAGTGTGCGCCAGCGGCGAGCTGGTCTTCAGGGGCGTGACTCCTTACAACGCATTGTGTGGAATCACGCTCATTGTTCTTCTCTGTGTCAGTACGCGCCGTTCCGGAAAATGGGTTGCGTGCGTTGCTTTTGCCGCCCTGGCGGCTCTCGGTATCTATCTGGTCAACGTGTTCGAACCGCTTCCTCGTTTTGACATCGGTGAGTCTACCCTTGCCTATGCCTATCCACTGTCCCTCCTCTGTCTGATAGCACCTGTCCCCGCATGGTGGACCCTGCGTGCGTTTCGTCATGGGACAATCCGCGATCGTCTGCTCATTGCCTCGATGCTGTTGGTGCTGCTGCCGACAGCGATGGTGGGGGCGGTTTCCATCCTGGGGAGCCTGGCCCACGGCCGTCAGCAGCTTATCAACCAACTCGAATCGGTTGCGACGCTCAAAGAGGCGGAAATCGATACCTGGTTGGCGCAATTGAAATCCGATATGAGCAACGTTCTGGCGGACAGGGAAGTCAAGAGTAATTTGTTCCAATTACTGGCGGAGACTACCGATGCTGTGGACCGGCGCGTTGCCTACAACAAAATCCAGGATCAACTGGTGGAGTCGTTGGCCCGCACGGAGCAGCTCGAAGAGCTGTTTTTGATTGACATAAACGGACGCACGGTGTTGTCCAGCAACCCAATGAGAGAGGGCGAATATCACAGTGTGCAGCCTTACTTCCGTGGGGGGCTCAAGGGTTTCTATGTCCATCCGCCGGTGTACTCTCCGGCACTGGGTCTGGTATCGGTCGTTGCCGCTTCACCCATCATCGACAAGCACGGGCAGAAAATCGGCGTGCTGGTGAGCCGCGTGAACCCGGACATGCTCGACCAGATTATGCTCGAGCGGACCGGGTTGGGTAAGACGGGCGAGACGTACCTGGTCGACCGTCATCACAGCTTGCTCACGGGTGCCCGGCTCCCCGAACAGGAATTCGCATCGGCTTACTCGGTGTTCAGCGAAGGTGCAACCAGTGCTCTGGATAGCTTCGAAAACGGCTCCGGATCGTACGTCAACTACCGTGGCGAACATGTGATCGGCGTCTATCGCTGGTTACCGTCGCTGCAACTGGCGCTTTTGGCAGAACAACAGGAGTCCGAGGCGTTCGGTCCTCTGTATACCACAATCCGCGTCAGTGTCGGCGTGGGATTCGCGGCGGCGCTTGCGGCTGCTCTCCTGTCACTGCTCGTGACACAGAGCATTGCCAGTCGTCTTGGCAACCTGGCGGATACTGCAACGCAAATTGCCGCCGGAGATTCTGCACGGACGGCGGAAGTGGGGCGTGCCGATGAGATCGGCACACTGGCCCAGGCTTTCAACAGCATGACGGCACAGCTCCACGAACTCATCGGCAGTCTGGAGGAACGCGTACAGGAGCGCACTCATGCTCTGGAACGCAGGGCGCTTCAATTGGAGACCAGCGCGCGGCTGGGGCAGGAAATCACCTCTATCCTGGACATCGACGACTTGCTGACCCATGTTGTGGAGCTGATTCGCGAGGCATTCGGGTACTATCAGATTCTCATCTTCCTGGTAGATGAAACGACGGGCCGTTTGGTGCTCCAAGCAGGAACCGGATCCGCGGGACAGCTGCTCAAGCACGAAGGCTACTCGTTGGAAATCGGCGTGGGGAGCCTGAATGGCGAAGCGGCCCGTGACAACAAAGCGATAGTCAGCCCGGATGTGTCCATCGAGCCGCGCTTCCATGCCATGCATCAGCTTCCCGATGTGAAGTCCGAGCTGGTCATCCCCCTACGCATCGGAAAGCGGCTGATTGGCACATTGGACGCACAATCGAATAAGCTGGATGATTTCGAGGAAGAAGATGTCGTCGTGATCCAGGGCCTTGGAGACCAGATCAGCATCGCCATCGAAAACGCGCGTCTGTATCAGCAGAGCAAGGAACTGGCTGTTCTGGAAGAACGTACGCGCCTGGCGCGTGAGTTGCACGATTCCGTGACGCAATCGCTGTTCAGCATCGATCTTCACGCGCGGGCGATTGCCACCCATCTGACCCGCAATCCGGAGAAGGCCCGCGCGCAGATCCGGCAACTGCGCCAGATCACTCAGGAGAGTCTCCAGGAAATGCGCTCCTTGATTCTCGCCTTGCGGCCTGCTTCGATGACAGATCCCACTTTGGTCGAAGCGCTTGGTCATTTGATCGAGCGGGTACGTCAGCCGAATGGCCCCGAAATCCGGCTTCACACGCAAGGAAACCGGAAATTACCCACAGACATGGAAATCGGGCTGTTCCGAATCACGCAGGAAGCCCTGCGCAATGCACTCAAGCACGCCAAAGCGCGGAATATCACCATCACCCTGACGCTGACCGAGGAGCGTGCCACTGTGCAGGTTACAGATGATGGACAGGGCTTTGATTTGGGAGCGCTTCCGGCAGACCCGCACGCTTTTGGACTGGTTGGGATGCGCGAGAGAGCGGAGCTTTTGGGTGGGTATCTGAAGGTGGCATCACAACGCCAGGCGGGCACTTCGATTGAAGTTGCCGTGCCGAGCCGGCTACAGGAAAGGCGATAGACCAATGAAACGCATTCGAGTGTTAGTCGTCGATGATCATGCGGTCGTTCGACAAGGGCTGAGAACCTTCCTCGAAAGTGAAGAAGATATCGAAGTGGTGGGCGAAGCCGGCAACGGGGAAGAGGCTGTGCGGAAAGCTCAGGACTTGGCGCCCGATGTCGTGCTGATGGATCTGGTTATGCCGGGGATGGGTGGTTCGGTTGCCACACAGAAAATCATCGAGGTCAGCCCCCATAGCTCCGTGCTGGCACTGACGAGTTTCAGCGAGGATGACAAAGTCTTTCCTGCGATCAAAGCCGGTGCGAAGGGGTACCTGCTCAAGGATGCCCCGGCGGAAGCCTTGGGGCGCGCCATCCGCTCGCTTGCGCGCGGCGAATTCCTTCTCGACGGCGAAATCGCCAACAAAGTGCTGGAGGAGTTCCATTCGGCCTCACAGCCCAGCCACCCGCCTGTCGAAGACCTTACCCCGCGTGAAGTCGAAGTGCTCGCGCTGATTGCCCGCGGACATGCTAACAAGGAGATTGCCCAGAGCCTGGGTATCAGTATCAAGACTGTCAAAACCCACGTCGGCAACATCTTGGGCAAGCTCCACGTTATGGACCGTACCCAGGCTGCCATCCATGCAGTACGCCAAGGATTGGTTCCACAGAGCGATGGCGACGAAGGAGAAGACTAGCAGCCGCTTTTTCCCTCACGGGTGCAGCAGACCCGCTGTTAAGGCAGGCGCTATCCGCTTCACAGCTGGAAGATCAACCCCGTCAGGAGGCAATGGGTCTTAGAACCAAACGGGCGGTTCAATCCACCCCTCGTCCTGGAGATGGATATTGCTGAAGACCGATGTGCCGGATACTGACAAACACGCCGCTACCGATTCTCAACTTCTTGACCATAGTGAGCATCGTCGCACAAGCCTGGCAGCGGAGGCACAGTCGCTCGCTGTACCGTAGCTTGGGTCCTAGGACTCACGGCGCAGAAGCAACTGAGGTCCTAGGACCTCAGTTGGATAGTGCTTAGGGCCTCCTTGGTAGTTGGCAATGAGACCTCAGACCGATGCACCACGCTCCGCAAGTTGCTATAATTAAAGAGGGTGTTGTAAACCTATCCGCTAATTGTCTCTATGTTGGTCGAAAAACAAAATACGCAGTGTTGAACCGGCTGATGTCGCGCGTCCTGCTGCGCACCCGCGCAAAGCGATGCTCGAAAATTCGTGCAAAGGAGACGATCAAATGAACGTAGCGAACATTCTGGAGTTTCAGACAAAGACCCGACTGATCATGGGAGCCGGATCGAGGAGCCGGACAGGGACGGAGCTGAAGTCGATGGGGGTAACGAAAGTCCTCATCGTGACTGACAAGGGGATTGTCGGCGCTGGGCTCCTTAACGACATCATCCAGTCGCTGGGAGAAGTTGGCCTCGCGTATGTGTTATTCGATGGTGTAGTTCCCAATCCGCGTATCGCAACCGTGGATGATTGCATTGCACTGTATCGCGCGGAGGGTTGCGACGGTTTCTTGACCGTTGGTGGCGGAAGTGCCATGGACACCGCCAAGACTGCCGGGGTTCTCGCCACTAATCCGGGTGGCGTATTGGACTACGAAGGCCCAGGACTGGTCAAGAACAATATGCCTCCCATGATCGCCATCCCGACGACGTATGGTACCGGAGCCGAAGTCAGCCCGGGCGCGATCATCACCAACGAGTACAAGAAATACAAAATGGGTATCGGCGACGACTGGCACATGAGCCCTGCTATCGCCATTCTCGACCCCGTTCTGCTATTGAACCTGCCACCCAAAATCGCCGCTTCCACCGGACTGGACGCTCTCACCCATGCGGTCGAGGCTTACGTTGCTGCGTGGGCGCAGCCTTTCTCCGATGCCTGGAATCTCCAGGCGATCCGTATGATCGCCGAAAACCTGCCTGCAGCGGTGGCGACGAACACTGATATCGAAGCGACGGCAAATATGTTATACGCCAGCACGATGACTGGTCTGGCCTTCAGCACCGCCGGACTGGGCTTCGTCCATTCGATGACGCATGTCTTGGGCGGGATGCTCGACATGCCGCACGGTGTTGCCAACGCACTGGTTTTGCCCTACGTCATGGAGTACAACCTGCTCGCCTGCCCGAGGAAATTCATCGCTATCGCTGAGGCGATGGGCGAAAACGTTGAGGGGTTGTCCATGCTGGACGCCGCGGCCAAGTCAGTCGAAGCGGTCCGCAAGCTGTCGAAACGCCTCGGTATCCCGCAAACGCTGAGCGAAGTGGGCGTGGATCCAGCCATGATTGACGAGATGGCTGAATGGGCGTTCAAAGATGGCAATACGGCGTGCAACCCTCGGCCAGGAAGCAAAGAAGTCTTCGTCGAGTTGTTCAAGTCAGCCATGTAGACTGGCGCTTTGTCCCGTTCAGGAGGAAGGGCAATGTCTGCCGAAACCACTGCCGGCGAGGGTTATATTCCTTTTCGTGGCTATCGGACGTGGTACCGTATCGTGGGGGAAGCGGAGAGCCCGGGTAAGTACCCGCTGCTGATTCTGCATGGCGGTCCGGGCGCATCTCACGATTACCTGGAGCCAATTGGTGCGATTGCCGCGACTGGACGACGCGTTATCTTTTACGACCAACTGGGCGGTGGCCGATCCGATCATCCCAGCAATCCCGCGATGTGGACACCAGAGTTGTTCGTCGAAGAAGTTGTCGCCATGCGCAATGCACTTGGCCTCGACCGGGTGCATATCCTGGGACAGTCGTGGGGCGGTATGCTTGGCATGCAATATGCCCTGACTCAACCGGCAGGACTTCTCAGTCTCGTTGTTGCCAATTCGCCCGCCAGTATGCCACAGTTTCTCGCTGGTGTTAACCAGTTACGTGCATTGCTGCCGCCTGAGGTCCAGCAGACGCTGCTCAGGCACGAGGCAGCTGGCACCACGGCTGCTCCCGAGTACGAGGAAGCGATGCTGGTGTTCTATCGTCGCCATCTCTGTCGTGCTGATCCCTGGCCCGATTGTCTGCTCAGGACGTTCGATCAGATGGGCAAGTATCCCGAAGTGTACCACACGATGAATGGTCCCAGTGAGTTTCACGTCATTGGGACGATCAAAGACTGGGATATCACCGGCCGGTTGGGTGAAATTCGTGTGCCGGTACTGATTATGGCGGCACGTTACGATGAGGTCACCCCAGCAGTCGCTGAGACGATACATCACGGCATCGCGGGAGCGGAGTGGGTGCTGTTCGAAAATAGCGCACACTGTCCGCACATTGAAGAGCCGGAACGGTACATGCAGGTGCTTGCTGACTTTCTGACCCGTGTCGAGGCAATCGCCTGAGTCGGACGGAAAGAGTCGAATGAGCGGCAATCTTGGCAGCGAAGGCGCTGGATGGATTGGAATGTTTATAGGCGGCCAACGGAAAGGAGGGGCGAACACAGACACGTACACGTCGTTGGGATCCGTTTCGAGATACCGGTATACGGAGTCGAACTAACATGCACTTCGTGGACCGGCAACTAACTGCAGGATGATAAGGAGGGAAACAAGTGTCCGAGCAAGATTTCCTGAAGAGCATGAGAAGGAAGAAGATCAGCCGCCGTGGTTTTTTGGGAGGTGCGGCGGCATTGACAGCGGGCGGAATCCTCGCCGGCCGGTTGCCGGGCGTTGCATCGGCGAGTCCGATCCAGCGTCCGTCCCGGAACCCGTATTCGCTGCCCAGAGTCCTGGGTGCACGAGAAGAACCTAAGGGAAGACTGCTATATCTCTCGTCCGAGCCTTTCGCGGGAACGTGGGACCCGACTGCGCACATGATTCTCGCCAACTTGCACGCCGAGTGGAACACGTTTGACCGGCTGTTCGAACTCGATCCCATGACCGGAGAATTTGTTCCTGCTCTGGGTCTGTCCTACAAGATCATCCCCGAAGGACTGGAGTTCACGCTGCGCCGGGGCGTCAAGTTCCACAGCGGTGACGAATTCACTTCTGCGGACGTGAAGTATACGTTGGAGCGTTACACCAAGGATACGGTCACGGCGGACTACTTCCCAGAGCCGGTGACGGTCGAGATCATCGATGACTATTCGTGCAAAGCGATCACCAACACTCCGTTGCCGGTACTCAACCTGCTGGGTATCGTTCACATCCATTCGCACCAAGACTCGCCTGAGACCCTGTCTGATAGCATGAACGGCACGGGCCCCTTCAAGTTCGTAAGCTACGCGGGCGAAACCGCGACCTGGGAGGCGTTCCCGGACTACTGGAAAGGCCCCGCTCGCCTGAAAGAGTTCGTCATGGAGTATGTCGGTGATCCCAGCACCAGGTTGGCTGCTCTGCAGAAGGGGGAAGCCCAGGCGATTGACCGGGTTCCATCGGACCATGTATCGACGATCGCGGGCGACCCTGCTCTGTTGATGGTCACGGGACAGAGCACCGAGTACACGTACCTGTTGTGGAAGGAAACGAGCAGCGAGTTCACTGCCAATAAGCTTATCCGCCAGGCCGTGGCACACTGTATCGACAATGAAGGCATTGTCGAGGGGCTCATGGGTGGACATGCGGGCGTTCCCGACAGTATCTACTCGGATGCTGTCTGGCCTTTCGGTGCTCCGGCGGGCGCGTCCTTGCCTACCTATGACCTGGCAGCTGCCGCGCAGAAGTTGGAGGAGGCGGGTTATCCGAACGGTGAAGGTCTGCCGGAATTCAACGTCGTGGGCGTGGTCGGTTTCTATCCGAACATGAAGGAATACATGGAGTACATCACGGCGCAGTGCGCGCAGGTCGGCATCAAAATGAGGCTGGAGATCAAAGAAGCCGCCGCCTGGCAGGACGCCTACTTCGGCCCTGAGCCAACGTGCGACGCCGCGTTCATCGGCTGGATGAACATGTCCGCCGAGCCGGATGAGTTCTTCCTGCCCTTCTACCGGTCCGGGAATACCATCACGCATATGAACGACCCCGAGATCGATGCGCTGCTGACGAAGGATAACACCTGCAAGGTGCTGGAAGACCGTGCGAAGATCGTGCGTGAGGAGATCGTACCGAAGCTGGCCGATTTGGCGATCACACCGCCGATTGTTCAGACGTTGAACATGAACGCCACGCTGAGTCAGGTCAAGAACTACGCGCTGCTGCCGAATAGCTGTTTCGTGCTGTGGGATACTTACATCGAGGAAACCACCACCTAGTTTCCGGCGTCAGCCCAACAATGCTCTGCCGGTGTGCGATAACACATGCAGTGTGCCCCGCATGCCGGCAGGGCGCTCTACAGAGTCATTCATCTTCATAGAGGAGTACTCATATGTATGTTTTCATACTTCGTCGTCTTGGGCAGGGCTTGATTGTGATGTTCTTGGTCGTGCTCCTGGTATTTCTGATTGCGCGTGTGCTCCCAGGCGATCCGGCGCGGATCATTGCTCCGAAGGCACACGAGGATAAGCTGGAAGCGATCCGCGAAGAGATGGGTTTGAACAAGCCGCTTCCTGTCCAGTTTGTCAATTGGCTGGGCGGAGTCGCACGTGGGGATTTTGGGGAATCGATCTTTCTGAATCAACCGGTGACCAGCGTCCTGAAGGATACGGTCCCGTACACACTGCTTCTGGTGACGCTCGCGGTCCTGCTGGCCATAGTGATATCCTTGCCGGTTGGCACTCTTGCTGCGGTGTATCGTGACACCTGGTTCGACCGGCTTACATTGGGTTTTTCGGTCTTGGCACAATCGCTGCCTAATTTCTGGCTGGCACTCATGCTCCTTTTTGTGGTTGCGGTGCGCTGGAACCTCGTACCAGCCGTTGGGTACAAGGGACCCGCTTATCTCATTCTGCCGGTCATCGCGCTATCGTTTGCCATGTATGCCGTCTTTATTCGTAATATTCGATTGGTCATGGCCGGTGCTTTGGATGGCACTTACTTCATGGCCGCGCAGGCTCGCGGGATCCCGTTTTGGCGCGTGGTGGTGTTCCATGCGTTCAAAAACAGCTGGATTCCGCTGCTCACTATCCTGGGAGTGCAAATCGGCTATCTGTTGGGTGGTAGCATCGTGGTGGAGTACATCTTCAACTTCCCGGGAATGGGTCTGTTGTTGATCCGCTCCGTGCTGCGCCGTGACTATAACGTCATTCAAGCGGTGGCGTTGATCATGTCGATGGCCTTCGTGCTGATCAATATGCTCGTAGACATCAGCTATGGGTTCATTGACCCGCGGATTCGCAAGGCGCAGTCTTGAAACATAGACTCGTGTCCCGGTACCGAGATGCCAACGGGTGACGTGTCTGTGCTTTCAGTTCTCTCACAATGCTTCGTCTTAATCACATGGACAGGAGACAGGATTCATGGTAAGTAACGTTCAAACAGCAGGGACCATACTAGGGACCAGAGAGACGCCAGGGTGGAAGAAGGCAGCCATTTTCCTATGGGAAAACAAGACGCTGACGATCGGGCTGGTGATGCTGATCGTTGTGGTGGTGTGTACCGTAGCCGCCCCACTGATCACGACTTACGGTCCCAATGACCAGGACATCAGGAATCGGCTGAAACCGGGATTTTGGTCCGAGGAAGGTTCGCCTGGACATCCTCTCGGCACCGATGGCGTCGGCAGAGACCTGTGGTCGCGGATAGTGTATTCTTTTCGGGCATCGTTGTTCATCGCCATCTGCGCGGTACTCATCACCGTGGCCATCGGGATGACGGTGGCGCTGGTCAGTGGGACGTTTGGCGGATGGGTCGATGCGCTGCTGATGCGGATTACGGAAGTACAGATGGCGTTTCCATTCATCGTTCTGGCGCTCGCCATATTGTCGGCGGTTCGGCCCACGCCACTTGTTCTGGTCGTTGTGCTGAGTCTGTCGGCGTGGCCCTTCTACGCAAGAGTCATTCGATCGTTGATCATCACGGAAGTGCAGTCTGATTACGTGAAAGCGGCCCGAGTACAGGGTGCAAGTACCTGGCGTATTTTGTTCCAGTACGTTGCCAGGAACGTTGCCCCGCCGGTGTTCGTGGTTGCGACGATCGACATTGCTACCATGATCGTTCTGGAAGGCGTGTTGAGTTTCCTGGGGATAGGCGTGCAGCCACCTACGCCCTCCTTTGGGAACGTCATTGCCGACGGCAAGGATTACCTGAATACCGCGTGGTGGGTGTCGACTTTCCCAGGGGTCGCCATTGTGTTCATCGTCTTCGCGTTCAACCTGGTTGGCGATACGCTGCATAAGCACATTGATCCGACGCTCCGCACACGATACTAGCTTGAGTCACGCACCAAGCATGATGAGGAAGGGATTATGATGTCACAGCTACCGACCCACACGAACACCAGCACCGGTCAGCACCTGTTGGAAGTTCGTGACTTGAAAACGTACTACAAGATCGGCAAGAACCGAGAGATCAAGGCAGTTGAGGGGCTCTCGTTCACGCTGGATCCGGGACAGACGTTGGGTATTGTCGGCGAGAGTGGTTCCGGGAAGAGCACCGTATCGCGCTCATTGATACGCCTGGTGGACAAACCGGGATACATCGCTGGTGGGCAGATGCTCTGGAGAGGCCGCGATCTCCTGAGCATACCGGACGGAGAGATGACACGACTGCGCGGCAAAGAGATCGGACTGATCTTTCAGGACCCGACGACTTCGTTGAATCCGCTGCTGACAGTGGGTGGCCAGCTCCTCGAGACCGTGAAGACCCACCTCCGCCTCTCCGATCACGAAGCACAGGCGCAGGTATTGGAGACGCTCGAGTTAGTCGGGATCCGTGAAGGGGATGCGGTGTTTCACAAGTACCCCTGCGATTACAGCACCGGTTTCCGCCAGCGCGTCATGATTGCCATGTCCATCGTGTGCCGTCCGGATATCGTTATCGCGGACGAGCCGACCACGATGTTGGGCGTTACCGTTCAGGCGCAGATTCTGGCGGCGCTGAGGGAGTTACAGCACGAACTGGGCATGGCGATGATCTTGATCACGCACGACTTCGGTGTTGTGTCCGAGATCTCCGACCGGATCCTGGTGATGTACGCAGGTTATGCTATGGAGTACGCGCCCAAGCGCGAATTCCTGCTCGAACCGAAGCATCCTTACAGCGTCGGCCTCATCACCTCCGTGCCGATCATCGAAGCCAGGAAATCGCGCAGGTTGAAGGTTATTCCGGGCTTTCCCCCTGATATGCTCAGGTTGCCGCCGGGATGCCCGTTCGCCCCGCGCTGCAGCTACGTGCAAGAGAAATGCCATGAGGAAATGCCGGCTGCCAGGGAAGTAGCGCCAGGCCATTGGTGCGCGTGTCATTTCCCAGTGCCAAAAGCAGATCTGGATTTGGTTGAACAGCTTTCGTTCGAGGAGACAGCATGATGACAAACCCGAGCATGTTCGATGTAAAAGACATCCGTAAAAACATTCCGATTCGGCGGGGACTGTTTTCTCGACAAGTAGGCACGTGGGATATCCTGAACGGCATCACCTTCTCGCTAAATAAGGGTGAGATCATGGGGTGTGTCGGCGAAAGTGGTTCGGGGAAGAGCGTGCTCTTGGATTGCTTGCTGCGCATGACCTCCCTTTCGTCCGGAGAGGTATCATATTCAGGCAGGAACCTGTGGTCCATGAACCAGGATGAATTGCGCGGGTTTCGGCGTGACGTACAGCTCATTTTCCAGGATCCGGTTGGCTCATTGCATCCCCGGATGACCATCGAGCAAATCTTGTCGGAGCCGTTGGCAATCAACGCCATCGGCACACCACACGAACGCAAGGAACGTGCCGCCGAGCTGTTGCAGTTGGTGGGCCTGGATGCCAGTATGGCCGGGCGTTATCCCCACCAATTCAGCGGTGGGCAGCGCCAACGGATCGGAATCGCGCGCGCGCTGGCGATGAACCCCCAGGTTATTCTGGCCGACGAACCGGTTTCGGCGTTGGACGTATCGTTGGCAGCTCAGGTCCTGAACCTGTTCCTCGACCTGCAAGAGCAGTTTGACCTGACGTATTTCATTATTGCGCACGATATGGCGGTCCTGCGGCAGTTGTGTACGAAACTGGCCGTAATCTATGCGGGCCGTTTCGTCGAGACCGGCCTGAACCAGGAAATCTACAACTCTCCGCAACACCCGTACACCCGCGCGCTGTTGCAGTCCTCTCCGAGCATGGCGCGCAGTCTCGACACCAGGCAGCAGTTCGAAGTGCCACGGGGTGAATCGCCTGACTCAGCACGGCTACCCGCGGGTTGCCCGTTCCACCCGCGTTGCGATTTCGCCAGAGATGTCTGTGCTGTTGAGCTGCCTCCGCAGAAGCGTATCTCTGATACGCATGCGGTGCTCTGTCACGTCTTTCCGGAGGCCGGTTAGACAGCGCCACGACCGGGAAAGCGCGCAGTCTGGACGGTCGTTGAGCCATCCAGCCGACGTAATCCACCACTTGACGAGGAGGTTTTGAGGATGGGAGACAAATTGAAGATTGGGATCATCGGAGTTGGTTTTATCGGCGAGTATCATATTCAGGCGTTCAAGGCGCTCGCGGATGCGGAAGTAACGGCCATTTGTGATGTCAGCGAATCGCGTCTCGCCGCCATGAAAAATGCATATAATATTCCGTCGGCGTATTCCAGTATCGCCGACATGCTGACGAGTGAGAATTTGGACGGAGTGCTGATCGCGACGCCCGATCAATTCCACCGCCAGCCGGTAGCAGAGGTCGCTGCGGCAGGAATTCCGATATTGCTGGAAAAACCGATTGCCCTCACTCTGGCAGATGCGGAGGCAATCATCGAAGCGGTGGAACGAGCCAATGTGCCGGTGTTACAGGGAATCTCGATCCAGTTTCATCCCATGTACGCGGCCATCCGCGAACGCTGGCAGACCGGCGAATTCGGCCCTGCCCATACGATCTACTCCAACCGGCTGATCCAGATCGACAACGCGCAGCGCTTCAAAGGACGCTGCAGTGTTAACCAGTACGTGGCGTGCCACGATTTCCACTGGATGATGAGCGTTGTGGGAAAAGACGTGGAAAGCATCTATGCACTGAAGAGCAACGGTCGTGCGTATGCGGAAAGCGGGGAGGCGGACTCGTACTGGAATCTGCTTAAGTGGAAGAACGGGGCGACAGGCTCGGCGTTGATGACGTGGGCGATGCCCGAATCCTTTGAAAATTACGTGGAAGATGAGATCCTGGTCATTGGTCCCAAGGGTGCTGCGGAGAAGAACCGCTCGAACCAATTGCGTTTCATGAACAGCGATCGCGAAGAAATCATCGCTGCGGAGGGGTTCACCGGTCTGGAGGAGTACGCCAGCCAGGGGAACCACTTCCTGGAAGTGATCAGAGGCGAGGCCGAGCCGGTTGTTACGCTGCTGGACGGTCTGCGTGCACAGAAGCTGATCTGGGGTGCGGAAGAATCGATCCAAACGGGTCAGCCGGTTGAGATCAGGCTGTAGAGGTCATTCATCACAGATCTAGGAGGTTCCAAATGCTGGGAGGTTATGCGGGGAAGTTTCTGTGGGTGGACCTCACCGACGGAACGATCACGGAAGAGGTTCCTTCCGATGAACTATTGCGTGACTATGTCGGTGGGTATGGGATTGGTGCACGGCTCTTGTTCGACCGGATGAGACCTGGGATCGACCCCCTGGGTCCGGAGAATATCCTGGGCTTCATGACGGGACCTGCAACAGGAACGCCTGCGCCAACCGGCACGCGCTGGTGTGTCGTCGGCAAGTCGCCACTGACGGGAGGGTGGGGCGATGCCAATGGCAGCGGGTACTTTGGCCCCGAGATGAAGTTTGCCGGGTACGATGCGATCTTCTTCACGGGCCAGGCTGCCAAACCGGTCTATCTGTTCGTCGACAACGGCCGTGCGGAGCTGCGCGACGCGAGGGCATTGTGGGGCAAAGACACGTACGAGACCGAGGATCTTCTGTGGGCAGAGTTGGGCGATGACGTCCAGACCGCGTGCATCGGGCCATCATCGGAGAAGCTGTCGCTCATATCCGGGATCATTCACTTCAAAGGCCGCGCCGCAGCGCGGAGTGGGCTCGGGGCGGTGATGGGCGCCAAGAAGCTCAAAGCGGTGACGGTGCGTGGCAAGGGCAAGATACGGTTGGCGCAACCCGACCGGACCAGGGACCTGCAGAGGAAGTATCTCGGCGAGCTGACCAAGGAAGGCGTCGGATACGCGGATTTCTACCGCGATTGGGGAACACCTGGCTACACACCTATCGGTATCGAGACGGCCGACTCACCGGCGATGAACTGGGCTGTATCTGCGGCGGCCGAGTATGAGCGACGTGGTTTGTCGTGGGCACAGGTTGGTTTCGATGAGTTGGTCAAGCATCGTGAGAAGAAAGAAGCGTGCTGGCATTGCCCCATGTTTTGCTGGGGTACCGTGAAAGCGGAGTACCAGGGCAAGGAATTCTTCACGCACCAACCGGAGTATGAAACTGCCGCCGCATTTGGCAGCATGTGCCTGAACAATGATCTGATTTCCCTGTGCAAAGCCAATGAGCTGTGCAATCGCTATGGTCTCGACACGATCTCAGCCGGGGCGACTGTCGCGTTTGCGATCGAATGTTATGAGAATGGGTTGATTACCCAAGAAGATACCGGTGGAATCGAGCTGACGTGGGGGAATCACGAGGCGGTCATCGCCATGACCGAGAAAATGGCCAAGCGCGAAGGGTTTGGTGATGTGTTAGCGGATGGCGTCAAAATCGCAGCGGAACGGATCGGCAAGGGTGCTGACCAATACGCTATCCATGTGGGTGGTCAAGAATTGCCCATGCACGATCCGCGATTCGAACCCGGTTTGGGACTTATCTACAAGTTAGATCCAACGCCGGGCCGGCACACACAGGGCAATCAATATGCCAAGCCAGTCGATCTCCCTTACGACATGCCGGATTTCGGACAGGACCCGCTGCAACAAAAGGGGAGAGGGAAACATCTTCGCGTCGTGAACTCGTTGAACCACGTTCTGCAGGCATCCGGCCTGTGTCAGTTTGGCTACTGCTCGACCCGCTACCCGTTCACGTACGAGTTCCTCAGTGCGATCACCGGAC
>ENA-OSEO01002260-OSEO01002260.1-sediment-metagenome-genome-assembly--contig:-NODE-2260-length-28319-cov-4.859429_pt1 | contig 28319 bp, 27 predicted proteins | sample MGYA00237883_ERZ534232 | MGnify/ENA metagenome assembly ERZ534232 | reverse complement strand
GATTTCACCGATCGCGTTGGGAAAACTCGAGTTAGGGCTCACCAAAATATCGGTCAAAATGACTCGGGATCACATCGACTCGAGCCCGCCCCTGAAAGAAACTGCACCGGCATCCAGGAGGTATGAAGCCGAAAGTGCTGATCATTCCTCAGTGCATTACGGATATCGACTGGCGCCAAAAAGTTATCAGTACCAGCATTGCCGCACAAGAGGTCAAAAACTGTCCCGAGTATGACCTGGAATCGCCGCTTGAAAGGGACTTTGAACTTGTATTGCACGATTATTACGGATGGCCGAAATATTGGGAAAACGTTAACTGGTAAAGGAGGAAGCGAGGTTGCTGATATATGAAAGTATGGCCCGGCAAACCCTACCCTTTGGGCGCCACCTACGACGGCCTGGGAACCAACGTCTCCATCTTTTCGGAAGCGGCTGAAAAAGTAGAGCTGTGTCTTTTTGACGAAGGGGGAGCGGAGGTTCGCGTGGAACTCCCCGAGGTACTGGGATTCTGCTGGCACGGCTATTTTCCGGAAGTGGAACCGGGACAGCGCTATGGATTTCGCGTGTATGGACCGTGGGCCCCTGAGCAGGGCTTGCGCTGCAATCCCCACAAGCTCCTGCTGGATCCCTACGCCAAGGCCATCGAAGGAGCGGTTCAGTGGAATGAGGCGGTCTTTCCCTATCGATTCAGCAATCCTGAGGCGCTTAATCAGGCAGACAGCGCTCCTTTTGTTCCCAGATCCGTGGTGATCAATCCCTTCTTCGATTGGGGAAATGATCAGCCCCTCCAGAGGCCGCTTCATCAGACCATCATTTATGAGACACACGTCAAGGGATTCACCATGCGGCACCCTGGAATCCCCCATGATATCAGAGGGACCTACGCCGGGGTTTCCCATCCGGCCGCAATCGCCTACCTCGTCGATCTGGGAATAACCGCTGTTGAACTGCTGCCTGTTCACCAGTTTGTGCACGATGCCCACCTGGTGGAAAGGGGCCTCCGCAATTACTGGGGATATAACTCCATCGGCTATCTGGCGCCCCACAACGACTACTCCAGCAGGGGCCAACGTGGCCTGCAGGTCCAGGAATTTAAACAGATGGTCAAGACCCTTCACGAGGCCGGCCTGGAGGTGATACTCGACGTGGTGTACAACCACACGGCAGAGGGAAACCATCTTGGACCGATGCTTTCTTTCAAGGGGATCGACAATGCAGCCTATTATCGGCTTGTGGAAACCGACCGCCGATATTATATGGATTTTACGGGCACCGGCAACAGTCTCAACATGCGCCATCCCCACGTGCTTCAATTGATCATGGATTCACTCCGATACTGGGTGATCGAGATGCATGTGGACGGTTTCCGGTTTGATCTCGCTTCCACCCTGGCCCGGGAACTTCATGAAGTGGATAAACTCTCAGCCTTCTTCGATATCGTTCAGCAGGACCCCACGATCAGCCAGGTAAAGCTTATCGCAGAGCCCTGGGATGTGGGAGAGGGAGGCTACCAGGTAGGCAATTTTCCGCCCTCCTGGTCCGAGTGGAATGGTAAGTACCGGGACTGCGTGCGCGATTTCTGGCGCGGCGAGGATCAAACCCTGGGGGAGTTCGCCTACCGCTTCACCGGAAGCTCGGATCTGTACGAAAGCACCACCCGACGGCCGAACGCCAGCATCAATTTCATCACCGCCCATGACGGATTCACCCTCAACGACCTGGTTTCTTATAATGAAAAACACAACGAAGCCAACGCGGAGGATAACAAAGACGGTGAAAACCACAACCGATCCTGGAACTGTGGCGTGGAAGGGCCTACAGATGGGCCCGATGTACGTCAAATGAGGGCACGACAAAAACGTAACTTCATGGCAACGCTGTTTCTGTCTCAGGGGGTCCCGATGATGCTCGGCGGCGATGAAATGGGACGCACACAGCAGGGGAATAACAATGGGTATTGCCAGGATAACGAGATATCGTGGTACGACTGGGACGCTGTTGACAAGGAGCTTCTCGGCTTTTGTCAAAAACTCATCCGCTATCGCAAAGATCAGCCTGTTTTTCACCGTCGTAAATGGTTTCAAGGCCGACCCATCCACGGCAGCGATATTACGGACATTGCCTGGTTTACCATAGAAGGCGAGCAGATGGCCGAAGAGGATTGGGGGATCGGATTTGCCAAATCGTTAGGGATTTTCCTCAATGGACATGCCATCCCCAACCCGAATCTATGGAACGAACCAACCACTGGCGGGAACTTTTATATCATGATTAACGCCCATTTCGAACCGCTCAATTTCAAGCTCCCGGGTTCGAAGTGGGGAGAGCGATGGGAGACGGTGTTTGATACGGTCTCGGGATGGGCTGATCCGGACCCGACTGAGTATGATGCAGGCGGTCAGGTCCGGTTGGCGCGTCGCGCTATGTGTGTCTTGCGATGTAAGGATAATGGAAACACAACAAGGCAATAGAGACCATATACCCAGTGGAACCTACCGCATTCAGATGCGCCCGGATTTCGGCTTTGAGCGGACCGCTCAAATCGTCTCCTATCTGGCCGATCTCGGAATCAGCCACTTGTATGCCTCACCCTATCTCCAGGCCGTCGCAGGGAGCACGCATGGCTATGACATCGTCGATCCCAGCCGGGTGAACGAAGAGCTTGGGGGCTTCGAGGCCCATGCCGTTTTCTGCGAAACCCTCCGTTCTGCGGGACTCGGACAGGTGATCGATGTGGTGTCCAACCATATGGCTATCGCCGATCAGCAAAATCCATGGTGGTGGGACGTGCTGGAAAACGGTCCCGCCAGTCAATATGCCGCGTATTTTGACGTTGATTGGGATGCCTCAGAGGATCGCTGGCCCAATAAGGTCCTCCTCCCGGTTTTGGAAAACCATTACGGACGCATTCTGGAGGACGGTCAGATCCACTTGTCTTATGAGAAAAGGGCTTTCATCCTCTATTATCACAATCATGCATTTCCGGTGGATCCTTCCAGTCTGACAGGATTACTCAGGCAGACTGCCGAATCCTGTGCTTCAGAGCTTCTCGCCTTTATTGCTGAAAGTCATGCCCGACTGCCACGGCCCACGGCTACGGCCAAGGAGATGGTGACACGCAGACACCGAGATAAAGCCGTGCTTTCGGAGTTGCTCGCCCGGCTTTGCCGAGAATCCACGGATGTCTTGGCAGCCATTCACACCCAGTTGAAACGCCTCAACCATGATCCGGACGCCTTGGATTTGCTGATCGATCAACAGAATTATCGACTGGCCTTCTGGCGCACGGCGAGTCGGGAGCTGGGATACCGGCGGTTTTTCGACATAAAGGATCTGGCAGGGCTGAGAATCGAAGATAAAGAGGTGTTTGATGCCACCCACATGCTGCCCATCGCCTGGGTTCAAAAGGGATGGGTCCAGGGACTGCGCATCGATCACCCTGATGGACTCAGAGAGCCGGGTCAATATTTTCGCAGACTGCGTGAATCCTGCCCAGAGGCCTGGATTATCGCAGAAAAAATTCTCGGCCCCGGTGAAAATCTCCCACTGGACTGGCCTGTTGCCGGAACCACTGGCTACGATTTTCTGAACCTGATAAGCGCCCTGTTCGTCGATCCAAATGGCGAGAAGGCGTTGACGCGATTTTATGCGGACTTTACAGGAGCGGACACAGACTATACGGTTTTGGTCCGCGAGTGTAAACGGCTGGTTCTCACGAGACTCCTTGAAAGCGAGCTGAACCGGCTGACCAGCCTCTTTGTGGCCATCTGCGAAAGGCACCGCCGGCATCGGGACTATACGCGCTATGCGCTGCACGAGGCCTTATGTGAGACGGCGGTTTATTTCCCTGTGTATCGCTCTTATGTCTCCGCACCCAGGGGTCGGGTAAGTGAGGCAGACAAAAAATACGTCACCGCTGCAATAGACGGCGCCAGGGAAGAACGGCCTGACCTGGAGCCCGACCTCTTTTGTTTCCTCAAAGATATCCTGCTCCTCCGGATCACCGGATCCCTGGAAAATGAACTGGCCATGCGTTTCCAACAGCTTACCGGGGCCGTCATGGCCAAAGGCGTTGAGGATACGGCCTTCTACCGGTATCATCGGCTGGTTGCCCTCAACGAGGTAGGGGGCGATCCGGGTTCTTTTGGGGTTCCGCTTGCACAATTTCATAGTGTTTGCGCCATTTCCCAGTTGAAATATCCCTTGGGGATGCTGGCATCCACTACCCACGACACCAAGCGAAACGAGGACGTTCGCAGCCGCCTGGCTGTCATCTCCGAGATCCCCGAACACTGGTCCGATACGGCTCAGCGCTGGGCTGACCATAATGAACGCTATCGTAAGAAGCATATTCCGGACCGCAATACCGAGTATCTTCTTTATCAGACCCTGGTCGGGGCCTGGCCCATCGATGTTGAACGTACGACGCAATACATGGAAAAGGCTTCGCGTGAAGCCAAAGTATCTACCTCCTGGACCGCCCAAAATGAGAATTATGAGGCGGCTTTGAGGGATTTTATCGCCGCTGTAATGGCAGACAGGTGGTTTTGTTCGGATCTCGAAGCCTTCGTATCTGACCTTGTGACCCGCGGAAGGATCAACAGTCTGGCCCAGACCCTCCTGAAACTAACGGCGCCGGGTGTCCCGGACATCTATCAGGGGACTGAACTCTGGGATTTAAGCCTGGTAGACCCGGACAACCGGCGACCTGTGGATTTCGCCCTCCGCCGCCGCCTGCTGCATGAAATGGGGCATCTTTCTCCGGAACAAATCCTGGAACGGATGGACGAAGGGCTTCCAAAGCTCTGGCTGCTCCACCGGACCCTGCATTTGCGACGCAGACATCCTGAGATTTTCGGACCGGAAGGGGGATATAAGCCTCTTTATGCCGAAGGGAGCAAGGCGGACCACGTGGTCGCATTCATTCGGGGAAATGCGGTCCTTACGCTGGCCCCACGACTGATGATGGGGGTGAAAGGCGGCTGGGGGGATACAATGATCGTGTTCCCGAAAGGGAACTGGCACAATCTCCTTACAAATGAAGATGTGACAGGCGGGAAACCGGTCACGATCGGCGAACTGCTCGCTCGCTTTCCTGTAGGGGTGTGGGAGCGGGGCTAGGTACTGGGGACTGGGTATTGGGTATTGGGATGTGCGATGTGGGATGTGGGCTGGGTGGGTAGTGGAGTTTCCTTATTCGACGTTCGATGTTGGACGTTCAATGTTCGATGTTCGTATGTAATGTGCAATGTGCGATATGGATGCTGACATCTGACATCTGACCTCTGACCTCTGACATCTGACCTCTGACATCTGACCTCTGACATCTGACCTCTGACATCTGACCTCTGGGTATTAGGATGTGGCATATGGGAAGGAGTGAGATGACGGAAATGCGTGTTTGGGCGCCTGCGGCCCGCCAGTTGGAATTGGAAAGCCGGAGCCGCCGCGTAGCCATGACATGCACACCGGGCGGATGGTGGACGGTGAACGTGCCCTATATGGCCCACGGAACGGATTACGCCTTTTATGTGGATGGCGACGGCCCCTTTCCGGATCCCCGTTCTCCGTGGCAACCGCAGGGTGTTCACGGTCCGTCGAGATGGGTCGATCACTCCCGGTTTGTCTGGTCGGATAAGGGCTGGCAGCAACCCCCCCTCGGGTCGGCCGTCATCTATGAATTGCACGTGGGCACATTTACCCGGAAGGGCACGTTCGATTCGGCCATTGACCGTTTGGATTATCTTGTCGATCTCGGTGTCACCCACGTGGAGCTCATGCCCGTGGGGGAATTCTCCGGAAGGTCTATTTGGGTCCCATCGGTGACGAGACCTTCCTGAAACGATTTGTTGAGCCGTATTTGTAGGATTCAAGTGTTCAACACTGCGGCGCAATTAAAAATATACAAGCTGTAAACCCGGTTTATACATAATTTACCCCATTTACCAGATATGGAAACATCCATAAAGTTCCTAAAAGTTCCTATCCATAGGGAAGGCTGTGTTCATTTTTAGGGTATACATGAACCTGAAAGGAGGGATTCATAATGGAAGCTAAAAAAGAAAAGGAAAAGATTATAAACGGGGTTAATGTCGATCAATTATTCAGTACGATCGATCTCATCAAAGACAAACCGGAAATAGCCAGATTCAAATTCCGCGCAAGGAACAACTGGATTGACGGAGCACACAATCGGGCAACCGTCAAAGATTTCTATGGCGCCCTTAACGAGGATGACTCCAGAGAGCCTGCTGTTTTTGAAATCGATGAGCCGCCTGTTCTCTTAGGCAACAATTTGGGTTCCAATCCTGTTGAGTATCTTCTGGTTGCCCTGTCCGGATGCCTCACGACAAGCATGATCGCCCATGCAGCCGCCAGAGGAATCGAAATCAGGAACCTGGAATCCAGGTATGAGGGTGATATCGATCTTCAGGGTTTTCTCGGCATATCGGAGGATGTTCCGGTAGGTTATCAGAATATCCGGGTGTATTTCAAAATTGACGCGGATCTTTCCACCGAACAGAAGGAAGAGCTGGTCGCCATGGCTCAAAAATACTCGCCGGTTTTCAATACGATTACAAAATCGGCTCCGGTTTCCGTTCATCTGGAAAAATAGAAAACGAACTTGAATTCTACGACAAGTTTTACGAACCCGGGGCATACCTGAAAACCCATGCCTTTCATATGGCGCAATGGCATTCATGATTTACTTAGGTTTAACAAAGAAATGTCCAATCAAATTATGATTCATGAAAGGAGAAGAAAATGGCAAAAAAACTGGAAATTTATAAGTGTGAGGCTTGCGGAAATATTATTGAAGTTTTGCACGGAGGTGAAGGCGAACTGGTCTGTTGCGGTGAACCGATGAAACTCATGGCTGAAAATACGGTTGATGCCGCCAAAGAAAAACATGTGCCGGTCATTGAAAAGGTTTCCGGCGGAGTTAAGGTTAAAGTCGGGAGCGTGGCGCACCCCATGGAAGATAAACACTACATTGAATGGATCGAAATCATAGCCGACGGCAAGGCCTACCGGCAGTTTTTAAAGCCAGGTGAAAAACCGGAAGCATTTTTCGCGATTGCTGCCGATAACATTCAAGCCCGGGAATACTGCAACATTCATGGGCTATGGAAAAGTTGAACCTCATTATTAAAATAAAAATTTAAAACGAACTGGCTGCCGGGCATCCGGTTATTGCGATGGGATGGATCTTCTCATAGAGACTATTTAAAGGCTTTTCGATAGAAAACAGTTACCCTCTCTTTGCCATGTTGTATAGGTAACGTCAGGATGGTTGACTTAGCCAAGTGATACATCCAGATAGAGCATAACTACAGCCCCTAACATTAATCCAAAAGTCGACGCTCGCTCATGCCCTTTTCGGTGTGTTTCCGGGATGATTTCATCACTTATCACATAAAGCATAGCACCAGCTGCAAAGCCCATTGCATAGGGAAGTATTACTTTCATCATTACGACCGCCCATGCACCCAAAACTGCCAGTGGGATTTCCACCAGACCAGCCCGGATTCCTACCAGGCTGGCATAAAACCGCTTGCCCAAGCCGGCATTAAGGGAAGATATTGAAACGGCGAGGCCCTCAGGTATATTTTGCAAGCCGATGGCAATCATCAGTGTGAAAGCATCATTTAGATTGCCTGATCCGAACCCGACGCCAACGGCCAATCCCTCAGGCATATTGTGCAGGGTAATGGCAATGATAAAAAGCCATACGGCTTTGATACGGTCGGTGGCGCCTCCTTCTTTTCCCATGATAAAATGGGCGTGAGGAATATAACGGTCAGCGACATCCAAAAATAACGCCCCGATCGTAATGCCGATTATTACCGGCCAGATACCGCCATAAGCAATCCCCGGCAAAATCAAACTTGTAAAACTTGCTGTCAACATGACGCCGGCGGCAAAGCCAAGGGCTGCATCAAGAAATTTGTCGGTGACCCTAGATATGAATAAAACGATCAGCGCCCCCATCGTATTCAAAAATGTGATGACAATCCCGCCGATCAATCCGTGAATGACAGGACTGGTTCCCATGTGTTGCAAAAACCACTCCCTGAACAGTTCCATCGCATTCTCCATGGAAAACTCCAACCCTAAATGATCGTAAACAAAATGAAAAAGAAGGGTAAGTTTTTAAGATAATAGTCGATTGGGTTGCTTTTGCTAAAATTCAGGATGTCTTCTCCATCTGTTTCATTATACTCAGCATGCGACCTCCACAAACCCAATCAGCGGCGACGATTTCCTGCAGTCGCCAGGACAGCGCCATATTTACCGCTAAATGTCAGACAATCAGACAGATTATTTATGCCGCAATCTTTTTGACAGCCCTAAACCAAAAGGATGTATGCGAGCAAGACTGCACGTATCGACAAGAAATTTGATCCCGTTGCGGTAATTGGATTTGAGTGCATGTATGAGCTGGCATGCGGCGGAGTCGTCAAAATCACCGCTGAGGTGTATAGGAACTGTTCCATTGTTTTGATGAAAAAAAATTTTAAAATCGGGCGCCATCAGGAACCTCCTGCCTGTCTCTGAATTGTCAGCTGTGGAATTTGCGTTATTGGCATATTGAACCGTTTTTATGTTATTCCATATTTTATGTTACTCCATATAAACACAGAAACAGGAACGCTATAGGGTAAAAACTGTATTTTTACTCGTTATGACCGACAGGGTTAATCGGCCGCGACGGCATCCATATGGTTTCTGGCCGATATCCGGCAACAAGGAAAAAAGACCATCGAGGATAATCAAACCGGAAAAAAGGCGGATAGCACTCGTCGATTTGGAATCGTCTCTGGACAAAGGCTATCAACTTTTAGGCGAGGTTGTTATACCGAATTGACATGCAGGGGAAAGTGCTCGTCAAAATCATAAATGGCAGCGCTTTTCCGGCAGGAATTACAGAACTTACGCGGCACTCCCCAGCCCGTCCAGCGTAATTTCATTTTATGCCGTATCCCGCATTTGGGGCAAATACATTCAATGAAGGTTTTTTTGATGACTGAATCCGGTAATTCACAGCTTTCATCCAGTTCGCAATCATATTCACTTAATGTGACATCAAGCTCCATGGCGGTTTGCCTCCTGTTTTTATGCGGATCAGCAGGGTTGCAATCGAGCCGCGCATTTCCAAGGGGCTTTCACCCTTTTTCCGGAATGATTCAGACTCCATACATACATCTTTTAGATTGCCGCCCGGATCTGCGGGCAGCGATCCGGTAACAGCGATGATGATCGCCGGAATTTTTGTGCCGGCGGTCACACATTTCGAGTTGCTCGATTAAACGTTCATACTCCCGGGTGCAGCATGCTTTATCTTTTTTATCAACATCTGTTGTCATGTTCCGGCCTCCTTTTAACTCTTTGTTTAAATGATAATACCTGATTTATCGATGTAAAGTACTCTCTCCGGCAGACCTGCATAAAAAAAGCGGAGTCAGTGTCGGCCTGGCGTTTGATAACGTCCTACACGCCACCCGATCCCTTTAATGGCTCAAGCGGCATATGCTTCTTCCGGCGCCTGCAAAATTCAGGCAATAACATTTGCCGGTTTTAATATTTCTTTTTCAAATGCCATTGCCTCCTGCTGAAAAACTATAGTGGTGAATAACAAACGAAGAACCGTCAATAATTTATTGAACCATCGTTCCCGGTGCGGTGACGGCAGGGATAGAAGGGGCAAACCCGGATGTTCGCTGATGAACGCATTGCAATCGTCCCTGATTTTTTTTGCCCGCCAGGAAGCGATATGCTTAACTCTTGATTTCTCATATGCACTGATGCTTCTTCCCAGATATGCTCGCAGGGGTTTGCCGGCGAATTTCTGTAAAAATTTTAATTCGGCTTCTACTTCTGAATAGGGGGTGAAACCTGCTTTTACTCCATAAATTTCATTTATAATTTTTCCGACTTCAGGCCGGCGTCCGGATTTTAAGGCTCCAACTGCTCTTTTTTTTAAAGCCGACGTTTTTGCGTAGATGGTTTTGGACACGCTGTTTAATTCGCCGCTTTCGTAACGTTGATACCACTGGTTTAATATCAGCGATGGGTTGACCCCCAGAGTGTTTTTTATAAAAAGTAAATCCGGCCGGATCTTCTCATACGCGATTCGATCCTGCGGTTGGATGCGTTTATGTTCCGCGATCCACTGGGTTACCATTGCGTGATCCAGCCCGCTGTCTAAAAATTTTCTTTCCATGATTTGCTCCAGCCCTGACTCGACTGTCTTTGTTTGGCCGCCGAATAATCGATAATCTATTTTTTGGGGCTGCTTCCATCCATAAAATTCAAGATAGAGATCGGCTTTGGCGATATGATCGTTTAAAAAAATCCACAGGTCGACCATATCTCTGAAAAATCCGCCGTCCACGCGCGGCTGCTCCTGGGACGGAGGGTCTTCCCCGAAAATTCTGCGGTAATGATGCCACGAAAGCGAGCGAATCCGGCCGTGTGCCAGGTTGTAGATCAGAAGATAGGGCATCCCCTTCTTTTTGGAAAATTCAGAGACGGAGCCGGTAAAGACGTCCTCAAAAAAATGTTTCAGAAATGCAAGCGGCCGGTTTCCCGGCCCCACCAGATTTCATTTTGTCCCAAAGCCGATTGATATAAACCAAAACGTCATTTTGGTTGTCATGGCCGGTCATGGTCAAAAGGGGCATTTTCAGTTTGGAAGCGTAACCAGAAATGCATCAAAAACTCACCCAAAATACATGGTCGGCCCTATTCATCTCTTTTAACAGATATGGTAGCTTTGATCAGCATTCTATCATCTAAGATACCAAACGGAACCGCTTCGGTGTCATACCATCCATTAGCGCCTCGCAGGAGATAAAAATGGGCCAAAATGTATCCCAAAAACTTATTGCACGCCATTTAACTCATGGACGCATGGCAGCGGGCGAGGAGATCGGTCTTAAAATCGATCAAACCCTGACCCAGGATGCCACCGGGACCCTGGTTATGCTAGAGTTTGAAGCCCTGGGGTTTGCCCGGGTGAAAACAAAACTTTCAGCTCAGTATATCGATCATAATCTGCTGCAAACAGACTTTAAAAACGCCGATGACCATTTGTTTTTACGAAGTGCCTGTCAAAAGTACGGCATTTGGTACAGCCGCCCCGGCAATGGGGTCAGCCACCCGGTCCATATGGAACGCTTCGGAATTCCAGGGCAAACCCTGCTCGGTTCGGACAGTCATACCCCCTCTGCCGGTTCCCTGGGTATGCTGGCCCTGGGAGCCGGCGGGCTTGAAGTGGCCATGGCCATGGCCGGAAAGCCGATCCATATTAAAATGCCCAAAATTATGGGCATCCATCTAACGGGCGCTCTGCCTGACTGGGTCAGCGCTAAAGATGTTATCCTGGAAATGCTGCGCAGACACGGCGTAGCCGGCGGCGCCGGCAAAATCATCGAATACTTCGGCCCGGGACTGAACGGTCTTTCTGCCATGGACCGCCATGTGATCGCCAATATGGGAACGGAGCTGGGCGCCACCACGACCGTTTTTCCTTCCGATGAGGCCGTGCGTAAATTTCTGCGTCAGCAGGGACGTGAAAATGACTTTACGGCCATCCAGGCCGATGGAGATGCCTCCTATGATGAAACCGATGAAATCGATTTGTCGGAGCTGGAGCCTTTGATTGCGCTGCCGGAAAGCCCCGGAAATGTGGTTCCGGTTACAGAAGTTGCCGGCCGTGAAATTTATCAGGCCTATATCGGTTCATCCGCCAATCCGGGTTTCCGGGATTTTGCCGTGCCCGCCCAAATGGTTGCCGGCAGGCAGGTTCATGACCGGGTTTCCTTTGATATCAACCCGACCTCCCGGCAAATATTGGAAAATCTGGCGACTTTCGGCCTGCTTGAAAAGTTGATCCATTCGGGTGCGCGCATCCACCAGGCGGGATGCAATGGGTGTATCGGCATGGGCCAAGCGCCGGCTACCGGAAAAATCAGCCTGCGCACCGTGCCGCGGAATTTTCCGGGGCGGTCCGGCACAATCGGAGACCAGGTGTATCTCTGCAGCCCTGAAACCGCCGCTGCCTCGGCATTAACAGGCGCGATTACCGACCCCCGCACCCTGGATACCCCTTATCCCCATTATTCAGAACCGGAAAGGATCCGGATAAATACTGAAATGTTGATTGGCCCGCCACCCTCGGGCAAACAGGTTGTTCTGGAAAAGGGGCCCAACATCAAACCAATGCCGTCATTTGATGCTTTGCCGGAGGACCTGGCCGCCCCGCTAATACTGAAGGTCGGCGATAATATCTCCACCGATGAGATTATGCCGGCAGGATCCCAGACATTGCCGTATCGCAGCAATATTCCTGAAATCAGCAAATACGCCTTCAGCCGGATTGAAGAAAAATTCTACAGTCGCTCCGTCGAGCACCGGGAGGGGTTTTTTATCGCAGCGGGAAATAATTACGGGCAGGGTTCCAGCCGCGAACATGCAGCCATAGCCCCTCGATTTCTGGGGCTTAAAATCGTCATTGCCAAAGGCTTTGCGCGGATTCACCGGCAAAATTTAATTAACTTCGGCATATTGCCGCTGACCTTTAAAAATCCTGTGGATTATGACAAAATCAACCCGGGAGACGGCCTCGAAATCAAAGGCCTCCGCAAGGATCTAGTTCCGGGCAAGCTCTTAACAATTCTCAATAAAACCAAAAACAGCACCTTTGAAGTCGAGCACGCTTTAAGCGCTTCCCAGGTTGAAACGATACTGGCGGGCGGCCTGATCAACCGTGTGCGAAGACAATAAAATGGATATTTGGATGCCCCTCCCGGCTCATAGCTGAGCCAATAGAGATTGTCGAAAGCTCGGGAGTCCGAACACATTTTCGGCAGGAAAAGGGGACCGTGGCATGTCCGGGAAAAGAATCTAGTAACCTTTGTCGCCGGTGGTTATTTCGACCAGGACTCCGTTTTCAAACGTCAGGTACCGGGTAAACTGGGTTGAACCGAGGTTGTAGGTCCACACATCGATCTTTACCTTCTCCTTCACCAGGAACGGCTCCCGATAGAACCTGCGTGAGCCGGTGCGCGGGTCATCGTAGCGATCCGTACGGAAATCCCTCAAAATGCGTTCTTCCTCCCAGGAGTCGATATAATCCGGTTCACCGCATTTACGGGCAACTTCAGCTCTCATATCACCTTCGCTCACCAGGCTGGTGCCGCAGCGGAAAGCTAAACTTGGTCCCGCCGTTATCAGAACCATTAGATCGGGTTGCATTATGAGACAGAATATATTAATAATGCTGCCAGCGATTTGAGACCTTTGCAAAACATCCCTTTCGTTCCCTTTCGGCGGTCGTCTCAAATTTTAATCCTCGAAACACGCTCTGTATTCCTGTGATTAAAATTATCGCCTGCTTTGATCTGGAACGAAATCGAGCATTTTATAAAAGGCGCAGTTTAGCACATGTGTGCACTCTAATTGAACCGTTTCGGAGGGAAAATGAACCAGCAGCATCCGTTTGAAAGATTTAATCAAATGGGCTTTACCCTGATTGAACTGATGGTTGTCATCGTTATTCTGGGGATCCTGGCGGGACTGATCGTCCCCCGGATCATGGGCCGTCCGGACGAGGCTCGCCAGATGAAAGCCAAAATTCAGATTGAAAGCATCGAAACCGCCCTGAAGCTCTATAAGCTCGACAACGGATCATATCCCAGCACGGAACAGGGGCTGCAGGCATTGGTGCAACAACCCACCGCCGGAAACATCCCCGCCAAATGGCGCGAAGGCGGTTATCTGGAAAAAGGCAAAATGCCCAAGGATCCCTGGGGAAATGATTTTGTATACCTGTCTCCTGGGGTACACGGTGAGTATGATATTGTTTCTTACGGCGCCGACGGCGTCCCCGGCGGCGAAGGGAAAGACCTGGACATTAACAGTTGGGAAATCGAATAGCAGGCTGGTGAAAAACGACGACTAATGTCTCTAAAGAAACAAAACAGCGGCTATACGCTGATTGAACTGGCTGTGGTCATCGCCCTCATCGGCATCATGTTGTTTTTTGCAATCCCCAGGGTTCATGAGACGGTCTTAAGCGACAACACCGAATCCTTTTCACGCTGGATCATCACCCATATCCGCAACTTGAAGGCCGCTGCCGTCCGCGATCAGATAAAGTACATTTTAAATGTCGACCTGGACACCGGCAGGTTCTGGGTAACCAGCGATGGCATGCCGGAAGAAGAACTCCAAAATGCCTTGCAGGAAGCATACCGTCTTTCGAAAGATATCCGTATCCTCGACATCGAATTTCCGCTGAAAGGAAAAATTACCGGCGGGCAGGTCGAAATCAACTTTTACACCGCCGATTATTCCGACAAGGCGGTCATCCATATCGAAAACGACCGCCGCCGGCAGCTGTCATTTTTAATCGAACCGTTCCTGCCCGGAGTCAAATTATATGAAGCATACTTTGAATTTGATATCTGAGGCCCTATTCCGCCGGCGACCCGATCGCTTTCGGGATTGCCGCGGGTTTACCCTCCTTGAAATCATGGTCGCGGTTGCCATTATGGCGATCGTGCTCGTCAGTGTTTATAAACTCCATGCCCAGACCATTTCCATGAACCTCAGCGCCCGCTTTTATACGACTGCGCCACTGCTGGCGCAGCGCACGCTCGCTGAAATTCAGACGTTTCCCGACCGCTGGGGGGTAGTTTCTGATGGTGATTTCGGGGATGAATTCCCCGGCTACCGCCGGCAGGTATCCATTAGCGACATCAATGCGGAAATCTTAGGCGATGCCGCTAAAGATTTTAAGAAAATAGATGTGACGATAGCATTTAACCGGAACGAATTTGTCTATACATTAAGAACGTATTCAATTTTACCGGAGCCATAGAACGCAAAATGGAGATACATATGAAGGCGCCTTGGTTTTTTAATCCGAATTTACCCCCGGGTACAAAAAGTTTTACGTGGGGCTTCACACTTCTGGAAATTTTAATAGCGATCTTTATCTTCGCCATTGTGGCCACTACGATTTTCGGTTCTTTTAATTTTATATTTTCAACTGCCGGCGCATTTGACAGCGGCGTTGCCGTCCATGAGTCCGCCCGCGTCTGCCTGAACCGTATGACCATGGATTTACAGTCTGTATACGTTTCCTTGTCTGGGGCCTACACACCGCCGGGGCGGGACGCACCCTCCGACCCCTATCGCTTTTCCGGTGAATTCGACACCGCCGGCAACAGCTCTTTTCCCAAGCTTCGATTTGCCTCGCTGGCTCATGCCGCTTTTGAAAAAAGCCGGTCGGAAGGGGTTGCCGAAATTGTTTATTACGTAGAGCCGCTTCCGAACGGAAATTTTATCCTGCGACGCGGCGATAAGCTTTACCCGTATGAACCCTTCCGGAAGAAAAACACCGATCCGGTTTTATGTGAAAACCTCAAATCGCTGAAATTCACCTATTATGACGGCGATGGAGCCGACTATGATCACTGGGACTCCGATTCCGATGAGTTTAAATACGCCACCCCCCGGACAGTCGCAATTCAGCTTGAACTCGACAGCGGCTCATTTTCACAGAACTTTGCAACCCTGGTAACACTGCCGGCTTACCGGATGAAAAAAGAATAAATGAGCGCAAACAAACTGGCTTTATCCAGGCGACCCGCCGTATTATCGAACAATCACGGCATCGCCCTTTTGATTACCCTCAGCATCATCACCGTACTCATTGCCGGTGTGCTGGAGTGGAACCGCAAAATGCGCTCATCCGTAACGCTGACGGCTGCTGCCCGGAACCGGATCACCCTGTCCCACATGGCCGCTGCGGGGGTTCACGCCGCCATGGTGCTGCTGATAAAAGATAAAATCGATTCGGATTCGGATTCCCTCCAGGAAGACTGGGCCAACCCTGAAAAAATTAATGAAGTCATCGGCCAAATCCCTTTTGAAGCGGGCAGCGTCACGTTTAAAATCACCGATGAACGCTCTAAAATCCAGATAAACGCCCTGGTTCAGTATCCGGAGGGTCAGCAGTTTAATGAAGCCCAGAGGGAACTGTGGGACCGCTTTTTAAGGCTGCTCCCCGCTCCAGAAAATTATCAGCAAGACGAGGATCCCACCGCGATTATCAATTCCATCAAAGACTGGCTCGACACGGGCGATGATGAGGGCATCACGGGTTTAAGCGGTGCCGAGTCCGGCTATTATCTCGGGTTGGACCCGCCTTATCCCTGCCGCAATGGTCCTTTTCCGGATCTGGGTGAGCTGGCGCTCGTCAAGGGGGTAACCGCAGAACTATTGAAAACGGCCGGTGGGACCCTCGGCATTTCACACTATCTGACGGTTCATGGCATGACATCCACGGAGGAGAAAACAATCACCTTCAACGGCAAGATCAATATCAACACGGCCGAACTTCCGGTTTTAACAGCCCTGCTGCCCCCCGACAGCCCGGACCTGGCCCAGGCAATTTATGATTATCGTTTGGACGCCAATGATCAGACGTTTATTCACGACCTTTCGAAACCCAACTGGTACCAGGATGTTCCCGGCGTCGGCGACATTGAAATCGACCCGGACCTGATCACCGTTCAAAGCGATATTTTCAGCATTGACGCCGAAGCCGGCCTGCAGGATATGAAAATGAGAGTGACGGTCATCGCGGCGCGGGAAAAAGATAAAAAAACAGGGCGCTGGGGGTGCAGGGTCTTGAATTGGCAAACAAAATAATATATATACGGAATTACAAGAAATTTTAAATATGGGATCTTAAAAAGTCACCCCGTTTGTGGATATTCATACGGGGTTCGGAAAATTTTGATGAGCAGAAAAATCCTGGGGATCGATATACGTTCCGATGCCGTATCCGCGGTTTTATTGCATAGCAAAATCAAGGGAACCTCCATCGAAGCCCATGCCTTCAGTCCCCTTTCAGAACCGAATGGAATAAAAAACGGCATTTCCGATTGCATCAGCCGCCTGATGAAAGAGGCGGACCTGTCCGATGCCGCTTGTATCGCCGCCTGTCCTCCCGAAAACATATTTTACCGAAACCTTCGCGTCCCTTTTAAAGAACAGAACAAAATCAGGCAGATTCTCCCTTATGAGCTTGAACCCGGCATGCCGATCCCGGTGGAAGACCTGATTATCGATTTTTATCTTACCGGCCGCGGCGGTCCGGACAGCCTTACGGACTTGCTGGCAGCGGCGGTAGAAATATCCGAACTGAAAGCCTTTATGGAAACTCTGGTTGAGTTCAAGCTGTCTCCGAATGTCGTAACACCCGGCGGCTATGCCGCTGCCTTTCATGTTGCCCAAACCGCCGACATTCCGGATGTCTGTTTTTTTGTCGATATGGGCCGCAAACAATGCGGGCTGTTTGTAATCATTTCAGGCCGGATATGCTACGCCCGTTCATTCTCATTGCCGACCGGGACATTTTCGAAAACGGCCGTCATTTGCCATCACATACAGCAAACCACAGCCGCCGTTGAAGAAATTTTACAAATGGAACTAAAAGCCGGCTCTGTTTTGCTCACCGGCGACGGGATCGACGATAAAACGGTTTTCACCGAAGTCACCCAAAAACTGAATATCCCGGTAGAAGGCGCCGATCTGCTCAAAAGCTCAAATATGACGATAAAAAACATTACAGCCATTGACTGGAATTCGCTTCGAATGGACAATGCCCTGGCGCTGGCCCTCAGTGAAGTTGAAGGCCATCCGATTTTAAATTTCCGGAAAGGTTCATTTGCAAATAAAAGAGTCTGGGGTGAGCACAAAAAACAGTTCACCCGAACGGGGGTGCTGGCCGGCGTGATTGCATTGCTGGCATTTATGAACATTTTGATTGATAATCATTTTTTAGAAAAAAAGGTTGACAGGCTCAATAAGCAAATCAACCATGTTTTTACCACAACCTTTCCGGATATCCGCAAGATTGTGGACCCGCTGCAGCAGATGCGGGTGGAAATAGAAAATACGAAAAAACAGTCCGTTTTCCCTGAATCACCGCAACAAAACATCCGAACGATTGACATTCTTCACGACATCAGCATGCTGATTCCCGGCAACGTCGAGCTTGAATTAAACCGGATTGTCATCGGGCCGGGCGGGATCCAGATCTCAGGCAATACGGACTCGTTCAACTCGGTTAACAATTTACAGCGAGAGCTGCAAAACGGCAAACTTTTTAAAGTGGTCACGATTCATTCGGCCAATATTGAAAAAACCGGAAACCGGGTAAATTTTAATTTGAACCTTCAGATTTAGGATCAGTGGAGGAGAGAGGTACGTGAGGGGTGACCCCGGTGGCAAGACGATGATGCGAACCATGATAAAACTCAATAAACGCGAAAAATATGCCGTCGGTGCGGCCGGGGCTTTTATAGGCCTTTTTATTGTCATTCAGTTTGTTTTTTTCCCGGCGATAGACAAACGGGACCGTCTCCAACGGCAGATTGACCTCAAAATAAAAACTCTGGAAGACATGCTGGCGCTCAAAACCGAATATGACACAGTCGTCAGAGACATAAACTTTTCAAAAAACCGTCTATCGAAACGACGAAAAGGATTTACCCTTTTTTCCTTTCTGGATGAACTGGCCGGTGAAACCGGCATTAAAAACAAAATTAAATATATGAAGCCGACCAGCACTCCCCAGAAGGACGGTTCCCTTAAAATGCTGCTGGTTGAAATGAAGCTCGAAGCGGTCACCTTAAAACAGCTGACCACCTATTTATATCGCGTTGAGACTTCAGAAAATACCGTTTTTGTCAGGAGAATGTCCATCTCAAAGGCCGATAAGCTGCCGGGATCGATTGACGCCGTCTTGCAGGTTGAAACCTATGAGATATAAATTTCGCGATCACCATCATGACACCCAATAAAATACGTTTATTATATGTCCTTTATATCGTGTCCGTCACGGCCTTTTTCATATACTGGCTGTTTCCCGATAACGCCGTCAGAAACTATTTAAATTTTCGATTGAAAAGCGTCAATCCGGATTTTAATCTGACGGCCGTCCGTACAAAACCCGCCTTTCCGCCCGGTTTGAAGTTTGAAAATTTGAACATTTTCCATAAAACTCTACCCCTGATCGATATGACCGAACTTAAAATCGAACCGGCCTTAAGATCATTGTTCACTCCGGAGAAAACTTTTTTCTTCCAGGGCGACCTGTATGACGGAACAATCAAAGGCCGGCTGAACAGTGTTTCCAAAGTCTCCGGGGATGCGGTGGTGATGAATTCCACCCTGGCCGGCATACAGATCGGTCGCAGCGCAGCCTTGGAACGATTGACCAACCGTAAAATATCCGGCATGCTTTCTGGAACGCTTCAATTTGAAAGCAGCAAAGGCAGCGCCGGAACGGCAGCCGCCGAATTGAATCTTTCAGATTTACGGGTAGAAATTTTAGCGTCGCTCCTTGGAATAGATCATTTGGCATTCAAGGATATGTTTGCTGCCGTCACCATCGAGGGGAAAACTGTACGGTTTCAAACGTGCACTTTCCGGGGCACCCAGATGGACGGAAAATTAAACGGAATGGTTGAATTAAAAGAACCTTTCAATAAAAGCGTTTTGAACCTGTCCGGGTCCGTCCGGCCGCATCATCAATTTCTGGCGGATCTGAGGAAAAGGCTTCCGGTAAACTTGTTTACTAAAAAAAGAGCCGATACCAACGAATACCCGTTTCTGATTTCCGGGACACTCGACAGCCCTGAGTATTCTATAAATTAAAATTTTCGGCTGCTGCGACGACAACACATGAAGCGATCTATCACCCTGATCAATCTTATCTTAATTGCGATGGTGAGCTATTACGGTGTAAACAGCTTATACTCGATCGCTATTCAAAAACTGGATGTCACCGACGTTTCCGCTGCCGCCGGTCAAAAGATATCACCGGTTGACAGCGAACCCCATCGACCCATGGCCTACTATCACCCCATCTTTGAACGTCATCTGTTCGGCAAAGAGTCTGAAGCAAACTTCAAGCCGGAACAGGTTCAAATCGATACGCTCAAGCAAACGGCGCTTAAGTTAAAACTCTGGGGCACCGTCATCGGCGGCGACAACCAGACCTATGCGGTCATTGAGTCCGACCGGGCGGGTCAGAATCTTTACCGGGCTGGGGATACGATTCAGGATGCCACCATCAAAATGATTTTGCGCGAAAAGGTTGTTTTAAGCGTAAACGGCCGCGATGAAATCCTGGAAATGGAAAAGCTGCTGGCCGCTACCGGCGCCAGACCGGCCCAAACCCAGACGGTGGTTTCAGAGCCTCAGAACATCGCCCTCAAGCGCTCCCAGATTGAAGGCGCGGTTCAAAACCCGAGTCAACTGTTACAGGAAATCAGAATACGCCCCCATTTTGAAAAAGGAAAACTTGACGGTTTAACCATTACCGCGATCAAACCCAATTCGATCTTCAGAAAAATGGGATTGGTCAACGGCGACATTCTGACCCATGTCGATGGCGAAAAAATAGAATCGATGGACGATGCCCTAAGATTTTACGAAAGCGTCAAGTCCGCCTCGGCCGTCAAACTGGATATCAAGCGAAGAGGTCGGGTGCAGACCATTAACTACAATATCGAGCCATAGTAATGATTCCAGGGTTTAAGGGGCCGCGCCATGACGTGGTTCAAGGAAATGCTGAGATATGTTTAACTTTACAGTCCATTTTTAATTTAACATAAAAAGTTTCAGGAAACTTTTTAAACACAGGATTAGAAAATGAACCGATACTGCCGCCGCTTACAAGCAGCCTTCTATCTGTTTGCCTTATGCGTCCTGCCGCCGGCCTTAACGCTGCCGTCGCCAGCAGGGGCTCAAGTAAATGTTCCCGCAGCAGCGCCGTCATCGACAAGGGCTTCCGCTGCCGTTCCGGCAACACCGCCGGCGCCCTCTCGGACTGCTGCGCCCCCAAAGACCGTCGCGGATCGATTCGTCACCATTGATTTCAACAATGTCGATATCACCGTTTTTATTAAATTTATCAGCGAACTGACCGGAAAAAATTTTGTCGTGGATAATCGCGTAAGGGGAAATGTAACCATTATTTCTCCTGCTAAAATTTCTCTTCAGGAAGCCTACAAAGTCTTTGAATCCGTTCTGGATGTTCACGGCTTTGCGGCCGTACCCGCCGGCGAAGTAACTAAAATCATACCAGCTCCGGATGCCCGCACCAAAAGCATTGAGACCAAATTGCGCGAAGAAGCCGCTTCGCCGGATGATAAGATCATAACGCAGCTCATCCCCTTGACATATGCCGATCCTGAGGAAATCAAGCGATTATTCGCCCCTTTAATATCCAAAAACAGCGTCATCCTGTCCTATCCCCCCACCAATATGCTGATCGTAACGGATGTCTATTCCAATATCCAGCGGTTGATTCATATCCTCAAGGCCATCGACATTACCGGCATCGGCCGGGAAATTTCAGTGATCCCCCTGGAATATGCCGACGCCGTTAAACTTGAAAAGACACTCGCCTCCGTTCTAAAAACCCCGCCAACACCCCGGCAAAAAGGAGCACCGGAAACGACAACCATCCAACTGGTGGCCGATGAGCGCACCAACACCCTGGTGCTCCTGGCCAGCGAAGATGAGACCCTTCGGATCAAGCAGCTCATCAGGCTGCTTGACAAGGAAATCCCGCGTGGCAAAGAAAACATCCGCGTCGTTTACCTGGAGCATGCCACGGCGGAAGACCTGGTCAAGGTTCTGCAGGAGATTCCCAAAAAAAAGGACGCGCCGGCGCAGGGAAAGCCGGAATCCCCGGTCATTTCGGATAAAGTCAAGATGACGGCCGACAAGGCCACCAACAGCCTCATCATCATGGCCGAAAAAGATGATTTTGTGATCATCGAAGAGGTCATTAAAAAACTAGATATCCCCCGCTCAATGGTTTATATTGAATCGCTCATCATGGAAGTCAACGCAACGAGCGACCTAAGCCTGGGAACCGAATGGGCTGCAGGCGGAGAAGTCTCCTACGACGGCCGCCCCGGCGTGGTGGGAGGCGGTTTCAAAAATCCGGAATCCTTGAATTTGACCGGCATCAGTCAAGGCATACTTCCGGGCGGCTTTACCCTGGGCACCTTTGCCGAAGTCATTACCATCGGGGGAGTGACATTTCCCAGTATCGCCGCCGTCATTCAGGCTTATCAAAAAGATGAAAATGTGCACATCCTTTCAACCCCGCAGATTCTGACGACCGACAACCAGGAAGCCAAAATTACGGTGGGAAAAAATGTGCCCTATCAAACCAAATCGGCCGCGGAAAGCTCCGTGGAAACTTACAGCTCCTATGAGTACCGGGATGTGGGCATTACCTTAAAGATCACGCCTCAAATCAGCAAAGACCGGATGGTGCGACTCATTATTTCGCAGGAAGTTACCAAGTTAACCGGAGGCTTAGCCCAGCAGACAACTGATCGTCCGACCACGCTAAAGCGCACCATTGATACGACCGTCATCGTTAAAGACGGCCATACCATTGTGATCGGCGGACTGATCGACGACAGCATTACCGAAACGGAAACCAAGGTCCCGTGTCTGGGGGATATCCCCCTGATGGGGTGGTTGTTTAAATCCATATCCAACGCTTCTGAAAGAACCAATCTCTATGTATTCTTGACGCCTCGAGTGATCAATAATCCGGCTGAAGCGGAAGCCATCTATCAAAACAAAAAAAATCAGATTGATACAGTCGAAGAAGGCAATATTAAACTATATGATAAAAACAAAACGGACGCTTCCCCGGGCGCGCCGGTAAAACCGGCGGAGCCTTCGGAAGAAAACCCTGAAAAATGACTGCTAAACTTTTCGATATGAACCATCAACTTTTCGACATACTTAAAGAGACCGCCGGCATCACCGAAGAAAATTTAAAGGAAGCACGGAAATCAATCGATGAAAGAGGCGGCAGGATCAGTGATCTTTTGATCAAAAGAAAGATCATCACGGAAAAGCAGCTCCTGGAAGCGCTGAGCATCCAATATCATATGCCGTTTATGCCGGTCCTGCCGTTGAATAATATCCGAAACGATTTTACCCAGCAGGTTCCCATCCAGTTCTTAAAAAAACATACCATGGTGCCTCTGGGAAATTACGCTGCCCCCCATGAACCCGGTTCCCGTTTGTCAGGAACCGAAGAGAAGCCGTCAACCGATACCGCCCATATCATCGCAATGAATGATCCCACCCTTTTACAACCCCTGGACGATCTTATCCGGATCTTGAAACTGGACGAATTTCAGGTCGTCCTCGCGACAAAAGACGCTATTTTATCCGTCATCAATCTGTCCTATGATCAGAGTGGCGATTCGGCTGAACAGCTGGTTCAGGACATGGAAGAAAACAGCCAGACCATCATCAGTGTAATTGAAGATACGGCCGACCTGCTGGATGATACCAGCGATGCCCCCATCATCAAACTGGTGAATCATATTATTTCACAATCGGTCAAAGCTCGCGCCAGCGACATTCATTTTGAACCCTACCAGGACCAGTTCAAAGTCCGCTACCGCGTCGACGGGATTCTATATGACCTGCTGACCCCGCCGAAATGGATTCAACCCGCCTTGATTTCGCGGATCAAGGTCATGGCCAAAATGAATATCGCTGAAAAACGGCTGCCCCAGGACGGTCGCCTGGAAGTAAAAATCGGCGATCAGGATATTGACGTTCGCGTTTCCACCATACCGACATCTTTCGGGGAACGTCTGGTATTGAGACTTCTGAATAAAACCGGTTCGCTGTTGGAGTTGACGGAAATCGGCCTTTCACCTGAAAACCTGGCGCTGCTTCAGGAACTGGTGCATTCGCCCAACGGCATCATCCTGGTCACCGGGCCCACCGGAAGCGGTAAAACAACCACGCTGTACGGCACGTTATCTTCTATCAACACCCCCGAAATCAACATCATTACGATTGAAGATCCGATTGAATATAAAATCAATGGGATCAGTCAGATCCAGGTCAACCCCAAGATCAACCTGACGTTTGCAAGCGGCCTCCGGTCCATTGTCAGACAGGACCCGGATGTGGTCCTGATCGGTGAAATCAGGGATCATGAAACCGCCGAGATCGCCGTTCAGTCCGCCTTGACCGGGCATCTTGTTTTTTCCACCCTGCACACCAATGACTCCACCAGCGCCATCACCCGCCTGGTGGATATCGGCGTTGAGCCTTTTTTAATATCCTCAGCCGTGGTGGCAGTGATAGCCCAACGCCTGATCCGGGTTCTGTGCAATGAATGCAAAGAAGCGTACCTGCCGGATGACATCACACTCAAAAGCATGGGGACCGATCCGGACCCGATTGAAAAGAAGCCGATATACCGGGCCAAAGGATGCCCGCACTGCCTTCAGACCGGTTACCGCGGACGGATCGCCATCTTCGAAATCCTGGTTTTAAACGACGCCCTCAAAAGCATGGTGCTTAAAACTTTTGATTCCAACCTGATCAAAGCTGAAGCCTTAAAGCATGGCCTGGTCACCCTGCGTCTGGATGGAATCCGAAAGGTTCTCAACGGCATCACCACGATTGAAGAAGTCATCCGGGTAATTCAAAAATAACCTTGCTTTTTACCGTCGTTCCGGTTAGACATCCGGCAAATTTTATTCCATTCGGCAGCGCTGACGGAAAAGTATCTCAAATGCCACGGGTCGATGATGATCCCTTAAAAATATGTTTATTGAGCTATCGCAGCAATCCCCACTGCGGCGGCCAGGGTGTTTATATCCACAACCTGAGCCGGTCCCTTCAGGACCTCGGTCATCAGGTGGATATTATTTCCGGTCCGCCCGTGATCACGGGCGGCAACGGCATCAAGATCCATTCTCTCCCCGGTCTTGACCTGTACAATCCCGACAACCTCTTTCGCTTGCCTTCGCTGAAAGAACTCGTAGATCCGGTCAACCTGATCGAGTGGCTCGGGGTTTCCACCATGGGGTTTCCCGAACCTTACACCTTCGGTCAAAGGGCCTATAAACTGATCCGAAAAACCGTTCAGCGTTACGACATCGTCCATGACAATCAGAGCCTGTCATACGGCGTCCGCAGCATCAGCCGGCTGGCGCCCACGATTGTCACCATCCATCACCCCATAACGGTGGATCGGAACCTGGCGGTTCGAAACGCAGCCACTTTCTGGAAAAAATTAAAGCAGATTCGCTGGTACTCTTTTATCCGCATGCAAAAAAGGGTTGCCCAAGCCTTTTCTCATATCATCACGGTTTCAAAACATTCCCGCAAAGACATCAGCAAAGAATTCAATATACCCCCAGGACGTTTCAGAATCGTTCCCAACGGCGTTGATCCGAACCTCTTTTACCCGATGCCGGCAGTCGCACGGGAGAAGAACCGCATCATCGTAACCAACAGCGCCGATACGCCTTTAAAAGGCCTGCAATATCTTTTAAAAGCAGTCTCATTTCTGGCCAAAACCCGTGAAGTCAAGCTGGTGGTCATCGGCGCTCCTAAGAAAAACGGCGATATCGAAACCTTTATCCGAGAGCTCGGTATCGGCAACCGGGTTACATTTACCGGCCGGATCGACCACCACGCCTTCGTAACCCAATATGCCCGGGCAGCGGTTGCGGTTATTCCCTCCGTATATGAAGGGTTCGGTCTTCCGGCAATCGAGGCGATGGCCTGTGCGGTCCCGGTCATCAGCACCACCGGCGGCGCACTGCCGGAGGTGGTGGGGAATGCCGGCTTGCTGATTCCGCCTAAAAACGAACAGGCCCTTGCCGGCGCCATTGCCGTGATACTCGACAATCCCGAACGGGCTGCTCAGCTCGGTCGGACCGGTTATAAAAGGGTTCTGGAGCATTTCACATGGAAAAGGGCGGCTGAAAAAACAGTGCAGGCCTACAGGGAAACCATTCGTGATTTCATTCGACGTTAAAAAGCTGCACCTGGAACCCGGCTTGCGGGTGCTTGACATCGGTTGCGGCTCGGGACGCCACACCGCAGCCATCGCCCGGTATGAAGGGGTTCAGGTTCTCGGCGCCGATATCAGCCTCGAAGACATTATCGAAACGAAAAAACGGCTGATATTCCAGGAACGCCTGGAGGGGAAACGCGGGCAATGGGATCTACTTGCCGCCGGCATCTGCCGGCTTCCGTTTAAAGATAATTTTTTCGACCTGATTGTCTGTTCGGAAATTCTGGAACACATCCCTGACCACCACCAGGCCGTGGCTGAAATCGTCAGGGTTCTCAAGCCGGGCAGAGACCTGGTTGTCAGCGTCCCGCGGTTTTTTCCGGAGCGGATCTGCTGGATCCTTTCACGCGAGTATCAGTGTGCCAATAACGGACATATCCGTATTTATAAAAAAAAAGATCTGGTCGCGCTGCTGGAAGAGGGCGGCTTAAAAGAATGGGCGTCCCATTACGCCCACAGCCTGCACTCGCCTTACTGGTGGCTGAAATGTCTGCTAGGTCCGGCCCGCAAAGATGCCGCGCTTGTGAATCTTTACCATGACCTGCTGACATGGGATATCATGAAACGCCCATGGATTACCCGCTTTCTGGACTATTTGCTGAATCCCGTTTTAGGAAAAAGCCTGGTGCTGTATCTAACCAAGAGTAACAAGTGATAAGTAAATTGCCACAAGTACCCGCTTGTCACTCATCACTTGTCACTCGTCACTTTTTTTATCCTTCATCCCTCAGCCTTGTCATGTCCGTTGTTTGTTGTCCGTTGTCCGTTGAGGATCTTGCCATGAACAACGGACCACTGACAACAGACCTTGAGCCTTCAAACCTTCGGCCTTTAGCCTTCAGCCTAATCCCCTTCAGCCTACTTTCTGCAGCACCCCCAGCGTTTTGACCCGGGGAAGCTCCCTGAATCGACCGGAAACCAGCGCCAGATGATAAACCTGGTAGGGAGCCTGCCCCCCTTTGGTCGGATCTTCGAAGATATCATGAATCAGCAGATACCCTCCCGGCTTCAGATGCGGCGCCCAGGACTGATAATCGCCCAGAACCGCCTCGTAGCTGTGCCCGCCGTCAATAAAAACAAGGTTTAATGGGGTATCCCACATGCGGGCGGCCACGTTTGAACGGCAGACCATCGCAACAACGGTCCCGTCGAGTTGCGCCATTGTAATGGTCTTTCTGAAGAACTCAAGGGTGTTCACCCGGCCGGTGGTTCGGTCAAACAGCTCCGGATCGAAGTAGGACTCGCCGGGCTGCTGCTCCTCCGACCCGCAATGATGGTCGATGGAAAACAGAACCGCATTGTTTTCACGGCAGGCCGTACCGAGATAGACTGTAGATTTGCCGCAATAGCTCCCGATCTCAAGACACGGCCCGCGCCTGCTGGCCTCACGGGCGATATCGTAGAGGCATTTGCCCTCTTCCGGATCCAGAAAGCCCTTGATTTTCTCAATCAGATGAATGTCCAAAGCGGTCCTCATAAGTTTAAACGCAATTATTTTTCAGAAACGGTTAAGCCGACTCCGGATGGGTTAATTGCAGATAGCCTTCCGAGGGATAATTCCCGGAATTGGTTCCAGAAAATTCGAAATCCCAATATCGAAACCCGAAACAAATTCGAATATCCAATGTACCAATGTCTCAAACAGAACAACCCCAATACTGACCTGAAGGGGCACTTTCACCGACGTGTTTGGATTATTTGAATTTCGGTCATTGTTGTTTGTTTCGAATTTCGTGCTTCGTGCTTCGGACTTGACTCTGCCGAATTTCCAAAAAGTTAACGTTTTCTCCGGAGTGATTCAGAGCCGGATTTCAAATTACGGCATGTCCTCAAACCCCCTGGCCAGAACCTCCCGGGGCTTGGCGCCGTCGGAAGGGCCGACAATCCCTTCTTTTTCCATTACCTCGATAATACGCGCCGCCCGGTTGTATCCGATGCGAAGATGCCGCTGGACCATGGATATGGATGCCTGCCGGGTTTTTGTCACCAGCGCAACCGCTTCGTCGTACTTTTCGTCGTAATCGCCGGTTTCCGCAAGGGCCTGTTCATCCATCCGGGCCTGGGTAATGCTCGTATCGTATTCAGGGCTTTGCTGCTTTCGCAGGAACTCCGTAATCCGGGCAATTTCCGCCTCCGAAATAAAAGCGCCGTGGATGCGCTGGAGCTTGGCGGTGCCGGGAGGCAGAAACAGCATGTCTCCGTTTCCGAGCAGACTCTCGGCGCCGTTGGTATCGATGATGGTGCGGGAATCGGTTTTTGAGGAAACCTGAAAGGTCAGACGTGTGGGGAAATTGGCCTTGATGATCCCGGTCAGCACATCCACCGACGGTCGCTGGGTGGCAAGGATCAGGTGGATGCC